>Ga0073932_1002532_pt1 | contig 27836 bp, 33 predicted proteins | sample DewCreD2012metaG_FD_76967 | JGI IMG/M metagenome (GOLD analysis project Ga0073932, IMG submission 76967) | Hot spring sediment bacterial and archeal communities from British Columbia, Canada, to study Microbial Dark Matter (Phase II) - Dewar... ...
CCCGGACGCGGCGTTCCAGTTCCCTTCGCAGCAGGAATCTCCAGTCCGTCTGTTGTGAAGGCGGGTTTGGAATCTGGTCGGAATCCAGGGGACTCTGTCCGAAGAGCGGGTCTCCCGACCGGCGCGCTTCCACGCAGGCCGAGATTTCGTGCGCCAGCGGCGGATCCAGGCCCGCCTCCAGCAGCGCTCCCAGCGCCTCCCGGCCCGCCGGGGACGCCACCGGCCGTCCGAACACGTGGGCGCTGGATTGCCATACCGCCGACCGGAGCCTTTCCATCTCGCGCCGCAGTTCGGTGAACTCACGATCAAGAGTGGCCGCCGGCGTTTCGGAAGGCGCCGTGCCTTCGGCCGCGGCGACCGGGGCCGCGCGGCGATCGGTGGGCGTCCGCAGCCCCATCGACGCCACCACCACTTCATAAGCGCCCAGGTGCTGTGCTTCGGGAGGGGCCGTGCGCGATTCCACCAGGACGGCATCCTCCCCCAGTTCCTCCCGCGCCAGGCCCAGCGCGGCCTCCACGGAACCGGCAAAGAACGATTTCAGCTTCATTCTCGTTGACCTCCTGCGCGGCGTGCGCCGCGAGATTTCTATCGGCGGAATCCGTCTCAAACCCGATGCCTCCCCGGCAACGCCGGCTGCCGTGCGCCGGCCTTCACTGGATCACCCCCAGAGACAGGACCCGCACGCCGGGCGGCACCTCGCTGTGGGAAAGGAAGAAGACATTGGGACACGAACTCTCCACGATCTGGCGGAGAAAGTAACGCGCTCCCGCGCTGGTGATGACGCAGGCCGAACCGGCTGAATTGCCCAGGCGGCTCTCGATGCGGCTGAAGAGGTCCCGAATCGCCTTGGGCGCCAGAGTCAGATGACTGCTGTTTTCCCCGTGCTCGACCGCGGACTCGATCATTTGCTCCAACGAGGGGTCCAGGAAATAGGCCGGCAGGTCGCCCGCCGTATTGAGGTGCGGCTTCACCACGGTGCGCCGGACCGCCTGCCGCACGTACTCGGTCAGCAGGACCGGGTTTCGGGTCATCCCCGCCGCCTCGCCGAGAGCTTCCAGGACGGAGGCGCTGTCGCGAATCGAGACCCTCTCCCGGAGCAGATTCTGGAGCACCCGCTGCACGGTGGCCAGCGGCAGAAGCTTGGGTGTCAGGTCCTCGACGACTTTGGGGTGGTCCGCCGCCACGCGGTCCAGCAGGCGCTTGGCGTCCTGGCGCGAGAACAGCTCATGGGCGTGGCGGCGGACCAGTTCCGCCAGGTGCGTGCCGAAGACGGTGACCGGATCCACAACGGTGTATCCCTCCGACCGCAGAAGCTGGGACCGCTCGCTCGGCGCCCACCAGGCCGGAAGCTGGAACGCGGGCTCGCGGGTTGCCGTGCCGCCGGGAACCGGCTCCGCTTTGGCGCCGGCGATGGCAAGGTCGCAGCCGGGGATGAGTTCGTAACGGGCAATGCGCTCTCCCTTGAGCAACACGACATACTCCCTGGCCCCGAGCGACAGATTGTCGTTGATCTTGACCGGCGGCAGCAGGTAGCCCAGTTCGGCGGCCAGTTGGCGGCGGATGCCGGCGATCTTGCGAAGCAGAGGAGAGTTCGCTCCTCCCTCCACGTAGCGCACCAGTCCCAGGCCGACCTCGATGGCCAGCGGGTCCACCCTGAGGGCGGACTCGATGTTGTCCCGCGCAGCCTGGGGCCTGGCGGCCGGCGCGGGCTTGGTTTCGGCCAGGGCGCGCTGCCGCATTCTCCAGGCCGCGGCGCCAAGGCCCACGCCGAGCAGCAGGAAGGGAATCTTCGGCAGCCCGGGGAACGCCGCCATGGCGGTGACCACCCCGCTGGCAAGGATCAACGGTTCCGCCGCGCCGAATACCTGCCGCCGCACTTCGGAGCCGACCCGGGAATCGCCCGCGGCGCGGGTGACGATCAGGCCGCCCGACACGGAGATCATCAGGGCGGGGATGACTGTCACCAGGCCATCGCCGATCGTGAGAACGGTATAGGTTTCCAGGGCCCGGCGCAGGTCCATATCGTGCTGGAGCACGCCGATCATCAGACCGGCGACGATGTTGATGCCCGTGATCAGAATGCTGGCCACGGCGTCGCGCTGGGTGAAGCGGCTCGCGCCGTCCATGGAGCCGTAAAACTCGGCCTCCGCCGCCAGTTGCTTGCGGCGGGCGCGGGCTTCCGCCTCGTCGATGATGCCGGCGTTCAGGTCGGCGTCGATAGACATCTGCTTGCCGGGCAGGGCGTCGAGGGTGAAGCGGGCCGTCACTTCCGAAATGCGCACCGCGCCGTGGTTGATGACCACGTACTGGATGGCGATCAGGACCAGAAAAATCACGGCGCCGATGATGTAATTGCCGCCCACCACGAAGCTGCCGAAGGCCTCGATGACGTGGCCCGCCGCCGCCGTGCCCGTGTTCCCGTCGAGCAGAATCAGGCGGGAGGACGAGATGTTGAGCGCCAGCCGGAACAGGGTCAGCAGAAGCAGCATCGTGGGAAAGACGCTGAAGTCCACCGGCCGCTTGATGTACATCGCGACCATCAGCACGACCACCGACATCATGATGTCGGCGGCGATCAGCACGTCGAGGACGAAGCTGGGCAAGGGAACGATCAGAGCCAGCACGATGCCCAGCACGGCCAGCGGGGCGCCGTATTCAGACAGCGTGGCCGGGTCCAGCCAGGACGGCATTCTCCAGCCGCTGGCCGGGGCTGTGCTTGCTTGCGCCATAGGTCTCCTTGCCCCTCCTGCTCCGGCTACCGGGCCGGCCTCCCGTTCATCAGCCGGTAGATGTACGCCAGGATCTCGGCCACGGCGCGGTACAGATGCACCGGGATGGGACGGCCCACATCCACGGACTGATACAGAGCCTGGGCCAGCGGCGGATTCTCCACCAGCGGGATGAGGTGTTCGGCGGCGATTTCACGGATTCGGCGCGCCAGGTAGTTCTTCCCTTTCGCCACCACGACGGGGGCGGCCATCGTTTCCGGCTGGTAGCGGATCGCCACGGCGTAGTGGGTGGGATTCACAATGACCGCGGTGGCGTTCTTGACCTCCTTCATCATCCGGCGCCGCGCGATGTCGCGTTGCAGACGGCGAATCCGGGCCTTGACAAGGGGGTTGCCTTCCATATCCTTGACTTCTTCGCGCACCTCGTGCCGGGTCATGCGCAGGTCCTGAAAATAGCGCCGCCGCGCGCGCGCCAGGTCCAGCGCGCCCAGGACCACGAACAGGCCGGCGGCTTTCCAGAGCAGGGAAAGGAGCGAATCGGCAAGGGTGCGCAGGCCGCGTTCGAGGCCCTCGAGAGGCATGGCGCTGTAGGCGGGAAGGTTTTCCCGGGCGATGCTCCAGACGGCTCCCGCGAACAGCGGCAGCATAACCAACGCCTTGGCCAGCGCCCAGGAGTTGTGGCGGCCCATCTCCTTGAGGCGGGACGCCGGGTTGAGCCGTTTGAGATCCGGAGCGGCGCGCTTCAGGCTGAAGCCCATCCCGGTGGCGGCCAGTTGCGCCCCGAAGCTCAGGCAGATCAGGAGCGCCGCCACCGCCGCCAGCGGCAGCAGCGACTCCGCGAGCAGTCCCCGCAAAAGCTCGGCCAGCGACGCAGGCGTAAGCTCCCGCTGGAAGGACCGCTCGATCAGGAGGCGCGTCAGGCGGCGGGTGTTGGCCAGCCACGCGCCGCCCCAGCGGGAGAGCACCCAGACGAAGGCCAGGAACTGGACCGCGCCCAGCATCTCGCGGCTGGAGACAAACTGGCCCTGCCGGCGGGCTTCCCGAATGCGCCGCTGCGTGGCCTGTTCGGTTCTCTGCGATTTGTCCGGCATGCGCTTCCGTTCCTCGCTCAGTTCCTCACGGATGACCCGCGGCGCGAAGTCCCGCGGTGATCTGGGCCGCATAGGCCCCGAGCACCCGCGCGAACAGGGGCATGAACGCCGCCAGCGCGGCCATGGCGGCCAGCATCTTCAGGGGGAAGGACAGGGTGAGAAGCTGAAGCTGCGCATTCACCCGGCCCAGCAGAGCGAGCGCGATGTCGGCAAGCGCGAGCAAGGCCAGAACGGGCAGCGCCAGGCGGACGCCCGTGGTCACCATGCCCGCGCCCAGGCGCGCCAGCGTCCGCCAGGCAGCCTCGGCCGGAACCCACGTTCCCGGAGGAAAGACTTCCAGGCTGCGCGCGAAGGCCCGCAGCAGTTCGTGGTCGAGACCGAAGGCGAAGAAGAGCAAGCCCGCCGCGAGCTGCGCCAGGATCAGCAGAATGCCGGAGTCCGCCTGCGTCTGCGGATCCACCATCGAGGCGTACGCAAAGCCCGCCTGGAGTCCCACCGTCTGCGCCATGAATCCGAACGCCTCGGCCAGGAAGCCGGCCATCAATCCGAACCACACGCCCAGCGCGGCATCCAGCGCCAGCCAGCCGGCCAGCGCCCAGAGCGACATCTCCCGGGGGACCTCGGGCCAGCGGGGGTACAAGAGAATGGTCAGGCTCAGCGCCAGGACGATCCGGACGGCCTGCGGCCCCTGCCGTACGCCGGGCAGCGGCGTGAACACCAGCGCCCCGGAGACGCGGGCCAGGACGATCAGAAACGAGTACAGCGTCGCCGTGGAGATGGTCAGACTAGCGGGCATACCTTCCCAGATCCCCCAGCAGCGCCGTGGCGTAGGCTTCCATTCGTTGCAGCATCCAGGGCATCAGCAGCAGGAGTCCCGCCAGGAAGGCGAGAAGGCGAGGGATCGTGTTGAAGGAGGAGTCCTGAATCGACGTCGCGATCTGCACCAGTCCGACGACCAGGCCCGCGGCAAATCCGATCGCCAGCAGCGGCAACCCCACCCAGAAAGCGGTCATCAGCGCCTGCCGGATCACCTGGACCACCATTTCCGGCGTCATTCTCTCCTCCTATCCATAAAAGCTCTTCACCAGCGCCCCGATCGTGAGATTCCACCCGTCCACCAGCACGAACAGCAGAATCTTGAAGGGAGCGGAGATCATCACCGGCGGCAACTGCACGATTCCGACCGAAAGCACCACCGACGCCACCACGAGGTCGATCACCAGGAAGGGGAGGAAGAGCACGGCGCCGATCTGAAAGCCCGCCTTCAGCTCCGACAGGATGTAGGCCGGGATCAGGATTTTGAGGTCCAGGTCCGAAGGATTCCGGGGCGCGGGCGAGCGCGTGATCTCGACGAACAGAGCGATGTCCTTCTCGCGCGCGAACCGCAGCAGGAAGGTTTTCAAGGGCTGCGCGCCCGCGTCGAAGGCCTGCTGGACGGTGATCTGGTTCTTTTCGAGCGGCGCCCAGGCTTTCTGGTAGATCTCCGCGCCGACCGGCTGCATGATGAGCAGCGTCAGAAAAAGCGACAGCCCCAGCAAAACCTGATTTGAGGGCGTCGATTGCGTGCCCAGCGCCTGGCGGAGGAAGTGCAGCACCACGCTGATGCGCAGGAAGGGCGTCACCGAAACGACGGCCGCCGGCAACAGCGTGAGCAGCGTCAGCAGCAGGACGATCTGCATGGGACCGCTGATGCTGGAGACTCCGCGGCCGGAACTGTTCAGCTCCAGCAGCGGCGCCGAAGCCGCCTGCAACGGCAGCGCGCCGGCCAGCGCCGTCAGGAGTCTCAAGGCGGCGGCGCGGCGGATCATGGGAGATCCTCCCGGCGGCCGGCGGCCGTCCGGCTCAGCACGTGAAGTCCGCCGGGCGAGCGGCCGATCAGGACTTCCTCCCCGCCGACACGAACCAGGTGAAGCGAATGCTGCGGCCCCAGCGCCAGGCGGTCCAGCAGCTCGAGCTTGGGCGGGCGGCGGTCGCGGCTCCATCCCGCTGCCTCCCGGAGTTGGTCGATCCAGTTCATCTTATTTGCCAGGGCCGCCGCGCTAGTCCTGCCCCACGAAATCCGTGATTCGGACGCCGACCGCGTTTTCGGTAACGATAATCTCGCCGTAGGCGATCAACTCGCCGCCGACGCGAATGTCGATGTCCTCGCCCGCCGAGCGGGCCAGCGTCACAATGCTCCCTTCTTCAAGCTCGAGCAGCCGCCTGAGCTTGAGATGGGGGCGGCCGATCTCCACGTCGACCCGGACCGGCACGTCCGCCAGACGCTCCATCGCCTGCAAGGGGTCCATGTCTGCTCCAGGCGGTCTCTATCGTTTCATCGCCATGGTTTCCTGGCTGATCTCGTCCACGGCGCTCACCACGCGGGCATTGGCCTGGTAACCGCGCTGAAGAACAATCAGATTGGTGAACTCCTGCGCGATGTCAACGGTCGAGCTTTCCAGCGAAGATCCCAGGACTTTGCCGCGCCCTCCGCTCTGCGGCAGCCCGATGGCGGGCATCGCGCTGCGGGCCGTGAGCTGAAAATTGTTGTTCCCGACCGCCATCAGCGAGTCCGGGTTGCGCACCACGGCCAGGGCGAGTTGCCCCACCACGCGCTGCTCTCCGTTCGAATACTGCGCCAGGATGCTGCCGCCGTCCACCAGCCCGACTTTGACCAGTTGCGACGGGGGCAAGCCGTTTTGCGACACCGCCGCCACGGCCGAGATCTGCGAGTACTGCGTGAGAGTGGGGGTGCCGTCTGCCTGGTAGAGCACCCAGTTCACCTCCATGTCGGCCGCTCCGTCGGCCAGGCCGCTGATCGTGAAGTTCACCGGACCCGCCGCCGGATCGGGGGTTTGCAGCCGGCCTGCGCTGTCGAATTCCACCGCGCCCGTCGTCAGCGAGAACGGCGTGCCGGGGGTGCCCCCGGTCACGTCCGATCCCGGGATCGTGATCTCGTAGTCCCATTGGTTGTTGGCCGTCTTGGTGAAGGTCACCGTGAGGACGTGAGATGAGCCCAGCGAATCGATCACTTCGATCGGGGTCGAGAAGGTGCCGGAAGGCTCGCCCGCCACGCCCGAGGAGTTCAGGTTCAAGTTGAATAAGAACGATTCCGTGGCCCGGGGCGCGCGCAGCGTGCCCACCGGGACCACAATGTTGCCGATCGGCCCGTTGGTGTCGACCACGCCGGCCGACTCGGTCCAGCCTTGCACCCGCTCTCCGGTGGCGGTCAGAAGGTTGCCCTCGTTATCCACATGGAAATTGCCCGCGCGCGTCAGCAGCATGGCCCCGCTCGCGTCCCGCAGCACAAAAAAACCGTCGCCCTGGATCGCCGCGTCCAATGCCCCCGAGCTGGATTGCAGCGCGCCCTGACTGAACTGCCGCAGCGTCAGCGGACGAGCCACGCCCAAGCCGACCTGGGTCTCCCCCAGCCCGAGCGATTGGGTCACAAGGTCGTGAAACACAACCGAGCTGGCTTTGAACCCCGGTGTGTTCAGGTTCGCCAGGTTGTTCCCCACGACGTCCACCGCCGTGGTATGCGCGCTGAGCGCCGAAAGCGCTGTCGAAAATGCCGTGAATGCCATGAGTGTCTCCTCCTGTTTTCTGTCATTTCCCCGCTGCGCCGTCCGGCGCCGGGCCGCCGTCCAGGGCCGTCTCTAGCATCTGCCGGATGTTGATGAGTTGCTCGAGCTGGCTGAATTGCGCCAATTGAGTCAGGAACTCGATCCCATCGGCCGGATTCAGAGGGTTCTGGTTCTTGATCTGCGCCACCAGCAGCTTCAAAAAGTCATCCTTGTTGACCAGTGAGCCGCGGCTCCCGGCCGCCGCCTGGCCCGAGTCCGCCGCTGTCTGGCGGTACGAATCTGAGCCGGTTCCCGTTAGAAACGGTGTCATGCTTGCGCCCTCCTCCTCTGGGCCAGCCCGCGGCTGGCGCGGCCTCCCGGCGGGCTGGGCTTGGATTCGAAATCATCGGCGAGCGGGCAGTCCCGATGCGTAGCCGTCATGAGTCAACTCTCCCCACAGGTCCGCCCAGCGCTGCGGGCTGCCCTGATCCTGCCGTTGCTGCTGCTGCGGATCTGGATCCCTTCGTCCCTGCCCGCCGGGGGAACTCCCGCCATCCGTTCCGCCGGCCGAGGCCGTGTCCAATCCTCGTTCGGCCGAGGGCGCCGGCGCCGGGGCCGGGCCCGATGGCCGCCAGATGCGGGCCTCGAAGCCGCTCTCGGACAGCCGCGAGGCAAGCTCATCCAGCCCCGCGCGCAATGCCTCCTCCAGCTCAGGGTGCGGCGTGCGCACGGCCACGTCGAGCCCCGCCGGCGGCCCGTTCAGGCGCACCTGCACGCCCGCCTCGCGGCCTGCCTCGGACAGACGCAGGCGCAGTTCCCGGACCGGGGAGCCGTCAGCGGCGGTCCTGGCGCCCGGCGAAATCGAGGGGTGCGGCGGCGTACGCTGCGCGGCGTGAGCGATGGTCGCCGGGGTGTTGTGCCGGCCGGCCGCGCCGGGCGAATCGTCCAACACCCTGGCGTGGATGGCCGGCCCCGCCGCGGGCGACGCCGAACCCGGCGGGGACGCCTCTCCGCGCCCGGCGGAAACGGCCGGGTGGTCCGTGCCGGCGATCGGGCTGGTCTCACCGAGGTCCGGAGACTTCTGGGGTTGCGGTTCGCCCGTTCCTGTTGCCAGCCCGTCCCGGGCGGGCTGCTTGAGAGCGCCGGACGAGGGAGGCGGATCGCCGCCGGATGGCGAAGAGGGGACTCCGCCGCCAGTGGCCGGCGCAGCGATCATCTCTGCCTTTGGACCGCCTTGTTGCGCGGCTGCGTCCGCGCGCGCCGCCCGAAGGGTCTGGCCCGCGGCGGACCCCGAGGGTAGCGGGGGCTCCTGCGATGGCGCGGGCGGGGCCCCGCCAGACGCCACGGCGGCGGGCTTGATTCTGGCTTCGAAGGCGGGCTCTCCGCGCCAAAGCGCCGGGCCGGACTCCGCGCTCTCCGGCGGCTCAGGCGGCGCGCCGTTCCAGCTTCCGTAAGGGAGATGGACCGCTCGCATTTGCGCGGGAAGGGCATGCGGTTCCGGCTGGGCATGGAGAGCCGGTTCCCCAACAGGAGCGGGCTTCGACTTCAAGAGCGCGGCGGCGCTGTCAATCCGCGGAGGGTTCGTTGATTCGCCGTCCGCAGAAGGCAGCGCGGGCGGCAGGGCGGGGACGGGGGAAGCGGCCTCGGGGCGAGGCGGCGCTGCGGCGGCCTCTCCGGGCCGAACAGAGTCCACGGGTTCGCTGTCATTCGGAGCCGCGCAGGTTCGAGCAGCCCGGCCGGTCTCCCTCTGCGGCGGCCCAACCGGGTTTTCACTCGTGGTCCGCCGGTTGAGGCCTGGGGAATCGGCAGGCCGGGCGGGTGGGTCCAGCTCCGGGCAAGAGTTCGGGGCGGCGGGTGAGAAGGCCGCGGCCCGTTTTGGGGCCGCTTCGGCGCCATGCGGAACGCCGGGCGACGGTGCCCGGTCCTCTGGTGGAACGGACTGTGGGGACTCAGTGTCCGCCGCCGGGGCGGCAGGCGTCTCCCGCGCGGCGCTCTCCGGCCGTGGAAGGGGCGCCGGATCTGTCTGCCAGACCGGCGCGGCCGGCCGGGCGCCTGCGGCCTCCCCGTGGCTGCGCCACGGAGTTCCGGCCAGGGACACTGCCGGCGCGAGGCGAGGGCTGGGATCTTCCGCCGGCAACATGCCGTCCGGCTGGAACTCCGGCTGGGGAAGGCTCGAAAGATCGCGCTGTGATTGCATGGCGTCGGTTGCGGCGGCCGAGGGCGCATTCGTTTCCGGACTCGGGGACTCCGGTTGTGGCGTGCCCGGCTGGACCGGCGGGAGCGGCCGCGCGAAGCACGCGCCGCCTTCGGAAGAGATGGAGGTCGAATTCCCGAAAGAGTTGTGCGGGCCCTCCCCGGTGATGGCGCGGGCGGCGGCGGCGCGCGCTTCTCCTGCGCCGTACTCCGCCCCGATTTCGGCAACCATATCCTCCGCCGGGTTCACTCCGGGCCAGGCAACCGGCAGGGCGGGAGGCAAGAGACGTTCCGCGGGATTCTCCTCATCGCGCCGGCGCCGGGAAAGCGGCCGGTCCTCCAGGCTCCCTCCGCTCTGCGATTCGGCCGCGCTGGTCTGCGCCGCCAGCCAGGATTCGAAATCTCGGGGCGGGGAAGGTGCAATCTCCTGCGGGCCGGAGAGGTCGATCGCCACGCCAGCCGGCAGCGGGACTTCGAAGATGCCCCGGCCTGCGTCACAAAAGGCGGCTGGCGGCAATGGGGTCACGCGCGAGGCTAGTGCAGATGGAGTTCCATGAGCGGCGCCCGGAAAGTCATAGGATTAGAGCGGGAGGCGCGCCAAGAACCTGCCGCCCGCCCGCCGCCGCGGCAACAATTTGGCGGGCCCAAAACCCCCTCATCCGTTCCTATCGGCGGCAGGAGCTGTGATTTCAGCGTTGGCCGGCGACCCCCTCCTTCGGTCCCCTGTTTGCAAGTGGACTTGCGCCCCCTATGGACGCACTCACGATTGCAGCCGCCAGCGGCCTCAGGGCCCGGATGGAATCCCTGGAAATGCTGGCCAACAATCTGGCGAACGCCTCCACGCCCGGATTCAAGGTGGACCGCGAATTCTACAGCTTGTATCTGGCGCCGGAAGCCCTCGATCCACTGTCCTTGGAAAGCTTGCCATCGACGTTGCCGGTGATTGACCGTCCCTGGACGGACTTCCGGGCGGGGACGGTGCAGGTCACAGGCAATCCGTTCGACCTGGCGATTGCCGGGCGGGGCTTCTTCGCGGTGGAGGGGCCGGGAGGAGCTCTGTACACGCGCAACGGGAGTTTTCGTTTCTCTCCCTCCGGCGTGCTGACGGCGGTGGGCGGCTATCCGGTGCGGCGCGCGGGGGGAGGGCAGATCCAGGCGATTTCCGCCTCTCCGCCGGAGGTCGATGCCGGCGGGACCGTGCGGCAGGATGGAGTGGTTCTGGGTCGGCTTGAGCTGGCCGACTTTCCGGACCTCTCCGTGTTGCGCAAACGGGAGGCGGGCTACTTCCAGGCGCAGCCGGGCGCTGCCGCGGCGGCCGCGGCGGGCGAGGTGGGACAAGGCCGGCTGGAGAGTTCGAACGCGGTTGCGGCCGAAGGGGCCGTGCGCCTGGTGAACGTGCTGCGGCAGTTTGAGATGCTCCAGAAGGCCATCACGCTTGGGTCGGAGATGAACCGGAAGGCGATCGAGGAAGTGGCCCGCGTGGGAAGCTGACGATGAGCGCGGGTATGGGAGGACACGGCCAATGATTCGAGCCTTATACAGCGCCGCCAGCGGAATGACGGCGCAGCAGATGAATGTGGACAACATCGCGCACAATCTGGCGAACGCCAACACGACCGGGTACAAGACGCGGCGGGCGCAGTTTCAGGACCTGCTCTATCAGGACCTGGTGACGCCGGGCGCCCCGGCCGGCCAGCAGACGGTGGTGCCGACCGGGCTGCAACTGGGGCTGGGGACCCGGCCGGCGTCGAACGAGATCATCTTTACGCAAGGAAACGCGACTCCGACCTCGAATCCGCTGGACCTGGTGATTCAGGGCAAGGGTTTCTTTCAGGTCCGGCTGGCGAACGGCGAGATCGCCTACACCCGGGCGGGCTCGTTTCACCTGGACCGGGACGGCAACCTGGTCACCAGCGACGGTGACCCGCTGGAGCCGCAGATCACGATTCCGCCCGACGCACAGGAGATCAGCGTCGCCTCCGACGGCACGGTGAGCTACACCCAGCCAGGGCAGACGGCGGCGCAGATGGCCGGGCAGATCCAACTGGCGCTGTTCCAGAATCCGGCCGGCCTCGACAGTCTGGGCCGGAACCTCTTTATGCCGACCGACGCCTCGGGCGACCCCACGGTGGGCAATCCCGGCGGACAAGAAGGACTGGGGAGCCTGTTGCAGGGTTTTCTGGAGCAATCCAACGTGAGCGTGGTCGAGGAGTTCATCAATCTGATCGTGAGCCAGCGCGCCTATGAGGCCAATTCGAAAGTTGTGAAGGCGGCCGACGACATGTATCAGCAGGTCAACAGCCTGACGCGATGATGGCGGAACTGATGCTGGCCGCCGCGATCGGCTGCCTGGCGGTGGAAGGCGACCGGATCACCGCCGCCGACATTGCGCGCGCCGAGCCGCTGCTGGCGGCGCTGCCTCCGGAAACGCCCTTGGGTTACTCTCCGGCGCCGGGGGCGCGCCGGGTGTTCCGCCGGGCGGAACTGGTCCGGCTGGCGGCCCGGTATGGGGTTTCTCTGGCGGGAGGCGCGGACGTTTGCGTCTCCCGCCCCCTGGATTTGTTGAGCGCGGAAAGGGTATTGGAAGCCATGCGGAAGACGCTGGGCGGAACCGAGGCGCGAATCGAGATCACGGAGCTGGCGAAGTTTCCGGTTCCGCCTGGGGAACTGGAGTTCCCGTTGTCCAGCCTGGGGCGCGCCCCGGCGCGCGATCCGCTGGCCGCCGTCCTGTGGCGGGGCTCGATCCGGACTCCGGGAGGACGAAGGTATCCGGTTTGGGCGCGGGTCAAGATTCAGGCGCCCTGCACGCGGGTGCTGGCGGCGGAAACGCTTCCGGCGGGGAGGCCCATTGAAAGAGCGCAGCTACGGGAGGAAGCGGCGGCCGGGTGTCCGTTGGCGGACAAACTGGCGGGCGCGGTGGAGGAAGTAGCGGGCAAAGCGCCGAAGCGCGCGATCCCGGCGGGGGCGCCCATTGAGCGGACGGGATTGGGCGACCCGCAGGAAGTGCGGCGGGGCGAGACGGTGCAGGTCGAGGCCGTTCACGGCGGGGCGCGCGTCTCGGCCATCGCCAGAGCGGAGTCAGGGGGACGGCTGGGCCAGACGGTTTCGCTCCGCAACCCGGAGACGGGCGTACTGTTCCGGGGCCGGGTGACGGGGAAGGGGAGAGTACAAACCGGACCGGCGCATTGAGGTGAATCATGGAATCGGCAACAGGACTGGCATTGTTCCTGCTGACAGGGATGTTGAGCATGGGTGCGGGAGGGCAGACGCCGGAGGCGGGAGCGCCGATGCTGGACAGCGCCGCCGGCGCCGCCATGGCCGGCGGCGGCCGGGCTTCGCCCGGATCCTTATGGACGGATGGCGGAGGATTTGCGGACCTGACGGGCGACCTGAAGGCGCGGCGGGCGGGCGACGTGGTGACCATCGTGGTGGTGGAGCGCGCCTCGGCCGCGGCCACGGGCTCAACCAAGTCGGCGCGCTCCTCAAGCGCCAGCAACTCGATTGGAGCGTTAGGCGCGCTGACACGCAGCCTGGGCCCCTGGAGCAACCTGGCGTCGCTTTCCGGGGAATCACAGCTGGACGGGCAGGGAAGGACCACGCGGGAAACGGTGCTGACCACGACGCTTTCGGCGGTTGTGACGCGTGTGCTGCCCGGGGGCGCAATGCTGGTGGAAGGCACGAAGGCGGTGCAGGTGAATTCGGAGCAGCAGATGGTCCAGGTGCGCGGGCTGGTTCGTCCCGCGGACCTCACGCCGGGCAACCTGGTCCGGTCCGACCGGATCGCCAATCTTGAGGTGCGCATCAACGGGAAGGGCGTCGTGGGCGATTCAGTGCGGCGGCCGTTCTTTCTGTACCGCGTGCTGCTGGGTCTGCTGCCGTTCTGAGGAGGAGAACCGATGCGGGACAGACGCAGCGGCGCCGAAGGAGTCCGGAGCAGGCCACGCGGCGTGGTGTTCCTGCTGCTGGTTTTGGCGGCAGTGCAGCCCGCCGTTCCGGAGGCAAGCGTCTCCTCGGTCCGGCTGAAGGACCTGGCAGGCATCGAAGGAGTGCGCGAAAACCAGTTGATCGGCTACGGACTGGTTGTCGGCCTTGCGGGGACGGGCGACCGGCGCCAGACGGTCTTCTCGGCGCAGAGCCTGACGAACCTGCTCGAGCGCATGGGCGTGTCGGTATCGCCCGCGGCCATTCGGGTGAATAACGTCGCCGCCGTCATGGTCACGGCGACGCTTCCGCCGTTCGCGCGGCAGGGCGCCAAGCTGGATGTTACCGCGGCCGCCATCGGCGACGCTTCGAACTTGCAGGGAGGGTTGCTGCTGCTGACCACGCTGCGCGGCGCCGACGGTCAGGCGTACGCGGTGGCGCAGGGCCCGGTTGTGACCGGCGGTTTTGTGGCGGGACGCGGCGGCGTCAGCCAGACCGTGAACCATCCCACCGTAGGGCGCGTTCCCGGCGGGGCTCTGGTGGAGCGGGCCGCGCCCAGCGTCGCGCCAACCGGCGAGATCCGGCTTCAACTGCGGCAGGCCGACTTCACGACAGCGGCGCGTGTGGCCGAGGCCGTCAACCGGCGATTCGGCGGCGCCGCCGGCCCGCCCGCGCGGGCGGAAGACTCCGGCCTGGTCCGGGTTGCGATTCCCGCGGACTGGCGGGCGAATCCGGCGGCGTTTGTAGCGGAACTGGAGAGCGTGCGGGTGGAGACCGACCGGACCGCCCGGGTGGTGGTCAACGAGCGTACCGGAACGATCATTATTGGCAAGGAAGTGAGGATCGCCCCGGTGGCGATCCTGCACGGCAGCCTGAGCGTGGAGATTCAGACCAGCTACGCCGTGGCGCAGCCGCCGCCTCTTTCGCAGGGCACGACGCAGGTGGTTCCGGAAACGTCAGTCGGAGTGAGAGAGGAGAAGACGCGGAACGTGGTTCTGAAGGAAGGCGCGACGGTGGAAGACGTTGTGCGCGCCCTCTCCTCGATCGGCGCCACGGCGCGGGATGTGGTCGCTATCTTACAGAGCCTGCGCAGCGCGGGCGCCCTGGATGCCGAACTGGAGATGATTTGAGATGCGGACGGAATTGTTGGCGAGCGCGCGCGGGCCGTGTCCGGTTTCGGAACCTGGAAGCGGCGGCTGCGGCCGGAACAGGATCGAAGAAGCCGCGCGGCAGTTTGAGGCGCTGATGATCACGCAACTGCTTCGGGCCTCGCGCCCGGCTGAGGCCGGCGGCTGGCTGGGTACGGGGGACGACCAGAGCGCGACTCCCGCCATGGAGATGGCCGAGGAATCCTTCGCGCAGTCCATGGCGGCGCAGGGCGGCCTGGGACTGGCGGCTCTGATTGTGGCCGGGCTCGAGCCGCAAGATCAGGCGCTCCAGCCGGCCGGGCAGGTCTCCTCCGCGGCGGGGTCCTCCGGCCAGGGCGGCATGGACAACGGCGGAGCGGGTTGAGCATCCGGTTTCACGGCCTGCCACGCTTCCGCCAGGGTATTCAGCAGACCCAGAACTTCGTTCAGCGGCTCCGCGCTCTGGTGATAGCTGGCCTCAAGGAGCTTGAGTTGCATGTACTGGTACAACTGCGCCAGGCGGGCGCTGATCTCGGCGCCCGTTTCGAAGTCCAGGGAACGGGCCAGCTCAGCCAGAACCTGGGAGGCGGACGAGATAGCCCGGCCCCTGGCGGCGACGTCCCCCGAATCAAGATGCTGCCTGGCCTCTCGAATCCGGTCCATGGCCAGCCGATACAGTATTCGAACCAGTTCTATGGGATCCGCCGTGAGAATCCTGCTTTCCAGATACGTTTCGTGGGCGCTGGCCACTGCCGTTCATCCTCCAACAGGACTCATCGGCGCCTGGCGCGGTTTGTCACAGGAACGTGTCCCGGGCGTGATCCTTTGGACCGAGGTCCTCGGTAAGGCGGAGGACATATTCCGGCGGAATTTGCCGGATGACGTCCCGCGTCTCACGATCCACCAGGCGAATCACGGGGCGCTGCGTGTGTCGGTCCAGCGCGAAACGGAGTTCGCTGCTGGAGCCGAACAGTTCCGCACCGTTGACGGCCTTCACGGCTTGGATCAACTCGCGGTTTTCGGCCGCTCGTTCCAGGTCGGCGGTTTCGACCGCCGCCAGAACGGGCGCGGGCTTATTCAAGGGCGTAAATTCCATACGGCGCTCCTCGGAGAACCGCCGCCCCGGCCACCGCAACTTGCCGGCTTCGGCGGTCCTTCCCTCGTCCTGCTTATCGGCAGGGCCTGTCTGGGTTTGAGCGTATGAGAAAGCCGGGCGCAGGCGCTCGAAGCTTGGGCCGGAAACTCTGCCTCTGGCTCCTGCCCTCCCTGCTTGCGGCGCAAGGGCTGCCTCCCCGGGAGCAACCTGCGCCCTGCGTCGAGACGCAAAGGGAGAGCGCGCGTGAGATGGAAGTCTCCGTAAGCCGGCAACGCGATGCCGTGCAAAAGCAAATGCAAGCCGCGCTCACGGCCCAGCGCCTGGCGGCCGCCTCCCAGCGCGCCGCCGCGCCACTGGCGCGCCCGATTCCTCGCTTTGCGGCGGCGGAACCGGAGGAGGCCTCCCCGCCGGGGCCGGCCGTGGAGTTCCGCGCCGCCGGGCCCTGCGAGCCGCTGGCGCCGGAGGCTTGGCTGCCTCTGGTGCGCCAGGCGGCCGTGCGCGAGGGCCTGGCCGTGGAACTGCTCACCGCCGTGATTCAGCAGGAGTCCGCGTTCTTGCCGTGCGTTGTGTCGTCCAAGGGCGCCATGGGGCTGATGCAGCTCATGCCCGCGACAGCGGAGATGCTGGGAGTGAAAGACCCTTTCGATCCAAGAGAGAATGTGGACGCAGGGGCGCGCTTTCTGAAGGAACTCCTGGTGAGATATGGCGGGAACCTGGCGCTGGCGTTGAGCGCTTACAACGCGGGGCCGCGGCGGGTCGACGCCGCGGGGGGCGTGCCGCCCATTCCAGAGACCCAGGATTATGTGAAGGATATCCTGGAGAAACTGAAGCCGTGAGGCAGAAGCGATCGGCTTGCGGCGGGCGCCGCCTCGTGCTCCAGGACGCAACGGCGCGATCCCTCGCGGCCTTCCACGCGGACGCGGCCGTCCCGGCGGGTGACGAGGTATGCGGTCCTGGCTCCGTGCCGGCGCGCCAGAGAATCCAGGGGCCAGTCGGTTTGCGAGACCGCCCGGATGGCGCCGTCGTGCCCGATCAGGATGGCGATACAGCAGTCTTCGCCTCTCCGGCCTCCCGCCCTTGCGCCGTCGAGAAGGCCTCCGGCGTTGCTGAGAAAACTGTCCACCTGATTCTCATCGGAGACAGGACGGGGGATTTCAAGGAAGAATGCGGAGGGCGCGGAGTATGGGGATGATTCGCGGCAGGCTCCCCTGTTCCATCGCCGCCGGCCGGTGGCCGTCCGCAAACCGCTAACGGTTTCGGAGCAACGCCGCGAGATGCGACTCGGCGGCCGCGGCTTCGCTCTCACGGTCGGCTTCGACTCGCCAAGCCGCGAGGGCGCGGCCGCGCAGTCTCTCGAGCAGGCGGCAGCGGCGCCGGGCTTCGAGCACGCGCTCGTGCTGGGCGGCGATCTTCGCCTCCTGCTCCCGGCGCCGCCCGGCGAGACGCCGCTCGTCGCGCAGGAGGCCGGCGAGGTAGCCGGCGTGGGCGCTGAGTTCGGACCCCTCGATTTCCCGGCGGGCGAGCACCTCGCGTTCGGCCAGCGTTCGCTCCAGCATCAAGCGGGCGCGGGCCGCCTCCAGTTCCTCCATCTCGGCCGAGAGGGTCTTGAGCCTGTGCTCCTCCAGTTGCAACTCCGTCCCGCGCCAGGCGAGCACCCTTTCAAGACGGAACTGGAACTTGCGCATGGCGTAGTTCCCCGGCTCATGGCAGCGCCGAGGCAAGGCGGCTGAGCTCGGATAGCGTGAACGGGATGGGCGATTTCTCCGCGGCCTCCTGCCGGAGGAACTGAAGCAGGTCCGCGCGGGCGCGAATGACGGCATCCAGTTTCGGATTGGTTCCGGACACATAAGCGCCGAGCTGGATCAAGTCTTCGGCCTGCTGGTAGGCCGCCATGGCTTCCCGGACCTTGCACGCCGCCTGGACCTGCTCTCTGGCCGCCACCTGCGAGGTGAGGCGGCTGACCGACGCCAGCACGTCGATGGCCGGGTAATGGCCGCCCGCGGCGAGCTGGCGGTTCAGCACGATGTGGCCGTCCAGGATGGCGCGCACGGCGTCGCAGATCGGCTCGTTGAAGTCGTCGCCCTCCACCAGGACGGTGAAGAAACCGGTGATGGAGCCTCTTCGAAAATTGCCCGCGCGCTCGAAGATGACGGGCAGGAGGTTGAAGACCGAAGGCGTGTAGCCCTTCTGGCTGGGAGGCTCGCCGGCCGCCAGCCCGATCTCGCGCTGGGCCATCGCCAGCCGGGTTACGGAGTCCATGACCAGCAGCACGCTGAGGCCCTGATCCCGGAAATATTCGGCGATGGCCAGCGCGACGAAACAGGCGCGCACGCGCAGCGGCGCGGGGCGGTCGGAGGTGGCGGCCACAACGACGGCGCGCGTGCGGCCTTCCTCGCCGAGTTCGTGATCCAGGAAGGCGCGCACTTCCCGGTTGCGCTCGCCGATCAGGGCGATGACGCTCACGTCGGCGAAGTTGTGCCGGGACATGGCGCCCAGCAGCGTGCTCTTGCCGACCCCGCTGCCGCCGAAGATGCCCACGCGCTGGCCTTTGCCGATCGGCAGCAGGCTGTCGATGGCGCGGATCCCGGTGACCAGGGGCTCGACGATGTGCTCGCGCTCGAGCGGGTTCGGCGGAGCCTTGTACAGTTCGTAAGACGCTTCCGCTTCGACTTCGCCGAGACCGTCGAGCGGCCGGCCGAATCCGTCCAGCACCCGCCCCAGAAGGGCCGGCCCCACATCCACGCGCGCGTCCCCGCTGCGAGCGACGACGGCGTCGCCGGGCTGGAGGCCGGCGGTTTCCTCGAGCGGCATGCTGAGCACCAGCCCGTTGCGAAAGCCGATCACCTGCGAGCGGATTCGCCGTCCGCTGGCCGCATGGATCTCGCAGAAATCCCCTACCGCCGCCAGCGGTCCGCGGGACGCCACCAGCAAGCCTGCCATCTCGGCCACCTGGCCGGTCCAGCGCATGGTCTCCAGAGACTCGACGTCCCGCCGGTACGGTCTCAAGTCCAAAGCGTCGATTCGCCGCATGGCCGCATTCCTTGTCCGGAGCAGCTAGGCGAGCCGCAAGCGGTCCGCCAGCCCTCGTTCGATCTCCTTAAGTTGTGTCTCGACGGAGGCATCCAGGTTGCCCTGCGGCGTTTCAAAGACAACATCGCCGGGCTCGCGGCTGCTGTCCGCCACAACCTCCAGGGATGGCGGAGCGCCGGCGCCGCGGAGGGCTTCACGGAGCGCGGCCTCCAGGGTTGGGTGCGTGCGGACGCGCAGAATCTCCTGATCCCGCAGTTTGTCCAGGGCCACCCTCGCCAATCCCGTGACGGCCTCCGGATCCACGCCGATCTCACGGTGGAGGATCCGCCTGGCGATTGCGAGGGCCAGTTGCACCAGGTCCGCCTCCGCCTGCTTTCGCAGGCGGTGCTTCATGCCGGCGACCGTCTCGATGGTTTGCGCCAGCCGTTCCAGTAGAGGCGCGATGGAGGCCCGGCCGGCCTGCTCGCCTTCGCGGTAGCCGCGCTGATAGGCCTCGGCCGCCGCCGCTTCCAGTGCGGCGGCCGTCTCCTGCGGCCCCGGCCCGGCGTCCTGGGAGGGAGAGCCGGGCGAAGGCCCAAGGCCGCGCCCGGCCTCAGGCCATCGAATTGGGGAGGCCGCCGCTCCCAGCCGGTTCTTGACCACTCTAGACGACATACTGCTCGCCGGCGGCCTCCTTCAAGCTGAGCACTCCCTCCGATTCCAACTGGCGCACCACGGCGATGATGGCTTGCTGGGCCGCCTCCACCTCCTTGATCTTGATCGGGCCCATGGCGTCCATATCCTCGACGAGCATCTCCCGCCCCCGCTGGGACATGCAGCCCAGGATGTGGTTCTTCAACTGCTCGCTGGTGCCCTTCAGGGCCACGGTCAGCAGCTTGCGGTCGACCTTGCTCAGCAGTTCTTTGATCCCGTTTTGGTCGATCAGCAGCAGGTCTTCGAACACGAACATGAGGTGGCGGATTTGTTCGGCGAGGCCCGCTTCCTGCGCGCTGATGTTCTCCAGAATTTCCTTGGACACGCTGGAATCCAGGCGGTTCAGGAGTTCCGCCACGGCCCGCACGCCGCCGTAGGACTGACGGCTGAGCTGCCCCAATCCCTTCAAGCGCTGGTGTATGATGCCGGCGATTTTGCCGATGATTTCGGGCGAGATCTGGTCCAGGTTGGCGATGCGCATGGTCACGTCCGAGCGGATCTCGGGCGGCAGGGACATCAGCAGTGCGGCCGCTTGGGTGGGGCTGAGCTGCGAAACGATCAGCGCGATGGTCTGCGGGTGCTCCTTTTGAACGAAGCGGGCGAGTTGCTGCGGATCGGCTTTCTGGAGGGCGCTGAAATCCTCGCTGTCGCTGCGCAGCGATCGCTGCAAGTGAAAGAGGATCTTCTCGGCCGCCTCCGGCCCGAAGGCGCTGACCAGGATGCGCCGGGCGTGGTCCAGTCCGCCCTTCAGCACGAACTCGCGGGCGAGGATCATCTGCTGGAACTCGTCCAGCACGGCCTCGGCCTGTTCCGGGCTGACCGCGCTGGTGCGGGCCACCTCCCGGCTGACGGCTTGAACCTCTTCCTCGGAGAGCTGGCGCATCAGCATGGCGCTGGCTTCCTCGCCCAGGGTGAGCAGGAGCACAGCCGCTTTGCGGACCGCGGGGATGGCAGTCTGGGTCTTGGCGGCGTTGACGATCATGGCTGGCCGGGCCTTTCCGGCCGCCAGGGCCTGGGATGGGAGAGCTTATTCCTCATCTTCGGTCAGCCAGCTCCTCAATACCTGCGCGGTGGCCGCCGGGTCCGCCTTGACCGTTTCCCGGAGGCGGCCCGCGACCACTTCGGATTTCTTGGGCGGAGGCGGAGGCAACTCCGCCAGCGGCGCCGTCTCCTCCAGCGGCGGGAGGTTGGCGGCTTCGGCCGCGGCCGCTCCCGCGGGCAGCTCTGGGGGAAGGTTCACCGTGGCGCGCCGCCTTTGGCGCCGCATCCGGGCCCAAATGACGGCCAGGAGCATCAGAAGCAAGGCGAGCGCCCCGCCCGCTCCCACCAGCAGTTTCTGGTTCCGGAGCGGCTGCCACCCCGCGGGCGGGACGGCCGGCCCGCCCTGCGCCGGCGGCGGGCCCGAGGGGGCGGGCGAGCTTGAGTTTAGGGTGGATTCGAAGGGAAGGCTCTCGACAATGAGCTGATCGCCCCGTTCGGCGCTCAGCCCGACGGCGGCGGCGGCCAGATCGTGAATCGCTTTGAGCTTCTCGGGGGACGGCGGGGCGACGGTCCGCTGCGTTTGCGGCCCGCTGCCGGACCAGGTGACGTCGTGATCCACCACCACCGCCACCGACATGCGCTTCAGGGTTCCCTGCGGCAGCCGGATGCGCCGCACCAGGCGGCTCGACTGGTAGGTGATGCTCTCGGTCTGGCGGGCCAGCCCCGAGGCGCCCGCGGCGGGTCTTGAGGTGGGGCGGGGGAGATTGGAGGCCGTGCCTGGCGTGCCGCCCGTGGTGGGACCGGACGTGTACTCCTCCGTCTTCTGGGAAGCCAGCATCACGGAGCGGGCCGGGTCGAACGTTTCCTCGCTTTGCTCACCGCTGCTGAAGTCGCAGTCCGCCGCCACGCTGACCCGGAACTTGTCGGCGCCGAGGAGCGGATCGAGCGTGTTCACGATCTTCGCCGCCAGATCGCGCTCGAGGGCCTGACGGTACTCCAGCGTTGCTTCGCTGGAGACGTTCTCCTCTCCGGCCAGTTGCCGGCGGGGCCGGTTCAGCAAATTGCCCTGCATGTCCAGGATCGAAACCGCTTCCGGCGTCAGGCTCTCCACGGCGCTGGCGACCAGGTGGCTGATGGCCGAGACGTTGGCGGGCGAGAGGCGCGCTCCCAGCCTCAGCTTCACCAGGACGCTGGCCTTGGCCGGCTGGCGGGATTCCAAGAACACCGATTCCTTCGGAAACGTCAGATGCACCCGGGCCAGTTCCACCGCCGCCAGCGACATGACGGAGCGCTCCAGTTCCCCCTCCAGGGCGCGCCGGTAGTTCACCTGCTCGGCGAACTCGGTGACGCCGAAGCTTGTCCTGTCGAAAAGTTCGAAGCCGATTCTGCCGTTGCGCGGCAGGCCCGCCGCGGCCAGTGAGAGCCGGAGTTCCGCCACTCTCGCCGAGGGCGCCAGCACCGTGCGTCCGTCCTCGGACAGCCGGAACGGCGTGGCCGACTCCTTCAGCCTCTGCACCACCGCACCCGCGTCTTCCGGGCCGAGGTTGGTATAGAGCGGTTTGAAGTCTTTCTCTGTCTGCCAGTAGGACAGGCCATAAATGGCTGCTCCCACAACGGCCGCCGCGGCGAGGATGGCGATCCGCTGGCCCAGGCTCAGACTGGCCAGGAGTTTTCTCATCTTGGTTCAGGGATTGAATTGGTTCGCATCGAGACGCGCCCGCCCATCAGATCTGGATCCGCATGATTTCCTGGTACGCCTGCACCACTTTGTTTCGGGCTTCCAGAAAGAGCTCCAGCGTCAGTTCGGCCTTCTGGACCGCCAGCAGCGTCGCGTGCAACTCGCCGCCCTCCCCGGCCAGGAACTGGTCCACGGCGCGGGCCGCTTCCCCCCGGCTGCGCTCGACGTTGCCGATGGCTCCCTCCAGGAGGTTTCGGAAACCCGGCGCGGCTGGGGCCGCCGCGGATTCAAGAGGCTGAACCGGGACTCCGGCTGCGCCAATTGCGCCTACCGCCGCCATAGTCTGTCCTCCCTTCAGCGCATGAGGTCGAGTGAGCGCTGAATCATATCCTTGACCGCGGAAATCGCGGCCACGTTAGCGCCGTAACTCCGCGTCGCGTTCATCAAGTCCACCATGTCCTCGGCCGGGCTGATCCTCGGAAACGCCACGTAGCCGCCGGGGTCCGCATCCGGATGTCCCGGCAAATACCGGCGTTCCGGCTCACGCGGGTCTACGACGACTTCGGCCACCCGGACGCCGCTGAGAGCGGGCGACGTCAGCGACGCCAGCAAGGAAGCGAACTCCGTCTCCACCGGCCGCGACTCGAACACCACGTCCTTGCGCCGGTAAGGGCCGCCTTCGGGCGTCCGCGTGGTTTCCGCGTTGGCCAGGTTTTCGACCAGCAGCTCGGCCCGTTTGCGCTGGGCCGCCATGCCACTGGCGCTCACGGAAAACAAAGTGAACAGGCTCATACGTTCCTGCCTCCCTGAATCGCCGCCCTCACGGCCCGCACCTCCGCGCGAAGCAACTGGGATGCCACGCTGAACCGGAGCGCATTCTCGGCGAGCAGGCGCGATTCTCGGTCCAGGCTGACGTTGTTGCCGTCGTTGCGCGCCGCCAGGCCGGCCGGCTCCACCACTCTGGGGCCCAGGCCCTCCAGCCGGGCCTGAAATTCCGTTTGGAAGTCCAGGTCCCGGGTCTTGTAGCCGGGCGTGTCCGCGTTGGCGATGTTGGAGGCGACGAGCTTCTGGCGGGCGCTGAGAAGGTCCATGTAGCGTTCGATCCGGCCGGCGACGGGATCCAGCATAGCGGTGACAGGATTGCAAGAAGGGGGCCACGCCGGAATCGCTGAAATTGCGCGCCTTTGCGGGCCGGCGTCACGGCAGGAATTCGGCGCTGACAGGAACTTGCCGCGCCGGAGCGGTTCAGGCCTCCAGCGACTGAGCGGGCTCCGTACGTTCGCCCCGCACGGCGTACCGCTGAAGGGCGGCCAGGCGCTCCAACTCCCGCCGGTCGTGGCCGCGGCCGGCGCGGACGGCGCGGTCGGCGTGGACGAGTGTCTCAATCGCCTCGCGAACCAGTTCGGCCGCCTGGCGATTGCCGGGTTCCAGCCGTCCGGCGGCTTCGCTGACCGCGCGCGCGAACTCAAGCAACGCCTGCTGGGCCTCCAGGTACTCCGCGGCGGAAACCGCCCATTCGAGCCGCTCACGGGTCTTGCGCAGAACCTCGGTCATGGAATTTGCTCTCCGGTCCCGGTGGGGGATGCCCATCTATCGGCGGAACTGAGCCGCTGGTCCAGGGCGGCCGATCCGCCGGGCAGGCCGCCGATCAGCGATTCCGGCTCCAGCCCTCCATCATGGTTTGAAACAGGCCGCGCATGTAGCTGGCCTGCTGCTCCAGGGAGGCGATCAATGCGTCCGCGGCGGCCATTCGCGCCTCCAGGTGAATCCGTAACTGGCTGATCCGGTCCTGTTCGGCGGCCATCCGGTTCGCCAAGGAGGTTTCCTCCGAGGCGAGCCCCTGGCCCGTAACGGTGAGCGCTCCGCTGCCGGCGCCGGTGATCCCGCCGAGGATGTCTTCCGCGTTTTTCAAGAAGCCCGGCGCGGCGGCAGTCCCAAAGAAAGTCAAGACCTCCGCCCAATTCTGCTGCGCGGCTGCGTTGAGGACCGAGGGATCCGCTGCGAGCCGCCCGTCCTGGCCGAATGTCAGCCCCAGATGGACCAGCGTCCCGGCGCCTTGGCCTTCATAAGCGGCGAGGCTCCGCAGGGCTGCCGCGAGGGTGTTCACGAGCGAGGTTCCCTTCAGCGCCCCGCCCTCCTGGCCGCGGTGTCCGTCGAGTTCGGCCGCGGCCGCGTTGTAGGCGGAGACGAAACCGTTGACGGCCGCGGCGACGGCGCCGGCATTGCGCTCGACGCGAATCTCGGTGGAGCCGCTGTTGAGCAGCGTAACCGACAGGCCCGGGGCCAGGGTCACGTTCCGCGTGTCGCTTGTGATCGGGTCGCCCTGTTGCCCCTGGATACGGTAGGCCGCCAGGGCGCCGGTGGCGAGAGTGTCCAGGAGCGTCTGAGAGCCGTCGGAGAGATCGATTGAAACGGCCCCCAGTTTTGTGGCGCGCACGGCCAGCCGGTAATCCGGCGCCGACGGCGAGCCGACGTTGATGACAGTCGCCTCAACGCCCGCCCCGCTGGCGTTGAGCGCTTCGGCCAGAGAGGTGAGCGAAGAGGAGGCCGGTCGGATTTCGTGCTGCCGGCCGTTGACGGTGAGAACAAACGAGCCGGCGCTGCTGATGTTTTGAGAAGCCGGGTCGGCCACGGCCGCCAGTCCGTCCGCGCTCAGGGTTGACGTGTGAGAACCGGCGCTGAGAATCTCCAACGGGTAGACGCCGGTCATCGCGGCGCTGGATACGCTGGCGCCGGCCACGGAGGCCTCCGACGAGGAAGCGGTTAACGACGACAGGGAAGAACTCAACTGGGCGATCGTATTGGAGAGCGCCGCGAACCTTGTTTCGAGCGCTCCGAGCGCGGATCTTTCCTCTGACACCCGCTTCTGCTGCCCTTGCATTTGCTGAAGAGGCAGAGAGGCGATGGCCACGCCGCGCTCGATGATTTGCTGAAAGTCGGTGGCGAACCGGCTGTTGCCGCTAAACAATGCACTCACGCCGCTGGCTGGCATTTCCGTTCCTCAAAGGCGCGGCCAGGACGCGGGCGGCGCCGCCCGGCGCCCTGGCCGTGCGAAACCGGATGGTTAACCCCGCAGCAGCGCGAGAACCGCCTGCGGCGATGAATTGGCCTGGGCCATGGCCGCCAGGGACGCCTGCTCCATCACCTGCGCCTTGGTCAGGTTGGCCGCCTCGGCCGCGATGTCCGCGTCACGGAGCCGCGATTCGGCCGCCGAGAAGCTGGCGATCTGCGACTGCGCCAACTGGACGGCGTAATACAGCTTGTTTTGCCCCGTGCCGACCTTGCCCTGGACGGAACCGAGCAGGCCTACCGCCGTGTTGATCGAGCCAAGAGCCACCAGGGCGTCGGCTGTGGGATCCGAAGTCTGGAGCTTGTCGGTGGCGCTGGCGCTCGAACTGCTGCCCACGTTGCCCAAGCCGCCGGTGCTGGTGGCGGACGCGTTTCGGGCGACGGTGAAGTCGGTATTGCTCTGGAAGAGCAGTTCGTTGCCGATCCGCACCACGTCGATGCCGCTGCCGGCCAGACCGGTCTTGATCGCGGTGTAGACCTTGTCGACGGAATCGTGGCTGGTGGTCAGGGTGATGTCGATCCCGCTGCCCCCGAGGGGCGTGAACGTGAGGGTCTGCGAAGCGGTCCCGACCGCGCTGATGGTGCCGCCGTCGAAATTGTACTTGCCGGTGTTGACCACGGCGTTGGCGTCGGTGATGGCCGCCTGGATCTGGGTGCCGGCGCCGACCGCGGCATCCACGGCCACGGCGAAGGAATTGGACGAGGAGACGACGAGATTGCCGTTGGCCGAGTTGAGCGACACGGTAATTCCGGTGCCGGCCAGTCCGGCGTTCAACTGCTGCACGATCTCATTGCCGGTCAGGCCGTCGCTGTCTCCGATCACGGACACGCTCGTGGTTCCGGAGGTCGTGGCGAAGCGGTAGGTCTGAATGCTGCTGGAGTTCAAGTACATGCCGCTGCGGTAGTCTGCGGCCGAAAGCGTCACCGGCTGCGTGTTTCCGGCGACGCTGGTGCCGCTGAGGCCGAGGGCGGTGGCGTTGACGACGTTGGAGGCGCCGGACAGGTCGATGCTCACCATGGCGTTGCTGGCTTGCGAGCCGCCGCCGATGAACACCTGAATGTTGGTGTTGAATCGTCCCGCGTTGACGTCCCCGCTGCCCAGACCGATGTTGGCGGCCTGGCGGTTGATTTCGAGAATCAGCGACTGATACTCGCTGTTGAGGGTTGTCCGGTTTCCAGTGAACGTGTTGGACGCCGACTGGGTGGCCAGCGTCTTCATCCGGTCCAGGATTTTCGAGATGTTGTTGAGCCCGCCGTCGATGATTTGCAGCGTGCTCAGTCCGTCATTGGCGTTGCGCACGCCCTGGACCAGTTCCGCGATGTCGCTGCGGAACTTGTTGGCCACGGCCAGGCCCGCCGCGTCGTCTCCCGAGGAGTTGATGCGGAAGCCCGAGGTCAGGCGCTGAATAGTCCTGCTTTGAAAATCGTTGGTGACGCGCAGATTCTCTTGCGCCACCAGCGAATTGACGTTGGTTTGTACGGAAATTGCCATTGTGGTGTCACATCCTTGTCTTGTTGAGGTACCCGGCATCGTGCCGGGCCGGCCCGTTCAGCCGTCACCCTTCCATATCGGGCTCGCGGGCCGGGGTTCGAGGGTTTTCTTTTCGCGGCGGCGCGAGGGCGGGCGCGCACGGCTGGATGCCGGCCAGCAGGCTCTCCACGGCCGCTGCGGTCAGCCCGCTGGCGGCGATGCGGTTCTGGTCCCGGGTCGTTTTGACCTCGCTGCGCAGCACCGGCACCTCGCGAGGGGCGCTGATCCCGAGTTTCACTTTGCCGGGGCCGGCCTCCACGACCTCGATCTCGATGCTGTCGCCGATCCAGAACGACTCGCCGGGCCGGCGGCGGATCACAAGCATGGAGCGCCCTCCGGCTGCGGCGCGAGCGGGTGGCGGTGGGAGTAGCTGGACTCTTCGGGTATGACCTGGATGGCCCGGCGCGCGCCGCAATGCACCACCAGAGGCGCCCGCAGGTTGATGGTCGCCGATCCGTCCTCGGCCAGCGCCACGATGCCGAGGCACAGGGTGTCGCTCCCGGCGCCGGCTTCGGTTCCGGCGGGCAGGCCCAGGAGGCGGGCCTCCTCCTCCGCCAGCTTGACGGTGAAGCCGGCGTCCACCGCACGCGCGGGCAGGGTGATGAAGCACAGCTCCGGCCGGGTCAGGCTCTGCAAGAAGACAAGCGGCCGGTTCACCGCCTGCTGAACCAGGACAAACATCCGCTGGTCTTCGAATCCGGGCAACCCGGCGGGGAACTCAATGATGGAGGAGGACGCACACTGGATGCGCCCGAAGAACTTGGTCTCGTATTCCGGCATAGATTGTCGCTGCCTGCGTCGGCTACGAATGCGGTATAGCAGTTTTTGTGCCATGAGCGGGACCCTGGCCGCCGGCCGCGCCGACCTTGGGGCCGGGCGGATGGCCGGCGGTCCGGGCCGGTTCTTTCAGAAGGCCCTGCTCGCTGAGGATGACGAGGTCCACCCGCCGGTTGAGGGCGCGTCCCTCTTCGGTCTCGTTGGAACCGACCGGCACATTGTCGGCGTAACCGGCGATGGCCATCCGCTCCCGCGGCACGGCGAAGCGGTCCGCCAGCAGGTCGAGCATGGCGATGCTGCGGGCCGCCGAGAGTTCCCAGTTGCTGCGAAACCGGGAATTGTGGATGGGCACCGAATCGGTGTGCCCCTCGACGCGGA
>Ga0073932_1002535_pt1 | contig 27808 bp, 21 predicted proteins | sample DewCreD2012metaG_FD_76967 | JGI IMG/M metagenome (GOLD analysis project Ga0073932, IMG submission 76967) | Hot spring sediment bacterial and archeal communities from British Columbia, Canada, to study Microbial Dark Matter (Phase II) - Dewar... ...
GAGCGCGGTGAATCCTAGGTCACCATCGCCACGCTGAGAGCCACGGCCTAACCGGTCGAGAGAACCACCGGTCCCTGATGCGCGCCGACGGGGGTGAGCAGTCGGCGGGAGGCCTCCCAACCTGAATATTCCGAAGAACACATTTCAGCCCGATCCGAGCAACCGCAGGGAGCCATGAAACAGCCTGCGCGCTGGCAAGCGAGAGCGGCCGCTGCCGGCCTGTGAAGAAGACATTGTTCTGACTGGTCGCCTGGCGCCAGTGTCTTTGGACTCGTCCGTCGGCCTCGCGTGCCTTGGCTTGCGCTCCCCTCTGGTGTCCTTGTCCGGCATCTCGCACGCGCCCGGAGTCCCGGTCCGCACGGAAGCCGTTAAATCCCGGGCAGGAAGAAGTGCAGCGCCATGTAGCACAACGCGGCGGCCAGCGCGGAGGCGGGAATCGTCAGAATCCAGGCCCACAAAATGTTTGCCGCCACCCCCCAACGGACGGCCTTGATCCGCTGGATCGAACCCACCCCGGCGATGGCCCCGGTGATCACATGCGTTGTCGAAACTCCAACCTTGAGCTCCGTCGCCAGCAGGATTGACGTCGCGGCGGCTGCCTCTGCGCAGAATCCGCTCCGGGGCCGCAACTTTGTGAGACGCACGCCCATCGTATGAACGATCCGCCAACCTCCGGTCAACGTGCCCAGCGCGATCGCGGCGTGCGCCGAAAGGATCACCCAAACCGGCACGTGAAACGTCTCGAGGTACCCTGCGGTCACCAAAAGGCTGGTGATGATCCCCATCGTCTTCTGCGCGTCGTTGGTGCCGTGGGCGTAACTGTAGATGGCGGCCGACAGAAGTTGCAGCTTCCGGAAGTACACATCCATCTTCTTCGGAGTCGAATCCCGGAAGAGCCAGTACACCGCGATCATGAAGAAGTAGGCCAGCGCCAGGCCCAGCACCGGCGCTGCAACCATGAAGAGCAGCGTCTTGATCCATCCGCTCCAGATCAGCGCGTCGGTGCAGCGCGAAATCCCGTGCAGATAGGCGGTTCGCGCCATCGCGGCCCCGGCGTATCCGCCGAACAGCGCGTGCGAAGAACTGGTGGGAAGTCCGAACCACCACGTGATCAGGTCCCAGATGATGGCCCCCAGCAGGCCGCCCAGCACCACGTACGGCGTCACCAGTTCCAGATCCACCATCCCGGACCCGACAGTCTTGGCCACCCCCGTTCCAAAACTGAACGCCGAGATGAAATTGAAGAAGGCGGCCCACAAGACGGCCTGGAAAGGCGTCAAGACCCGAGTGGAGACGACGGTCGCCACCGAATTGGCCGCGTCGTGGAAGCCATTGATGTAATCGAACGCCAGGGCGACGAAGATGATGACGACAACCAGCAGCAGCATCGGCATGAGGCGGGGCTAGCTGTTCTTCACGACCACCCCTTGCAGAGTGTCCGCCACGTCCTCGCAGCGATCTGTGGTCGCCTCCAGCACTTCGTAGACTTCCTTCAGCTTGATAAATGCGATGGGATGGATATCGCTCCTGAAAAGCTCCGCCAGCACGCGCCGGACGAGTTTGTCCGCGGTGTCCTCCAGTCGGTTCAGCTCAATGCAGTGCTCCAGCAGCGGCTTGTCGTGATTGAGGGCCTCCATGGCCGCCACCAGGGCCCTGGAGCAGGCCTCCACAATCTCGCACAGTTCCACAACCTGCGGAGGGATCGGCTCCAGGCGGTACGCCGCCATCCGGTACGCGGCGTCTTCAATCCCGTCCAGCACGTCGTCCAGGCTGGAGGACAGCGAATGGATGTCTTCGGGGTCCAGGGGAGTGATGAACGTTTGATTCAGGCGCGTAAAAATGTCATGGATGATTTCATCCCCTTTGCCTTCCAGCTCCTGAATCCGGGCGGCCGCCTCCGCCAGGTGCGCGTTGCCTGCGCGCACCCCTTCCAGAAGGAGCGTGGACGCCTGTCCGATCAACTGAGCCTGTCGAAGGAACTGATGGTAGAATTTCTCTTCCCTGGGTAGGAATCGCATATCACCTCGGGTTCGAAATCCTCCGCCGGGGGATGCGGAGGGAGAATCCCATCATCCCACTCCATTACAGGAAGGTCAATATTCGGTTACAAGGATGTTTCAGGAGCCGGGCTTGCGCACCGGGATCGAAACCCGGGGACGCTCCGGACCGCCGGCGGAGGCGTGCAGCGCCACCGTGGCCCGAATCGGATCCACGTAGCACGCCGAGGACTTGTCGGTGCAGTAGTATACGACCGTCTCAATGGTCACTTCCGAGGAACCCGTTGGAGCCTCCATCGGGATCTCCAGCGGAAAACGCGCTTGCTTAAAGTCCACATCCGCGGGTGCGAGCCCGAACTTCAATTTGGATCCTTCCGCCGTCTTCCAGCGCATGTAGAACGGCGCGTCGGGGTTGAACTTGTACCCCTGCGGCAGGGCAATGTCGATCAGAAGCTTGCCGGCGCCGGCGCGCGCCTCTTGCGGGCCCAGTTCCACCGCGCGCCCTCGGAACTTCTCCATCTGCCGGCTCGAAAGTTTCTCCAAGCCTCGGAACTCCAACGTCGAAACTGTGCGCGTTTTGGGGTCCAGCACCCGAACCTGGTGGTTGTTGGTGTCCGCGACGTAGAGCTTGCCGCCGAGCCACGCCAGTCCCCCCGGTTCGTTGAAAGACGCGCTGCCAAATCCACCATCCGCCAGCGACTTCTTGCCGTTCCCCGCCCAGGTCTTCACCGTCCGCGCCGCAGGATCCAGCGCTTTGATTTTGCTGTTGTACGTATCGGCCACGTAAAGCAGACCGTCCTGCCACGCCACTCCCAGCGGATGCTGGAGCCGCGCCCGGGACAAGTTTCCATCGATGTCGCCGAACTCAAAGAGCCCCCTCCCAATCAGGGTCCTCACGCCGCCGCTCGAAACCAGGTCCGACTCGCGGACGGAACTGGTCTCGCTGTCGGCGAAAAAGAGTCTTCTGGAATCCGTGGCCAGGCCGCTCGGCTGCGCCAGCGCCGCCTGTGCGAGAGCGCCGTCCGCGATGTCCTCCCGGCTGGACCCCGCGAAGGGCTGGGCTTCCCACGTCGCCGGGTCCGCGACCCACAACTGATGGAAACCGGCCATGGCGATGTACAGCCTTCCTCCCACGGCCAGGACATCCCACGGGGAACTGAGCGCCACCGCCGTGCCGCGCCCCGGCTGATTGAACTGCCGGGCTTGCTCACCCGTTCCGAGGACCGTCCGTACCGTCCGGCCGCGCAGGTCCGCCACGCGGATCAGGTGGTTTTCCGTATCGGCGATATAGAGCACGTCGCCTTCCGCAAACGTGCCCTGGGGATGCTGAAAACTGGCGGACTCGAAGCTGCCGTCCTCGCGCCCCTGTTCGCCGCTGCCGATCACGTCGAGGATCAGCCCCGAAGCGTCCGTGATCAGAATGCGGTTGTGGTTCGAGTCGGTGATGATCAGCCGGCCCGACTTCTCGTCGCTCGACACCTTGCCGGGGAACTGGAGAAGGGTGTTGGGCCGGCGCGATTCTTCCAGGCTCAGTTGGAGCGGGCTTCTCTTCAACTGCCCCTTCGCCTCGAAATACGGGATGGCCTCCCGGAGCACGGCGTCGTATGGCTCGAAGACGCCCTCGCCCGAGCTGCGCGCGATGATCTTGCCCAGAGGATTGATCAACACCAGCGTGGGCCATGCGCCGGCGGCGTATGACTGCCAGATCTGGAAATCGGCGTCGTTGACGACCGGGTGCTGGATCTTGTAGCGCAGAATGGCGCTGCGAATCTGGTCCGTGTCTTTCTCGTTCGTGAATTTCGCCGAGTGAACGCCGATAACCACAAGCTCCTGCGCGTACTTGTTCTCCAGTTTCTTCAGGTCGGGCAGAATGTGCATGCAGTTGATACAGCAGAAAGTCCAGAAATCGAGCAGCACGAACTTGCCACGGAAATCGCGCAGGTTCAGAGGCCTGGCGGTGTTGAGCCAAGCGAGATCCCTCGGAAACTCCGGCGCGTTGATCGTTCCCTGCAATGCGGCGTCGGATATCACACGGCCTCCTTGAGTGGCGGCCGGCCGGCTCTGGGCCGTGCAGGCAACCATGCCTCCGCTCACAAGGACAAGCAGTCCCTCAGCCAGAATTGACCGGCCAGACACTTTCTTCAGCCCCCTAAATCATTTGGATTCCCCCGGCTGGGTCCCGGCTTCGTTAATTTCAGCCGGAAGAGGGCAGGGGAACCGGGGGACACAAAGTTCACGCCCCGCGGAGAAAACGGTTGGCCGCGCCCGAGGAGGGAGGGAGCGAGGAAGGCAGCGCGCGCAACCCCCATCGCAGCAGGGCCATGACCGGCGCCAGGGACCGGATCCCCTCGGGGAACCAGTCGGTCCAATCCTCCCCGAGGGCCTCGGATGCTCCGCCGCGGCTGCGGACGAAGACCCGGTCGCTCCAGCGCTCGCGTCCCGCAAGTTCAGGGTACTCTCGCAGGACCTCGGTCGCGCACTCCAGCCACCGCATCCAGTGCGGCCCCCGATAGGAAGGCAACACCAGAATTCGGCTTAGCCGCAGGCGCCGGACCTCCCAGACGAACTCCTCGAACGCCGCTGCGTTGGTGAGATTCAACACCGTGTTGGGCGTGACGCCATGGCGGTCTCCGCCCGCCACCACGGGATGTCCGCTGCGCTGCGCCAGTTCCATAACGGCGCGGTTTTCGGCCCCGGGGCGGAGCCCGTTCCACTCCAGCGCATGGACCCAGCGCCCATGCCGGCGCATGAAATCCAGGAGCATGCGCCTGTGCGCCTGGCGTCCCACCTCCGGCTCGTCCCAGAGTGGATGGTTCAGGACGACCAGAACCTCCGGCAAGCTGTGCAACTTCTTCAGTAATTCCGCTACGCTGCCGTCCCGGCGAGCCGAGGCGTGCAGCAGATCGCCGACCCATCCGTGCGCGCTGTCCTCCGGCAGATTGTGGATTCCCAGGTGCAAGAACGAGGGTTCGAGATGGACGGTCCACTCAAAGGAAACCGGCGTCCGGCAGGCGCTTCCCAGCAGGCGCAGCCGGGTGCTGGCCTGGATGTTGTCATGGTCCGTGAGGGAAACCAACGACCCAAGGCCCAGCCCTTGCTCGATCTGGTTGGCCTCAAGATCCCAAGCCTGTCGCGCCGGCAGGGGCGGCGTCCAGAACAGGCTGGAGTAGTCTTTGCGGGGGAAGAGGCGCTCCAACATGGGGACTTTGCGGAGATAGCGCGGAATGTCCTTCAACGTTTCTTCGGAGTGCATCGTGTGGCTGTGCAGCGAAACCGCAGTGCGGGCGCGACACAGGCCGGAGTGGCTCTGCCACAAGTATTGGACAGTGGTCCTTTGCATACGGGCATCCGTTCCTGATTTCAGGATGAACGGCGCTGTGTTACAGTCTGATGCCCGAAATGTGAGAAGCCGTTGAATTTATGCGGAAAACTCAGACGTCCAGGTAGCGTGTGTCGAGGAGGCGGGAAAGTTCGAGGTTCCCCATGGCGGCGAGCATGGTTTCCTTCAGGTGGGGAAAATCGCGCTCCAGGCTCGCCATCACCTGGCGGAGGGCGCCCCGGACCGTGCCGGTCTTCTGGGAACACCCGCAAGGAATCAGCGGCACGCCCAGTTGGCGGGTGTAGGCTTCCGTATCCGGCTCCGGAACGAACACCAATGGCCGGATGAGGCGAAACTCCCTGTCCCGGGACCAGGCGACCGGCGGCAGAGAGCTGGTCCGGCCCGTAAACAGCGCATTGCGCAGGAAGGCCTCGCAGAAATCGTCCGCGGTGTGGCCAAAAGCGATGACCTTGGCTCCGAGGCCGCGCGCCACTTCGTAGACGGCCCGGCGTCGGTAGCGGCTGCACAGATCGCAGCCGTGGTCCGGCTGCTCCCGCAACAGGCGCACGGACGGCTTGTCATGGAAGCAGGTCCAGTCGACGCCTCTTTGGCGCAGGTATGCGGCGAGCGGCTCCAAGGGCCGAAGGAATTTGCCCTGCTCCACGGTGAAAGCACACACCTCGAATTGGATCGGCGCGCGCCGTTGAAGCCTCAGCAGCAGTTCGAGCAGGGTCAGGGAATCCTTCCCTCCGCTCAAGGCCACGGCGACCCGGTCCCCCTGCCGGATCATGTTGAAGCGCGCGATCGCTTCTCCGGCTTTGTGGAGCAGCTTCTTTTCAAGTTCCAAGCCTTCATTATAGGTGGCCGGGTGAGACGCCCCCCGGCGCCGGGAGGCCTGCACTCAACCTGGTAGCGGCTGCGGTATGCTGTTGCTGGCCGCGTGGCGCCAGACCGCCGGGGGTGACATGGTGAGCGGCGCCCGCGGCGCGCGCCCGGCGCGGCCGGGCAGGAGCGGATATGAAGAGTCTGAACAGGGCGAAGAAGCTTGTGGCGCCGGCCGTTTTGATCGGTCTGGCCGCGGTGTGTATGATCCCGGCCCAGGATCCGGCCGGCGTGCTGGAGAGGGGCTTTCAAAATCCTCCGGACAGCGCCAGGCCGCGCGTCTGGTGGCACTGGATGAACGGCAACATCACCAAGGAAGGAATCAAGCTCGACCTGGAGTGGATGAGGCGGGTGGGGATCGCCGGTTTTCAGAATTTCGACGCAGCGCTGAACACTCCCACGATCGTGGAAAGACGGCTGGTGTACATGACGCCGGAATGGCGGGACGCCTTCCGCTACGCCGCCACACTGGCGGACCAATCGAAGATGGAAATGGCGATCGCGGGCTCGCCGGGCTGGAGCGAGAGCGGAGGGCCTTGGGTGACGCCGGCGCAGGCCATGAAGAAATACGTTTGGAGCGAGACATGGGTGGAGGGGGGACGGCCTTTCGCGGGCGTATTGCCGAAGCCGCCCGCTACGCCCGGTCCGTATCAGAATATTGGTGCGGGCAGGGGAAGGCCGGGCACGGCTGCCCCCGAGGAGTTCTACGTGGATGTGGCCGTGACAGCCTACCGCGCTCCGGAAGCAGAGAGGCCCATGGCGCAGTTGCGGCCCAAGGTGACATCCAGCGGCGGCGCTTTCACGCTGGCGGATCTGACGGACGGCGACCTGGTTCGATCGAGCTTGCTGCCGGCGGCTCCGGTGGACCAGAGCGCCTGGATTCAGTTTGAGTTCTCGGAGCCGCAGACGATTCGAGGACTGACTCTGGCGACGTCCGGCGGGGGGAGAGGTTTCGGCGGTGGCCGCGGAGGCGGAGCGGCAGGGCCGGCGCTCGAGTCGAGCGACGACGGCCGCCAGTTCCGGACCGTGGCAGCGATCCCCGGCGGGGCCCGCACGATCGCCTTTCCGGCTGTGACCGCACGGTTCTTCCGGGTGAGCTTCCGGACCCCGCAGCCGGCTCCAGGGCGGGGCGGCGCGGCGGCGGGTCGGGCGCCGGCGGCCGCCGCTCCTGCCGGCACGGCAATCGCTGAACTGGTTCTGCACAGCGGCGCCGTCGTGAACCGATTCCAAGAGAAGGCGGCTTTTTCGGCCGCGACGAATCTTTACGCGATGGAGACTCCGGGGGTCGAGGCCAGACACGCGGTCCGCAAGGCGGACGTCATCGACCTCACTTCCAGGATGCGTGCCGACGGGACCCTGGACTGGACTCCGCCGCCGGGCCGGTGGGTGGTGTTGCGCGTCGGCTGCTCGCTGACCGGCCACCAGAACTCGCCCGCCTCGCCGGAGGCCACGGGGCTGGAGGTGGACAAGCTCAGCCGCGCGCACGTGCGAGCTTATTTCGACACGTATCTGAACCAATACAAGGATACGCTGGGCGAACTGATGGGGAAGCGCGGTCTGCGCTATGTGATCACCGACAGTTGGGAGGCGGGCGTCCAGAACTGGACCGACGACATGATCGCGGAGTTCGCCAGGAGGCGCGGCTATGACATGCGCCCATGGCTTCCGGTGCTGGCCGGGAGAGTGGTGGAGAGCGCCGAGGCCAGCGACCGCTTCCTCTGGGACTTTCGCAAGACCATCGGTGAATTGACGGCCGAGAATCACTACGACCAGTTGACCGACATTTTGCGCGAACGGGGGATGGGACGCTACACCGAGTCGCACGAATCGGGCCGCGCCTTCATCGGAGACGGGATGGACGTGAAGCGCAAAGCCGATATTCCCATGAGCGCTATGTGGACGGGCCGGACCACGCCGGATGGAGAGCCGGCCTACTACAACGCCGACATCCGCGAGTCGGCTTCCGTGGCGCACATCTACGGGCAGAACCTGGTGGCCGCCGAGTCTCTCACGGCCGGCAGCGGCGCCTACACGTTTTCACCGGAGACGCTCAAGCCGACGGCCGATGCGGAGATGGCGATGGGTTTGAACCGCTTCGTGCTGCACACGTCCGTCCACCAGCCGGTGACGGAGAAGATGCCGGGTCTGAGCCTGGGCCAATTCGGGCAATGGTTCACGCGCCTGGAGACCTGGGCGGAGCTGGCCGGTCCCTGGATCGACTACCTGTCGCGCAGCAGTTATCTGTTGCAACAGGGGCGCTTCGTCGCCGACGTCATTTACTACTACGGCGAGGACTCCAATATCACCGCGTTGTTCGGCAACCAGCCGCCTCCCGTGCCCGAGGGCTACGGCTACGATTTCGCCAGCTCGGACGTGGTGCTCAACCGTCTCGCCGTGGCGAACGGCAGGCTGGTCACACCCAGCGGCATGAGCTACCGGCTGCTGGCGCTCGATCCGAACAGCCGCAAGATGCCCTTGGCGGTTCTCCGCAAGATTCGCGATCTGGTGAACGCGGGCGCTGTGGTCGTGGGGCCGAAGCCAGCCGACAGCCCCAGCCTGAGCGATGACCAGGCGGAGTTCCAGAAGATCGCCGGCGCGCTCTGGGGCGCGGGGGAGCGCTCCACGGGGAAGGGCCGGGTTTTCGCTTCCCAGACCGTGGCGGAGGCGCTGGCTGCGCTGCGAGTGGGGCCGGATTTCGACTACAGCAAGCCGCAGCCGGACACGAACCTGTTGTTTGTTCACCGGAGGCTGGCGGACGGTGATCTGTATTGGGTGAATAACCGCAAGAACAGAGCTGAGACGCTGGAGGCGTCCTTCCGGGTAGAGGGCAAGGCCGCCGAGATCTGGCGCGCCGATACCGGCGAAAGATCTCCCGCCTCATACCGGATTGCCGGAGGGCGGACGGCGGTGGCGTTGCGGCTGGATCCGTATGATGCCGTCTTTGTGGTGTTCCGGGGGAAGGCGGCCGCGGCGTCCCGAACGGTTCCGGAGCGGGTGGAGTCGCCGGTAGCCGCGGTGGAGGGTCCGTGGGAGGTGTCGTTCCAGCCGGACCGCGGGGCGCCCGCCAGAATCACGCTGGACAAGCTGGTTTCCTGGAGCGATCGCCCGGAGGCGAGGGTGAAGTACTTCTCCGGCACGGGGACGTACACGAGGACGATTCAGGCGCCGGAGAGCTGGTTTCAGAAGGGGACAGCGATCTGGCTGGATCTGGGCTCGGTGAAGAACGTTGCGGGGGTGGAGGTGAACGGCAAGCCGGCGGGCCTCGCGTGGAAGCCGCCGTTCCGTGTGGAGGTGAGCGGGTTGCTCAAGCCGGGCGCCAATTCGATACAGGTGAAGGTGACGAACCTGTGGGTGAACCGGATCATCGGCGACGAACAGCCGGGCGTGGAGCGGAGATACACCTTCACCTCGCAGCAGTTTTACCGGGCGGACTCGCCGTTACTGCCCTCGGGGCTGCTGGGGCCGGTGCAAGTGGTGAGAGTTACCTATAAGTAGGGGCGCGGCGGCCGTGCGCCATGCCGGGCGCAGGTCCTCTGCCGTCTGCTCCGGCTCGGCCTTTCGGACGCCGATAGTCTGGAGAATCGTTGAGCTTGGATCCGCTGTCCGCGTCAGTTCCGGCTGCAACCCGCAGCTCGCCCGCCTCCACTCCGACTGGGAACCGCAAGACTGCCGCCGAAAAGCCGTTCCCTTGGCGCGTCCCCCCGGCGCCAAAGCCCCAGAGCGGTCAGGGTCTAAGAGTTCCGAAACCTAGACATAATCTGTATTGAATTCAACCAAGACAGGTGATAGTATACTGATATGATCGTATCCGGTTGTCGCATAATGTTGTTCGCGGCGCTGGCGGCCCGGATGACGGCGGCCCAAGCGCCCCCCCCGCAACTGAAGGCCGTGTAGCCTACAGCATCCGGGAGGCCCCGGAAACCCTGGTGTACCAGATCTTCTTCCGCGAGTTCGTTGCCTCGCAGCGCGCGGCCGATCAGCGCCGCGACATGGGCGAGGACGACACCAGCTTGCGGAACTTCTTCCAGCGGTCCTTCGGCCTGGACGCCATCGAGCAGGAGTTGCTGAGTTCGGCGGCGCAAACGTGCGTGTCCGCTCAGGAGACCAACCTGCGCACCATTGAGGAACTGGCCCGGCGATTGAAGCTTAACCCAGACGATAAGACGCTGCGCTCCCGGATTGGGCAACTTCGGACCGACAGTGAGGCGGCGGTGGCGCAAGGCGTTCAGCAACTGCGAAGCAGCCTGACATCTCAGCGGTTCGCACGGCTGGACCTGATGATCCGGGTGCGGGTCGTTCCCAACTTGAGAATCCGCCCCGCTCCGGCGGGCGTCAAGAAATCGACGGGAGGAAACTAGGATGAGACTTGCACTGCGAACGTTCCTCCCGGCCGCACTTCTGGGCGGCCTGATGGTACCCATGGCAGGGGCCCAACAGGTGTATACGTACAGCGACCTCAGCCGCAACGGGAACACGATCTTCGGCTACGTCGAGACCGACCTTTGGTCACCCTATTGGTACTGCGGGTGGGGATGCGGCGGGGTCTATTGTTGGGAGGAGTACACCACCTTCGCGCAGGCGACCCTGTACTTGGGCGATTATTATGAATGGGTGGGCAGCTATTGGTGGGAACAGCCGAACGGCTGGGCGTCGGCGTGGGTCTGGTACGACGTCGACGTGGGCGCCTGGCGGCTCCGGGCGGAACACGAACTGTGGGACCTCTGGTACCAGGACGAGTACTGCTTCAGTTATTGGATACCCTACTGGCGCTACGAAAGGTACCCCTGGCCGCAGGTGACCGTCGATCCGCTGATTTCGATCACCAGCTGGCAGTCGACTGATGATGGAGACGGGGCCTATTTTGACGTGACGGCGGAAATCGGACAGCCGACGGGGTATAGTTGGTCGTTCGACTATCCCTCGGGGGCAGGCAATAATCCGAACGTGCAGTTCACTCCGGATTATTATCACTTCACGAACACTGACGCGCACTGGTTCGCCTACCCCGACGACGAATGCTACGCTCCACCGCAGTCCGCGTATGACATCACCGCCACAGTGGGATTTAGGAGCGTCTCTGGAAGCGCTACATCGGGCCTGACCGTCGTTGTCCCTTGGGTGCCTGGCGGTGAAACAGTCGCTCCGGCCCTGGAGGAGCACATTTGGATCGGCTTCGTGGACGGACTGTGGAGAGTGCTTCCTGAAACGTATTTCGTGAGGTTGACCCCGCTTGTGCTCGTTTACGTCCCGTGGACCAGCCAGTTTCATAACAAGGCATATGAGCACGAGCAGGTCCACCACGACCAGTTTACGCCTGGGGGAAACTATCACACGTTGGAGGGCATGCGCAACCCAGCAGATGCGCGCGCTGCGATAATCGACTTGACTGACAGCACCGAACAAGGCTTGGCACAGAAAGTTAATGCTGCTTTGTATTCCTATTACCTGAATGAAGCAGCCGCCTACCTGCTCTACCTCAGGGATCCCGCTGAGAGGGAGGCGTACGGAGTCTCGGACAACATCTCGCCGCGATACCTATACCAGAACTGTGGACGATACTAATTGGAGGAGCGATGAAAACAGCCGTATTCGTATTCACGCTCATGGCGACAAGTATTGCCTATGGGCAGATGACTATTGATGCCGTTCCGGCCGGCCCCGATCTGGACGATCTGTACGAACGCCTGTCGGAGAGCGCCTTCGTGGTGAGGGGCAAGACCCTGGCCTACGAGCCCGTCACATCACGGAGTCCAGGCCGATTGGAGCAGGCTGGTCCTAACAAATGGCGCTATTACCCCGATCCCGACGACAGTGGGGTTCTCTATACGGTTGCAATCGAGCAGGTGCTTTGCCGTCGCAGGGATTTTGCTCCGCTCGAGCAGGCGCCAGCGGCGGCGCCAAGTATGGCTCAAGTTTTTGTACAGGGCGTGGCAAACCTAGGCTTGACGCAGCCGAGCAGGTTCACTCCCCACAAGCGTTACCGCATGGAGTTTCTGCTCCCGGGAGTAGAGTATCTCTTGTTTCTGTGGGAGCTGCCCGGGCAGAGTGAGCTCGTCAAGAGGTTTAACCTGGCGCCCGGTACAGTCTACTATCGGGCTATGGATGGCGAACGGGGCGCAATCAGGCTGCCTGATGCGGCGAATCCAGAGAGGCCGCGAGCATTCATCGCCCCGCTGGTCGAGGCGGTCACGACGTTTTGTGAAGCCGTGAAGGCACCGGACGCCGATGAGAAGATACAACACCTGAACGCCGTGAGAGACAAGTTCGCATATCCAGCCTGGCGTCAGAGCGTGGACGAGGCTATCAAAGCGTTCAAGCAGGCAGGGATGAAGCCGGAGGAGGAGTAAGAGGGCCTGACAGCCGGTGGATAAAGCCACGTCTTGACGGTGCGGCGATGGATGGTGGCAACGCGGGTGGGCCGTTCTGGCGGTGGGCCAGCGAGGTCCAATCAGCAGCAGAGCGCGGTTTGCGGGGTGCTTGAGGCGCAAGACACAAGAACAACGCGCGGTAAGCAGGTCCGCTGCCTGCCGGGCCGTGCCCACCCGAAGCCCTTGTCGCAGGATCAGACTCAAATTGAAGGCAGCGGCGTGAATCAGGGCGCGCTTGGGGGTGTTGTTCTTGCCGCGCAAGTGCATCCGCCTGATGCCGCCAGTGTTGTATAGATGGGCGAAGCCTCTTTTGATCCGTTCCCCGCGCCGCCACATCAGCGCCCTGCCGGTCTGGGTCTCCAGCCGCCGCCGATTCGCATACTCCGCCGCTTGGGCCGCGCCCTGTCCGGACCACTGTTGCCGTCTGCGTTCCGGCTTTGCGATCAGGGTGCGCACAGCCACCTCGGCCAGAGTCTGCAACACTTGCTTGCTGTGGTAGCCCTTGTCCGCCACCACCCTTTCCACGTCCACTTCGCTCGCCGCCTTCACCGGTCCGGCCGCGTCCGCTTGCGCCTCTTGCCCGCCATCTCCGTCACCACGCTGCCGGCTTCCGCCAAAGTGGCCCTCAGGCCCTCCGTATCGCCGCTGTCGGCGGGTTGCACGGTCAGCGCCACCACCGCCCCCATGTCCAGATCCACGGCGTGCTCGGCCTCTTAGGCCAAGTGCGTCCGGCCGGCCTTCATCTTCGTGATCCGCGCTACCCGGTCGTGCGGATTCACCCAGTCCCGGTTCGACAGCGACTTCTCGCGCTTTCGATCAAAGCGCTGCCGCTGAGCCGCGGTCGACTCCTCTGCACCCTCGACCCGCATCAATTGCCTGACGTAGTCGTCACAGCCGGCGCAATTGTCCCGCCGCACGATCGATTTCAGGGCCGCGTAGGCTTCCAGCGTGGCCGCGTCCACCCCAAGGTTCTTCCCGCTCAGCAACCCTTCCCGCGCCAGTTGCTTCAACACCCAGCGGAACACCGCCTTGTGTGTCCCCAGGCTCAGCAGCCGCCGCGTCTTGGACAGCATCGAGTGGTCCGGCGAAAGCCGCAGTGTTCGAGACGCCGGGGGACGGAAGAGCGGCGGTCGCCTCCGGCGGCGGAGGTGGCGGCCACGGCGCGGAAGAATCCCGCGGGATTTATTCTTGAAGGCTCCACCGGCGGGATTCGCTTGCGGAGCGCATGGAGTCCAATCGGCGATCATGGGATTCTAGAGGGATTCGCCGCATGTCCCCATCCCGCAAACTGGCGTTCGATGTGTTGTTGCTGGCCGAGCAAGGCGGTTACGCCGCCGACCTGTTACACGCGCGCGCGTCCGGCCTGGAGAAGCAGGACGCGGGTCTGGCCTACGAGATCGCGATGGGGTGCCTGCGGCGGCAGGCGCAACTCGACTTCCTGATTGGGCGGCTGGCAGGACGCCCGGCGGCCCGGCTCGATGCCGAAGTGAGGATCGCGTTGCGGATGGGGCTCTATCAGTTGCGCCATCTGGACCGCGTGCCCGCCCACGCCGCCGTGGATGAAAGCGTGGAACTGGTGAAGCGCGCGAGGAAGCGCTCGGCCGCGGGGCTCGTGAACGCCGTGCTCCGCAATGCGCCGCGCGACGTCGAATGGCCGGACCGGGCGACGGAGTTGTCGATGCCGGCGTGGCTGCTGGAGAGATGGGACCAGGAATACGGGCCGGCCGGGGCGGAGCAAGCGGCCCGCGCCTTTCTGCAACCGCCCGAAACCTACGTCCGGCTCACGGCTTCCGGGCCGCGGATGCAGGACATCGGATCGCAGTCGATTGTTCCCCTGCTTGATCTGAGGCCCGGCCTGCGGTTCCTGGATCTGTGCGCCGCGCCGGGCAACAAGACGGCGCAGGCGATGGAGAGCGGCGTCCGGGCGATCGCCTGCGATGTCAATTTCCGCCGGTTGTCGGGGCTGAAGACGCTGGGATGCCCGCTGGTCGTGCTGGATGGAGCACAGCCGTTGCCGTTTCATGTGAAATTCGACCGCATTCTGGTGGACGCGCCCTGCTCCGGGACCGGGACGCTGGGACGGAACCCGGAGATCAAGTGGCGGCTGCGGCGGGAAGACCTGGAATCGTTGCATCGGAAGCAGGTCCGGATTCTAACGCAGGCGTTGAAACTGCTTGCCGCGGGGGGCCGTCTCGTATACTCTACGTGCTCGCTGGAGCGCGAGGAGAACGAAGGCGTGATCGAAGCCGTGCCCGGCGTGGCGCCGGCGCAGTGCATGAAACGGCTGCCGGGCCGGGAGGAAGGAGACGGCTTCTTCGCCGCTGTGATAGGATCGACTTAGTTCCTCGAATGGCTCAAATCGTTCCTTCCATACTCTCGGCTGATTTTGCGCGCCTTGGCGATGAGATTGCCAAGGTGGAAGCGGGCGGCGCCTCGATGCTGCACGTGGATGTGATGGACGGGCACTTTGTGCCGAATCTCACGATCGGGCCGCCGGTATTGCGATGCATCCGGAAGATCACCAGGATGACCCTGGACGTTCATTTGATGATGACCGACCCGGAGCCCTTTGTGCCGTCCTTTGTGGAGGCAGGCGCCGACCAGATCTCGGTTCATCAGGAGGCGTGCCCGCACCTTGACCGCGCTTTGCGGCTGATCCAGAGCGAAGGCGCGCTGGCGGGCGTTGTGCTGAACCCCTCGACGCCCGTTACAATGTTGGATGAGGTATTGGGGACAGCGGATTTCGTGCTGTTGATGAGTGTCAACCCCGGCTTGGGCGGACAGAAGATCGTTCCACGCGCGGTGGATAAGGTGCGGGCGCTGGCCGCCAGGCGCGAGCAGCTTGGCTTGCGGTTCCCCATCGAAATCGACGGTGGCGTGACGGAGGAGAACCTGGCCGAACTCGTGCGGGCGGGCGTGGACTGGTTGGTGACGGGAGCGGCGGTGTTCCTGAGCGAGGACCCCGCGCAGACGGTGGCCAGGATGCAGCGAATCGCGAAGGATGCGCTGGCGGTTCGCGCCTGAAAGCATCCGGTTTTGGTGAGCGTATGCCAAATAGAGCAAGCAGGTTTTGGCTGTCGGTCTTGACGGCGGTTCTGGTGGCGGGTTTGCTGAGCTCCTGCGGTTTTCGCCGCAAGAAGTACGAGAACCCGATCAGCCGGGACACGATGCAGCCGGACAAGATCCTGTTCGACAAGGCGATCCGCGACCTGGAGAGGGGCCGCTACGACGTCGCGCGGCTGACTTTGCAGACCCTGATCAGCACGTACGACAGCAGTGAGTTCCTGGCCAAGGCGAAGCTGGCGCTGGCGGATAGCTGGTTCCGCGAGGGCGGGTCGGCGGGCTATGCCAACGCCGAGGCGGAGTACAAGGACTTCATCCTCTTCTATCCGATGCTGGAAGAGGCGGCGGAAGCGCAGCAAAAGATCTGCATGATGCGCTACCGGCAGATGGAGAAACCGGACCGGGACGCCGACCAGGCGATGAAGGCGGACGAGGAATGCCGCGCGCTGCTGGCGCAGTTTCCGAACAGCAAGTTCGCTCCCCAGGTGCAGCAGTTGCTGCGGAACATTCAGGAGGTTCTCGCCGAGCACGAGTACCGGGCGGGCAATTTTTACTTCACCAAAGGATCCTATGTCGCCTCCGCCAACCGTTTGCAGGGGCTGACGGACCACTATCCGCTTTACAGCAAGGCCGATGAATCTCTCTGGAAGCTGGGCGAATCCTATACCCGGCTGGGAGCGCGTTTCACCGGCAATGCGGCGCAGGCGTACAGCAAGATCGTGCAATACTATCCGCTCAGTCCCTACGCGGAGGACGCGCGGAAGAAACTGGCGAGCCTGGAGCAGCCGATCCCGGATCCGGATCCGGTGGCGATGAACCGGATGAAGTACGAACTGGCAAACCGCGAGAAGCCTGGAATGATGAGTCATTTCTGGGGCATCTTCCGCAAGGGTCCCGACGTTTCGACGGCGGCAAAGTCCGGCGCGCCCGCCAACTCGCTGCTGCGGCCGACGTTGCCGGTGAGCGTTCCGGGCGAAACCGCGGGCACCGTCCTGGGATCGGACGTGACGGTGTCCACTGTGTCCGACGGCGGGGCCTTGGATACCCTGCCCGATGCCCGGCAGAATCCTCCCCCGGCTGAGCCGGCCAAGCAACAGCCGCCCAGCCCGCCGCAGCCTGCCCGATGAGCCGCATATTGCTGGCCGACGACAGTCCACATGCCCAGCGAATGGGTGAACTCATCCTGAGGGAAGAGGGTTTTGAAGTTGTGTCGGTGACGGACGGCGAGACCGCGGTCGTCCGGCTTTCGGACGTCGATCCGGACGTGATTCTCGCGGACGCCTTTTTGCCTACAAGAAGCGGCTTCGAGATCTGCCGCCTCGTGAAGAGCAGCCCGCGCCTATCCCACACGAAGGTGGTGCTCACCGCGGGAACACTTGAGCCGTTGGACGAGGAGGAGGCCAGAAGAGCACAGGCGGATGCCACCATTCGGAAGCCATTCGAGGCGAGCGCGCTCGTTGCGACGGTCAAGCCGCTGGTGGAAGCCGCGCAGCGGGAGCGGGAGCTGACGGGGAGGATGACGGAATCTCCACTCGAAGCACCGACTGGCACGGAGACGGCGCAAGAAACGCAGGCAATCGAGGCGGCAGCGGAGGGGCAAGCGGCGGCGGTGGCGGTCACCGAACCGGCGGAAGGCGCAAACCAAGCGGCGGCTAACGCACCGGCGGCCGCCGATCCGGAGGTGATTCGGGCTGCCGTGACGCTGGCTCTGAATGAATCCTTCGGGGAGATTGCGGACGAAGTTGCAGCCAGAGTTGTAAAGTATCTTCAACGATAAGGCGATTCCAACCTCGGTGTGATGGAAAACGCTACGCCTGGAGCGGAAAATCCTTCAAACGCCTACGTGGCGCAATCCGCGTTCCACGCGCCGGGTGGCGCGTTCACTGACCAGTTCGGCGATTCTGCTCAAGAGTTCGGGCAATTCCTCTGGTTCGATCAACACCGTGTCGCCAGACTTGCGGCCGGACGGGCGCGCATCCCGGTACGTTGTAATGAGCGCCGTGGCGGGCTTGTAGTCCATCAATCTGGCGTGGGCCAACACCTTCAGGCCAGACTCGGGAGATTCCATGTGCAGGTCTGTAAGGACAAGCTGGTATTCGGATTCATCCAACATCCCAATCGCTTCCGCCGCGCTGGCCGCCGCATCGACATGATAACCGCCTGCCTTCAAAACGGTTTGCAGCGTCAGGCGCGAGGTGGGATCATCGTCAACCAAAAGGATTCTGGCGAGCTCTAAAGCCGGCCGCCGACGAGGGGGTGACTGCGTTACCATCAAACTGCCTTTCTTGTCTCTTTACCTTCAATATAACCCAAAAAGCTCCAACTCCCACCCATTCATTTTGGCCTTCAGTCCCATTACTACTATTATCAAAGATTATTATACAATAAGAAATATTTATTATTCTTGCCGGGCAGCTCCTTTTTACAACGACGAGTGGCGGTATGGTGGCGGGCAGGGTGCGGTCGGGGCCCCTCTCCCTTGGGGCGCAAAGAGGTGGCGCAGCGCGGCGCACGGCTGCGGAGCTGTGGGAACCATACGTGGACTTCCCAGGGCCGGGAAAGCGAAGCAGGACTGCTGAGCTGCGGTTCGCGGTTGAGACGCGCGGAGGGATGCTGTATTGTGGACAAGACGGGAGAGTCCGAAAATCCCCGCCGCGGGTAACCGATTTGGGAGCCGGGTGCTGCCATAGCGTGACGAAATCACTGGCCATCATTTGTGCAATCAGCCTGGCGGCGGGCGGAGCCGGCTGCTCGATTCGGAGGTTCGCGGTGAACCGGGTGGGGGACGCGCTGGCGTCCGGGGGATCGACCTATGAGAACGATGAAGATCTGCAACTGGTGGGAGCGGCTCTTCCGTTTGGGCTGAAGCTGATTGAGAGCCTGCTGGCGGAATCTCCGCGGCACAAGGGTCTGCTGCTGGCGGCGTGCCAGGGGTTCGCCTCGTATTCCTATCTTTTCGTGCAGCAGGAAGGGGACCGGGCGGCGGGGGAAGATCTGGAGGCAGCGGAGAAGATCCGGGCGCGGGCCAGACGTCTGTACCTGCGGGCGCACCGTTACGGATTCCGGGCGTTGGAGGTTGCACATCCGGGCTTCAACCAGAAGGTGACGGCGGACCCGAAAGGCGCGTCGGCGCTTGTCCGCAAGAAGTCCGAGGTTCCGCTGCTGTACTGGAACGCAGTGGCGCTGGGGCTGGCGATCTCGGTTTCCAAGAACGAGGCGTCGATGCTGGCGCGGCTTCCGGAAGTGGAGGCGCTGCTGGACCGGGCGCTGGAACTGGACGAGAGTTGGGGGGAAGGGACCCTGCACGAGTTCGCGGTGGTCTTTGCCGCCGCGAGGCCGGGCAAGCCGGACTTCGAGAAGGTGGACAGACACTTCCGCAGGGCGCTGGAGCTTTCCCAGGGACGACGGGCGGGGCTGTATGTCTCGTATGCCGAGGCGGTCGCCGTCCCGAGGCAAGACCGCGCATCGTTCGATTCGCTGCTGGCAAAGTCGCTGGCGATCCGCATGGAGGAGCAGGAATCCGGGCGGCTTCAGAACCAGGCGGCCCAGGAACGCGCGCGATGGCTCAAGGAGCGGGCGGACGAACTGATCCTGCCCGCCGGAGAAGACGAGGCACAACAGAAACCATGAAAAGACTTGCACTGGCGCTGTCGCTGGCCCTGCCGCTGACGGTTGCGGCGCAGACGATCGTGATTAACGTGGGCACGGTGGCGCCGGAGGGATCGCCCTGGCACCAGATTTTGCAGAGGACGCGCGCGGACTGGGCGAAGATCTCCGGCGGGAAGTACTCCATGCGCATCTACCCCAGCGGGACGCTGGGGGACGAGGACTCGATGATCCTCAAGGCGAGGCTGGGGCAGCTTCAGGCGGTGGGGCTGTCGGGTGTCGGGCTGGCGCACCTGGAGCCGGCGGTGGCGTGCTTGCAGATCCCGATGCTGATCGAGTCCTACGAAGAGTTCGACTACGTTCGGGACCGAATCGCGCCCAAGCTGGAGGCGCTCATCGAGAAGAGAGGATTCATCACCCTGCAATGGAGCGACGTGGGGTGGGTGCATTTCTTCACGAAGACGCCGGCGCGAACGCCAGCGGAACTTCGGAGGCTCAAGTTATTTACGGTTGCGGGAGACCCGGAGGGGGAGAAGCTCTACAAGGAGTTCGGGATACAAGTGGTCCCGCTGGCGATCACGGACCTGCTGCCCTCGCTGCAAACAAATCTGATTCAGGCGTTTGACGTGCCGCCGCTGTTCGCGTTGCTGGACCAGTCTTTCGGAGTTGCGCGCAACATGATCGATCTGAAGTGGGCGCCGTTGTCGGGGGCGACGGTGCTGAGCCGCAAGGCTTGGGAGAAGATCCCGGAGAACCAGAAGGCGGAGTTTCTGAAGGCGGCCCGGGCGGCGGGAGAGAGAGCGAGAGCCGAGATCCGGAAGCTGGGGGATGACGCGATCGGGGAGATGCAGAAGCGCGGCCTGAACGTGGTAAAGGTGGACGCAGCAACCAGAGCCGAGTGGCAGCGGGAGGCGGAAAGCTCGTATCCGAAGCTGCGGGGGCGGGCGATTCCGGAGGACCTGTTCGACGAAGCCGTGCGGCTGCGCAACGAATTCCGGGCCAAGCGCAAGGCGGGCGGGGCCTGATGGCCGGCTCCAGGCCTTGGAGTGAGCTGAAGCGCTACGAGAATCTGGTCGCGATTGCGGCGCTGGCGCTGATGGCGGCGCTGCCTTTGATCGAGATTGTCGCGCGGAAGACCGTGGGCAGCGGCATTCCCGGTTCGATTCCGATCGTCCAACATCTCACGCTTTGGATCACGTTTCTGGGGGCGGCCCTGGCGGCCCGATCGGAGCGGCTGCTGGCGCTGTCCACGGCGGCGTTCCTGCCGGCCAGAGCCAAGCCGGCCGTCAAACTGGCGAGCTATTCGCTGGGCGCGGCGATCACGGCCGGGATGGCTTCGGCCAGTCTGGACCTTGTCCTGGTGCAGCGAGAGGCGGGTGACATTGTCGCCTGGTCGATCCCCGCATGGGTCGCGATGAGCATCATGCCGCTGGGCTACGCGCTGATGGCGGCCCGGCTGGTGTGGAGGGCCTCCGATCAGTGGAAGTGGAGGCTGGCCGGATTGATTCCGGTGGCGGCAGGCGCGACGCTTGCGAGCCGTCTGGCAGAGACGCCTGTGCCGGATCTGGTTTTTCCGGCGGGCTTGGTGCTGCTGGCGGCCACGGCGCTGGGCATGCCGATTTTCGCGGTCCTGGCGGGGGCGGCGCTGCTGATGTTCTGGGCCAACAGCGTCCCGCCGGCGGCGGTGCCGGCCGAGACCTACCGTCTGAGCGCGTCGCCGATGCTGCCGGCGATTCCGCTGTTCACGCTGGGGGGGTACATCTTCTCGGAGGGCGGCGCCAGCCGGCGGCTGATGCGGATGTTCACGGCGCTGGTGGGGTGGATGCCGGGAGGGCTGGCGATCGTGACCTGCCTGCTGCTGGCGTTTTTCACGCCGTTCACAGGGGCGTCGGGAGTGACGATTCTCTCGATGGGAGGGCTATTGCTGCCCATGCTGCTCAAGGCTCGTTATCCGGAGAGCACGGCGATCGGGCTCGTGACGGTATCCGGCTCTATCGGCCTGCTGTTTCCTCCGAGCCTGCCGGTGATTCTCTACGGCATCTACGCGCAGACTCCGATCGACAAGTTGTTCCTGGCGGGATTGCTGCCGGGATCGCTGCTGGTGGGCGTGGTGGCGGGATGGGGGGCGTGGCGCGGCTGGTTCGCGGGCGCGGGAAGGACGCCGTTCCGGGGGCGCGAAGCGGCGGCAGCGATCTGGGAGGCGAAGTGGGAGCTGTTGCTGCCCGTGGTCGTGCTGGCTGGGCTGTTCGGGGGGTTCGCCACGCTGGTGGAGGCCGCGGCACTGACGGTGCTGTACGCCGTGGTCGTGCAATGCCTGGTATACCGCGATCTGAAGATCAGGGGAGACCTGCCGCGCATCACGGTGGAATGCGCCACTCTTTCGGGCGGGTTTCTCATTATTCTGGGATCGGCGCTGGGTTTTACGAACTACATGATTTATGCCGAGATCCCGACGCACGCGATGAACTGGGTGCGGCTGCACATCGATTCGCCGCTGCTGTTCCTGCTGGCGCTGAACGGGTTCCTGCTGATTGTGGGCGCGCTGATGGACATCTACTCGGCGATTCTGGTTATCGTGCCGTTGATTACGCCGATTGCGCAGTCCTACGGGATTGATCCGGTGCATCTGGGGATTATCTTTCTGGCAAATTTGGAGTTGGGGTACCTGACGCCTCCGATCGGCGCGAACCTGTTTTTGTCGTCGTACCGGTTCAAGCAATCGCCAGGCCGGGTTTTTCTCGCCTCCGCGCCATACACGCTGATCCTGCTCGGCGCAGTATTGCTGATCACCTATCTGCCGTATTTGCTGGGACGTTGAGGCGGGGGACAGCCCGCTCTGTGAGGCAAGGGGGACAGCCCGCTCTGTGAGGCAAGGGGGACAGCCCGCTCTGTGAGGCAAGGGGGACAGCCCGCTCTGCCCACTCGCTACGCTCGGGGCAGAGTAGGCAGTCCCCCTTGCGCTTGAGGCAGAGTAGGCAGTCCCCCTTGCGCTTGAGGCAGAGTAGGCAGTCCCCCTTGCGCTTGAGGCAGAGTAGGCAGTCCCCCTGTTCAGGGCGGAGAAGGCACTTCCCGGAGCCACTCCGGTCAATGCTGCTGAAACACCGGGACGATGTGGCGCTGGTAGAGGTTCAGGGTCACGTTTCGCGACACCGGCTCGCGGTAGCGTTCCAAGGCGTTCAAATAGCGTTCGCCCATGGCGGCGGCGACCTTGTAGCCGACGTGAAGCAACTGGCGGAAGTGGGGGTTGTATTCCGGATTCGCTTCCTCGTGCCGGAGCGCGGCCGCGTACTGCTCCCCGGACCAGCTCTGGACTTGCCGGGGCGAAGGCAGGCGGGAGGGGTCGATGTCAATGACGGAGGCGTAGGGCCCGCACAAATCCTCGCGCTGGCTCCACGCGGCGCCATAGATCTCCCTGGCGATCGCCAGACCTTCTCCGCCGCCTTCGGCCAGGCCGATCAACTCCTCAAGCCAGGTAGCGCCGGCGGTCTTCAGATGCACTCCGGCGGCGAACGTCCGAAGGCCGCGGCGGATAGCGGGATAGATGGAGAACTTGTCGCTGCCGGAATGCACGCTCAGCTTCAGGGCGCCAGGGAAACCGTACCATTCGACCGCGCGGGCCAGAACCGCCAGGGCGCCATGAAACTCACGCTCGAATTGCGCGACGTCGCCCTGGTAGTCCACACCCTTGTTGAAGCGGCCTGTGAATTTCGGCGCAATTGTCTGCACCGGAATCCGCTCGTCCGCCAAGGCCGCCAGGATCACCAGCAACTGGGCCGGCGTCTGGGGCTCGCTGGTCTCGTCCATGGAGATTTCCGTGACGAAGGGCCGGCCCCGGCGGAGGGCCGCGATCCGGCGGTAAACAACCCCCGCCCGGTGAACGGCGGCCAGGAACGTCCGCGCCGTTTCGAAACCCTGTTCGCGGGTCAAGGAGGAGAAAGCAGGTTCCAGCACCGCGGCGCGGCCGAAGAGTTCCGGATGCGCATCGCAGAACGCCGATGCCTCGGAGTCCGGGACCGGCCGGCCGATGACATCGGCCACGTCGATGGTGAAGAAGTCGCAAGGGCCGGCGAACGGGTCCACGGTTTCGAGGCTGATATGGTCGGCGTCGACGAAGTACGGCTCACGCCAATTGCACCGGCGCACCGCGGCATCGGCGGCAGTCCGGACGCTGGAAGGCTCCGAGCCCACGATCTTGTGCTCGCGGTTGGATTTGTTCCAGACAGGGATGACAGTGAGGCCATGATCGGCGGCCATCATGCAGGCCTGGAGTTGCGCCTGCGCCTCGCGGCCGAAGCGGTCGCCGACTCCGATAGAGAACTTCGGCAGAGGAAGGACGGTTTCGGACGGCAGGGGTTGTTTGGCGGCGTTCATCTGGCTTTTTCCGGCAACAGCGTGAGGGAGAAGGCGCCCCGGAACTCGGGCGACCCAGCGGTGTCCAGGCGGTACTCGGGCGCCTCCGGGCGGCGGTTTTTTTCGGAGCGGCCGACCACCGAAGGCAAGACCCGAAGATTGCGGCCTTCCAGCCGGATGTAGGGCGACCCTTCCACCCGCACGCCGGCGCGCCGGTCAGAAGTCAGTTCCGCCCAGCGCGTGGCCTTGGTTCCGTTTGCGGTATCGCTACCCGCCTTCCCGCTATAGACGCCCAGGATGGCCGCGGACCTCATGTTTGGGTGGGCGTCCAGAGGACCCAGACCGAGCCACCGGAGGTTGTCCAGCCCCGCAGCGGTTTCGAACTCGATGCCGATTTCGGGGAGCCAGGCAAACTGGACGCGTGGCCGCAGGGAGTAGCGGACGTTGAGCGCGCCAGCGGGGCTGACCTCGTAGGCGTAGTTCACGGCGAACGAATTCCGATCATCGACGGTGTGCTCCGCCTCCGCTTCAATCCGCACGCCCGAGGCGCTCTCGGTGATCTTCCAGGCCTTCACTACCGTGGTGTAGACGTTAAGGTCGGCAATTCCGGCCTGCGACCGCAGAAGGATCGTGTCATTGGGCCCGAGGGGACGCCAGAGGGTGAAGCGCGATCCGGCGATCAACCTGGATGCGCCGATGGAGGCCGAGGCGAGACGGGCGGTTGCCGGATCGAACTCAAAGGCAACGGCTCCGGCGGTGACGGTCACGGTCTTGCCCTTGCGGACCTTCAACGGGGACCGACTGACGCGCACGGGTTCGGGGGCTGGCCCTTGGGGCAGCAATTCCAGGGCGCGCCGCACCATCTCGGAGCCGTCGGGGCGCAGGAACGTGAGATGGGCGTAAAAGGTCACGCCCGGCGCCGTGGCGCGGATCGAGTCGAGCGGCAAGGCAAGATAGCCCACCGTGTGCGGGGCGGCATTGACCTTCGATTCTCCGCTGGCCAGTTGGCGGTCATCCGCCATGACGCTCCAGCGGACGGTGACGGCGGAAAGCTCGGTGAAATCGTATTCGTTCCGGATGGGGACCCGCACCGAGGGCTGGCCGGGCCAGAACGGGAGCGAATCCTCGGGCAGCGTCACCGGAGCATAGACGGCCTTGGTTTCCCAGTAGTCGCGCTGCGGCTTCCGGTCGGCGCTGACGATGCCGTCCCACCCATCGGGAACGATCTGGATGTACTTCTCGGGTTGCCCGTTGGGGCCGGTGCGGGACCGGGTGAGGCCCTGGTCCTGCCACATCCAGATGGCTCCGCCCGCGCCGCTGGGGTGGCGCGTGAGCGCTCTCCAGGACTCCTCGAGGCCGCCGAAGCCCTCCTCCGCGTAGGCGTGGGTGAACTCGGTCGTGACGACGGGACGGGTGGCCCGGGCGGCGATTTCGTCCAGCGCGGAGGGCGGGCGGTAGTGCGGGGCCAGGATGTCGATTTCGGGAGGAAGGAAATCGTCGGCTCGCCAGGGCATCAGCACCGGCCGTGTGGGATCGGACTGCTTGACCAGGCGGATGGCCGCCATGTGGGTGGAGGTGAGGGGATCCTCGTTGCCTATGGACCAGATAATGACGGAAGGATGGTTGCGGTCGCGGGCGATGGTCTCCTGGGCGCGGAGCAATCCGGAGATCACGAAGGACGGGTCGTCGCCGCTCTCGCCGCCGAAGCCCATGGGGACTTCGTCGATGACGTACATGCCGAGTTCGTCGCAGAGATCGAGGAAGCCCTCGGCGGGCGGGTAGTGGGAGGTCCGGACCAGATTGATGTTGGCGGCCTTCATCAGGCGCAAATCCTCGAGCCAGTGCTCGCGCCGGGTGGCCCGTCCCACGTCGGGATGTTCGTCGTGCCGGTTCACGCCCCGGAGTTTCACGGCCTGGCCGTTGATGCGGAGCACGCCTCCGGTGGCGGAGATCTGACGGAACCCGACCGTGGTGGTCCGAGTGTGGGTTGCATTGCCGCCCTGCGCCAATTCCACGGTAAGGCGGTAGAGGTGGGGAGTCTCCGCCGTCCAGCGCAGAGGAGCCGCGACGCGCATTTTGAGAAGCGTATCGCGGGCTGTGCCGCGGTGGGCCGCCACCGGGATGCTGATCCGCTGGACCTCCTTGCCGTCGGGTCCGGCCAGGATGGCGCGCAGTTCGTAGGGACCGGGCTGGCTTCCCGAGACCAGGACCCGAAGGTTAAGGTCGGCATCGCGGAACAGATCGTCGAAGACGGTGGAGGTTTCCACGCGGTCGATGTAGGCGGCCGCGGGCATGATTTCGAGCCATACGTCCCGGTAGATGCCGGGCAGCGACCAGTCGTCATTGGTGTCGAAGCTTACATCCTTGGTGAGCTGGCGGACACGCACGGCCAGCCGGTTTTCGGCGCCGGCTTTCAGGGCGCGGGTGACGTCGAAGGCGAACCCCGTAAAGCCGCTGTCGTGCCGGCCGAGATGCGCGCCGTTCAGCCAAACCTCGGCCGAGGCCCAAACCCCGCCGAAGTGAAGCACCACGCGCCTGCCGCTCAAGTTTGGGGGCGCCTGAAAACGGCGGAGGTAGAAGCCCTCCGAGGGTTGCCGGACCCGGGAATAGACCGGTTCCTCAAAGCCCAGCAGCGGCCAGTTGGACGGAACGGGAACGGGCTGGAAGCCACCGGCCGGGAAGTTGTTCTCGTAGAAGCGATCGAGACGGCCGGCCGCGGCCGCGTCGGGGGCGAACGCGAAATCCCATGTCCCGTTGAGGGGGATGTTCTGCGGGTCCTGGGCGGCGGCGGGTGCTGGGACTGCCAGCAGGCAGCAGAGGGTGGCGAGGAGGATCTGGGGCAATCGGGTGATGGAGGATGACTGCCTGGGTAGTTTGCCGGACTTGCACATGACCCCATTGGACAACGAATGGCCGGGATGAAGTCAATTCGGGGCGCACGCGAGCATTCCTATCCAGGCACATGGCGACCCACCCCGGCGGCGCCATCCATAGCGGGCTAACACAACCTGGAGCGCGGTCGAGCCGATCGCCGGCCAGAAATACGGGGTGTAATCCAAATGCCAGCCAATACCGGAAAATCAAGTATTCTAGGCCGGTTACACGGCTGATGCCCACTGCGGCGACCCGTGCGAAACCACGCCGGGCACAGGAAGCAGGCGGTATCAAGCTTCGGCAAGAACGGGGCCGCGGGGCCCCGGGCGTGGCCCCGCGAACCGGTCTGGCCTCAGCGGATCGCGAGGTTGCCGCCGCCCAAAGTCTGCTGAACGGTCCGGGCGCCGTTCCAATTGCTCGCGAACCAAAGCCCGCCATTCTTACTCCAAACGGTGATGCCGATTGTGTTGGTCTTCGGGTTCCCGTTGTCGGTTATAGCCACCTCCAAGGTTGCGTTGCCGTCGACTGGGATCGGCTTTTTCGGGTCCGTGATGTCCTGGATGCTTGCTTTCCCGCTGAACGTCGCCGTGGCGGGCGATGCCGATGCCTTCACTGCCAGCGAGCTCATTGAGTTGCCCTTGATCTGATAGGCGCGCCCATTGCTCCGAACGATGGTATTGATGTGCCCTTGCAGCTTGGCGCCGGGCTTGTTGAACTTAACGTTGAACCCGAAGTTCGCCTTGCTGCCCACGCCGGGCGCGATCAGGCCCGCCGGCGACCGGAGCACAAGGTAGCCGGCGCCCGTAATCGAGTTACTCCCAGGCTGCACAATCTCCACGATTGTGTATTCCGGCATAGAAAGGTAATAGCCCAACCTGTCCCGCGGGACCATCGTCATAATCGTGAAGCTCGTCGAGCAGGGCGGGGTGGCGCAGCTTGGGATTGTCAAGGACCACTTGTGCGTGGCCGCGCCCGTCTTCGGATCCAACGCGTTTACCAGGCCGACAGGCGGGGACGCAATGAGCTCTCCGCTGTCGGTATCGAGGAACCCCACTCTGGCGTTCCGGATATCGCCAGGGTGCGGGTCATAACTGGTATCGCTGGCGGGCAAAGCGGAAGGGTCCCTTACGGTCGCTGCCAGGATCACGGTGGCGGTTGTCGAGCTGGCCGATGAGGTGGAGGCGTACAGCGTCCCTGTATAGGTGGCTGCCGCGATCTCATTGTCGATCCTTAAGGCCGTCGATCCGGGGTTCGCGAACGTGAAATTGGCCGTATCCATGGTCCCGCCGAAGACGGCGTACACGGTGTGCGATCCCGAGGCGAAGTTTCCGCTGGGCGGCTGCGCCGGC
>Ga0073932_1002537_pt1 | contig 27799 bp, 24 predicted proteins | sample DewCreD2012metaG_FD_76967 | JGI IMG/M metagenome (GOLD analysis project Ga0073932, IMG submission 76967) | Hot spring sediment bacterial and archeal communities from British Columbia, Canada, to study Microbial Dark Matter (Phase II) - Dewar... ...
CGTCACCGAGGGCTACATCGAGAAGGCCGACCCCGGCCTGACCGTGCGCTTCCCGCTCAAGGACCGGCCGGGCGAATCGCTCCTGGTCTGGACGACCACGCCCTGGACGCTCACCTCCAACGTCGCCGCCGCCGTCGGCCCGGAGCTGACGTACCTGAAGGTCCGGCAGGGCGACGAGTTTCTGTATCTGTCCAGGGGCGCCGTCAAGATGCTCAGTGGCGCGTACGAGGTCGTCGGCGAGCTGCCCGGCCGGGACCTGGAGGGCTGGGCCTACCTCGGCCCGTTCGACGACCTGCCCGCCAACCAGCACCCCGGCGGCTGGTCCGAGCCCGGCCTGCGGCGCCTGTTCGCGCGCATCCCGGAGAGCGCGGTCCAGGCGCACCGCGTGGTGCTGTGGGACGCCGTCGGCGAGGCGGAGGGCACCGGCATCGTCCACATCGCGCCGGGCTGCGGCGCCGAGGACTTCCAGCTGCATAAGCAGTACGACCTGCCCGTCGTCGCGCCGCTGGACGAGAACGGCGTCTACCTCGACGGCTTCGGCTGGCTGTCCGGCCGGCACGTCTCCGAGGTCACCGGGCCGATCGTGGACGACCTGCGCGCCCGGGGCCGCTTCTATCGGCTGGAGGAGTACACGCACCGCTACCCGCAATGCTGGCGCTGCGCCACGCCCCTGGTCTTCCGTCTGGTGGACGAGTGGTATATCGGCATGGACGGGCTGCGCGGCCGGCTCATGGACATCACCGACCAGATCCGCTGGATCCCGGAGTTCGGGCGCGACCGGGAGCTGGACTGGCTGCGCAACATGCACGACTGGATGATCTCCAAGAAGCGCTACTGGGGCCTGGCCCTGCCGATCTGGGAGTGCGCGGCCTGCGGGCACTTCGACGTGATCGGCAGCCGCGAGGAATTGCAGGCGCGCGCCGTGGCCGGCTGGGAGGTCTTCGACGGCCACAGCCCGCACCGCCCGTACATCGACGCGGTCAAGGTGGCCTGCTCCGCGTGCGGGGCCGTCGCCGAGCGCATCAAGGATGTCGGCAACCCGTGGCTGGACGCCGGCATCGTCTCGTTCTCGACGCTGCGCTACGGCGACGATATGGACTACTGGCGCAAGTGGTTCCCGGCCGACTTCATCACCGAGTCGTTCCCGGGCCAGTTCCGCAACTGGTTCTACTCGCTGCTGACGATGGCGGCGGCGCTGGAGCGCCAGCCGGCCACGCGCACGGTGCTGGGCTTCGCCACCCTGCTGGGCGAGGACGGCCGCGCCATGCACAAGTCGTGGGGCAACTACATCGAGTTCAACGAGGCGGCCGACAACATCGGCGCCGACGTGATGCGCTGGATGTACAGCCAGCAGCGCTACGACGCCGATCTGCTCTTCGGTTACCACCACGCCGACGAGACGCGCCGACAGTTCCTGCTGCCGCTCTGGAACGTCTACACGTTCTTCGTGACGTATGCGCGCCTGGACGGGTGGCGGCCCGGCCCCGTAAAGACGCGCCACAGCGAGTCTTTACTGGACCGCTGGATCCTGGCCCGCCTGCAGCAGTTGATCGGTCAGGTGACGGACGCCCTGGATGATTACCACGTCTACAAGGCCACCGGGCCGGTGGAGGCCTTCCTGGACGATCTGAGCAACTGGTATGTGCGCCGTTCGCGGCGGCGCTTCTGGAAGAGCGAGGGCGACGCCGACAAGCAGGCCGCCTACGCCACGCTGTACGAGGTGCTGGTGACGCTCACCAAGCTGCTGGCGCCGTTCGTGCCGTTCGTCACCGAGCAGATGTATCAAAACCTGGTAAGCTCCGTGACGCCAAAGGCGTCGCGGAGCGACAGCGTCCACCATTGCGATTGGCCCGCCGTGGACCCGGACCGGGTGGACGAGGCGCTGCTGGCGGATATGGACGCGGCCCGCACGGTGGTGACGCTCGGCCACGCGGTGCGCGCCGCCGCCAATCTGAAGGTCCGCCAGCCGCTCGGCCGCGTGGTGGTGGTGGCGCCGCCCGAAAAGCGCGAGCGCCTCAGCCACAACGCCGCCCTGATCCTGGACGAGCTCAACGTCAAGGCCCTGGAGTTCGCGGCCGACGAGGCCGAACTGGTCACCTACAAGCTCATGCCCGACAACCGCGCGCTCGGCCCGCGCTTTGGGGCGCTCTTCCCCAGGGTCCGCGCGGCCCTGGCGGCCGTCGAGCCGGGCGCGGCCGTGGCCGCCCTGCGCTCGGCCGGCGCGCTGACGCTGGACGTGGACGGCCAGGCCGTGACGCTGGGCGCCGGCGACGTCATCATCACGCCCCAGCCCAAATCCGGCTTCGCGGTCAGGGCCGAGGGCGAGTACGTGGTGGCGCTGGACACCAGCGTGACGCCGGAGCTGCGCGCCGAGGGCCTGGCGCGCGAGTTCGTCCGCCGCGTGCAGGACCTGCGCAAGAGCGCCGGCTTCGAAATCTCCGACCGGATCGCCGCTTATTACGACGCCAGCGAACGGCTGGCGGCGGCCATCGCCGCGCACGCCGAGTACATCCAGGGCGAGACGCTGGCCGTGAAGCTGTCTACCGGCGCGGCGCCGGAGGGCGCGGCGACCGCGCAGGATTCGTTTGACGATGAGACCTTGCGCCTGGGCATTGTCCGGGTCGGCCAGGCCGCCGGAAAGAAGAAGGCGGCGAAGCCCAGAGCCAGAGCGCGGGCCGCGACCAAACCGGCGCCGGCGAAGAAGAAGCCGGCCGGCAAGGCCCGGCCGAAAGCCGGGACCAGGACCAGAGCGAAGGCCAGGCCCCAACCCAAGGCGAAGAAGGCGCCGGCCAAACCCGGGACGCCGGGCCGCCGCCGGCCCGCTGGCGGCCGGACGAAACGCCGTTGACGGCCAGCATGCGGATCGACATCGCGACGCTGGAGACGTGCGCCGAGGCGCGCGGCGTGGTCGTGGTCATCGACGTCATCCGCGCCTTCACCACGGCCGCCGTCGCCCTCGCGGCCGGCGCGCGCGAGATCGTCCCGGTGAGCACGGTGGACGAAGCACTGCGACTGCGCGCGCGCTGGCCGGAGACGCTCGTCATGGGCGAGGTGGGCGGCCTGCCGCCCGCGGGCTTCGACTTCGGTAACTCACCTTCGGCCCTGGTCAACCTGGACCTGGGCGGGCGGCGCCTGATCCAGCGCACCGGGGCCGGCACCCAGGGGCTGGTGCGCAGCCGCCAGGCCGAGGTTTTGTTCGGCGGCAACCTGGTGTGCGCGGCCGCCACCGTCCGCGCCATCCGCGCCCTCGGCGCGCCGGCCGTCACCCTGGTCTGCACGGACTGGCACGACGAGGACCCGGCCTGCGCCGAATACCTGGCCGCCAGCCTGCGCGGCGAGACGCCGGACCCCGCGCCCTACCTGGCCCGCGTGCGCGCCGCCGGCCTGGCCCGCGTGCGGCCGGGACCGGACGACCAGGGCTGGCCGGCGTGGGCGGTCCAGCAGTTCATGGCCGACCTGGACCTGTGCGTGGCCGTGGACCGCTTCGACTTCGCGCTGCGGGCGCGGCGTCGCGCAGAGGGCCTGGCGCTGACGGCGGAGCCGGCCTGAAATCCCCGCGCTATAATCTCATCATGCAACCGCTGAGCCTGGCTCTGGCCATGACCCTGGCCGCGACGCCCCTGCCGGCGCCGGCGGAGGCCGCTCTGTGCGCGCCCAGCGCGCAGGTGGCTGAGCTGGTAGATTGTCCCGACCAGGGCCCCGGCGCTTACCAGGCCGCGTACGCGGCGGCGATATGGCCGGCCGAAGAGCCCGCTCTGCCGGCGGAGAAGCTCCCCCGCCCCGCTCGGGTGCTGGAGGCCGCGTACGCCCGGGTGACGACGCCCGACGCCCCGCTCTTCATGACGCCGGAAGACGCCCTGGCCGGGAACGCCTCCCGGACGCTGGGCAAGGGCTTCGTCTTCGTCCAGTTGGTGGAGGCGGTGCCGGCCGGCGACCAGGCGCTGTACCGCGTGCGGAGCGGCGAGTACATCCGCGCCGTCGATGTGGAGCCGGTCGAGCCGAGCGGCTTCCAGGGCCTCCGGCTGACGACGCGCCCGGCTTATCCCTTTGGCTGGATCGTGTCCAATGTCCGCCCCAGCCCGGCCCCCGGCGTGCCCGCCTCCCAGGACGTCCGGCGCCTGGCCCGTTATCGCGTCGTGCAGATTTTTGGCGCGGTGCGTGTGGGCGCCTGGAACTGGTACCTGATTGGCCCGGGCCAGTGGGTGGAGCAGCGGGCGGTGTCGGTGGTGAACTTTCACCCGCCGCCCGAGGGTGTGACCGGCAACTGGGTGCAGGTGGACCTGTACGAGCAGACCCTGGTGGCCTATGAGGGGACCGAGCCGGTCTACGCCACGCTGGTTTCCTCCGGCCTGGATAAGTGGGCCACCCGGCCCGGCCTATTCCAGGTCTATGCCCGGTTGAAAGACGACCGGATGCGCGGCGCGTATGAGCCGGACCGATCCGACTACTATTATCTCGAAGCGGTGCCGTATGTCCTGTACTTCGACGGCGACCGCGCCCTGCACGGCGAATACTGGCACGACCGGCTGGGCTTCAAGCGCTCGCACGGATGCGTCAACCTGGCGCCGCTCGACGCGCGCTGGCTGTTCGACTGGGCCGCGATGGGCACGCCCGTCTGGGTGTATGACCCCTCACAGCCGGACGGCGCGAAAGCCGAGGCGGCGGCCGTCGGGCCGTGAGATGAGCTACGTCCGCCATTCCCATTGCTCCTATTGCGGCCGGCCCTTCGACCCCGGCCAGCCCTGGCCGCGGACCTGCGCCCATTGCGGCAACGTGACCTTCCTCAACCCGACCCCGGTCACGGTGGTGCTGGTGCCCGTCGATACCGGGTTGTTGGCGGTCCGCCGCAGTATCGAGCCGGCGCGCGGCCAACTGGCGCTGCCCGGCGGCTACGTCAACCTGGGCGAGACCTGGCAGGCGGCCGGGGCGCGTGAGGTCTGGGAAGAGACCGGGCTGCGCCTGGAACCGGACGAACTGAGCGTTTTCGCTGTCCACAGCACGCCGCCGCCCAGCCACAGCGTGCTGATCTTCAGCCTGGCCCGACCGCGCACCGCCGCCGACCTGGCGGATTTCGCGCCCAACGAGGAGGTGAGCGAATGGGTGGTGCTGACCGGGCCGCAGCCGTTGGCCTTCTCGCTGCACACACAGGTCGCCGGGGAGTATTTCCGCCGCAGGACAAACGGATGAGACGATGAAAGCGTTGTCAGCCCCGGTGCGTTGCCTCCAGCGTGAGACATTGTTCGTCGCCTTTCTGGCGATGAACGTGTTGTCGGCCGGTGGGCTATTGGCAGCGTTGCTCTGGGCGCTCTACCCGACCGATGACTATCGCCCGGCCGGCCCTCTTGCCCGCTTCGCGACCGCCCAGACGCCGCAGTGGGTGAGCCTGGACGGCCAACCGGTCTACATTGTTCAGGCGGGCGGCGCGTTGTTGGCGCTGGACCCGGCCTTTGTCAGGGACGGCCGGTCCTGTCGCGTCATCTGGGACGGCGCCCGCCAGCAGTTTGACGATCCGTGTTGGGGCGCCAAATTCAATCGTCAGGGGCGGTGCCTGGCCGGCCCGTGCCTGCCCGGCGCTGGCCTGCGCCGCCATCCGGTCGAGGTGCGCGCCGGCGAGCTGTGGGTCGACCGCAACCGTGCGCTCGCCTCGGCTCAAGACTGACGCGCTCTGCGATGCATCTCCCGGCCCGCCTTATCCTCCTCCTGCTCGTCTTCGGCCTTCGCCTGACGCCGCGTGCGGCCGCGCCATTAACCAACCTCCGGTCGTCTGGTCTCCAACCGCTTCTCAGCGCCGATCCCGCCCTCTGCCCTCCTTCCGCCCAACTCAACTTTGCGCTGGACTGCCCCGACCTCGGCCCGGGCGCGTATCTTCAGGAGGCCGTGTCCACCGGCCTGCCCTACCCGCTGCCGCCGGTGACGGCCACCGCCGCCCTGCCGTACCGCGGCCTGACGCCGCACGCGTATGGCCGCGTCATCACCGACGCGGCGCCCGTCTACCGCCATCCGCTGGAGGCCCAGGTGGGCCTGCCGCCGCTGCGGCGCTTTGAGAAGGGCTACGTGTTTGTCAGCGTGCTGGGCAAGGTCGCGTTGGAGGACGAGGCGTTCTACCAGGTCAACCGGGGCGAATACATGCGCGCCGAAGACGTGGCCGAGGCGCGGCCCTCAAGCTACACCGGGCAGTTTTTCGCCGCCCCGCCGCCCGCCCCGGTCGGCTGGCTGATCAACACCGTGCAGGTCAGCGCCGCGCCGGGCGCTGAGCCGGCCGCCGACGCCCCCTACGCCGGCCGCTACCAGACCTTTCAACTGGCGGGCGTGCAGCGCGTGGGCGAGTGGGACTGGTACCTGATCGGTCCCGGGCAGTGGGTGGAGCAGCGCAACGTGGCCCTGGTGCAGCCCGCGCCGCCGCCGGGCGCGCCGCCGGACGTCATCGCCGTGGACACCTACGAACAGTCGCTGGGCGTCTATCGCGGCGGCCGGCTGATTTTCGCCACGCTGATCTCGAGCGGCTCGCGCGCCTTCCCCACGCGGCCCGGCACTTTCCAGGTGTGGGCCAAGTTCTTTTACGGGCGCATGACGGGCGCTTACTTCGACGACCGGCGCGACTATTATTTTCTCGAGGATGTGCCCTGGATCCTGTACTACGACGGCGACCGCGCCCTGCACGGCGCCTACTGGCACGACAACTTCGGCATCAAGACGTCGCACGGCTGCGTCAACCTCTCGCCGCGCGACGCGCGCTGGCTGTACGATTTCGCCCGGATCGGCGACACGGTGATGGTGTTCAGTTCGCGGTGACCCGGGGGGCGGTTTGATATAATCGCCTCTATTCGCTCGCCTTTGCCGGCGGCGTCTGGTTTTCAGCCTGTGTCAATTTCATGCCTTTTCTGAAGCGTGTCACCGAGCGCCGCCCGATCCTGCTGGACGGCGCCACGGGCAGCGAACTGGACCGCCGCGCCGTGGATACCACGCTGCCGCTGTGGAGCGCGCGCGCCCTGCTGGACGCCCCCGATGTCCTGTTCCAGATCCACACGGACTACCTGCGCGCCGGCGCCGAGATCATCACGGCCAATACTTTCCGCACCCACCGGCGCACGCTGGCCCGCGCGGGCCTGGGCGACCGGGCGCCGGAGCTGACGCGGCTGGCCGTGCAGATCGCGCGCAACGCCGTCAGCGCTTTCCCGGGCGGCGGGGAGCGCTTCGTGGCCGGCTCGCTGGCGCCGCTGGAGGACTGCTACTCGCCCGAGCTGGTGCCGCCGCAGGCCGAGTGCGAGCGCGAACACGCCGAGATGGCGGCGCTGCTGGCCGAGGCCGGGGCCGACCTGATCCTGGTGGAGACGATGAATACCGTGCGCGAGGCCGTCGCCGCCACCCGCGCCGCCCGCGCCACCGGGCTGCCCGTGCTCACCGGGTTTGTGTGCCGGACGGACGGCCGGTTGTTCTCCGGCGAATCGGTGACCGACGCCGCGCGCGCCGTCGCGCCGCTGGGCGGGGTGGGCCTGCTCATCAACTGCACGCCGTCCACCACCATCCACGAGCCGTTCAAGGAGATGCGCACGGCGCTGTCCCGGGCGACCTCCCACCGCCCGCCCATCCTCGGCCTGTACGCCAATATCGGCCATACCGACGCCGTGAAGGGCTGGGAGAGCACGGCCGACGTGACCCCGCTGGAGTACGCGCGCCTGGCCGTCGGCTGGCTTAAGCTGGGCGCCAATCTCATCGGCGGCTGTTGCGGCACCACGCCCGGCCACATCGCGGCGCTGCGCATGGTGATGGTCTGAAGCCGAAGCCGTCTGCGGTGGCGTCTGCGACCTGTTCTCTGAGAGAAAGTTGGTAACTTGAAGATGCGTTCCCGAACTGGTATCGCCCTGAGCGCGCTCGTCTGCGCTTCCCTGGCCTGTCAGACGGTGCTGGCGCCGTTCAGCCCCCCCACCCGCACACCCCGCCCGCCGGCCACCGCCGCGTCGGATCCCACCGCGACCCCGCCGCCCGACACGGAACCGGCGCCGGCCACGCCCGTGCTGGAGGCCACCGTCGTGCCGGGGCCGACCCTGACCGGCCCGGCGTTCACTGAGGGAGGCGTGCGCCTGTGCGACTACATCCCCGGCGTCTCGGTCCCGGCCCAGATGCCGCCTGAGGTCGTGAACCCGCCCACGGCGACGCCCTTCCCCACTCCCACGCCGCCCCCGGCCACGCCGGTCAACGCCGACCAGACCGACCGCCAGTTGCGCATCTTCCGCGAGCTGTGGTCCGCGGTCCGCGACAACTACGTCTACGAGGATTTTCGCGGCCGGGATTGGGACGCCATCGGCGACCGCTACGAGGCCCTGATCCTCCGGGGCCTGACCGAGGACGCCTTCTACGATGCGATGCGGAGCATGATCTTTGAGCTGGGCGACGAGCACTCGTCTTTCCTCAGCCCCCAGGACGTGCAGGAACAGGAGGCCGAGCTGGCCGGCACGCGCGAATTCGTCGGCATCGGCGCGATGGTGCTGCCGCTGATCGAGGAGGACCGCGCCTCGATCATCAGCATCTTTCCGGGCAGCCCGGCGGAAGAGGCCGGCCTGCGCTCGCACGATGCCATCTTGAGCGTGGACGGCGGCCCGGTCTGGGACGAGAATGGCCAGGCCCGCACCCTGGGCATCGAGGGCACGCCGGTCACCATTGTCGTGCAGCGCCCGGGCGAGCCCGCGCGCGAGCTGACCCTCATCCGCCGCCGGGTCACGGGCAACGCGCCCATCGACTACTGTCTGGTCCCCAACACCCGCATCGGCTACATCTTCTTCCCGACCTTCTTCGATGAGACCATCGACGAGCAGACCCGCGCGGCGCTGGAGCGCATGGCGGCCGAAGGCCCGCTGGAGGGCCTGATCCTGGACAATCGCCAGAACGGCGGCGGGATCAGCACCGTCGCCGACCCGATCATGGGCCTGTTCATGGACGGCCTGCAGGGGTACTTCGTCAGCCGCACGGACCGGCGGCCGCTGCGCGTCGAGAGCGAGGACGTCGCCGGATCGCAGTCGGTACCGCTGGTGGTGCTGGTGGGCGAGGGCACGGCCAGCTATGGCGAGATCGTCAGCGGCGTGCTGCGCGTCTCCGGCCGGGCGCAGATCGTCGGCCAGACCACCGACGGCAACGTCGAGGTCCTGTGGGGCTACGAGTTCGAGGACGGCTCGCGCGCCTGGATCGCCCAGGAGACCTTCGAGCCGCTGGGCGAGACGGCCGGCGTCTGGGAGGACACCGGCATCATCCCGGACGTCATGGCCCCCTCCCGCTGGGACCTGTTCTCCGAGGCCACCGATCCGGGGCTGGCGGCGGCGGTGCAGCTGCTGCAGGCCGGCGGCCGGTAATCGCCCGATCAACGGGGTTCATAGCTTATGCCCGACGCTCCACGCAAATACCGCCTGATCACCGATGAGCAGGTCCAGGCCGCGCGCCGTTTCTGGCCGCAGGTGAACGACAAGACCTGGACGCTGGTCCTGCGCCGCAGCGACGAGCCGCTGGTCCTGAACCGGGCCGCCCACCGCGGCGTCGGCTTCGTCACCATCCAGGTGCCGCCGCCGGAACAGACCCGGGACGGGCTGTTCTATCGGCGCGACATCGACGTGCTGATCCTGATCGCCGGCGAGACGCCGTTGGCCGGCTGAGGCGCTGTATGAACAAGACGTATATCCCTGAGTCGGCCCTGGTCATCATGGCCCACCCGGACGATATCGAATTCTCGTGCGCCGGCACCGTCGCGCGCTGGGTGAAGGGCGGCTGCCGCGTCGCGTACCTGCTGTTGACCAGCGGGGATGTGGGCATCGCCGAGGCCGGCATGACGCGCGAACGGGCGCGCGAGATCCGCGAGGCCGAGCAGCGCGCGGCGGCCGCGGTCTGCGGCGTCCACGACGTGATCTTCCTGCGCGAGCCGGACGGCATGCTCCAGGCCACGCTCGATCTGCGCCGCAAGATCGTGCGCGAGATCCGGCGCTTCAAGCCGGAAGTGGTTATCTGCGGCGACCCGACCGTGCTGTGGGCCGGCGACAACTACATCAACCACCCGGACCACCGGGCGGCCGGCCTGGCCGCCATCGACGCCGTCTTCCCGGCCGCCGGCCAGCCCAACCTGTTCGAGGAGCTGGCGGCGGAGGGGCTGACCGCCCACAAAGTGCGCAAGGTCTACGTCAACAGCTGGGACAGCGCCGAGGTCTATGTCGCTATCGACGACACGATCGACCTTAAGATCGCGGCCCTGCGCGCCCACAAGAGCCAGATGGGCGACTGGGACCCGGAGCCGCGCATTAAGGAATGGGCGGCCGCCCGCGCCAAAGGCAAGGAGATGCAGTACGCCGAAGCCTATCGCGTGGTGACGCTCGAGAGCGACGAGGACTGGGAGAAGTACAAGGGCGTCGTCGTCGGCCGCAAAGGCTGAGGCCGAGCGCTGCCAGGAGGCCGCCGTGCAGACTCGCCATCGCCGTCAGTTGGTCAGCCTGAGCCTGGTCGGATTGGCCCTGGCCGCCTTTGCCTGGGCCAACGCCAATGTCGTGATCTATCTGCCCATCGTCGCACAGGCTCCCTCGGCCACGCCGACGTTCACGCCGACGATCACCCCCACCCCGACCATCACGCCCACGCCCCGGCCGCTGCTCCCGTGCCCGTCCGGCCCGCCCGCGCCGGTCACGGGTTTCTACACCAGCCAGGGGAAGGTGCGGGGCGAGCGATTCGAGACCAAGAACGGCGTCAACTGCGCCCTGCCGGGCCAGGACGTGTGGTTCTACTTCGAGGCCCGCAACCTGACCGGCGAGGGCTTCCGTGTCGGCGGCCTGGGCGCCGTCTGGTGCGCGGACAAGCCCGGCCAGTGCACCCAGGCGTCGTGGGGCGATTTCGACTGGATCTGGCCGCACGCCGACGTCGTCATCGGCCACGAGGACCACCTCAACATCCACACCAGCGGCACCTACCAGGTGCGCCTGGCGATCTGCTGGCTCGGGTCGCGGCCGGATTGCATGAACGCGCCCTGGGCCTGGGAGTACCTCTCGGACCCCATCACCCTCGTCATTCGCTAGAGAGAGCCGGATGGCTGGAGCTGCTCGGCCGACGCCGTTTGCCGGCGCGGGCCAGCCCGCCGGCGGCCTGATCACGCCGGCCCGCGCACGTCGCGCCCGTAGCGGCGCAGCACGCCCAGCGTTTCGTCGATCGGCAGCGCATGGCGCACGTGGCCGTCGCGGCCCACCATCGTCTCCGCCGCAAACAGCGAATTGAGGATGGCCTCTTCGGTGGCCTCGATCACGGCCTGGAACAGGTGGTTGATGGCCGGCGCGGCGGGCCAGTTCTGCCCGGCCAGCAGCGACTCGGCCATCTGCCGGTAGGCCAGCACCGGCGCCTCCGGGACATGCGGGATCCGGTTGGTGGTGGAGAACGCAATCACGAAATCGCCGCTGGACGTGGAGTACAGGCCGCCGGTCCGGGCCAGCCCGGCGCCGGCCCGCACGCTCAGCCGTTCGAGCTGGCGCGGGTCCAGCGGCGCGTCGGTCGCCAGGACGATGATGATGGACGAACCGAGCCGCTCGGGAGGGACCTGGGAGAGCGGCGGGTTCCAGTCCTGCAGCTCGCGGCCCACCGGGACGCCGTCGATCACCAGATGCTCGCGGCGGCCGAAGTTGCTCATCACCAGCGCCCCCACCGTGAAGCCGCCCGCCTCGGCCGGGACCACGCGCGAGCTGGTGCCGATGCCGCCCTTGAACTCGCAGCAGCTCATCCCGGTCCCGCCGCCCACCCCGCCTTCGGCCACCGGTCCGGACGAGGCGCCCTCGATGGCGGCGATGACCTGCTCGGCGCGGACATGCCGGCCCCGCACGTCCGACAGGTATTGATCGGAACACTCGGCGACCGTCGGGCTGGGGCCCCAGGTGGTCACGCCCATCTCCGGGTCGCGCGCGAAGGCCCAGTCCAGCACGGCGTCGGCGACGCGCGGCACGTTCTGCGTCCCGGTCAGCAGGATGGGGGTCTCGATCACGCCCATCTCGCGCACCTGCTCCGAGTTGGTCACCTCGCCGAAGCCGTTGAGGCGGTGGACGCAGGCCGCCACCTTCTCGCGGAAGACGTCGCCGGGATGCGGGCGGATGGCGGTGACGCCGGTCCGTATCGGCCCGACGCCCGGGACCAGCGGCCCGTCGCCTGCGATGAGCGTGACGTGCCCGACGCGCACGCCGGGCACATCGGTGAGGGCGTTGAGCGGGCCGGGCGGCAGCGCGCCGATGGCCAGGCCGAGATCGCGGGCGCGGGGACGAGATTTCATGGTTGCTCCTGTAGGTGGTGGCTGGTTATACTCGGATCACCGCAGATCGCAAGGAGCGTGACATGAGCGCCGAACTGCAGCACTACTGGCTTTTCCTGGACGACCAGCACCGGCAGATCGAGCAGCTCATCGCCGGCCTGCCGCCGGAGGCCCTGAACTGGCGGCCGATGGAGGGCGAAGGGGAGGCGACCAACTCCCTGGCCGTGCTGGTGACGCACACGCTGGGGGCCGAGCGCTTCTGGGTGGCCGAGGTCTTCGGCGGGCAATCCCTGTCCCGCGACCGCGACGCCGAGTTCCGGGTGAGCGGGCTGGACGCCGCGGCCCTGCGCGCCGACCTGGCCTGGACCGGGAGCCTGCTGCGCGCTGTGCTGACCGGGACGCCGGCCGAGCGCCTGGAGACCTCGGTCACGGCGCGCGAGCGCACGGTGACGCGCCGGTGGGCCGTGCTGCACGCGCTCGAACACACCGCCCTGCACCTGGGCCACATGCAGTTGACGGCGCAGCTCTGGCGCGCGGCGCGGCGGCCCTGAAACGGTGTTTCCTGGCCATAGGAAGCCGTTCGGCTTCCTCCAACGTCGCCCTTCGGCGTCGGGCCTGGCTTCGCCAAGCCTTAAGGCGTCGCGCGTGGCGTGCGACGCCCGCGCTCAGGGCGAATGGAGGTGCTTGGGCAGTTAACTCTACTAGAAGAAGCGTTTCAGACCAAGATGGCCAAACCACGCCCCAGCCTCGACAACCTGTACCCGGATCAACTGGTTGCCCGCTGCACGCGCGCGCAGGCAGAGCAACTGGTGAACTATGATCATCATCGCGTGCGCGTGAACGGACGGTTGGCCGTGATGCTGACCTTTCACTGGCTGCCGCTGGAGGCCGCGCCGGAGCCGCTGCTGCTCAAGGTGATTTTCGCGCACGCCGAGCAGCACCCGCCCGCGCCCGGCGAGGTGCAGGCGATAGTGGACGCCCTGAGCTTTCTAGGCCTGCCGACGTGAACAAGCTCGAACGCCTGACCGCCATCCTGCTGATGTTGCAGGACCGGCCGCGCACGTCGGACGAGATCGCGCGGCATTTCGAGGTCAGCAAGCGCACCATCCTGCGCGATATCCAGGCGTTGAGCGAGATGGGCGTGCCCGTCATCGCGCGCGAGGGGGCCGGCGGCGGCTATTCGCTTCCCGCCAACTACCGCCTGGCGCCGCTGCCGCTCACGCCGCGCGAGGCCTTTCTGCTGCTGCTGGCCCTCGGCAGCGTCAACCGGCTCTCCGACGCGCCGTTTGCGGCCGAGCGCGCCTCGTTGACGGCCAAGCTGCGCGCGCTCCTGCCCGCGCCGCAACTGGCGGACGCGCAGGCGCTGCTGTCCGCCGTGGAGGTGGAGGTGCCCGAGCGCGAGCAGCGCGCGCCCTACCTCGAGCCGCTGCTGGACGCGATCCGCGCCCGCCGCTGGGTGATGGTCGAATACCAGTCAGCCGAACGGCTCTTCACCCACCACCTCTTCCCGCGCCAGATCACGACTGAGGGCGGCCTGTGGTACTGCCGCGCCTATTCGCACGAGCGCGGCGAGGAGCGCGTGTTCCGCGTGGACCGGGTCCGCGCCGTGTCTCCAGCCGGCGAGCATTTCCGCGCCCCGCCGCCGCCTGAGCCCGTGCCCTACGACCACCCCGCGCATCCTGAGATCGTGGCCACGCTCACGGCGCGCGGCGCGGCGCTGGCCGAGGTGGACCCGCATCTCGCGCCGCAGATCACGCGCCAGCCGGACGGCTCCGGCGAGTTGCGCTTCCGGTGCCCGCCCGGTGAGCTGGATTTCTACGCCCGCTTCTTTGCCGGCCTCGGCGCGCACGCGCGCGTCCACGCCCCCGCCGAACTGCGCCAGCGCCTCGCCCAACTCGGGCGAAAACTCGTCGACGACTACCCCGAATGGTGACAGACAGATGTCACCGTTGGCGTGTTAGGGTGGCGTCAACAACATCCAAGAGGAGGCTCGTATGGCGCAACTCGATATGATCGGCATCGTGGTGGACGATATGGCCGCCGCGCTCAAGTTTTACCGGTTGCTGGGGGTGGACGTCCCGGAAGGCGCGGAGGCCGAAGACCATGTGGAGGTGAGGACCAACGGCTACCGGGTCGCCTGGGATACGCGCGCCGTGATCCTCAGCTTCGATCCCGATTGGACGCCGCCCGCCGGGCCGTCGCGGGGCCTGGGGCTGGCCTTTCTGTGCGCGGACCCGGCCGACGTGGACGCCACGTATCAGCGCCTGACGGCCGCCGGCTATTCCAGCCGCAAGGCGCCATGGGACGCGTTCTGGGGCCAGCGTTACGCTCAGGTAAGCGACCCGGACGGCAACCCTGTAGACCTGTTCGCGCCGCTGGGAGGCTGACATGCGCGCCCGCGTGATCAAAGCCTGGCGCACGATCTATACGGACCCGCTCACGTTCCGCGCCGGCGACGCGCTCAATGTGGGCGCGCGCGACACCGAGTGGCCGGGCTGGGTGTGGTGCACGAACGCCGCCGGCCGGAGCGGCTGGGCGCCGGAGGGCGCGGTGGAGGTGCGCGGCGAAGGCCGTGGGGTCGCGGCGCGGGATTACACCGCCCGCGAGCTGCCTGTGGAGGTCGGGGACGAACTGACCCTGGAGGCCGAGGCGGCGGGCTGGTACTGGGCCGCGGACCATGCCGGCCGGACCGGCTGGGTGCCGGCCACGCACCTGGAGCTCAATCCCGCGCCGCCTCTTGCTTGACGAGTCTCAGATACTTATAATCTATCGCGAGTTCCCTGGCGACGGTTTTGCCCCCTCGACGAGGTGCCTGATATGTATGTCCAGACCGAGATCCTGTTCCCGCCCCGCCTCATCCCGCAGTTGCGCGAGGCCGGCGGCCCGGAGTGGCGCAAGCTGGTGGACCGCGTCGCCGGCCTGGACGAGGCGCACCCGGAGAGCCTGGCCCTCACGCTGACGATCATCCGGCTGGACGGGTGCCTGGAGTGCGAGACCGACTCGTTCCGGGCCATGCGCGGCTGTCTGGCCTGCGCGCTGCAGAACCTGCGCCGCTATCGCAAGGACGAGCGCGAGCTGCTCAAGCACTACAAGGCCGCGCTCAAAGATGTCCAGGCCCAACTGGCTCAGCGCACGCGGCCGGGGTCGCGGGACCAGACCCGTGAAGCGGCGCCCCGCACAAAAGCGGCGCGCTCGACAGCGGCATAAGCAGCGCTTATTGTGGCGATAACTTCCCGGCCGGGTGTTGGTTTCCAGGTTCGCCCTGTGGTATCCTGACGGGCGTGACCTGCCCGATACCGGTTGCGTTTCCACCTCAGCCCCTTGACGCCTTCCACCGCCCGATGACGGTGGGGAGGCGTTTCTTTTTCGGGAGAGAGCCATGTTGACCCTGGTTGAGCAGATCATCTTCGTCTTGCTGGCGCTGGCCTCGGCCTACTTCGCCTTGCGCTCCGCCGACCGTATCCGGCGCATCGTGCGCCGCGGCCGGGGCGCGGAGAAGATCTCCCTGGCCGACGCCGCGCGCCGCGCCTGGGACGCCGCCGCCAAATTCGTCACGCTCTCGCCCACCTGGCAGACGCGCTTCTGGCCCAGCCTGTTCCACGCCCTCGTCGCCTGGGGGTTCGTCTTCTACCTGCTCGTCAACCTGGGCGACGTGCTCAACGCCTTCCTGCCCGGCTACCGCTTCCCCACCAGCGGCGCCGCGCCGGCGCTGGACGGCGTGTATCACCTGATCGCCGACCTGCTCAGCGTCGGCGCGCTGGGCGGCCTGACGGCGCTCCTCCTCCGGCGTTTTGCGCTGAACTCGCGGGACTTCGCCTTCCTGGAGAGCACGCTCGTCCATCCCAAAGCCAAAGCCGGCATCCGGCGCGATTCGGCCATCGTCGGCGCCTTCATCCTCACCCATGTCGGCTCACGCTTCCTGGGGGAGACCTTCCGGCTGGCCGAGCACGGCGCCGACCCGTGGCAGCCGTTCGCCAGCGCGCTCAGCTTCGCCTGGGACAGCCTGCCGCTGGGCGCGCTGACGGTGATGCAGCACGTCTGCTTCTGGGGCGCCATCGGCACGATCCTGCTCTTTGTGCCGTATTTCCTGTACTCCAAACACATCCATATCTTCATGGCGCCCTTGAACTTCTTCTTCAAGCCGGAGCGGAAGTCCATTGGCCAGCTGGAGAAGATCGACTTTGACGACGAGACGCTCACGCAATTTGGGGCGACCCGGCTGGAGCACCTGGAATGGCCGGCGCTTATGGACGCCTATGCCTGTATCATGTGCAACCGCTGTCAGGACGCCTGCCCGGCCCATGTCACCGGCAAGGCCCTCTCGCCCTCGGCGCTGGAGATCAACAAGCGCTACTTCCTCAATGACGAGGGCGCGGCCCTCGCGGCCGGGAAAGAGTCCGGCCCGACCCTCTTGGAGTTCGCCATCTCCGCCGAAGCGGTCTGGGCCTGCACCAGTTGCGGCGCCTGCGTGCAGATCTGCCCGGTGGGCAACGAGCCGATGCGCGATATCCTGGATATCCGGCGCTCGCTGGTGCTGATGGACAACCAGTTCCCGGACCTGTTCCAGACGGCGTTCAAGGGCATGGAGCGCCAGGGCAACCCGTGGAACGTCGGCCCGTCGGCGCGCCTGGAGTGGGCCCAGGGCCTGAACGTGCCCACCGTCGAGCAGAACCCGGACTTCGAAGTCCTGTACTGGGTGGGCTGCGCGCCCGCCACCGACCCGCGCGCCCGCCAGACCGCGCGCGCCTTCGTCCAGGTGCTCAACGCCGCCGGCGTCAACTTCGCCGTGCTCGGCCAGAGGGAGGCCTGCACCGGGGACTCGGCCCGGCGCGCCGGCAACGAGGCGCTGTTCTTCCAGCTGGCCACCCAGAACAGCGAGGTCCTCCAGGAAGTGATGGACGGCCGGCCGCGCCGCATCGTGGCCACCTGCCCGCACTGCCTGCACACGCTCAAGAACGAGTACCCGGACTTCGGCGCGCAGTTCGACGTGATCCACCACACCCAGCTCATCGCCGAACTGATGGCGGCCGGGAAGATCAGGACGGACCCGACCCGGACGGCCAACGTCGCCTTCCACGATCCGTGCTACCTCGGCCGGCACAACCGCGTGTACGACGCGCCGCGCCAGGTCCTGCAGGGCGCGGGCGCGGCCGTGACCGAGCTGCCGCGCAACCGCACACAGTCCTTCTGCTGCGGCGCAGGCGGCGCGCAGATGTGGAAGGAAGAGGAACACGGCCGGGAGCGTGTCAGCGTCAACCGCCTCAACGAGGCCATCGCCGCCGGCCAGGACACGCTGGCCGTGGCCTGCCCGTTCTGCATGATCATGCTCACCGACGCCGCCACGGCCGTCAAGACTGACCTCCAGATCAAGGACGTGGCCGAAATCGTGGCCGCGGGCCTGGACGCCCGGCCCGCCTGACGCCCGACGGCCCTCGGCCGAGGCCGGCGCGATCCACGCTCGCCCGGATCAGCGCCGGCTTTCATGTTTCCCTTTGGGCCTTTATTCCCATTAACCTTGACTCTCTTTCGTTCATGTTCTACGATTGGGCCGGCTGAAAATTGGACTTTATGCACAAACTTGAACCGATTCGCCGAGGTGACAGTGATTGCGATCTCCGAACCCCGCCTTCGGCTTGATGAAGAGACCCTGTTACTGGACTACAAGCTGGCGACCGAGAGCCGGCAGGTCAGCCTGATCGGGCGGCGAGAGGTGATGAGCGGCAAGGCCAAGTTCGGCATCTTCGGCGACGGCAAGGAGTTGGCGCAAATCGCCCTGGCGAAGGTCTTCCGCCCGGGCGATTTTCGTGCCGGCTACTATCGCGACCAGACCCTGGCCTTTGCGCTGGGCGTGATCACGTACGAGCAGTTCTTTGCCCAGCTCTACGCCCACGCCGACGTGGACGCCGACCCGATGACGGCCGGCCGCTCGATGAACGGGCATTTCGGCACCCGCAGCCTCAACCCAGACGGCTCATGGCGGGACCTGACCGGCCAGGTCAACTTCTCGGCCGACCTCTCGCCCACGGCCGCGCAGATGCCGCGCCTGGTGGGCCTGGGCTACGCCTCGCGCCTGTACCGGGAGCTGCCCGAACTGCGCGGCCTGACCCAGTTCTCGCGGGGCGGCGACGAGATCGCTTTCGGCACGATTGGCAACGCCAGCACCGCCGAGGGCCTGTTCTGGGAATCCGTCAACGCCATCGGGGTCCTGCAGGCGCCGGTCCTGCTCTCCATCTGGGACGACGGCTACGGCATCTCGGTCCCTAACGAGCACCAGATGGTCAAAGGCGACATCGGCGCGCTGTTGCGCGGCTTCCAGCGCACGCCGGGCGGGCGCGACGGCTTCGATCTGTACACCGTCCGCGGCTGGGACTATCCCCGCCTGCTGGAGACCTACACCCTGGCCGCCGAAGCCGTGCGCCGCGAGGGGGTGCCCGCCATCGTCCACGTCGTCGAGTTGACCCAGCCGCAGGGCCATTCCACCTCCGGCAGCCACGAGCGCTACAAGTCAAAGGCGCGCCTGGAGTGGGAGCACGAGTATGATTGCCTGGGCCAGTTCCGGCGCTGGCTCATCGCCCACGGCGTGGCCACGCCGGCCGAGCTGGACCTGATGGACAAAGATGCGCGCGCGCGGGTCGAGCGCGCCCGCCAGCGCGCCTGGGACGCGTTCACGCGCTCCATCCGGGCCGAGCATCAGGAGGTGGCCGGCCTGCTGGACCAGGTGGCGCCGATTGCGAGCTGCCCGGACGAGCTGCGCCGCCTCAAGGACCGGCTCCTGGCGGCGCCTGTCCCCCAGCGCCGCGACGCGCACCTGGCCGTCCGCGACGCCCTGCTGGCGCTGAGGCGCGATCCGGCCCCGGCGCGCCAGCCGTTGATCCAGTGGAAAGAGCGCCACACCCGCGAACAGCGCGAGCGTTACGGCTCGCACCTGCACAGCCAGTCCGCCGAGTCGGCCCTGAACGTGGCCGAGGTCCGGCCGCGCTATTCCGACCGCTCGCCCGAGGTGCACGGTTTTGAGATCCTCAACGCCTGCTTCGACGCCATGCTGGCGCGCGACCCGCGCGTGGTGGCCTTCGGCGAGGACGTCGGCCATCTGGGCGACGTCAACCAGGGCTTCGCCGGCCTGCAGGCCCGGTACGGCGCGCGGCGCGTCTCCGACACCGGCATCCGCGAGGCCACCATCGTCGGGCAGGCCATCGGCCTGGCGCTGCGCGGCCTGCGCCCAATCGCCGAGATCCAGTACCTGGACTATCTGCTCTACGCCCTGCAGGTCCTCTCGGATGACCTGGCCTGCCTGCACTGGCGCACCGCGGGCGGGCAGAAGGCGCCCGTCATCCTCCGCACCCGCGGCCACCGGCTGGAGGGCATCTGGCATTCTGGTTCGCCCATGGCGGCGACCATCCATCTGTTGCGCGGCCTGCACGTGCTGGTGCCGCGCGACATGACCCAGGCCGCCGGCTTCTACAATACCCTGCTAAAATCGGATGAGCCGGGGCTGGTGGTGGAGGTGCTCAACGGCTATCGCCTGAAGGAGCGCCGGCCCGACAACCTGGCCGAGTTCACCATCCCGGTGGGCGTGCCCGAGATCATCCGGCCTGGCGCGGACATCACGCTGGTGACCTACGGCGCGTGCTGTCGCCTGGCGCTGGAGGCCGCCGGCCTGCTGGCGAAGGTCGGCGTGGAGGCCGAGGTGATCGACGTCCGTTCGCTGCTGCCCTTCGACCGCTTCGGCCTGATCGGCGAGTCGCTCAAACGCACGAACCGCATCGTGTTTCTGGACGAGGATATGCCCGGCGGGACGACGGCGTACATGTACCAGGAGGTGCTGGAGCGCCAGGGCGGCTTCCGCTGGCTGGACTCCGAGCCGCGCACCCTCGCGGCCCAGCCGCACCGCCCGGCCTACAGCTCCGACGGCGACTACTGGTCCAAACCCAACGTCGAGCAGATTTTTGAGGCGGTCTACGACGTCATGCACGAGGCCGACCCCGCGCGTTATCCGCTGTTTTATCGTTGAAAGCTGACCGGGTGACCGGGGAGGGGGCGGCACAGTGATCCCGCCCCGTTTCGTCGCCTGGGCGCCCCGTCGCCCTCTCAGCCTGTCAGGAGTCTGCATGCCCACCACGCAAGTCCTCATGCCCCAGCTCGGCGAGTCCGTCGTCGAGGGCGTCGTCAGCAAATGGCTCAAGCAGGAGGGCGACCCGGTCCAGGAGTTCGAGCCGCTGCTGGAGATCAACACCGACAAGGTCGACACCGAGATCCCGGCCCCGGCCTCCGGCGTCGTCCTGCGCTTGCTGGTGGCGCCCGGGACCACGGTCAAGGCCGGCGCGCCGATCGCCGTCATCGGCCTGCCGGACGACGCCCCGGCGCCGGCGCCGACCAATGGCCACAGCCAGGCGGCGGCGGCGGAGGCCGGGACGCCGGCTGCGCGCCGCGAGTTGGGCTTTATCTCGCCGGTCGTCGCCAAGCTGGCCGACGAGCACGGGGTGGACCTCCACCAGGTGGCCGGCAGCGGCCTGGGCGGACGGATCACCAAGAAGGATGTGCTGAACTATCTGGAGACGCGCAAAGGCGGAGTCGCGCTACCCGCTTCGGCGCTACCCGCTTCGGCGGCGCCCGTTTCGGCCGGCCCGGCCCCCGCCGAACCCAAACCTGGGCCGGCCCTCAGCCAGCCACTGGCGGTGATCAGCCCGCCTCCAACCCCCGGCCCCCCGGCCTCCGAAGACTCCCTCCGCGTCGAGGGCATGCGCCAGCTCATCGCCGAGCACATGGTGCGCAGCAAGCGCACCGCGCCGCACGTCACCACCGTGTTCGAGGTTGATATGACGCGGCCGCTGGCGCACCTGGAGGCGAACCAGGCGGCCTTCGCCCGCGACGGCGTCAAACTGACGCTGACCGCCTACTTCCTCTCGGCCATCGTCGCCGGCCTGAAAGCCGTCCCCCTCGTCAACAGCCAGTGGGTCGAGGACGCCGGCGGCGCCCGCATCGTCCTGAAGCGCGAAATCAACATCGGGATGGCGGTGGCGCTGGAGGCCGGGGAACAGGGCGCGGGCCTCATCGTGCCGGTCATCAAGCGCGCCGACGAGAAGAGCCTGCTCGGACTGGCGCGCGAGATCAACGACCTGGCCCGCCGCGCGCGGTCCCGGAGCCTGAAGCCGGACGAGGTGCAGGGCGGCACGTTTACGCTGACCAACCACGGCGTGAGCGGCTCGCTCTTCGCCACGCCCATTATCAACCAGCCGCAGACCGGCATCCTGGGCGCGGGCGTCGTCCAGAAGCGCGTCGTGGTCATCACCCGCGACGGGCAGGACTCGCTCGCCATCCGGCCGATGGTCTATCTGACGCTGACCTTCGACCACCGCGTGCTGGACGGCGCCACCGGCGACCGCTTCATGCAGGCCGTGAAGGCGGCGCTGGAGAACTGGAGTTAAAAAAGGAACGTCTATGGCCACCGCCACGCACGACCTGTCTCACCTCTCGCCGGTCTGGGGCCGCGCCGTCGCCGAGCCGCTCATCGCCGAGCGCGGCGAGGGCGCCTATCTGTACACCGTCGATGGCCGCCGTTTCCTGGATTTCACCTGCGGCATCGGCGTCACCAACACCGGCCACGCCCACCCGCGCGTCGTCAAGGCCATCCAGGATCAGGCCGCCCGGATCATCCACAGCCAGGCCAACATCGCCTACCACGTCCCGATGCTCCAGCTGGTGGACGAGCTGCTGCGGATTGTGCCGGCCCCGCTGACGTCTTTCTACTTCTCGAACTCCGGCGCCGAGATCACCGAAGGCGCCGTCAAGCTCGCCAAGCAGGCCACCGGCCGGCCGAATGTCATCGTCTTCAGCGGCTCGTTTCACGGCCGCACGCACCTGACGATGAGCATGACGACCTCCAAGACGATTTATCGCGCGGGCTATCAGCCGCTGGTGCCCGGCATCTTCGTCGCCCCCTACCCGTACGCCTACCGCTACGGCTGGGACGAGGCGACCACGACCGAGTACTGCCTGAAGGAGCTGAAGCAGCTGCTCAAGGCGCAGACCGCCCCCGCCGAGACGGCGGCCGTGATCATCGAGCCCGTGCTGGGCGAGGGCGGCTACGTGGTGCCGCCGGCCGCCTTCCTGCAGGAGCTGCGCGAGCTGTGCGACCACTACGGCATCCTGTTCATCGCCGATGAGGTCCAGTCCGGCTTCGGACGCACCGGCCGCTGGTTCGCCGTCGAACACTTCGGCGTCCTGCCCGATATCCTGACGATGGCCAAGGGCATCGCCTCCGGCCTGCCGCTCTCCGGCCTGGCCGCCAGCCCGGAGCTGATGGCTAAATGGACGCCCGGCTCGCACGGCGGCACGTTCGGCGGCAACGCCGTCGCCTGCGCGGCCGGCGTGGCCACCCTGCAGGCCATGCGCGAGGAGAGGCTGGTGGAAAACGCCGAGCGGATGGGCCGGCTGCTCATGGCCGGGCTGCGCGGCCTGCAGGAGGAGTACCCGGAGATCGGCGACGTGCGCGGGCTGGGGCTGATGATCGCCACCGAGTTCACCACGTCCGGGCGCGAGCCCTGGACCGAGCGCGCCAAGGCCACCGCCCGGGCGGCGTTTGGCGAGGGCCTGCTGCTGCTCACCTGCGGTTCCTACGACAACATCCTGCGCTGGATCCCGCCCCTGGTGGTGGACGAGGCCCAGGTGAAGGAGGCGCTGGGGATGTTCGAGCGGGCGCTGCGCCAGGCGGCCGGCTGAGGCCGACGGCTTCGCGGCGAAATCAACCCGGCCCTCGGCCTCCTTAAAAACCACGCGCCCGGCTTCGAGCCGGGCGCGTTCTATGGCCGCGACGTTCAGCGCGCGGCCGCGGCCTGAGGCCGACGGCCGTTGACGGGCCGGGACGCCATCTCCCAGCGGATGTCGTACTCGCAGAAGGGGTCGCCGTCGTGCATGCAGCGCGTCTTGCGGATGTGCGGCACGCCGCCGGCCGCCTCGATGACGCCCTCCATCCAGCCCACGTGGTTGTACGTGCAGCGCTCGCGCGGCTGCTTGCGGCCCATATCCACTTCCTGGCGGATATGGTTCTCGGCCAGCTCGGCGTTGCGCACCACGACGCCCTCGCCCCAGTTGTGGCGCAGGCATAAGTCCATGCGCCGGATCGTGTAGCCCGGATCGCCGGCGCGGAAATGCTGGGCCAGCGCGCCGCCCGGCAGGACGTCGAACTTCGCCCGGTAGCGCGTCATCTCCCGCAGGATGTCGTCGCTGCCGCCGGCCAGTTGGGCGCGGATGGCGTTGGTCAGCGCGCCCAGCAACTCAGGCGGGTACTCGCCGGCGTCGTCAATCGGCCCGCGCAGCAGGCGCTGCTGCTCCCCGTCGAGCGCGCCCAGGACGCGCTCCAGCGCCGCCGGCCCATAGCGCTCCTTGACGAACTGCAGACGGCCGTTGAGCGCCGCGCCGCGCGAAACCTTGCCCGTGATTTTGGCCAGGCTGAACTTGACCACCCGCTGCTGGATCACGCCGGCCAGATCGTTGAGCCGTTGCGTCCGCTCGGTCAGCGCCTGCATCTGGGCGTTCAGCTCGGCGGCGGCGCGGTGCATGGCCTCGGCCGAGCCCTGGTTGGCCTCGCTGACCGCCGCGATCTGGCCGACCTGTTCGGTGACGCTCCGGGCGCCGGCCGCCATCTGCTCGGCGGCGGCGCCGTTGGCCGTCACGATGTCCGAGACCGTCTGCATGGCCGCGGAGAGGTCGTGGGTCGAGCGGTCCATGGCCTGCGCGGCGGCGGCGATCGCCTCCACCTGGCGGCTCACCGCGTCCACCGCCGTGACGATCTCGGCCAGGGCGCGCCCGGCCCCGTCGGCGCTGACCGCGCCGGCCTCCACCTCGCCGGCGCCTTCATCCATCGCCGCCACGGCGTCGGCCACCGTGCGCTGGATGTCCTGGATCAGCTGGCTGATCTCGCCCGTGGCGCGGACCGACTTCTCGGCCAGTTTGCGCACCTCGGCCGCCACCACCGCGAACCCCTGGCCGTGGGCGCCGGCGCGCGCCGCTTCGATGGCGGCGTTCAGCGCCAGCAGGCTGGTCTGCGAGGCGATGTCGTCAATGGTCTCCACAATGGCGCCGATCTGCGACGAGCGCGCGCCCATCTGCGCGACTTTGTCTTTGGCGCGCTCGGTGGCCACCCGGATGCGGCGCAGGCTCTGCAGGCTGGCGTCCACCGTCGTGACGCCGCTGCGCGCGGTCTGAGCCGCGACGCCGGCGCCGCGCGCGCTCGCCTGGGCGTTGCCGGACACCGCCGCCATCCCGGCCGTGATCTGGCGGGCAATCTCGGCGGCCCGGGCCACCGCGCTGGCCTGGTCGCGCGTCCCCTGGGCGACCGAGGCGATGGACCGCGAGACCTGGGCGACGACGGCCGTGGTCTGGGCCACGCTGCCCGCCTGCTGGGCCGCGCCGGCCGTCACCTGCTGGCTGACGGCGCTGATCTGCCCGGCCGATTGCCCGGCCCGGTCGGCGACGGCCGTGATCTGGCCCGCCGCCTGGCTCATGTTGTCGGCGCTCTCCGCCACCTGGCGCACCAGCGCGCGCAGGTTCACGGTCATGCTCTGAAAAGCGCGGCCCAGCTCATCCTGCTCTGACCGCGGGCTCACGTCGCTGGTCAGGTCGCCCTGCGCCAGACGCCCGGCCGCGGCGGCCAGGCCGCACAGGTACTGGGTCAGCTGGCGAAAGGCTTCCGCCATCTGGCCCATTTCATCTTTGGCCTGGAAGGCGTCAACCGCCGACAGCCCGCCGACCGAGAGGCGCTGCGCCTGGTCGGTGAGACGGCGGACCGGGTTGATCACCTGCCGGATGACGATCATCGCCAGGGCCAGGACGACGGGCCCGCCCACGGCGAGCGCCACCGCCACGGTGACGGGCGTGAAGCCCTCATGGCCGAGGAAGAAAGCCAGCGACCCGACGACGGCGTTGCAGCCGACGGAGATCGCGGCCAGCCGGATCGCCAGTCCGCGCCGGTAATAGGCCAGAGCAGCCCCCATCACAGCCGTCACCGCGACGACGAGCGTCCCCGCAAACCAGGCATAGTCTCCGATCATGTCTTGCTCCGCATGAGCCGGGCGGCCCGCCGCCTTGCACAGGCGTGGGCGCCGCAGGCTGGCCCGAGGTTACAGGCGAATCTTACGAGGCGGCGGGGACGGGAACAGTAAAGCCAGGCTGAATCGCCTCTAAACGGAGCGTGAATCTCCGGCCGCGGCGCAACGAAAGAGCGAGGCGGCCGCCGGGCCGCCTCGTCGTTCACGCCTCTTCTTCTTTTTGGGCCAGCCGGTGGGCCAGCAGGATGGGGATCGTCGTCACGGCGATGACGAACAGCGCCGTGACATTGGTCACCGGCCGGTCGCGGGGCCGGGTGAGCTGCTGCAGGATCCAGATGGGCAGTGTGGACTGCTGGCCGGCCGTGAAAGTGGTCACGATCACTTCGTCGAACGACAGCGCAAAGGCCAGCATGCCGCCGGCCAGCAGGGCGGTGCCGATCGCCGGCAGCAGGACATAGCGGAAGGTCTGCAGACCGTTTGCCCCCAGGTCCATCGAGGCCTCGATTTGTGAGTGGGCCGTCCGGCGCAGCCGGGCGATGACGTTGTTGTAGACCGTGACGATGCAGAAGGTGGCGTGGCCGATGACGATGGTCCAGAAGCTGAAGTCCAGCTCCAATAAGTTGAGGGTGGAGCGCAGGGCGATGCCGGTGACGATGCCGGGCAGCGCGATCGGCAGGATGACCAGGAAAGTGAGGGCCTCCTTGCCGAAGAACCGCCGGTTGACGGCCAGCGCCGTCAGCAGGCCGAGCACGACGGCGACCGACATGGCCACGGCGGCCACGGCCACCGAGAGCCACAGCGCCTGCCACAGGTCGGTGCGCGCCCAGGCGGCCGGGAACCAGTGCAGCGTCAGGCCGGGCGGCGGGAAGGTGAAGGCCGCCTCCTCGGTGGTGAAGGCGTACAGCACGATGATGGCCATCGGCACGTGCAGGAAGAGCAGCACGCCGACGGCGGCGATCGTCAGGCCCAATGGCGCGCGGTTGTTCATAGCGCCTCGAACGCCCCCAACCGGCGGGCGACCAGCAGGTACACGCCCATGATCAGCATCGGCACCACCGTCATGGCGGCGGCCAGCGGGATGTTGCCGGCCGTGCCCTGGTGGCGCAGCACCGCCTGGCCGATGAAGAAACTCGAATCCCCGATGACGCCCGGGATGATGAAGTCGCCCAGGGTCAGCGAAAAGGTGAAGATCGAGCCGGCGACCACGCCCGGAAAGGCCAGCGGCAGGATGATGTGCCGGAACGTCTGGCCGGGGCGCGCCCCCAGGTCGCCGGAGGCCTCCAGCAGCGAGGCCGGCACGCGCTCCAGCGCCGCCTGGATCGGCAGGATCATGTACGGCAGCCAGATGTAGACGAAGACCAGGAACATGCCCAGGGCCGAGGTGGAGAGGGACGGCCCGCCGATGACGGGCAGCGCCAGCACGCCGTCCAGGAAGCCGCCCAGGCCGAGCTGGGCGAAGAACCAGCTGACGATGCCCTCGCGGGCCAGGATCGTTTTCCAGGCGTAGACGCGCACGATGTAGCTCGACCACAACGGCAGGATGACGGCCAGATACAGGAAGGCCTTTAGCCGGCCGGCGGCGTAGCGGGCGATGAAATAGGCCAGCGGAAAGGCCAGCAGCGCCGCCGCCGCGGTCACGGCGGCCGCCATGCCCGTGGTGCGCAGGAAGATGTCGACGTTGGCCGGCTCCAGCAGTTGCGCGTACGTCCGCAGCGTGAATTCGCGCACCACCCGGCCGGTGAAGTCGTCGATGGAGAAGAAACTCTGGACCAGCAGCGCGAAGAGCGAGCCCAGGTAGACCACGCCCAGCCAGAGCAGGGGCGGCACGAGCAGGGCCAGCAGCAGCAGCCGCGGCCGCATGTAGAAGAACGTCGAGAGCCGGCCGGCCAGGCCGGGCGACGCGGCGGGCGGGGGCGGGGCGGCCACGGCGGTTACTCGCTTTCGGCCAGGGTCCGGCTGTGGGCCCGTTCCCAGGCCAGGCGCACCCGGCGGCCGCGCGCCGCCAGGACGTCCATCGACGTGGTCCGCAGGTTCTGTTCGACCACGGTCAGGTCGCTGCCGCAATCCAGCGCCACGCGGTAGCGCGTGTTCATGCCCAGGTAGACGACGTCGCGGATCTGGCCGTCGGCGCTGTACTCGTCCGCGGCGGTGGGCGCGCCGGGCTCGCGCAGGTGGATCTTCTCCGGCCGCACCGTGAACGACGCCGGCCGGCCGGTGATGGCGCGCGCCGCGTCGCCGCTGACCACGTTGGAGATGCCCACGAAGCCGGCCACGAACGTCGTCGCCGGGCTCTCGTAGATCTCGGCCGGCGTGCCCACCTGCTCGATCCGGCCGTGGTTGAAGACCGCGATCCGGTCGCTCATGGTCAGCGCCTCTTCCTGGTCGTGGGTGACGAAGATGAACGTGATGCCCACCCGCTGCTGGATGGCCTTGAGCTCCACCTGCATCTCCTGGCGCAGCTTCAGGTCCAGCGCGCCGAGCGGCTCGTCCAGCAGCAGCA
>Ga0073932_1002541_pt1 | contig 27760 bp, 24 predicted proteins | sample DewCreD2012metaG_FD_76967 | JGI IMG/M metagenome (GOLD analysis project Ga0073932, IMG submission 76967) | Hot spring sediment bacterial and archeal communities from British Columbia, Canada, to study Microbial Dark Matter (Phase II) - Dewar... ...
CGGCACCAGCACCGCATCGCCGGCCGCAAAGGCAAAGACGCACAATGCAGCCACGCACAGCACGACGGCTTTCATCTTGCCTCCTTTGGTCTCAAACTCCTCTTCTTTCCCAGCGGCACAGACCGCAGTCTACTCGCAGGATGCCGCGTATCTTGCGGGTTTTGACAACTTATAGCACTTCTCCGGTTGCAGTCAAGTCCGGAAACAGAAACGGGGCGCTGCCCGGTTGGGGAACCACTCCTGCTGGTTATACGGACGCGAATGTCTGACTTGCCGGTGAATGTGCCCGCGGGCGCAGACTGATTGCGCTTTCCCCGATGGGGGGACAGACCGGAGGCCGCCCCCGGGGTAGTCTCGATTGCCCGGAGTAGGTTTCGCCCCGGCTGCGCAGCCCCGGCTCAGGCCAGCAGCCTGCCGACGTGGTCGAGCGCCAGCGCGCCCCGGTCGGTGAGAAAGAACCGGTCGCCGTTTGCGACCAGCAGCCCGTTCGCCAGCAGCCCGCGCAGCGACTCCGGCCTCAACTGCTCGGCCCTGATCCCTTCCAGCCTGACCAGCGCCGCCAGCAGCCCGGCCCGGTCGGCAGCCAGCTTCGCCGCCCGCCCCGACTCGGCCAGCGCCAGATAGTCGCCGAGCTTAGCCGGGTTGCGCCGGAAACCCGGCGCGGTGCGCGTCGGCGCGGCCGGTCCCAGGCCGAGCTGGATTGAATCGCTCCAGAGCGCAAGCAGATGCCGGCTCTCGTGTCCGGGCCGGCAGTAGTGATGCAGGAGGAACTCACGCCAGCCGTCGGTCAGCCGTTCCCGCACCGCCGCCATCGCCCTCAGCATTACCTCGCGGTCGCCGCCGGCCTGTGGCAGCAGAAAGTGAATCCGCGCCGGCTTCAGCTCGACCAGCCGGTCGAGCAGCCCGGGCCAGTCCCGAACCCCGGCGCCGAAGCTCATCTCGACCCCGACCGAATCGAATCCGGCCTCGGCCAGCAGGTCGAGCTCCTGCCCGGGCAGACCGGCGTCGGCCAGCCGTAGATTCAGCTGGTCGAACCCGGACTCCTTCAGAATCTTCGCTCTGGCCGCGTCAACCGTTCCCGGCACGAGCTCAAGCGACTGCTCTTCCGGAACAATCGCCAGATTGTCGTAGAGCAGTTGCAGAACCGCGTAGAGCTGGTCGAGCGTCAGGTTCGTCGGGCCGCCGGCCAGATAGACGCTGGTGAACGTCGTCCCCGCAAACTCGCCGGCGCAACGCGCGGCTTCGCGGCCGAGCGCGGCAATCAGCCGCTGCGCCCGCGCCGATACATACGGCTCGACTTCGGCGCCAAACCGCTGTTCCGGCACGGTCCCGAACGGAACCACGACCGTAACCGGCAGGCTCGGCAACCGGCTGGACTGGTCGGCCATCCGGCCCTGCCCCGAGCCTCAGCGGACAATCCGGCCGATGCGCTCCAGCCGGATGGCCCACGGCGACAGGATGATGCGGGCGATATTCGGCGCAGCCGACGAAGAGAAATAGAGAACCAGCGGCTTCCCCTTGACGTGGTCCAGGTCGAGCGGCCCCCAAAACCGGCTGTCCTCGGAGTTGTCGCGATTGTCGCCCATCGCCATGATGTGACCGGGCGGAATCACCACCGGCCCGAAAAAGTCGCGGACGTAGCGCGACGACTCCGACTGATAGAACCGCAGGCTCTGCCACTGCTCCTGAAAATCCGGCGGCATCGGGTCCATCCCCGGCAGCACGTAGGGCGTCTTGTGGACGACGTAAGGAAAAACCTGCCGCACCCCATTGACGTAAAGCTGCTTGTCGCGATATTCGACCGTATCGCCGGCCACCGCCACGCAGCGCTTGATGAAGTTGCGCGGCGTGTAGAAAGTGAAGAAACTCCGCTGCGCATCCCAGTACACCGGCAGCAGCGGCAGCCACTCCGGGAATATGCGCCGGAACCGGTCCGGCCGCGCCGGGTCGGCCGGCATGTCCGGGTCGGCCGGAAACCGGAACACGACGATATCGCCCCGCTTCGGCTCGGTGACGCGCAGAATCGTCTTGCCGTAGAACGGCAGCTTCACCCCGTAGATAAATTTGTTCACCAGCATGAAGTCGCCAACCGCAATCGTATCTTCCATCGAACCGGTCGGCACCATGAACGCCTCGACCAGAAACGACCGGATGAGTAGCACCGCAACCACAACCGGGCCCCACTCCCGGACAAAGCCGGCGACCCGATTGCGGCGCGGCCGCGACCTTGCAACCGTTCTAACTGCCATGGCCGGACAGTCTAGAAGGCGCTGCCGGCAAGTCAAGACAGCGTTGCTCTTGACCCGACCCCGGCCTCGGCTATAATTATCTCGCTTCACTGTTCCGTCAAGGGGGCTGTGAGCGTGCAGAACAACACGATGCGGTAAGGGAAAGAAGCGCGGGCCTCTGCCCGCGGAAGGAGGAGCATCGTGTCAGTTCCGGCCACCGGGGGAGCCGGCCGTATTCGCCGCACCCAGCTATCGGGCGTAAACCGTCCCGGTCTTCCGCATCTCGACCGCCAGCTTCAAACCGACGACTGGCAATGGCGCCAGCAGGGAGCCCGCCATGTCGCGTAACATCGCCGTCATCGGCGTCGGACGTTGGGGGAAAAACCTCGTCCGCACCTTCAACTCGCTCAAAGTCCTGCACACCGTCTGCGACTCGAACCCGCGCCAGCTCGCCGAACTCGAGCTCGACGACGCCGTTCGCCGGGAATCCGACCTCGACGCGGTCCTGCGCGACCCTGAAATCACCGGCGTTGCCATCGCTACGCCCGCAGCCACGCACTACGACTGCGCCCGCGCCGCGCTCGCCGCCGGCAAAGACGTCTTCGTCGAAAAGCCGCTTGCCCTGACGCCGGCCGAAGGTCACGGCCTCGTCGAACTGGCTGAAAGCGAAGGCCGCATCCTGATGGTCGGCCACATCCTCCGTTACCACCCCGCGGTCCTGAAGCTGGGCGAAATGATCCGCGACGGCGAGCTCGGCCGGCTCGAATACATCTACTCCAACCGGCTGAACCTCGGCCGGCTCCGCACCGAAGAGAATATCCTCTGGAGCTTTGCCCCGCATGACGTCTCGGTCATTCTCGGTTTCGTTGACGAACAGCCGGTCGCGGTCTCGGCTCAGGGCGAGGCATTTCTCCAGCGCAACATCTCCGACGTAACGCTTACCGCCATTGAGTTTCCCAACGGCACCAAAGCCCATACGTTCGTCTCCTGGCTGCATCCGTTCAAAGAACAGCGTCTGGTCGTGGTCGGCTCGGAACAGATGGCAGTTTTCGAGGACTCGCGGCCGGACGAGAAGCTCGTCAGCTACCCCCACCGGGTCGAATGGCATGCCGGCAAGATTCCGGTAGCGGTCAAGGGCGAGCGCCGGGTCGTGCCGATTCCGGATGGCGAACCGCTGCAACTGGAGTGCGAGCACTTCCTCGAATCGATGGCCACCCGGATTCCGCCCCGGACCGACGGCTACGAAGGCCTGCGCGTCCTCACAGTGCTGGCCGCTGCCGAGCAATCGCTGCGCCAGAACGGCCGGGTCGTCCCCATCGTTTCCGAAGGCAACGGCCACCGCCACGCCCGCGCCACATCCCGGGTTCTGGCCGCGGTCGCTGCTGGCGGCGCCGAAGTCCTCGGCCGCGAATCCGCTCCGACCGAAGCCCCTGCCCCGGACATCACTCCGTCCATCAGCAGCCGACCTCTGGCCGCCCGGCCCGGCCCGATGGCGGCAAAGCGGCCCGAACCTGCAACCGATGTCTACGTCCACCCCACCGCCGTCGTTGACTCCGGCGCGGTTCTCGGCCCCGGCTCGAAAGTCTGGCACTTCAGCCACATCTCGGCCGGCTGTCGCATCGGCCGCAACAACATCATCGGCCAGAACGTCTTCGTCGCCGACGCGGTTACGACCGGAGCCAACTGCAAGATTCAGAACAACGTCTCGCTCTACAAGGGCGTCCGCCTTGAAGACGACGTCTTCTGCGGACCTTCCTGCGTCTTCACCAACGTCGTCGACCCCCGCGCCTTCCTCGAGAAGAAGACCGAGTTCCGCGAGACTCTGGTCCGGCGCGGTGCATCCATCGGCGCCAACGCCACTATCGTCTGCGGCCACACCCTCGGACGCTACTGCCTCATCGGCTCCGGCGCAGTCGTGACCCGCGACGTCCCTGACTACGCTCTGATGACCGGCGTCCCCGCTCGGCAGCGTGGCTGGGTCTGTCGTTGCGGCATGCGACTGCGCCTCGAAAGCAACAAGACAAGCTGTCCCAAGTGCGGCGAAGCCTATGAACTCGCCGGCGGCCGGCTCCGGTCGGCAAAGGAGTCACTGTGAGTATCGCAACCCGAACCCGCGTCCCGACAGCCCGGTCGCTGCCCATGCTCGACCTGCGCCGTGAATACCAGCACATGAAAGATGCGATTGACGCCCGCATCGCCGCTGCGCTCGACCACCAGACCTGGATAATGGGTCCGGAAGTGAAAGAGCTGGAGAAGCGCGTCGCCGGCTTCATCGGCACCGCCCACGCCGTCGGCTGTGCTTCCGGCACCGACGCCCTTGTCCTTGCCCTGCGGGCGCTCTGCCTGAAACTGCGCGGCGAAGAGTTCTTCAACCGCGAAGACGAGGTGATAACTACCGCCTTCACTTTCGCCGCCACCGGCGATGCAATCATCCGCGCCGGCGCGACGCCGGTCTTTGTCGACATTGACCCTACCACATTCAATATCGACCCCGGGAAGGTCGCCGCTGCATTCACTCCGCGGACCGTCGGCATCGTCCCGGTCCATCTTTACGGCCGGGCCTGCCCGATGCCGGAACTGAAGGCGCTGGCCGACCGGCAACGCCTCTTCATCGTCGAAGACTGCGCTCAGAGCTTTGGCGCCGAGGTCGGCGGACGCCGCTGTGGAGATTGGGGAGACGCCGGCGCATTCAGCTTCTTTCCCTCGAAAAACCTGGGAGGATTCGGCGATGGCGGCATGGTGACGACCGGCGACCGGGAACTGGCCGGATTTGTCGACGTGCTGCGCCGGCACGGCGGTCGCGACAAGTACAACGTCGAGCTTCTCGGCTACAACAGCCGTCTCGACACGCTTCAAGCCGCGGTGCTGCTGGCCAAGTTCGACTATATCGAAGACTTCAACCGACGGCGGCAGGCCATCGCCCGGCGCTACACTGAGGAACTCACCGGCGTTCGCGGAATAACCGCTCCTCCGGTCGTCGCCGACTCTTCGCACGTCTTCCACCAGTTCACGATTCGCCACCCTGACCGCGACCGGCTCGCCGCTGCACTCGGGTCGCGGGGAATCGCCACCATGGTCTACTATCCTGTCCCGCTCCACGGCATGAAAGTCTTCTCCGAGCGCTGCCTGCCCGGTGGCCCGCTGACCGAGTCCGAACGCGCCGCCGCCCAGGTTCTCAGCCTGCCGGTAGAACCTCTGCTCGAACCGGACGAAATCGACCGGGTGGTCGCGGCGGTCCGGGAGTGTGCCTGAGACGATGCGCGACCTCGCGCTGCGCCTGACCAGCTGCCGCTGGCCCAAGGTACTTGCGGCGCGGCACACCGCCCGCCGCGGCGTGGCGGTCATCGCCGGCCTGACCCTGATTGCCAAAGGCCTTGGCTTCGTGCGCGAGGCAGTCATCGCCGCGCTCTTCGGGGCTTCCGCCATGGTCGACGCCTATCGCATCGCCGAGGTGGTTACCGGCACCGGCACGAGTCTGGGCCGGCAGGGATTCGACGTCGCCGCCGTGCCGCTGCTGGTCGAGCGCCGGATTCGTTCCGGCGAGGCCGGTCAGCGTCGGGCACTCGGTTCGCTTCTCTCGCTCGGACTCGTCATCGCTGTCGCCGTCTGCGGTTTGACCCTGCTGGCCGCCATCCTGCTGCCCCGGTTCTCGTCGCCACTGGGACGCCCGGTAACCGGCATCACTGCGCTCATGCTTCCGGCCGTCGCGGCGGCCATTCTTGCCTCGGTTACCGGCGCCTGGTTCAACTCCCGGCGGCAGTACGCAGTCCCGCGGCTGTTCGACCCGGTGGTCAATGTCGTCGCTGTCGTTGTCCTTCTGCTTCTGGCCGGCAGCTGGCGCGTCTACGGACTGGCCGCGGGCTGGAGTCTCGGCCACATTGCCGCTCTCGTTCTCATCGCACTCCCGCTGCTACTCGGCGGCAGGCGTCTGCTCGGCAGGCTGTCCGACCCATCCGTGAAGGAACTGCTGCACCTCGCTCTGCCCGCGCTACCGCTGGCACTCATCCAGCCCTTGAACATCGCGGTCGGCCGCGCTTTTGCGGCTGCCCTGCCACCGGGCAACGTTGCGCTGCTCGGCTATGCCGACCGCCTGTTCGCCTTCCCGGCCGGGCTGGTTGCGACCTCACTCACGCCGGTCTTCTTCACCAAGGCTGCCGAGCTCTCCGCCGCCGGACGTGCCGACGACCTCAATCGCCGCTGCGCTGAAACCATCGGCCGCCTCGCACTTGTCCTGATTCCGGCCGGGTTGCTCCTTGTTCCGTTGGCTCGGCCTCTGGTCCGCTTGCTCTACGAGCGCGGAGCATTCACCGCCGCCGCGACCGAGACGACCGCCCGGGCCCTGATGTTCTACGGTCTTGGCCTTTTCCCTTACGTTGCGGCCGCGCTGCTCGCTGCCGCGCTGCGCAGCCGCAAGAACATGACCGGGCCGCTGGCTGCGGTCGCGGCGGGAGTCGTCGCAAACTGCGGCCTGTCCGCCTTGCTCGTGCGCAATCTTGGCGTCCCCGGTCTGGCCCTAGCCGGTTCAGCGGGCGTCAGCATCACCGCCGTCTGCCTCTGGCTCATGCTCGGGCGCACCGGGAGAACTGCATCGTGACAGCCCGCCTACCTGCCGACCGCCGCATGCTCATCGGCTTGGCCTCTGCCGCCGTCATCCTGGCCGGCCTGCTGGTGTACACCACCGGTGCTGCCCTCATCGTCGCCGCGCTGGCGGCTCTGGCGGTCCTTGTCCTGTTCCCCGAGATAACGCTCGGCCTGTTTCTGCTGTCCGGTGTAATCAAGACTCCGCTGGCATCTCTCGCTGCGGCCGCAGGCGTCGAGCTGGACATCACCGTGCTCATCGGTCTGGCTCTGCTTGTCGGGCTCGTCTTCCGCGGAATGAAAGCCGGTTTCTCTTCGCTGATCCCGCCCGCCGACTGCCTTGTTCCGCTCGGCTGCCTCAGCCTGATTATCCTCCTCTCCACCTTGTTCGGGCCCGAAACACCGTACGGTCGCGAGAAAGCGTTCCGGTTCCTCACGCTCACAAATCTGGCGGTGCTCGCCCCGTTCATCTGTCTCAACAGCCACAGCCGGTTGCAGCGTTTCCTGGTCATCAACATCGTCCTCGGCTTCTTCGTGCTGCTGTTCGGCCGTGTCACCAGCGAAGGCCTCAGCGCTTTCGGCTCAACTCATATCGCCGCCGGCCGCACACTGGGGCTGGGCGTTCTGGCTTCGGCCTATCTCTGTTTCCGCCAATCCTCGCTTCTCCGTCGCCTGCTCTGGCTCGCGGTCGGCACAGCCCTGCTCGCCGGCTTCCTTCTCTCTGGCAGCCGTGGTAGCTTTGTCGCCCTGGTCGCTGCGGTCGCGGCCACCGGCGTCATGGCCCTGGCGGTTCGCAGAGGCCGTCGTCTTGTGCTCGCCGTTTCCGCAGTGGCTGGTCTGGCGACACTCGGGGTAACCCTGTTTGCCCCGGCCGCTGTCGAGGTCATGAATCGCCGACTCACCGCCACTGTGGCCGACCCGTTGACCCTCACTGCTCGCACGCGGCTCGACCGCGCAACTGCCGCCTTCGATGCGTTCGCTGCCAGCCCTCTCTTCGGCGCCGGAATCGGCGGGTTCGACATGCTGTTCAGCAACGTCGACACCGGCCGCGGCGATTACCCACACAACGTCTTTCTCGAGGTCGCTGCCGAACTCGGACTGGTAGGACTGGCTGCTTTCCTGCTGCTTCTGCTTCGCTCCCTTCGCCGCCCGTTTCGTGCGCTGTCGTATGCAAACCGGGCTGCTGCGGCTTCGCTTGCACTACCCCGCCTCATCCTCGCTCTTGCTTGTTACGCTCTCGTCAACGCCCTGTTCTCCGGCGACCTCAACGACAACCGTCTTCTCTTCGCCGCCATCGGCATGTGCTTCGTCCCGCTGGAGGACCAAACATGAAGAAAAAGGTCGTCATTCTCACCTCGGTGCACCGGGCCTGCGACACGCGTATCTTCCATCAGCAGGCCCGCACCTTGGCCGAGGCCGGGTATGCGGTCACTGTCGTCGGCCGCCATCCTCGCGCCGAGACCGTCGACGGTGTTTCCATCCACCCCATTCCCCATATTCGCAACCGTCTTTCGCGCATGATCGTTACTCCGCTCCGAACTGGCCTTGTCGCCCTTCGTTCCGGTTCACGCATCTGTCACCTTCATGACCCGGAGCTATTGCCAATCGGGCTCGCGCTCGCCCTGCTCGGTCGGAGGGTCGTCTACGACGTCCACGAAGACTACCCCCAGCAGGTGCTTTCCAAGTACTACCTGCATCCACTCGCCCGTCGCGCCGCCTCCATGATCGTCGCTGCGGTCGAGCGTATCGCCGGCTCCATCTTGGCCGCTGTCATTACCGCCACCGGACAGATCGCCGCCCGGTTTCCTGCACATAAAACCCGGGTTGTCAGAAACTACCCTCGAATGACCGCAGAAACCTGCGGCTGTAATCTGCCCACTGACGATACCTCCGGCCGGTTCCGTCTCGTTCACCTCGCCGGCACCCTGAGCCACGTGCGCGGAGTCACCAGTCTGGTTGATACGATGGGATTACTTGACGACAGTTTCGAACTGGTGCTGGCCGGGAAATGGGAGACGCCTGCCTACTTTCATGCCCTTCGTCATATGCCCGGCTTCGCGCGAATCCGACATGTCCATCACGTCCCGCACCCGGAAGTCTGGCAACTGTACCGGCGGTGCCACGTCGGCGTGATATGCTCGCTGCCTTTGCCGCGCCATCTGACCGCCCTGCCGGTCAAGTTGTTCGAGTTCATGGCGACCGGACTGCCGGTAGTAGTCTCGAACTTTCCGTTGTTGCGGTCCATCGTTGATACTCACGGATGCGGCCTCTGCGTGGACCCCACCGACCCGAAAGCCATCGCCGACGCTGTCCGCCGTCTTGCGCAGGACCGCAGACTCGCAAGAACCATGGGCAGAAACGGCATGGAAGCAGTTCGGCAGTACTACAACTGGAATAGCGAGGCTGCCGCTTTGCTCGACCTCTACTCACGACTTTCCGAGTCTCGTTGTGTCAGGACCAGCCGTTATCCTGTCTTGTCTGTCACAACATGACGCACTTCAAGAGTATTCTCTTCCTCGGCGCCCACACCGACGACGAGTTCGGCTGTTCAGGGACGCTGGCCCGCCTATTGGAGGAAGGCGCAGACGTCCACTACGCCGCATTCTCCCAATGCGAGCAGTCCGTTCCACCAGGTTTTGCGCCTGATGTCCTGCGTGATGAGTGCCGGGATGCCGCCTTGACGCTCGGCATCAGCGAACAGCACTGGACTCTGCATGGCTATCCAGTCCGACACTTTCCCGCCCACCGCCAGCAGATACTGGAAGACCTGGTCCGCCTCCGCGATGGCGTGCAACCCGACCTTCTTTTCGTTCCGGCTCTGTCTGACATCCACCAGGACCACCAGACAATCGCTCAGGAGGCGCTACGTGCGTTCAAGCACGCCACAATCCTCGGCTACGAGCTGCCGATGAATACCCTTGCTTTCCAGCACGCCTGTTTCGTCCATCTCGAATCACGCCACATCGACCGCAAGGTCGCCAGCCTCGCCTGCTACCGGTCACAGAACTTCCGCTCCTACACGCGTGAAGACTTCATCCGTGGCCTCGCCCGCGTCCGCGGAGTTCAGGCCGGAGTCGAGTTCGCCGAAGCATTTGAAGTCATCCGCTGGAACTGGCGTTGATATGTCGGTCGTACAGCATGATTCTGCTTCCGTCGCCGCCGATGCCATCATCCGCTGCGACCATCTGGTGCTGGACCAGGGCGTTGTCATCGAGGAACGGGTCCGGCTCGAAGGCGGACAGCTTCACCTTGCCAAAGGGACGCGAATCCGCTCGGGAACAACGATAAGAGTGCGGGATGAATTCGAGGTCGGCCCTGGCAGCGTGTGCGGGCCCGACGCGCTCATTGAAGGCCGCTCCATCAGGATCGGCCGTGAACTCTGGACTGGCCCGCAGGTTCGCATCGGCGGCGGCTCCTGCTTTGAAGTGCATTCGGCGCTGGTTGCCGGCTACTGGCTCCACTTGGGCATGCGTGCCTTTATCAACACTGCGCGCCCGGTCCGTATCGGCAACGAAGTGGGTATCGGAACCGGATCTGCAATATACACTCACGGAGCCTACCAGTCGCCGCTTGACGGCTTCCCACTCAGCTTCGCCCCGGTCTCGATAGGCGACAACTGCTGGCTGCCGGGGGCCACGGTCAACCCCGGTGTCACAATCGGACCCAACACGGTAATTGCTGTAGGTTCGGTCGTCACTCGCGACATACCGGCAGGCTCGCTTGCCGGTGGCGTTCCCTGTCGCGTAATCAAGGAGAACGCCTACCCTCGTCCGCTTTCGGTCGAAGAGCGCCGCCGTTTCCTTGACGAATTCCTGCGTACGGCTGGGGAGATTCTCGCCGACTGCAAGCTCGTGCCTGCTGATTGTGCTGTTGTCGACGACGGCTCTCAGCTATGCGTCGGCGACACGACGTTCGATCTGATCACCCGTTCGGTATCCGGACCGTCCGACGCACGGACCGAAAAGGTGCGCGACCTTCTCCGCCGTCACGGCATCAGATTCTTCGCCGAGGTCGCCGGTAACGTCTATCGCGACTGGCGTCACGATGTGTAGCATCCCTCTGCCTCGTCAATGGACGCCGGCCGTCAGCTTGGTGATGCCTTGCCGCAACGAATCCTCGAACATCGCACGCGCGGTGAGTTCGCTTCTCGTTCAGGATTATCCTGGTCCCATAGAGCTGATTGTTGTCGACGGCCAGAGCTGCGACCAGACGCTCGCCACGATTGCCTCGCTCAGCTCATACAACACCCGCGTGACGGTTCGCGTAATCCGCAATCCAGCCTTGACGACATCCATCGGACTGAACCTCGGCATCGCGGCGGCCCGGGGAGAGGTCATCTTCACCCTAGGAGCCCACACTCAGTACTCGTCAGACTACGTTTCAGGCGCGGTCGCGACGATGCGGCGTGAAGACTGTGACGCTGTCGGCAGCCGCGCCAGCACTCTACCCGGGGGTTCCTCGCGCATGGCCAAGGCTATTGCCCTTGCCTTGTCGTGCCCTTTCGGCGTCGGAAATTCCCGCATGCGAACCACCGCCGCCAGTTCTTCCCAGACCCTGGCCGACACGGCGAGCTGTCCCGCCTACAGGCGCCGGGTGTTCGAGCGCATCGGCCTGTTCAACCCGCACCTTGAGCGCAATCAGGACATCGAATTCAACCTGCGACTGCGCGACGCTGGCATGACACTCGTCCTTGACCCGCGGATTGTCAGCCATTATCGGGCGCGGGCCACGCTGGGGCAGTTGGCCGCCAACTGTTTCGGAAACGGATTCTGGGTTGCTCGCAGTCTTCGCTTCTGTGGTCGCGCGTTCTCCGCCCGTCACCTCGCACCGCTGTTCTTTCTCGTGGGAACCATAGCGATGCTGGTCTTCACGGCCGCTCTGCCAACACCGGGGGCAGCCCGCTGGTTGCCGTTGGCGATCGCAACCGGCATCTATCTGCTCGCCGGCACCGCCTCCTTACTGATAACCCACTGGGGAAATGCCCTGCCTGAAACACTGCTCGTCTTTCCCGTGATGCACTACAGTTACGGCTTCGGATCACTCTGGGGACTACTAACCATCTGGCGGCCATTGCCAAACCCGCTTTCGTGCAGTTCCTCGACATGAATCCTGCCTTCACCTTCGGTCTCGGCGGTGCGGCTCTGGCCGCCTCGCTGACTCTGAACTGGTGGCTGCGAGAGCTGGCACGACGTCACGACTGGTGCGACCCGGCGGCGGAAGACGACGCCAGCCTAAAGATTCACGCTAAACCAACGCCCTTCACCGGCGGACTCGGGATAGCTGCGGTCTTCGTCGCCGGACTGGCGCTACTGGCCGGTCGGCCGGCGGCCTCGGTGGCGCCGCTTGCCGTTGGCGCAGTCGCCTTGCTCGCGCTCGCCGTAGGCACCTGGGACGACTTCCGCTGGAAGACAATGTCGGCCCCCCTGCCCAAGCTGGCACTACAGACAGTCGCGGCGGCAGGGAGTGCGGTCTGCCTGCGCAGCCCGCTCGCTGCCCTGCTCGTGCTCGGAGCGATGAACGCCTATAACCTCGCCGACGGCATTGACGGGTTGGCCGCCGGCGAAGCGGCAATCTCCGCCGTAGCCCTCGGACTGGTGTTCACAGGCCACGGTCAACGGGAACTGAGCCTCGTCGCACTGCTGTTCGCCGGCGCGCTGGCCGGGTTCCTGTTGCTGAACTGGCACCCGGCGAAACTGTTCCTAGGCGACGGTGGAAGCCATCTCGCCGGAGCAACGCTGGCCGGCCTCGCTTCACTCGCCGCCGGCTTGCGGCCCGGTCTGTCCGGCCTTGTTGGCGCCCTGCTCATCCTGGGCCTGCCGGTCGTGGATGCCGGCTGGGTCATCGGCTGCCGACTTGCACAGCGCCGGCCGCTGTTCGCCGGTGACCGCTGCCATCTCTACGATATCATCAATCGCCGTCTGTCGACGCGACCGACCGTCGTCGCCCTCTGGTCGCTGCACGCCGTGCTGGTGCTTTGCGGTGCGGCAATCCTTTGCCGATGAACGCCAAGGTAATGCAGTCCCGGAACCGACCTGAGAGAATCCCGCTGGCCGGCAGCCTGCTCGGACCCGCTGAACGCCGCCTCGTCCTGTCGGTTCTACGCTCCGGTCGCCTCGCACTCGGGCCGCTCGCCCGCCGGTTCGAGCGACAACTCGCTCGATTCATTGGCGTCCGTCACGCCGTCGCCGTCAGCTCCGGAACCGCCGGCCTGCATCTGGTGGTCCGGGCACTGGGCCTGACCGAAGGCGACGAGGTCATCACCACCCCGTTCAGCTTCGTCGCTTCCACCAACTGCCTGCTCTACGAACGCGTGCAACCGGTCTTCGTCGACATCGACCCCCGGACGCTCAACCTCGACCCGGCCCGGGTTGAAGCCGCCGTAACTCCGCGCACCCGGGCCATCCTCGGCGTGGACGTCTTCGGCCTGCCGGCAGACTGGCCCGCGCTCCGGCAGATCGCCCGACGCCACAGCCTCGCCCTCATCGAAGACTCCTGCGAGGCGCTGGGGTCGCGGCTGGGTCGGGTGCGGTGCGGCGCGTTCGGCGATGCCGGTGTCTTCGCGTTCTATCCGAACAAACAGCTGACCACCGGTGAAGGCGGCATGGTCGTCACAGATTCGCGCCGCATCGCCGACGCGTGCCGCAGCATGGCAAATCAGGGTCGGCGGGCTGCCGCCGGCAACTGGCTCGAACACACCCAGCTTGGCTACAACTACCGTCTGGACGAGCTCTCCGCCGCCCTCGGGCTGGCCCAGCTCGGCCGTCTCCGCCTGCTCTTGTCCCGGCGCCGCCGCATCGCCACCGAATACTGCCGGCTGCTCGCCGCCGAACCCGGAATCATTCTGCCCAGCGCCCCTCCCGGAACCGAAGTATCCTGGTTTGTCTTCGTCGTCCGGTTGACCACGGAGTTCAACGGCGCCGACCGCAACCGAATCCTCGCCGCGCTGCGCCGCCGCGGTATTGAGTGCAGCGACTACTTCCGGCCGATTCATCTCCAGCCGTTCTTCCGCCGCCGGTTCGGGTTCCGGCGCGGTGATTTTCCTCTGGCCGAAGCCGCTGCCGACCGGACAATCGCCCTGCCGTTTGCTCCCAATCTCACCCGGCGCCAAGTCTGTCGCGTCGCCGCCGAGCTTCGCCGGGCAATCGCCACCGTCAAGTCCGACCCACCCGCCCGCAGACCGAAAGGAGGCAACCGTGTCCAGTCATCCTGAGTCCGGCACCTGGTACGATGTTCTCGTCCGGCGACATAATCTCGCCCTCGGCCTCTTCGTCGCCGTTGCCCTTGCCAGCCTTGTCGCCACGCTCCGCGAACGTCCGGTCTATCAGTCCTCGGCCACGCTGCTGGTCAACTCCGACAAACCGTCGGCCGACATGAGCCAGATCTTCGGAACTCAGGCCGGCCTCCTCTCGCGCCGCCCCAATCTCGCCAATCATATCGAAGTCATCCGCAGCCACACGCTCGCCCGGATGGTACTCGACACCCTGCCTGCCGAAATGTCGGCGCTCTTCTCCCGCCGGCACAAAGCCGACCCGGCCGCCGCGCTCTCACGCAACGTCTCGGCTCGGCCGGTGCGCGACGCCGACATGATCCGGCTCAGCGTCCGCGCCGAGACTCCCGAACTCGCCCGCGCTCTCACGCTGGCCTACGTCGACGCCTACCAGAGCTTCACGCTCGAACGCAGCCGGGCCGACATCAGCGCCGTCAAGGGATTCGTCCGCTCCCAGCTCGAAGTCGTCGCCGGCCGGCTCGACTCGGTCGAGCTTGCTCTCGAAAACTACAAGCGCGTCAACCGCGTCGCCAGCCTTTCCGAAGAAACCCGCGCCCTCATCGAGCGCCAGGCCCAGCTCCTCGGTCTCTACGAACACACCCGCGCCGAACGCGCCGGCCGCGAAGAGCAGCTCCGCCTGCTGCTCCGCACCATCGGCGCCGACGGCGAACAGCCGCTGCCCGCGTTCAACGCCACTGCCGCGCCGGCGGTTGCCGGCCTGCGCGACGAGCTCGCTCGCCTCGAAGGCGAGCGCACCAACCTCATCGTCCAGGGCTACTCCGACTCCTCGCCCCGCATCGCGGCAATAGACCGCCGGACCGGAATCCTCAAAGAACAGCTACAGGCTGCGGTCGCCGCCTTCCTCGCTCCCTCCGAACCCGCGGTCGGAATCTCCGGCCTCGCCGACGTCGCCAACCGCATCGGCGAAACCCAGGCCGAGCTCGTCCGGCTCGAAGCCAGCGAAAAATCTCTGTCCGATGTCGTCGCCGAATGCGACAATCGCCTCGGCCTGCTGCCGCTGCGCGAGCGCCAGCTTGCCCGTCTTTCTCGTGACGTCGAAGTCGACCGGCAGGTGCACGCGCTCCTCGCTCAGCGCTACGAAGAAACCCGCATTCAGGAAGCCGGCCGGCTCTCGTCGGTGACAATCGTCGACCCGCCGCTGCCCGGCCGCAAGGTCAAACCCGACCTGCGCAACGGCCTGCTGCTCGCGCTCGCGCTCGGCCTCGCCGTCGCTTTCTCCGGCGTCTGGTGCGTCGACCGGTTCGACACCAGAGTCCGCCGCCCCGAAGACCTCGAACGCCACGGCCTCTCCTGCATCGCGGCCATTCCCCGTGTCGCGGAACAGCCCCGGCCCGAACCGGACGACGGCCACGCTCCCGCCGGTCCGGTCGCGGCCCGGCTGCCCGACTCGGTCGCCGCCGAGGCCTTCCGCGTCCTGCGCACCAACGTCCAGTTCGCCGCCGCTGCTGCCGACACCCGCCTGCGCACCCTCATCGTCACATCGGCCGACGCCGGCGAAGGCAAGACGACCGTTGCCGGCAATCTTGCCGCCGTCCTCGCTCAGTCCGGCAAGCGCGTCCTGCTGATCGACGCCGACCTGCGCAAGCCCCGTCAGCACTCGGTGTTCCACCAGCGCAAGAAACCCGGCCTCACCGATACGGTCATGCTCGGCGTGCCGCCGGAACAGGCACTGCGGCCGGCGCCGGTCGAAAACCTCACCCTCCTCTTCGCCGGCACCACACCGCCTTCGCCGGTCGACTTCCTCAACTCCGCCGCCCTTGCCGCATTCCTCCGGCAGGTGGGTGAAGAGTACGACTGCGTCGTCGTCGACACCCCGCCCGTCCTCGTCTCCGCCGACACCACCGTCCTCGCATCAAGGGTCGACGGCGTTCTGCTCGTCGCCCGGCTGGGCAAAACCGACACCCGGGCGCTGGCCGAAGCCCGGCGCCTGCTCGAACAGGCTGGCTCGCGACTGCTCGGCGTCGTCGCCAACGAACAGCCCCCCCGCCGGCGCTACGGCTACTACCGCTACCGCTACCGCTACTACCACTACCGCGCGACAAACCAGCCCGCCGCCTAGCGGCCGGGCCGGCAGGCAAAGTCGCGCTTGACTTACCCGGCAATTACGGTATTATGATACCGGAATACATATATGCCCAACCTTATCCATGCCTCCGAGTCCTCGACCCTGGCGCTCCACGCCGCCCTGCTTCTCGCCCGTGCTGAAGGCCGGCTGACCACCGCGGCCATCGCCCGGCAGCTCGGCGCTTCCGCCGCTCATCTGGCCAAGGTCATGGCCCGGCTCGAAAAGGCCGGTCTGGTCCGCTCTGTCCGCGGGCCCGGCGGCGGCTACGCGCTCGCCCGGCCGGCCCGCACCATCACCCTGCTCGAAATCTACACCGCGGTCGAAGGCCCGCTGACCGCCGGCCGCTGTCTCTTCCGCGTCCCGACCTGCAACGGTGGCGGCTGCCCGCTCGGCGCTTTCTTCCGCAACGTCAGCCGCACCGTCGCCGACCGGCTGGCGCGGACGCGGCTGGCCGATGTCCGCATCCACCTGAGGTAACCCATGCAACAACGCAGGATAATCCGCATCGACGAAGAAAAGTGCACCGGCTGCGGCCGCTGCATCCCCGACTGCCCGGAAGGCGCGCTCCAGGTGATTGACGGCAAGGCCCGGCTCGTCTCCGACCTCTTCTGCGACGGCCTCGGCGCCTGCGTCGGCTCGTGTCCCGAAGCCGCCCTGACGGTCGAAACCCGGCCGGCCGAACCCTACGACGAATCCCGGGTCATGGCCAATATCGTCAAAGCCGGCCCCAACACCATCGCCGCCCACCTCGCCCATCTCAAAACCCACGGCGCCACCGACTACTACGAAGCCGCTCTCGACTACCTCCGCCGCCACAACATCCCGCTTCCTGACGACCGCAAACCGGAAACCGCCGACCGCAGATTGCCCTGCGGCTGTCCCGGCTCCGCCGTCCGCACGCTCTCGCCCCCGGAATCCGCCCCCGGCTCCGACGCTTCTTCGGCCCGGCCGCCCTCCGCCCTGCGCAACTGGCCGATTCAACTCACGCTCATCCCGGTCGCCGCGCCCTGGCTCCGCAACGCCGAACTGCTGATTGCCGCCGACTGCGTCGGCGCTGCCCACCCCGCGTTCCATGCCGACCTGCTCCGAAACCGGATTCTCATCATCGCCTGCCCCAAGCTCGACGACGCCGACCACTATCTGAAGAAACTCACCGAAATCTTCCGCCACAACACCCCGAAATCGGTCAGCGTCGCCCACATGACCGTCCCCTGCTGCTTCGGCCTTGTCCAGCTTGTCCGGCAGGCCATCGCCGCGTCCGGTCAGACGATTCCGTTCGCCGAAACAACCATCGGCCTTGACGGCAGTCAGGTCGCCGATAACTAGAGGAGAACCATCATGAGTATGTTCTGCTACCAGTGCGAACAGACCGCCAAAGGCACCGGCTGCACCGTTCAGGGCGTCTGCGGCAAAGACGAAACGAGTGCGATTCTTCAGGACCTTCTGGTCCATGCCGTCAAGGGAATCGCCATGTTCGCCCACCGCGCCGCGCCGCTCGGCGCCTTCGATTCTGAAGTCAACCGCTTCACGGTCGAAGCGCTCTTCTCGACCATCACCAACGTCGACTTCGACCCCGAGCGGCTGCACGGCCTGCTCCAAAAAGCCGCCATCGTCCGCGACAAGGCCAGCGAACTCTACGCCGACGCCGCCCGCAAAGCCGGCAAGACGCCGGAGCAACTCACCGGCCCGGCCGCATGGCAACCCGCCCCCGACATCACCGGCCTCGTCGAACAGGGTCGCGCGGTCGGCATCCTCAATCGCCACGCCAAGTTCGGCGCCGACGCCGCCGGCCTGCTCGACCTGATCCTATTCGGCCTCAAAGGCGTCGCCGCCTACACCGACCACGCCGCCGTCCTCGGAACCGAAGACAACGCCCACTACGCCGAAATCTTCCGCCTCCTCGACCTCATCAGCCACGACTCATTCTCTACCGCGGAACTCGTCCAGGCCGCGCTCGCCACCGGCAAAGCCAACCTCCGCGCCACCCAGCTCCTCGACTCCGCCAACACCTCCACCTACGGCCACCCCGAACCCACCCGCGTCCGCATGACCCCGGTCAAAGGCAAAGCCATCCTCGTCTCCGGCCACGACCTCCGCGACCTTGAACTCATCCTCCAGCAGACCGCCGGCAAAGGCATCAACGTCTACACCCACGGCGAAATGCTCCCCTGCCACGGCTACCCGAAACTCAAAGCCCACAAACACCTCGTCGGCAACTACGGCTCGGCCTGGCAGAACCAGCAGCAAGAATTCCCCCTCTTCCCCGGCGCCATCGTCATGACCACCAACTGCATCCAGCGCCCCCAGTCGAGCTACAAAGACCGCATCTTCACCACCGGCCTTGTCGCCTGGCCCGGCGTCGTCCACATCGGCCCGGACAAAGACTTCTCGCCGGTCATCGCCGCCGCCCTCGCCGCCCCCGGCTTCACCGCCGACGCACCCGGCCAATTCACCACCGTCGGCTTCGGCCACAACGCCGTCCTCGCCGTCGCCGGCAAAGTCGTCGAGCTTGTCAAGGCCGGCAGAATCCGCCACTTCTTCCTCATCGGCGGCTGCGACGGCACAAAACCCGCCCGCAACTACTACACCGACCTCGCCCGCCTCATCCCCCACGACTGCATCATCCTCACCCTCGCCTGCGGCAAATACAAACTCATCCCCCACGACTACGGCGACATTGACGGCATCCCCCGCCTACTCGACATGGGCCAGTGCAACGACTCCTACTCCGCCATTCAGGTCGCCCTCGCCCTTGCCGACGCCTTCGGCACCGAAGTCAACAAACTGCCCCTCTCCCTCATCCTCTCCTGGTACGAACAGAAAGCCGTCGCCGTCCTCCTCACCCTGCTCTCCCTGGGCATCCGCGACATCCGCCTCGGCCCCTCCCTCCCCGCCTTCGTCACCCCCAATGTCCTCAAAGTGCTGATTGACAACTTCAACATCATGCCCATCACCACCCCTGAAACCGACCTCAAGGCGATACTCGGCTGATACTGCTTCTGCACCGGGCCGGCTGCCGGACCTGCCACACTTGACCGCGCCGCCGGCCCGGACTATCATCGCCTCAATACCGCAAAAGCAGCCAAGGTAGTCGGATGACAATGCTTGACGGTCTGCACCTCTACGAAGTCATACTCCTTATTCTCGGCACACTCCTCTTCATCCTCGCCGCCCTGCTCCTCATCATTCAGGTCCTCCGCCACCGCGACGCCAAAGTCCTCATACCCCTCTTCGCCATCGCTGTCCTCATGATTGGCTTCCCCGGCATCAAAAGCATCTCCTTTGGCGACATGAAAACCGAGCTCAGAAACCTCTCCCTCCGCCTCGATACCGACCCCGGCGATTCCCTCGCCCGGGTCAAAGCCGCAACCCTGATCGCCCGCATCCAGACCCGGCCAGTCAAGTCCGACGACACCCGCCGGCTGATTGACCGCGTCCGCCTTGTTCTCCAGGAACCGCCGCCATCCGACTCCCTGCCCGGCTCAACCTCCGCACCACGCCCTCCGCTCCGGCCCGACCTTGTCGAAATAGAGAAGCTGACCGCAGTCATCACGGCCCAGCCTGCCAACAACACCGCCCGCGACCGGCTCCAACTCCTCGTCCGCGAGTCCGGCGCAATCCCCAACCTCACCGAACCGGAACGCGCCATCATCAACCGCGCCGCCTCCGCCCTGAAAAACAGCCGGCCCCGCTAACCCTCCTCCCAAACAGCACCCGGTCCGGACCCCAGCCGGGAGAACCACCCCGGGAGTCACTCCCCCCTCCACATCAAAAACCCGGCCCAGCCCGCCTAACCGCTTGAAACTGCGCCAGCTAAGCCAAACAATCGCCATCTCCGGGTGTGCACTCTAAAGTACACACCCGGCCCTTGGCAAGCATCCCGCGCCAACACCATCCATCACCCCGGACACCCGGCAGGCAATGTCGCGGATGTCGGGTTGCCGCGCATCCGCCATGGCCGCGTCGCGACCGAGCCTGACAACGACCAGCACCAACCGGCACCGGCCCACGGACTCGTCCGCGTTGACTTGGCCGGCTCCGGTTCTATACTGGCGATGGTGAGAACGACGTTCGCTCTGATAGTTGCGGCGCTGGCCTGCTGCGCCGGCGCGGCAAGGGCCGAGGAATCGCCCGAAGGCTGGCTGATTCCCTTTGCCTGCGCGTTCGAGCCTGACATCGCCGGCATCAACTCAATCTTCGCCCGGCACAACCTGCCGCAGGCCGGTTCGCGCCTCTATGGCTGGGGCTGCGAAATCCGCTCGCTTACCGGCCGCAATCTGCTTTTCGGCCCTTTGTTCTTTACGACCTGGAACGAGGCCGGCAACGACAGCTTTCAGCTTCGCAGCGATGTCCTCGGGCTGATGGCCGAGGCCGGACTCAAACTCCAGCTCCTCGACTTTCTTACCGTCGTGCCGATGCTCGGGCTGGGCGGAGTAAGGGAGTCATTTACTCTGCGCAAGCGCACCGGGCCGGTGAACATCGACTCGCTCCTCGCTGCCCCGGGCCAGAACGCCACGATTTCGCCCGGATTCAAGGCCACCGGTTTGGCCGCCCTGGAACTCGGCCTCGCCTTCAATACGCAGGCCGGCCGGTTCGGCCTGGCCCTGCGCGGCGGCTATGTCTATTCGCCGCTCGAACTGGTCTGGCGTCTTGCCAACGGCTCCGAGGTCACCGGCGTGCCGCGCTCGCTCATCCGCGGCCCGTTCTACTCCGTCGGAATCCTGCTCCTGCCCGCGGCCCAGACCACGCAGACTTATCCCTAGCCAATGCGAAAACTGTTGCGCAGCCGCTGGTTACTGCCGGCTCTCGGCCTTGCTGCCATCTGTTGTCTTTACCTTTATCGGGCGGAGTCGAGCGAAACCCGGACGCACGCGGCCGCCGGCATCGGCTCACTGAATCTCTCGTCGAGTAACGGCGCCCTGACGGTGAGCGCGAGCGCCGACACGCTCGTCACCGTCCGGATTCTCCGTTACTGCTACGGCCGCGACTCGGCTGACGCGGCCCGGGCGCTGGAGAACGTCCGCGTCGAGGAGACTCTCGTCGGCGACCAGTGGTGGATTGCCGCCCGGATTCCTGCCGGCCGCCGCGCTGCCGGCGCGGAGTTCACCGCTTCCTGCCGGGCCAAGACTTCGCTCAACCTCGCGACTTCAAACGGGAAGATCGCCGTCACCGGCATGACCGCTTCAGTCAGCGCCACAACCTCGAACGGTCCGATTACCCTCTCGAACTGCGAAGGCGATGCCGACCTCGCGACCACGAACAGCCCGATTACCCTGACCGGCACAAGTGGCTCGGCCCGGCTCAAGACCTCGAACGGCAAGACGGTGATTCAGGTCCATCGCGGCCCGGTCAACGTCAAGACTTCGAACGGCGAGATTGACTGCGACCTGAGCGACCTCGGACCGACTCAGAACGCCGTGCTCAGGACGTCGAACGGCAAGGTTACGCTGCGCCTGCCTGCCGACGTCTCGGCCCTCGTCGACGCCAGCACTTCGAACGGCAGCGTGACAATCGCCGGCTTTCCTTCGGTGACCTACGAGCTGCAGGAACGCGAACGCCAGCGCGCCCGTATCGGCTCCGGTGCGGCCACGGTCACCATTACCACCTCGAACGCCGACGTCGTCATCCGCGCCCGCTGATTCCGTGCGGAACCGCCCGCTGTCGGTCGCAGTCTATATAAAAGTGTCCAAACCGGCGGCAAGACCGCCCAAAGGAGAAGACCTATGAATAACGCGTCCGGGGTAAAGCACATTTCCGATGTCGACTTCGAAACCGAAGTTTCTGGTGACATTCCGGTGCTTGTGGACTTCTGGGCTCCGTGGTGCGGGCCGTGCCGCATGCTCGCCCCTGTCCTCGACTCGATTGCCCGCCGCTACCAAGGAAAGCTGAAGGTCTGCAAGCTTAACACTGACGAGAACCCGGAGATACCGACCCGGTTCGGTATCCGGGGAATCCCGACTCTCATCTTCTTTCGCAACGGGCAGGAAGCCGAGCGGATTGTCGGTTATCTGACCGAAGACAAGCTGGCCCAGGCCGTAGACAAGCTGCTTGGCTGAGCCGGCGAATCCAGTGACCCGGTCCTGAACCATGGCCGGACTCCGGCCTACCCTGCTCACGCGCCTGCGCGAGCTCATCGCGCCGGACCGGGTCGTGGCCGACCCCGCGCTGCTCGCCGACTACGGCCACGACGAGAGTAACGAGCCACCGCACCTGCCCGATGCTCTTGTCCGGGCAGCCTCGACCGAGGAAATCGCAGCAGTAGTCCGACTCTGCCGGGAAGAGCAGATTCCGGTCACGCCCCGCGGACTCGGTACCGGCCTCGCCGGCGGCTCGGTCCCGGTTCAGGGCGGCGTCGTCGTCTCGACCGAGCTGATGAACCGCGTTCTCGAAGTTGACTGCGCCAACCTGATGGCCCGCACCCAGCCCGGGGTCCGCACCGCACGGCTGCAGCAGGCCTGCGCCGAAGCCGGTCTCTACTATCCGGTTGACCCGGCCTCGCTCGACGACTGCTCAATCGGCGGCAACGTCGCCACCAACGCCGGCGGTGCCCGTGCCTTCAAGTACGGCGTTACCGGCGACTACGTTCGCGGCATCGAGGCGGTCATGGCCGACGCTTCGGTAATCCGCTACGGCGGCAAGCTCGTCAAGAACGTCACCGGCTACGACCTGAACAAGCTGCTCATCGGCTCCGAAGGAACGCTGGGCATCATCACCGAAATCACCTTCCGCCTCGTGCCGAAGCCGAAGCATCAGGTCGACGTGCTGGTGCCGTTCGACAACGTCGGCCAGGGCGTCGAACTCGTCCTCCGGCTCGTCCGTGACGACCGGCTGCTGCCGGCGGTGGTCGAGTTCGTCACGCAGAACGGCATCGCCGCCTGCAACCGCGTGGCCGCGGCGTCGCTCCCGTTTCCCGACGCCGCGATTCAGGTGCTGGTTGAGCTCGAGGGCAACGACCGGCGTCAGGTTCTCAACGACTGCGTCCGGCTGGGCGAACTGGCGATGGAATTGGGCGCGCGTGAGCCGCTTGTCGCCGACAATCCCGTCGACCAGAACCGGCTCTGGACCGCCCGGCGCTCGTTGGCCAAGACCCTGAAGCAGGTCTACAGCGAGGTCTTCGCCGAGGATATCGTCGTCCCGCTGGCCGAGCTCCCGGCCACGGTCGATTTCATCGCCGAACTCGAACGCAGGTTCGGCCTGCCGATTGTGCCGTTCGGCCACATCGGCGACGGCAATATCCACGTCGACGTCTGCCGCGACACTCCCGACCGCGGAAACTGGCAGCATTCCTGCGCCGCGCTGATTGACGAGCTCGTGGACTTCGTGCTGCAGCGGGGCGGCCAGATTACCGCTGAACACGGCATCGGCTCGACTCGGCGCGGCCTGATGAAGAAAGCCCTCGGCACGGCCGAGCTGGAGACGATGCGCCGACTGAAAACTGCTCTCGACCCGGACAACCTGCTCAATCCCGGCAAGATTCTGCCCTGACCGCGTCTCTTGACCGCCTGCCGGTGTCGGTTATCCTTGACAGTGGTCGATTCGGCTGAGGACCCGAAACCGCCGGCGGACAGCGACCGCGAGGAAACGCTGATGTCGGCCGCGGACTGGGACCGTTGCTGGCGCCGGCCGGCCTGGGTCCCGGTCCAGAGCGACAACCGCTACGACCACGGCGGTCGCAGTTGGCAGATGCGGCGCATCGCCCGGCTGCTCGACGGCATCGAACTCGGTCACATCACTACGATAGAACTCGGCTGCGGAACCGGTCTGATTACCCGCTGCCTGTTCGACCACTATGATGTCAGTTCGGCGTTGGCCGTGGACTTCAGCCCCCAAGCCGTGGCCAAAGCCCGGGCCAACGGCCGAGGACGGAACATCCGCGTAGTCCAGGCCGACCTGACGCGCTGGCAAACCACGGAGCGCTTCGACCTTGCCGTTTCGGTCGGGCTCATTGAGCACTTTGCCGGCAAGGTGCTTGCGGACATCGTCCGGCTCCACCACGACGTTCTGAAGCCCGGCGGCCACGCCATCATCATGTATCCCCGGCGCGGCCTGCTCTGGCCTGTGCTACGGGCTTTCAATCGCCTTCAGGGCATCAGCGAAGACCCGCCGCGCGACACCGACCTGTTCCGCCTGCTTAAGCAGTCCGGGCTGCGCCTCCTGCGCCACCGCCGGTTTGTTTTCGGAATGATGCTCGGGCTCGTGGCCCGAAGAGCCTGCTAGCGGGCCACTTTCGCAATCTTACCCAGCTTCCGGAAGTGCACGCCCTGCACCGCGACGATGTAGAGCCCGTCGGCCAGCTCGCGGCCTTGAGCGTTCCGGCCATCCCACTCGATCTCGCGCGTGCTGACGTCGGCGAACTCCTTTACCAGCGCGCCGGAGAGCGTGTATATCCGCACGTCCGGCCGCTCCTCAGGCGGAAAGTCCACCCGCAGCTGGCAGGGCCCGGAGAACGGCGCCGGCAGCGTGTACGGCTCGGCCCAGGCCTCGACCGTCAGCCGCAGCAGCTGGCTCGCCATCGAAACGTTGCCGAATGAGTCGGTCGCGGTGACGCAATAGTAGTATCCTGCCGTGTCCCTGCTCAGATTGAACACCAGCGCTGCAGTATCCGGAATCGGCCCGGCCGCAAGGCGCAGCCGGTCAAACGCCTGCACCCGGATGTCATCCACGAAAACGCCGGTTCCGTTCACGGCCTCGTTGCTCACGTAGCGCAGCCTGAGCCAGACGGCTGTTTCGGCCGGCAGCAGGTAACGCCGCTCTGCCCACGCGGGCTCCCTGCCGTACAACGAGTCCAGCGTCTGCCAGTTCACCCGGTCAAGAGACCACTCGACATAGCAAACATCACGACGTATGCCGCCGAGAGAGTCCTCTCTCTCCTCGGTGTTGAACAGCGTGTAGAACGACAACAGCCCGCCGCCGCCGAGGTTCAGCCCGTTTATCAACACCAGTTGATTGTCGAGGTTCGACTCCGCGCCGGAGAAGAACGAGCCGGGCTGTGACCGGGCGTTGAGTGTGGAAACAGTCCAACCGACCGCACTCCAGCGGCCGAGTGATTCGCAGTAGTCCACCAGCACGTCACGCGGCCTGATTCCTTCGTACAGGCGATAGACCACGGGCGCGATGTCGTAACTGCGGTTCCACGAGAGCCGCGCGTCGCCACGCCGGCCCACCGGGCCGCCGGTCAGCACTGGTTGCTCCGGCTTGACATCGTCAGCGCCGTAATAGCGATTGAGGAATCCCAGCCAGCCAGTTGAATCGGCCCATGTCAGTCCTCTGTATTCGGCTGCCCGGTTCTTGAACTCGAGATAGCCGGACGGAAACCAGACCGCCAACCCTTTGGCCGCGGCGTAACCGTCGCCGCCGTTCCTGTTGGCCGAGACCACCGCGTTGAGCATCCGACGCAGGGTACCTGTCCTCCCTCCGGGCAGCAGGGCAAACAGGTGGACGAGGTCGACGTGGTCGTCGGCCGGGCAGGATGGCCGGTTCGGGTTCAGCGCGAACGTCTGTACCTGCGCCCGGACCCGACGCATGTCGGCTCCGCTCGGATCGACGCTGTCGGCAGTAGTGGCGCGCAGAACCGGCAGCAGTCGGTCGAACTCGCGCATCTTCAGAGCAGACAGACAGACGTCCTCGTCCGGGTAAGCCGCGACGTACGCGGCACAGACCTCGGAGAGGAATTCCTCCGGCGTCGCGGTCGGCCGGGAAACCAGCATTCCGGTCAGCCCGGTGTAATCGAGCCCACCCCAGGGCACCAGCCCTTCCGACCCGAAGAGATAGTCGCAATACGGCGCGCACTCGGCCGCGACCTCGGCCATCTGCATCAAGCAGGCGTCGAAACCGAGAAACGTCAGGCGCTGTCCGAGCCGCTGCTTGCCCAGCCGCAGCGCCGTGGCCAGCTCGCCGCCGGCCACGCCCATGACGCCTCCGTGCGATTCGTCAAAGAAGATTGAGTGAGTCTGCACTTCACCCCGGTACCAGCCATTGCCGTGGTCCCAGAGAATTAGCCCGTAGCGCCGCGCCGGAAACCGCTGCTTCATAAACCCGATGAATCCGGCCAGCTCGAGCGTGTCGGCCATATCGACTTCGCCCAGCTCTGACTGCAGGAGAAGACGGTCCTTGGCCACCAGATAGCGCCGGCAGCTGGGATGGCTGTCCCGGGCTGCGTTGTCCACCTGAACGACGATGTTCACCTCGCTTGACGAGCCGATTCGCATCATCTCGGCAAGGTCGACGTAGACCTGGTCATTCATGCCGTTGTCTGCGCACATGTAGATGCCGACGGTCCACTCTGTCGCGGCCAGAGTCGAGACCAGCAGCAGCCCTAAGAGACCGGCGGGACAGCATCGATGCTGTCCCGCCGGAACGATGCTTCCGACGCGGCGACGCACGCGTCGCCCCGCTTAGAACCCCACTGTCAGCATCACCCGATGCGTAGGCTTGAGGTAGCGGTAGTAGCGGAATGCGTAGTCGAGGCCGAGGTCTAGGCCGGCAGCCGGCGCACCGTGCAGGCCCACACCCGCCGACAGTCCGGTGAGGGCACCGACACGCTCCTGGTAGTCCGGGTCGGTGTTTAGGACGTAGCCGGCCCGCAGGAACAGCAGCTTGGCAAGGCCGTACTCGAGCCCGAAGTTGACGGTCTCGTTGATGTCCGAGGGGTGAGTCAGGTCGATTGCGGCGGTGAGCCGGCTTGAACCGGCATCGACCACGTCCATCGCTATCCCGAACCGGAACGTGGTGGGTAGCGGCGCGGGCGTTGTCCTATAGGAGCCGGGGAGCACGGTCGGCCCGGAATCATCCCAGAAGAAGGTGTAGTCGAGTTGGCGTCCAGCAAACGCAAGTTGAGTCCCGAAGTTGGTAACTGCCGCACCGATGCGCAGCGACTTGAACCCGGTGTTGTAGAACAGGCCGAGGTCGAGGCCGGCTGCGGTCGCCGACATGTCCCAGATTGACTGCTGGACACCCTTGGCCGTCAGGCCGAAGGAGAGCTTGTCGGTGATAGAGCGCGAGTAACTGACGCCGAACGCGAGGTCCGACGCCGAGACGTAGAGTCCGGTTCCTTCATCCTCGCGCGCTCTGGTAGCCGGGTTGTCGATGGTCGTCTGCTCGATCTCGCCCATCGTCAGCGCGGTTACCGAAAAACCGACTGTGCCGAAGTTTGTGACCGGGATGACCGCGGCGAGGAAGTCGTGATTGATGTCGGCAAACCAGTCGGCGTGGTTGAAGTGGACCGAACGCCGGACTTGGAACAGACCAGCCGGGTTGTAGAAGGCTGCCGATGCGTCGTCCGCGACCGCGGTAAAGGCGTCGCCCATGCCCGAGGCGCGGCCGATGCTGATCTTCAGGAAGCCGGCACCGGTGGTCGCGACCTTGGAGAAACCGGCCAGCGCGGTAGCTGCTGCCAAGAGCAGCGCGAGACAGGTTCTCTGTGTCCTGTGCGTCATGTTCATTTCCATCTCCTAGTGGACAATCATCAGCTTGCCCGTGAACTCGCCGACCGGCGACTCGACGTGGTAGATGTAGACACCGGAAGCGATCAGCTGCTGGCTGTCGTTGATCAGATCCCACGTCTCGGTGCCGCCTTCGTCGAACGGCTGCTTCCTTGTGTCC
>Ga0073932_1002542_pt1 | contig 27740 bp, 26 predicted proteins | sample DewCreD2012metaG_FD_76967 | JGI IMG/M metagenome (GOLD analysis project Ga0073932, IMG submission 76967) | Hot spring sediment bacterial and archeal communities from British Columbia, Canada, to study Microbial Dark Matter (Phase II) - Dewar... ...
CAATCCGAGCAAATCGGCGACGCTTTCAGCAAGATTGAACAGGTAGCTTCCATCTCCGCTAACAACGACGACACCATCGGTAAACTCATCGCCGACGCGATGAAGCGGGTAACGAAGGATGGCGTCATCACCGTGGAAGAAGCCAAAGGCACCGATACCTACGTAGAGGAGGTAATTGGTATGCAATTCGACCGCGGCTATCTCAGCCCTTACTTTATCACTGACGCTGAGAAGATGGTGGCTGAGTATGAGAACCCATACCTGCTCATCACCGATCGCAAGATCACCAACATGCAGGACCTGGTGCCAATCTTGGAGCGCACCTTGCAAACCGGCCGCCCCTTGCTGATTATTGCAGAAGATGTGGAAACGCAAGCCCTGGGCGTGCTCGTCGTGAACCGCCTGCGCGCTGGCCTGAAAGTAGTTGCCGTCAAGGCGCCGGGCTTCGGCGATCGCCGCAAGGCTATGCTCGAAGATATCGCCATCCTTACCGGCGGTACGGTCATCAGCGAAGAGCAAGGCTATAAGCTGGAAAATGCCGACCTGTCTATGCTGGGTTCTTGCGAGCGCATCACCGTGGACAAAGACAACACCACCATCGTGGGCGGCAAAGGAAAACCGGAAGCCATCAAGGCGCGCATCAACCAGATCAAGCAACAAATCGAAAGCACCACAAGCGACTACGACCGCGAAAAACTCCAGGAGCGCTTGGCGAAACTGGCTGGCGGTGTAGCGGTACTCTACGTAGGTGCTGCCACGGAGGTGGAAATGAAAGAGAAGAAAGACCGCGTGGACGACGCGCTGCACGCTACGCGCGCAGCCATTGAAGAGGGTATCGTCGTGGGCGGTGGTGTGGCATTGGTCCGCGCCATCTCCAGCCTGGACGGCCTCAAGGGCGCTAATGAAGATGAAAACATTGGCATCAGCATCGTGCGCAAAGCTCTGGAAGCTCCCATCCGCGTCATTGCCGAGAACGCAGGCATTGACGGCTCCATCGTCTTCCACAAGGTACTCGAAGGCAAAGACGGCTTTGGCTACAACGCCCGCACCGACAAGTTTGAAGACCTCAAAAAGGCTGGTGTTATTGACCCCACGAAGGTTACCCGCATCGCATTGGAGAACGCCGCTTCCATTGCCGGCTTGGTACTGACGACCGAATGCGTCATCAACGACAAGCCTGAGAAGAAAGCCTCGATGAACGGCGCTCATCACGGCATGGGCGGCATGGACATGATGTAATTCGCTCCGGCGAGAAACAGCTATTTTAGCCAACGCGGGCGAGCAGGCAAACCTGTCTGTTCGCCCGCTCTCTTTTTCTCGCGGTCTGTCCTCAATTAGGTAAAGGAAATTGCTCCGCTCGAATCCTCTCTGCGCAGGCAAAATGCCCTTCCGGGCAAGCCTTTTTGCCATGCAACCCGCACGGGCGGCAATACAGGGTTTCGGATGTCTCCACGACAAAGCGAACATCAGACAAGGGACCGAACCCAAAAGCCGGTATCGTAGAACAAAAAACAGCGGCCACTGGCGCATTGACGGCGGAAGCCAAATGCAGTGGTGCCGAGTCGTTGACATAATTCATAGCGGCCCGTCGCATGAGTGCAGCGGAAGCCAACAACGAAAGCCGCCCGGCCAAGTTACGCACATCAGGATGCGAGGTATGCTGCACTAACGCCTCACAAGCGGTGGTATCGCTCGGACTGCCCAGCAGCAAAATGGCGTACCGTTCCGGTATGCAGGCCATGAGTTCTAGCCACTTGTGCGGTGGCCATTGCTTCGTGAACCATACGGAGGTAGGCGCCATGCACACCCAGGGCTTGTCTAAAGGAGCCATCGATAGGGCAGCCTCCTCGTCTGCCGCCGAAGGATACAGGCGAGGCCGCTCGAAGGAACTATCGGTAAGGTGCTCAATGAGGGCCAGATTGCGCTCCACCTCATGCACGGGATGCGCTGCATCGCCAATGCAATGCGGAACGCGCCGGTCAAACCACGGCGACAGCGGATTCTTGGCAAAGCCCACTGTCTCATGCGCTCCGGCAGCCACCGTGAGCAGCCCCGAGGCCGCAAAGCGCTGACAATTGACCAAGCAATCATATCGCTCTCGACGCAGCTGGCGCATCAGGTGCCACCAATGGCGATACTTGGAGCGCCGCTTTTCCCATACCCACACTTGCCTAAGAAACGGATGGTGCGCAAACAGCCCTTCGTTTCCACTCCTAACTACGATATCTATTTGCGCCTCCGGGTAAAACCGATGGAGCTTTTCTACCACAGGGGTAGCCAAGATAACATCCCCGATAAACGCCGTTTGAACAACCAGAAACTTCACCGCACAAAAGTCGGACGGCGGCGGCGTATGGCGCGCCACTCCATTACCAAATCGGACGCAAGTCAGGGCGATCAGCATAGCCCCATTCAGCCTCGTCTTCCAGCTCCACCACCACGCGGGAAGTGTCCTGCAACACCCGTAGAACCATCCAAATAACTAAAAACGGCGACAGACCGAACAGCGTCCAGATAGCGACAACGCTAAAAAAAGGGCCAAACAAGGCGAAAATCACCAGCACCAGGGTAGTGACAATAACAGCAAAATTGGATGAACGAAACATGACACAGTGCTTTAATGCGCTCTAAAAACACGTCATATGACCGAGAGTTTTCACAAAATCTTTTTCCTCCAACTAATGTCGAACGGCCAGTGAAAAAAACCGCTTTAACCTGAAAAAAAATTTGCACGCAACGATGGCGCCACTACCTTTGCACCCACTTTCAGCCAAACGAGGCCGACCTTGAAAAATGCGGGAATGGCGGAACTGGTAGACGCACACGTTTCAGGGGCGTGCGCCCTTACGGGCATGCGAGTTCGACTCTCGCTTCCCGCACCCGAACACAAACGGGTCTGCGCTTAAAAGCTCAGGCCCGTTTGCTTTTGAGTGCAACGGCAACCATCGGCTTACTTGCGGAGCATCTTCAATTGTTCCTCCAGTTCCAGCTCATCGCCAGGGGCATAGCCGGTGTGCTCGTAGACGATATTGCCCTTAGAGTCAATTACCAACGTATAAGGGACCTGGGCTACATTGGCTGTTATCTGAAACTCTTTGTTGAAATCGTGCAAAATACGGTAGGGCCATCTTTTTTGCGCTACCATTGCTGGCACTTTGGCAGCCGTGCGCGAGTCGTCAACGCTGACAGCCACTAGCTCCATGTTGTACTTCTCCTTCCACTCGTCGTAATAGTCCAAAATGGCATCCAACTCCTTCTTACAAGGCGAGCACCACGTAGCCCAGAAGCTAATGACCGTGATTCTGCCCTCTTGAGGTATCTCCTGGGCGTCAATAGTTTGTCCTTCCAATGTTTTCAATTTAGCCGGAGCGAGGCGCTTGTTCTCCTGGGCGGTCAGCGCCAGCGCAGCGCAGCAGAGCAACAGCAAAAGCAGGTGCGTTTTCATGCCAATAAAGGTGCGTTTTTGTTTAAAAAAAGCGTTCAAAGGTACAAACAGAGGCGACGCAGCGAAGGAAGTTGTGGCCGACCGACAGCACGCGCCCAACGGTTCCTCTTTGGCGCCGCGTGAACGATTGTGCTATCCACGGGTTACGACATGGAGTACTTCGTCTGCAATTACAATGCCGTCCACTACTTTTGCAGCGTTTGTTAAAGGTCGTCATTTTCCCTTACTATCAACGATACAATGCCTGTCATCGAGCTTCGCATCCCCAATCTGGGTGAATCTATTTCGAATGTTACGTTTGCCAAGTGGCTAAAGCCCAATGACGCATGGGTGGACATGGACGAACCCCTTTGTGAAATTGAAACCGAAAAAGCCAACCAAGAGCTCTCTGCCGACAAAGCAGGTAAGCTCATACACGTCGCCCAGGAAGGCCAGGACCTGGAAGTGGGCGCCGTTTTCGCCCGAATAGATACCGATGCTCAACAGGTAGCCTCCCCTGTACCCGCTGAGCCCGCGACCGCTGCCTCAACAGCTCCGGCTGCGGCACCTGCTGCGAGTGAAAAAGGACATGCCGCTGGCCATCCTTCGCCAGCAGCAGCCAAAATTATGGCCGAGGGTGGTTTGACGCCCAATGATGTCGTGGGCACAGGGCGCAGCGGTCGCATCACTAAAGAAGACGCCCAAAAAGCCGTGGAGAAAAAGGCGCAAGCTTCAGAGAGCACCGCTGCTGCACCAGCATCAACCGCACCGTCTAGCCCAGCAGCGCCAACCCCAATAGCGCCATCAGCGCCAGCACCTGCAGTCGCCTTCAGCCGCGAAGAGCAGCGCCAGCGCATGACGCGTATGCGCCGCACCATAGCGCGCCGACTCGTTAGCGCCAAAAACAATACAGCTATGCTAACCACCTTCAACGAGGTGGACATGAGCGCCGTCATAGCTCTGCGCGAGAAATACCAGGACTCCTTCGTCAAGAAATACGGCATCAAACTGGGCTTCATGTCCATTTTCGCCAAGGCGTGCGCCAAGGTGCTCTTGGAAATGCCCGACGTGAATGCCTTCATTGACGGCGACGATATTGTATATCACCACTATGTGGATATTAGCATCGCTATTAGCACGCCCAACGGCCTGGTGGTACCGCCCATACGAAACGTGGAAAGCCTAGGCTTTCACGAAATCGAACTTCAACTGAAGGAACTGTCCACCAAAGCGCGCGAAGGGCGGCTGTCTTTAGAAGAGATGAGTGGTGGCACATTCACTATTACCAACGGCGGCATTTTTGGCAGCCTCATGAGCACGCCCATCATCAATGAGCCCCAAAGCGCGATATTAGGCATGCACGCCATCAAAGAGCGCCCGGTAGCTGTCAACGGCCAGGTCGAAATACGCCCTATGATGTACTTAGCCCTCAGCTACGACCACCGCATTATTGACGGAGCCACCTCCGTTACCTTCTTAGTTAAGGTGAAGGAACTCATCGAAGAGCCCGTTCGGCTGCTGTTAGATTTGTAAGAATAGCCCGGACGCGGTCACAAAGGCGATGCGCCTCGCCCAAGCTACCTTGACAACATGAGCGAGGCTACCGGTAGGCTTTCTGTTTGGAAGAAGGCCCCCATTACTCTACGACGCTCACCTTGAGCATGTTCGTACGCGCTCGTTTCTGCAGCGGCATGGAGGCGGTGTTTATTAGCACGTCGCCTGTTTTTACGATGCTGGCGTTCTTCAGGATTTCGTTGCAATCCTGAATCGTCTCGTCAGTACTCGTGTCGCGGTCGTAGTAGAAACACTGAACACCCGACAAGAGGTTGAGGGTCTTCAGAATATGATGTCGGTCGCTAAATATGTAAATGCGCGACTTAGGGCGATAGCTGCTCATTTTGAAGGCGGAGTAGCCCGATACCGTCAGCCCCACAATGCCCTGAGCGCCGATCTCTTCGGCTACACGGCAGGCGTTGAAACAAATAACGTCGTTTTGGAAAGTGCTCGCATGGGTAACTGCCTTAGGACGCCTCACCTCGATTTGTGGCCAGTAATGACGCTCGGCTTCTTCGATAATGCGCGTCATGGCACGCACGACAAGGACAGGGTGGACCCCAACCGCGGTTTCGCCACTAAGCATAACGGCATCGGCTCCATCCAGCACGGCATTGGCTACGTCAGTAATTTCGGCACGCGTAGGTGATGGATTTTTAATCATGCTGTCCATCATTTGCGTAGCCACTACCACCGGGCGCGAGAACTGCATACAGAGTTGAATGATCTCTTTTTGCAGAATAGGCAGCCGCTCCATGGGCATCTCGATAGCTAAATCACCGCGCGCGATCATAATGCCGTTAGCCGCCTTGACGATGCCGCGAATGTTGCGCACGGCTTCGGGTTTCTCGATTTTGGCCATGACCTTGGCCCGATGGCCTCTCGCCTCAATAAGGCGGCGCAGTTCTTCTACGTCTTTAGGCGTGCGGACGAACGAGAGCGCTACCCAGTTAATAGCCGGCTGCGAAAGGATAAAGTCCAGGTCTCGAAGATCCTTCTCCGTCAGTGAGGGCAGTTTGATGTTCGTGTCGGGCAAGTTAACCCCTTTGTTGCTGCTTAGTACGCCGCCATGGAGGCAGCGCAAGCGGACGGTATCGGTTTTGTTCGTTTCAATTACTTCGAACTCCAGCTTGCCGTCGTCCATCAAAATGCGCTCGCCCACATCGCAGTCCTCTGCGAATTGCTCATAGGACATGTAAATACGCTCCCGCGTACCAATAACCTCTTGGTTCACCAGCGTGATGATATCGCCTGGCTCCAAAATAAGCGCGTCGTTCTCAATTTTGCCCACGCGCAACTTCGGCCCTTGCAGGTCAGCCAGGATGCCAATGTGGAGGTGGTATTCGCAATTGATGGCCTCGATGCGCTGGATAACCTCCAGATGGTCTTCATGGGTACCATGGCTGAAATTCAGGCGAAACACATCTACGCCGGCTTCTACTAAGGCCATCAACTGCTCCGGGCTGCGACTGGCCGGGCCGATGGTAGCCACAATTTTTGTATTCTGACCGCTGTCTTTTCGCATGAGGGGAACATTTTGAGAAAACAGCGCCTCTGCTTCTGCACGTATCATGATGAGAATATTTTAGTGTAAAACGGACAATAAGTATCCGCTGCAAATGTACGAACTTTTCTCTCCTGCGTGCAAATAAGGCGCCAATACGCTGTTTTATGGATAAAAATAATCGTCAGTTAACAGACATGGCCTTGGCTTAGTAAGTGTAAAATATACGCGTAGATGATTTCGCTGGCCGGAAGGTAAAGTAAAAAATGCCGAACAAAAATTTTTTTAAAAAGAGGCGCAGCCGTTTCTTTGCCCCGCGAAAAATTGCATTTTTTCACCTAAAGTTCATTTCCAATTATGGCAAACATCGCCGAACGAGTAAAGAAAATTATCGTGGAAAAGCTGGGTGTGGATGAGAACGATGTGACACCCGAAGCCAGCTTTATCAATGACCTTGGAGCGGATTCGCTCGACACCGTGGAACTAATCATGGAATTCGAGCGCGAATTCGAGGTGTCTATCCCCGATGAGCAGGCGGAAAAGATTACTACTGTCGGCCAGGCCATCGAGTACTTGGAAAAGCAGGTAGCCTCTTAATCCATCCAGAGAAGCACTCACCCATAAGGTAAAAAGGTTCAAGGCGCTATGGTCTTGAACCTTTTGGCTTTTAGTAGTCTCCTTTTCATACCTTTGCGACGATTCGTTTCGTCGGTAACACCAACCCGCTACTGATAACAGCCTGCACACAATGCTATGATGAGACGCGTGGTAATCACCGGAATGGGCGCCATCACACCCATTGGCAACAGCCTATCCGCGTACTTAGATGGGCTTCGCCGGGGTGAGAGTGGAGCAGTTCCTATTACCCAGTTCGATGCCAGCCTATTCAAAACGCGCTTTGCATGTGAGGTGAAGGACTTTCGCCCAGAAGAACACCTCGACAAACGGGAGGTTAGGCGTCTGGACCGCTTCACCCAATTCGCCTTGGCCACTACAGCAGAAGCCATCAAAGACGCTAACCTTGACTTAGATGCCATTGATAAACAACGCGTTGGTGTCATTTGGGCTTCTGGCATTGGTGGCATGATTACTCTGGAGAAAGAGATAGAGGACCATGTCTTGGGCAACGGCACGCCTCGACACAGTCCGTTCTTGATACCTAAGATGATTGCCGACATTGCGGCCGGGCACATCTCTATTCAGTACGGCTTTATGGGTATCAACTACGCCACGCTGTCGGCGTGCGCTTCTTCTTCCCACGCGCTGATGAATGCCTTCGACTACATTCGAATGGGCCGGGCGGATATCGTGGTTTCCGGGGGGTCTGAAGCCACTATAACAAAAACAGCTGTGGGAGGCTTCAATTCGATGAAAGCCCTCAGCGAGCGCAACGACGATTACAAGACAGCCTCTCGCCCCTTCGACAAAGACCGCGATGGTTTTGTGCTAGGGGAAGGGGCGGGCGCCCTTATCTTGGAAGAATACGAGCACGCGCGCCGGCGCGGGGCGCGCATCTACGCCGAAATCGTAGGTGCGGGAGCTACGGCCGACGCTTATCACATCACCGCTCCCCACCCCGACGGCGTGGGTGTCATTTTGGTCATGCGCCTGGCACTCCAAGACGCTCAGATGGCACCTAGCGATATTGATTACATTAACGTACACGGCACCTCTACGCCTTTAGGGGACGTGGCTGAGCTAAAAGCTATCGGCGAGGTCTTTGGTGAGCATGCTTACGCGCTCAACATCTCTTCCACTAAGAGCATGACCGGACATCTACTGGGTGCTGCCGGAGCCATCGAAGCTATCGCTTCTATTTTAGCCATTTACCACGACTTTATTCCACCTACGATAAACCATTTCACTGACGACCCCGACATTGACCCCAAGCTCAATCTCACCTTTAATCATACCCAGGAACGCCCAGTGCGCGCCGCCATGAGCAACACCTTCGGCTTTGGGGGGCATAATGCCTCGCTTATTTTTAAAAAACACAATCCTTGACGAGGACTTGGTTGGCTCGAATGCCGTTCTTCTCCTAGCTCCCCCCCTGCCTGGAGCGCCGTCCTGCCGACCCAATGCCTCTGACGACTGCCCAATTAATTTTGGGATATCCTCAACTGACGTTCTGACATGCCAGGCATTTTGCGTCTCTTCTTACGCATTCGAAACTACTATTTCCACCCGGAGAAGGAACTGGCCAGGCGTTTAAGAAACCTCATCGGCTTCACTCCGGCCTATCTGGATCTTTTCAAACTCGCTTTTTTTCATAAAAGCACCTTCACCTCGCGCGATTACGCCATCTCCAACAACGAGCGACTGGAGTTCCTCGGCGATGCTGTCCTCAGTACCATCGTAGCCGAATACCTTTTTACCAAATACCCCAACAGCGACGAGGGCTTCCTCACAAAAATGCGCTCTAAAATCGTGAAGCGCAACTCGTTAGATGAAATTGCAGACCGCATGGGCCTCGACATGCTGCTGTCGCATTACAATTCCACGCGCCTGTCGCGCTCCATGCTGGGCAATGCTTTGGAAGCCTTAGTGGGCGCCATTTATGTAGAGAAGGGCTACGAATACACAAAGGACTACGTTATCAATCGCATTCTCCGCCGCTACCTAAACATCCACGAGCTGGAGCATTTCGACGATAACTACAAAAGCCAACTGCTTGAGTGGTGCCAAAAACACGGCCACACAGTGGACTACAAAGTGCTCTCCCGCTACAAAAGCGACAAGCGCGACAAATTTAAAGTGGCGGTATTCGTAGATGGAAAAAAGGTGGGCACTGCCGATGATTTCAACAAGAAGAGCGCCGAGCAAATGGCTAGCGAGCGCGCGATGTACGCGCTAAAAATCCTGCCTCCACCCAATGGCAAACAAATACCCGAGGAAACGGAAGGGCAAGAAGACGACCTCGACAAGGACTAACGGTACAACACTCCGGTTGCAACTACTGGCGCATCTGAGAGCGCCCTTCAAAAAACGAGGCGTACTCTCGGAAAATAGGACCAAACACGTGGTGCTGTGTGATGTAGTAGTCCTGCCCATCGTTCACCTCGGTCAGGTAATGGATGATGAAGCGCTCTCCTGAGTAGTTGTCGTCCTTGACATTGATGGGCCAAAAGCGCGCTTTTATGGCGCTACTGTCCGTACGCACGAGGTTGACAATGGCAAACGGCACTAACGCCGTGATAGAGTCGCGGTTGAGCTCTTCGTAGGCAAAGCCCTCGGCGCCGAGAAACTCATAGCGGAGCAAGTAGGCTTCGGCAGCGCCTTTGCGCTGAGGCATTTTGCTGGGTGGTGTCGTGCTAAAAAAGGGCCGTACGAGATACTCCGCCTTGCCCACCTTGTCTATGCGGAAGGAGGCGCTGCGGTGCTGAGGATATTCAACGGAGATGGACTGGATGCGGTCCGGCTTCTCGGTGAAAATCATGCGGTCGCGCCAGTTCTCATCGCCTAACAGGTAGCGCACGCGCAGTTGCCCGATGAAGCCCGGCAGATACATGACATAGGGCTGTTCGGCGCCATCCATAATCATAAAGGTGCCCCGCTCGTCGGCTGTAACGCCGCCCACATAGTAACACTTCAAAAGGCGGTTCTGGCGGTCGTACAGTTCCACCTTGATACCGTCGGCGGCCAGGGACTTCACGGCGTTTTGTTCGGCGGCTTTGGGCGGCACGTACAGCACATTGAGGCAGCAAACAGTTTGCAACAGTATTTCGACGGCCGAGGAGCGGGCCTTATAGCGGCCATTGTACAACCAGTGGTCGCCGTTGCGCTTGAGATCGGCCGTGCGCCCGCGGCGGTCAGCAATGAAGATGCGATAAATAGCATTCGTGTCGGGCACCGCAAAGGCCATATCTGGCGACAGGCGGCTGCCGGCATCCTGGTGCTTGCTTTGCTGCCAGAAGAAGTAAGCAGCGCCACCTATCAACAGGAAGAGCGCTGCTAAAATGCCCGTTCGTTGAGATGCAGTTGTGCTCATGTGTCTGATAATGTGTAGTTTAATTCGTCTAACAAAAAAACATCGCTTCGCCCTGAGTACCGCTCTTGCAGGGCGACGCGATGTGGAGTTGTGGTCGGGCAATACGTTCGGATGGTGGGCACAAAAAAACGGTGTTTCCTGAAACTTTCACAGGCAAATGCACCGACAGGTGCTGCAGCTGCAGCGGCAACCTAACGAGCGCCCTGACCTGCCGACTCGTCGAGTTCGAACACGCGAAAGGCGGTGATGACGCGCGTTGCCTCAGCCTCAAAGTTGGCCACATCCGACACGCCTTGAGCCGCCAGCGCCTTGAGCCATTTCTTCCAATCCCTGCCAGCGCTCCTTTTTAAGTCGGCATACCACGTCTTTCGGCTGTAGTAAACATTGAAGTCGCGCAGGCTTTCCCAAGCGGTGTTGTAGCGCCGAAAGCAGTGGCCGTCGAGGGTAGTCACCGCACCGGCCCAGTCGGCCGTGCAACGCAGCCCAGTGTAGTTGTTGGCCTCTGTAGCGCAATTGCGCTTGCCCGCAAAACTGTTCACATAAGCACAAGCCAGTAGCACGGAGGCCGGCATGCCGAAGCGCTCCTGTTCAGTGATAGCTGTGCGCGAGAAGCGCTGCAAAAAAGCCACAGCCGTAGCATCGTCTATGGCAGGTAACCGAACACCCGAAACAGCAACCGGAGCCGGCGTTGGCTCCCCCAGGGCAGCCGTTTGTGGCGGAGAGTTGTTCTGCGTGTAGCGCTTGGGCTCCTCTTGAGTAGACTCCAGAGGTACCAACTCCGCTGGGCGAGACGGTGAGCGATGACGCCAGAGGGCCAGCAGCACCAACAGCACCAGCGCCAGCGGGAACCAATATCGGTGGAAAAAACGCCATAACGTTACGGCCATGCCACCTGCCAGCGACAATATGTCGCGATGGCTAAAACGAGACAGGTTTTCGTAAGACATACTGCATGAAGGTGATTTTGTGCCATCAGGCTAATCCGCTGCAACAACCAATACCACCGCTGGAGGTTCGCTCGCTGTTGCTCATCTTTATCGGAAGGATGTCGAGCATGCGCCTGCGCTCTCAAAAAAGCACTGATTTGCAGCCTCTTAGCCCACAGCTTTTAAAACAACTTGTTTTTTGATAGGCAAATAAACGAAGACTGCTGCATTTTTGAAACAATTTTTTTTATTTTTTTAAAGCCGTTACTTCCTCGCCGCCCAACCCGATTCAAGGTGTTAGGAAAGAAAGGCTACCGTTGCTGAAACCCGAAGCAAGAGCAGCACCTGCTTTGCTCGAGACAAGGCAACAACAGCCAATGGCAATATGTGGACCGGCTGGCTTCCCAACGGGCACCCTGTACGGCTACCTGCCCTGCATCAAGAAGCTATCCAACCTGTGGCCCCCCGCCTTGTAGTCCTGTGCGATTAGACTTTCGCTTGAAAGACCAGGAGATCCAGACGCGGGCGACCTCAGTGCCGTCAGGAAGGGTACCCGTGGAAAGGACACGCACCTCGCAGGGGGCGTCGGTTTGGGCGGCGCGCTGCACAGCGTCGGCAATATCGCGTACTGACGTGCAAGTGAAGCGAAGAGGCTGGTTGGCTTTTTTCAGAAAATCGGCTTCTACGCGGGTAACCAACATGGATACAGGCACCGGCTGCTCCTGCACGGCTAACCATGCCGGTAAGCCTGTGGACAGCTCCGCAGCAGCGCATTGCGCAGCAAAATAGATGGAGCGAAAAGGATTTTGTGAGCGCCAGCCATACGGCAGCCACACCGCCGATTGCTCAGCGTCCAGGTGTGCCAGACGCAGCCCCATAAATGCCGCGGCAGGTAATTTCCACCATAAAAACAGCCACAACCGCCAGGGCGAATGCAGCCATCGAGTCGTTGTTTTTTGCATAACAGATAATAGATAGGCGCTTTTAAGGGTAAACCTACGGTTTAAAAAACCATTAAATTTGGAAGAAAGCGGCGAAAACAGCCGAGGCGAACCGCTACTTTTGTGACACAAGTCCGGCAATTTTTCCAATACGCTAACATATGAACTGGAGAAGACTTAACGGACAACGCATCGAGAAGCCACTGTTAGAAGCAGTGGAAGAAACCATCCGACACGAAACGGCTCAAGGTCATCGGCTTAAGGTGTGCATCGGCTCTGACTCGCAAATCATTGGTGATGAAGTACACTTCGCCACGGTCATCGTGTTTTTGCGCGAAAAACGGGGTGGCTTCATGTTCATCTCTAACGAAAAGAACCAGCGAGTAATGAGCCTGCGCGAGCGCATGATTTTGGAAGTAGGGCGCTCGGTAGAGGTGGCCTATTCGCTGTGCCATCTGCTCGACCGCTACGATGTAGCACTTGAGGTACATGCCGATATCAACACCGACCCGATGTTCGAAAGCAACGTGGCGCTCAAAGAAGCCATGGGCTACATCCTGAGCATGGGTTTCGAGTTCAAGGCCAAGCCCGATGCGTTTGCGTCTTCGTCCTGCGCGGACAAATTTGTGTAGGCGAGCGCCGCTGCGCGTTGGCTGAAGGTTCTGGAGGGCTCACCCAGGTAAGGGGCTTACCTTTGCCGCTATGGATCGCCCGACATTGGTGGCGGAAATACTCCGCAAACAAACTTTTCTCTGTATTGGATTGGATACTGAAGCCGGCAAACTGCCGCCATCACTGCGCGGAACACCGGATGCCGTTTTTACATTCAACCGCCAAATTATTGATGCCACGCGCGACCTGTGTGTGGCCTACAAGCCCAACCTCGCCTTCTACGAGGCCCGCGGTGCGGAAGGGTGGCGCGATTTGGAGCGCACTGTGCGCTACATCGGCGCGCAGCATTTCATCATTGCCGACGCAAAGCGCGGCGATATCGGCAACACCTCGCGCCTCTACGCTGAAGCCTTTTTCCAACAACTACCCTGCGACGCCCTCACTGTAGCCCCCTACATGGGAAGCGACAGTGTGGCGCCGTTTCTGTCGTTTCCGGGCAAGTGGGCCGTGCTGCTAGCGCTGACCTCCAACGCCGGCAGCGCCGATTTTCAGCAAGCCACCTTAGCCGATACCGGGGCGCCGCTGTGGGAGCGCGTGGTGGTGCAAGCCCAGCAATGGGGCACACCCGACAACCTCATGTTCGTAGTAGGCGCCACGCATCCGCAGGCGTTTGTGCGCGTGCGCGCCCTGGCTCCGGAGCACTTTCTGCTGGTACCCGGCATAGGCGCCCAAGGCGGCGACCTGGAAGCGCTCTGCCAGCATGGCTTGACACGCGACGTTGGGCTGCTGGTCAACGCCTCGCGGAGCATCCTCTACGCCTCTTCAGGCGATGACTTCGCCGCTGCGGCACGCGCCGAAGCCCAGCGCCTACAGCAGCGCATGGCCCGCCTGCTAACCCAGCGGCCTCACTGATTGATAAGGATGGGCGCTGTTTTGCCGCTGCCCATGATCACAATCTTAGCATTGGGCGAAGCGGCCAACTCGCGCTGTACCTTTATTTGTTCATATTGCAGCAACTTATCGGTAAGCGAGGCGGTCAGGATGCGCTGATAGTCGGCAATACCTTGCGCCTCTACACGCTTGCGCTCGGCTTCTTGCCGCTCTTTATCGAGGACAAACTTCATTTTCTGCGCTTCTTGTTCGGCGTTTATCTTAGCCTCGATAGCAGCTTTGACCGATGGCGGCAGGTTGATGTTGCGAATGAGCACCTGCTCCAAGATGAGGCCACGCTCTTTGAAGTCTTTCTCGATAGCATCGGACAGACGCTGCTGAAACTCATCGCGCTTAGTAGAATACAGCGACACAGCGTCGTAATAGGCGGCATAATCGCGGATTTTGGTGCGCACTAACGGGCGAACGATCACATCGCGGTAGCCTTGGCCGATGGTGCGCAAAATATTAGGCGCCTCTTCGGGCACAATGCGGAAAAGCACGGTCATGTCAATGACTACTTCGAGGCCGTCGGACGACAGCACGCGAATGGCATCGTCGCCCATGCGCTGACCTTCATCGTGTACGCCCGACATGGTGTAATTCTGCGTTTTGATGTCGAAAGTGACTACTTCGACCAGCGGGTTGATAACGTTGAGCCCTTCCGCAAGAGTGCCAGGTTGCACTTTGCCAAAGAGCGTCTGCACGCCGACGGTACCGGGCGAAATCTGAACAAAACAAGCGCTGAGAAGACCTAAAACGACCAAGCCGGCGCCAATAAAACGGCCAATGCGGCTAAGGCTGCCGAAGGGTGAATGCGATGCGGTACGGCCTGTAGCCAGAGCAATGGCTAAGATAATCAGGCCAATAAAAACGAGTGCCATAGCGATATGATGGGTGGGTGAACAAGCAAAGGGCGCTCCTACAAGGCACTGGAAAACTGGCGCAGGAAGCGCACGTCGTTTTCAAATAGCAAGCGAATGTCGGGGATGTTGAACAGGCGCAGCGTCTGCCGCTCGATGCCCATGCCAAAAGCAAAGCCCGAGTAGCGGCTGCTATCTATACCGCAATTTTCGAGCACCTGCGGATCTACCATGCCACAACCCAGAATTTCCAGCCAGCCCGTGCCCTTGGTCAGTCGCCGGTTTTCCTCTGTGTCGATGCCTAACCAAATGTCCATTTCAGCGCTGGGTTCGGTGAAGGGGAAAAACGAGGGGCGCAAGCGGATTTTAGTAGCGCCAAACATCTCCTGGGCGAAGTAGAGCAGGGTTTGCTTCATATCGGCGAAGGAGACGCCCTCGTCTACATAAAGCCCTTCTACTTGGTGGAACTGCGCATGCGATCGGGCGGAAATTGTTTCGTTTCGGTATACTCGCCCTGGAGCGATAATGCGAATAGGTGGCTTACGTGTCGTCATGACCCGCGCCTGCACGTTGCTCGTGTGCGTGCGCAGGAGCATGTCAGGAATACCCACGATGTAGAACGTATCCTGCATGTCGCGCGCCGGATGATCCTCTGGCGTATTCATAGCCGTAAAGTTGTACCAGTCGTTCTCGATTTCTGGGCCATCGGCTACAGCAAAGCCGATGCGTTCGAAGATGGCCACAATGCGCTCCAGAGTGATGGACACTGGGTGTCGGGCGCCCAGAGGGACGGGCTCCCCGGGTGCCGTGAGGTCCAGAGAAGTAGGGCCTGCTTGTTCGGACAGGGCTTCCAACTGCTCCTTGGCGCTCTGGTAGCGCGTTTCGGCAGCCTGTTTAAAGGCATTCACCAGCTGACCATAGTCGCGCTTTTGCTCCGCAGGGATGTGGCGCATAGCTTCCATATACGCCTTTACTCTGCCTTTTGAGCCTAAATAGTGGATACGGAATTGCTCTATGGCCTCAGCGTTAGTCAGTTCTTCTTGGGCTACGGTGTCTATAGCCTGCTGAACTTCGGCAAATAAATCAGAGATAGAAGGGTTAGACATGAGCCTGATGGGTGTAGGCAGAAGGGAAGGATGGTTTTTTCTAAAAAAAGCGCAGCAAAGTTAGACAACGGCAACCGTCAGGGTAAAAGGTAAACAGCAGTGCCCTTCAAAACAGTTCCAACACCCTGTCGCCGAACAACTGAAAAGAGCGCCGGTGGTGTGGAGTTGGGCCATACTGCCGGAGCGCACGCCGATGCTCATCTGTAGGGTAGCCTTTGTTGGCAGCCCAGCCGTAGCGCGGAAAGTGCTGAGCCAAACGCCGCATTTCAGCGTCGCGATAAGTCTTAGCTAAGACAGAGGCCGCAGCAATGTTGGCATAGAGGCTGTCGCCCTTGACCACGCACAGATGCGGCGTTGTGCCATAAGGTTTGAACCGGTTGCCGTCCACAAGCAGATGATCCGGTCGGACACTTAGCGCATCGAGGGCGCGGTGCATAGCCATAAAAGACGCCTGCAGGATGTTCAGGCGGTCAATTTCGGCTACCTCGGCGCGCCCAAGCGCCCAGGCGACGGCTTCGCGCTCAACGACGTCGCGCAGAAGGTCGCGCTGCTTTTCGCTTAGCTGCTTAGAGTCCGTCAGCAACGGGTGGTGAAAGTCAGGCGGAAGAATGACTGCAGCCGCAAAAACAGGTCCCGCTATACAGCCCCGGCCCACCTCATCGCAGCCGGCTTCGAGGCAACCCGCCCGATAATAAGGCAGCAAGGCAACAGGAGAGCGAGGCATGAGAGAAAGACAACCCACAGGCTGAGGCCGTGGTTATTTGCTCATAAGCTGTTTATCGTAGTCCACCATATTCACACCCAACTGCTGCGCGCGCTGATAGTCCTGCCGAGCTAGGTCCTTTTTGCCCTTTAGAGCGTACGCCCGGGCGCGTTCCAAGTAAGCCAAACCAAAATTGGTATCGAGCTGCAAGCACTGGTTCAGGTCAGCGATAGCCAAGTCAACTTGGTTCAGCGAGCGGCGGAGCATGCCGCGTTCGTACCAGATGTTCGGCGCATATGGGTCGAGCTCAAGGTACTTGGTGTAGTCCTCAATACACTTGTCGTAGCGCTGAAGGTGGAAGTACGTCAGCGAGCGGTTGAGGTAGCCGTTCTTGTTGTCGGGCGCCAGCTCAATGCCAGCGTTTAGATCGGCCAGCGCCTCTTCTAAGCGACCTAAAGAGGCTAAGGCGGCCCCGCGATTGATGAGCACCTCCGACTTTGTTTTCGGTTTTATTTTGGGTTTTGACAGCGCGGCATTGAAATCGGCAAGGCCTTTTTCAGACAATTCGCGTTCGCGGCCCTTGTATTTGCCGCTGATGGCCATGTCGAAATAGGTTTTTCCGCGGCTATTTGTTAGCTCGGGATTGTCAGGCTCTATCTGGATGGCCATAGTGTAGTCTTCCAGAGCAGCTTCGTAATTGCCCTCTTTGTTGCGCAGGTATTGGCCGCGGTTCCAATAGGGCAGGGAATTGCGGCGGTTTTCATACTTGAGCACATGCGACCAGAGGGTGCCCCCATTTTTCCAGATGCCTATCTGACGCACTGTCCAGATGGCATAAATGAGGAAGAGCGCTCCCAGTGCGACGTTGACGCGCGTTCGCCACTGGGTGTTAGGCTCTGCATAGGTGTGGTACAGCCAGGCTGCAATAGCGAAGAAGCCAAAGTAGGGCACATAGGTAAAGCGGTCAGCCAGAAAGCCCTGGCCCGCCCCCAATACCTGAAGCAAGAACATGACGTTGAAAAAGAAGAACAACATCCCAAATACCCAAATGCGCCGGTCGGCTTTCCACATCCGATAGACACCATACCACACCGCCAAAAACAATAGGGGCGACAAATAGACCCATATCGGCAGCGGTTTAGGATAAGGATACAAGGGCGACATGGGATAAGGGAGGAACAGCTTGTACAAGTACACGCTAAATGAGTACGTACCGATACAGAGGCGGTCTAGGAAATTGAAATTGGTAACGTCATCATTGATAGAGCCTACCTGCCGCAGCGTGTAGAGGTTAGCCAAACCAAACGCCAGCGAAACAAGCCAGAATGGCGTCTTTTCCCAAATAAGGCGGAGGTTAATGGGGCGGCGAAACCAGTAGTCCAGGGCTAACATGGACAGCGGCAGCGTCACAGCTTGTACTTTGGAAAGCCCCGACAAGATGGCTAACACCACCATACCTACGTAAAGTGTCGTGCGCTTGCTGGCTTCTGCTGCCTTTATCCAACGCACGTAATACATCAGCGCAGCAAAGAAGAACACCGCGAACAGCACGTCTTTGCGCTCGGTCGCCCACGCAACGGACTCCACGCGCATAGGATGGATGCCAAAAAGCAGCCCGCCCACAAAGGCACCGCCCCGACCTATGCCCATGTGCAACAGGAGGCGAATAACAAAAAAGACCGTTAGGACGTGCAGCAGGAGGTTGTTGAAATGGATAAGCGTGGGGTTAATTTCGCCTACGGCCCACTTCTCCAGATAGAAAGTGAAAATAGGCAGAGGGTTATAGTTGCCAATGACGTTGCCTTTTTCAAGGTCAAAAATATTGATAAGGCTCTGCCGGTCCGTCCGCTCTAAGTTGGGGTTTTCGGTGATGTTGGGATCGTCGTCCCAATTCACCAGGTCATTGGACAGCGAGGGCAAGTAGCACGCCGCCGTAATGGCCATAGCCACAAGCGCCCAGCGTAGCCATCCTGCAGGCTCCCAGCGGCTGGCCGTGGAAGCCGATGCACGCGCGGCTTTCTCCCGCGGTACGGCTGTGCTTCTGGAGGGAATAGGCTTGCTCTTATATTGAGGACGAGGCGCAGGGTATTTCTTTGCCATAGATGCCGAACAAGTATTTTCGATAAACAATGGGGCAAAAATAGCCCTACCCTACTGTTGCGCGGTGCCAAAAGTTTTGGTGCAGCAAATCAACACCTCGCGGGCGCGAGAAGGAGGGCGACAGGTCAGCTCTCCCGATAGGGCATACTCTTCCCGCCTTCGCCGCGAGCGGTTCTTGCCGGGCTCTTTGCTTCTCTTGAAAGCGCTGGTCGGTGGCAGACGCCCTTCAGCCGTACCAGCATTCTGGCGGTGCGGCCGGTTCCGTGTCCGTGTGAATGTGCCAGTGTTCCATTTCACGCACAAGGGACTCCCAGAGGTGGTGGTTAGGGCCCTCCCGTTCAATGACTTCGATACACTTACCCCGGCTCAGCAGGAAGGCTGTGGGGTGGCGCCCGCTATCGCAGTCTTCTTCGTCGCACAGCAACGGCGTGCACGAGTAGTCGCCAAAGGGGAAGGAGCGTCCGGTGGTCACGTGCGGACGGCTTTGCAGCCAGGCGTTTACGTCGGTCCTGAAAGTGTTCATGGCGGGTCGGTTTTGGAAATGAAAGTGGTTAGGGAAATTGTCGCAGCGACAGGGGTCAGGGTAGGGCATTTCAACGCGTCGGAGGCAAAGTGCTGGAGTAAAGCCGGCGTGGTTTTGCTGCACAGAGGAAATGGGTCGGTAAAGTGCGATGCCGCTGCGCTTAAAATCAGGATTAAGGGCTTTGCAGCTTTAGGCGCTAAAATTACAGCAATTTTCCAAAACCATGTTCTTGCTTTTTCTATTTAAACAGGCGACAGACTCCGCATTGAGGAGAAAAAAAACCTCTACAGCCCAGCTTCCTTCATTTTATCTAAAAAAAACCTTTTCACCTCACCCCTCTAACACGTGTATGCACCTCGAAGCAGAACTCAAGAGCACAAAACCTCTGCCACCTCATCAACGGGCGCTCTTAAATATCTTGTTTACAGCTAGCTGGTTAGATTGCTACCTACAGCGCTGTTTGCGCCCTTTCGGCATTACCCATCCGCAGTACAACATCCTGCGCATTCTCAACGGCAGCTACCCCAAAGGGCTCTCTGTGCTTGACATTAAAGGGCGCATGATTGACCGCAGTAGCAACGTGAGCCGTCTGGTGGAAAAACTTTACAAAAACAACTACGTAGAGCGCACTGTGCATCCGCGAGACCGCCGCATGACCTTGGTGACCATTTCGCTTGCGGGCAAAAACCTCTTGGAGCGGATACAGGAAACCGGCTTTACTGACCCTAAAAAAATGCCCGGCAAACACTTGAGCGAACTGGAAGCGCGCGAGCTGGCTGAGCTCTTGGACAAGTTCCGCGAATAGTTCGTCCGTTCACAGTGGCTGTCAGGCGGGCGGTGCGATTTACCTTTGCGGTGCTGGCACATTTCGCCAAGCAGACCGCACCCATGAAATTTGTCGCCGAAATAGACATCATGCCCCACAAAGAGCTCCTCGACCCGCAGGGCAAAGCCGTCGTAAATAACTTATCACACCTGCACTTGAGCGGCATCACCGATGTGCGCATTGGCCGGCATGTGAGCATGACACTGGAGGCCGCCTCCGAGACGGAAGCCCGCCAGGTAGTGGAAACTGCCTGCTCGCAGCTGCTGGCCAACCCTATCGTGGAGACCTTCACCTACCAGCTACACAGCGCCTGAACACCCATTCTTTGCTGCTCGTGCTCTATTTGGTACCGACGCCTATTGGCAACCTGGAAGACATTACCCTACGCGCGCTTCGAGTGCTGCGCGAGGTAGCGGTTATTCTGGCGGAAGACACGCGCACGACGCGGCACTTGCTGGAACACTACGATATCCGCACGCCCCTGCGAGCCTTTCACGCGCACAACGAGCACGCTGTGGTGGCCAAACTCACCGAGGAACTGGCGGCAGGCGTTCCCATGGCCTTAGTGTCGGACGCCGGCACGCCAGGCATCAGCGACCCAGGTTTCCTCTTGGTGCGCGCCTGCCGACAGGCGGGTGTGCGCGTGGAGTGCCTCCCTGGTCCGACGGCCTTTGTGCCTGCCCTTGTGGCCAGTGGCTTGCCCTGTGACCGGTTTCATTTTGAAGGCTTTTTGCCGCACAAAAAGGGACGTCAGACGCGCCTGAAGTACTTGGCCACCTTGCCACATACTTTCGTTGTGTATGAGTCGCCACATCGGTTGGTGCGATGCCTCACGGAGCTGAGCGAAGTCTGTGGCCCCGAACGCCTGGCCTGCGTGGCCCGCGAACTGACCAAAATGTTCGAGGAAATCACCACTGCGCCGCTAAGCCAATTGCTCGCGCTTTTTCAGGAGCGAGAAGTCAGGGGAGAAATAGTGGTGGTGGTAGAAGGCCGCCGCGAATGAACGAACCAACTCGGCGCCCCGCTTATCGCCAGCGCGTGTGGCGCCGAAAATACTACCTTTGCCCTGCCTATCGCCCTCAAAAACAGCCTCAAAACGCCTGACTGCATACCATGGCCAAAGGCAAGAGTTCATCCCTGCTGAAGTTCGACAGCGAACGAGGACCCAAGATAGTCGGCATCCTGCTGCTGTTTTTGGCTGCCTACCTGGCTATTGCTTTCTCCTCCTACCTGCTCACCTGGGACAACGATCACGACATCGTTCATCAGTTCTCGTGGGAGATTTTCCTCTTGGGCGATGGCGTCGACGTAGAAAACTGGTTAGGGCGCTTGGGGGCGTTCCTTTCCGACACACTCGTTTTCTGGGGGTTTGGAGTAGCGTCGTTCTCGCTGGTTTACCTGTGCTACAAGTACGGCATGGCGCTTATTCGCCGCGTACCCTTGTCGCAACTGAACAGTCTGTTTGTTCGGACGGTCATTGTCACCGTGGTGGCTTCCATCCTGGGGGCGTTCTTTTTTCAATGGTTAGACTTTCCCGTGGGCGGCGTTTTCGGGCAGGCAGTGAGTATGTGGGTGCAGAAGTTCCTCGGCGTCGCCGGCACGCTGCTGCTCCTGGTGCTGGCGCTGTTGATTGTCTTCGTGTGGAGCAACAACCCTGACCTGTCAGATTTTACCTGGCGGCAACTGGTTTACGAAACCCATCGGGCCTGGCGCGATTTGCTCAGCGGCGAATACGGCAAAAAACGCCGGCCGACCGCCCCACCCTTGGCCACTACGCCCGCCCCAGAGGCAGCAGTATCCTCCTCAGAGACAACCTCGCCGCCCACTGCAACTCCTCCTGCCTCGGAACGCAAAGCCCCGCCGCAGGGCACCCAGCTGACCTTTGACCTGTCGAAAAGAAGCGCTCTCTTCGCCGATGAAAAGCCTGCTCCAGCGCCGGAAAGCAACGAGGAAACGGAATTGGAAATCGAGATGCCGCCGCCATTGCCACCTTCAACCCCCGACGACTCACCTGCCTATAAGCCTCCCGTGCAAGCCATTCAGGAGGACACGCCCAACCTGAGCGAACCGTATGACCCTACGCTCGAACTGCCCTATTACGAATACCCACACCTGCAACTGCTCAACCAGTACGACAATTCCCAGTTGGAAATTGACCGCGACGAACTGGAGCATAACAAAAACCAGATTGTAAGCACCCTGCTGAATTTCAAAATTGACATTGAAAAAATCAAAGCCACCATAGGCCCCACCGTTACCCTCTATGAAATTGTGCCCGCGCGAGGCATCCGCATTTCCAAAATTAAAAACTTAGAGGACGACATCGCCCTCAGCCTGTCAGCCCTGGGCATCCGCATCATCGCACCCATTCCGGGCAAAGGGACTATCGGCATCGAAGTGCCCAACAAGAAGCGCCAAACCGTAGGCATGCGCGAAGTACTCATGGACGAACGCTTCAAACGGGCCAAAATGGAATTGCCCATTGCCCTGGGCAAAAACATCCAGAACGAGGTCTTTGTGGCTGACCTGACTAAGATGCCCCACTTGCTCATTGCCGGCGCTACAGGGCAAGGTAAGTCGGTGGGTATCAACGTCATTCTCAATTGCCTGCTGTATAAAAAGCACCCCTCACAGGTCAAGCTCATCCTCATTGACCCTAAAAAGGTGGAGCTGTTCCCCTATGCGCGTCTGGAAAATCACTTTCTCGGCTTCCTACCCGAGCAGCCCGAGCCTATTGTAACGGAAACGAGCAAAGTGGTGCACACGCTTAACTCCCTCATCATTGAAATGGAACGGCGCTACGACTTGCTGAAGGCTGCTGAGGTGCGCAACATCGCCGAATACAACGACAAGTTTGTAGCCCGACGTCTTAACCCCAATAAAGGGCATCGGTTTTTACCTTATATCGTGCTGGTCATTGACGAGTTTGCCGACCTGATTATGACCGCCGGCAAAGAGGTTGAGCTGCCTATTGGGCGGTTGGCCCAGCTGTCGCGCGCCGTAGGCATTCACCTCATCATTGCCACACAGCGCCCGTCAGTCAACATCATCACGGGCGTCATTAAGGCTAACTTCCCGGCGCGGTTGGCTTTCAAAGTCGTCTCTAAAGTGGACAGCCGTACCATCCTGGACACGGGCGGCGCCGAACAACTTACCGGCAAGGGAGACATGTTGCTTTCTGTAGGTGGCGATATCATCCGCCTGCAGTCGGCCTTTATTGACACACCAGAAGTGGAGCGAGTAATTGACTTCATCGCCACCCAGCAGGGCTTCCCGGAGCCGTTCTTTTTGCCCGAATTTCACCCTGAAGGCGAAGATGGGAACGCCAAGGTATTCAGCCTTTCGGAAATGGACGACATGCTGGAGGACGCCGCCCGATTGGTGGTGGAAACCCAACACGGCTCGACGAGCATGATCCAGCGCCGGCTCAAGCTGGGCTACAACCGCGCGGGTCGTATCATGGACCAATTGGAAGCCCTGGGCATCGTCGGGCCAGCCGATGGCTCCAAACCCCGCGAGGTGCTCTACTACGATGTGGCGGAACTGGAGCGTTATTTAGCCGAATTGCGCACGCGCCGAAATGCCTAACCACTATTACCATGCTGCGAGACATTCGAACCATAGCGCTGGCTGACCTGGAAGCCCTGCTGTTGTCGTGGGACGAACCGCGCTTCCGCGCCCGGCAGGTATACGAGTGGCTATGGGCCAAAGGTGTAGCCGATTGGGAAGCTATGAGCAACTTGCCCAAGACCCTGCGCCAGCGCCTGAAAGAGACTTTTACCCTACACACCCTGCAACTCGACGCCGTGCAGCACAGCGCCGACGGCACCCTGAAAACGCGCTGGCTCACGCACGATGGGCACCGCATCGAGAGCGTTCTCATCCCCGTGCCAGAAGCAGAGCGCTACACCGTGTGCGTCAGCACACAAGTGGGCTGCAGCCTCACTTGTTCGTTTTGCGCCACCGGCCGCATGGGGCGCAAGCGCAACCTGACCGCCTATGAAATCTACGACCAGGTGGCGCTGGTGAATCGGCAATGCTTGGAAAGCTTTGGCCACACCATTACCAACATCGTGTACATGGGTATGGGCGAGCCTTTGCTCAACTATGCCAACACGCTGGAAAGCATCCGGCGCCTGACGGCTGCTCCGCCACTGGGCATGGGTATGGGTGCTCATCGCATTACCGTGAGCACCGCCGGCATCGCCAAAATGATTCGCCAGCTGGCCGACGACGGCTTCCGCTCTAACCTGGCGCTAAGCCTGCACGCTGCGGACGATGCCAAGCGCAACACCATTATGCCCATCAACGAAAGCAACCATTTGGAGGCGCTCATGCAGGCGATAGAATATTTCTACGCCAAAACCCACAGCCGCATCTCCTACGAATACATCGCCTTCGAGCGCTTCAACGATAGCCTCGAAGACGCGGCCAATCTCGTGCGCCTGTGTCGCCGCCGCTTTCCTGTACGGGTCAACATTATTGAGTACAACCCTATTGATGGAGCGGCTTTTGAAAAGTCTAATGAAGCGCGCCTGAACGCTTTTGCAGCGTATCTGGCCGACCATGGCGTCACCGTTACCGTACGGCGTAGCCGCGGCAAGGATATTGACGCTGCTTGTGGTCAACTGGCCAACAAGTGAAGGTGACTCACGGGCGTGTCAGTGCGACGAGCCGCTGGTACAGGGCCTCGATGGTGCTGTCCACAGGGTGTTCGAGGCGCCCCCAAGTGATGCGCTGCGAGCGTTCGCCCTCCGTCCACTCGACGAAGTAGTACCGATTGCCGGGATGTTCAAATGGCGGCCGGTCCAACAGCGACATGGCCTCCGCTTCCTGAAAGAGACGGCGGGCAGTTCGACGAGAGTGCTGTTGCCACTCGAGGGTGTCCGGCTGCAGGGTGCGGGTTCGAAACAGCTGACCATTTGGGAAGAGCGTCCATGTGGTTGTTTCTCCGACAACGCCGCCTCCGCTGCCAAAGCGCAGGTACTTGGACGGCAGGCGGTCGAGGGTTTGTTTGGGAGAGCAATACGCTATGGCTACGCTGAGTATAGCCAGCAGCAAGAGGCATTCGATGGTGTTCTGCATAGGGCGTATAGTTGGACGGGAAATAAAAAACAGCCTATCCCTTAGGCCATCTATGGGCGGAAGTGGGAGCCGCTGCGAGAGCAAAGGAACAGAAACCTGCTACATTTGCCGCAAGCAGCAATGCTATGTTTATTTGAAGAATAGCCTATTTCAGCCCATGTCCCAGCTCATCTACGGTCATCATCCGGTGGTGGAAGCCATCAAAGCCGGCCAACCGGTGGAAAAGGTATTCTTCCAACAAGGACTGCGCGGAGAGGTAGAGCGGGAAATACGCCTACTGACGCGAGAGCACGGCATTCCGCTGCAAGTGGTGCCGCGGGAGAAGCTCAACCGGCTGGTGCGCGGAGCACACCAAGGCGTGGTGGCTTATTTGTCGGCGGTAGGGTACCGCTCGCTGGAAGAAGTATGGACGAGTGTGGCAGCTTCGACGGTGCCGCCGCTGTTGGTCTTGCTGGATAGCATCACCGACGTGCGCAACTTTGGCGCCATTTGTCGCTCGGCGGAGTGCGCGGGCGCGCAGGCTGTGGTGGTACCCCAATCTGGCTCGGCGCCGGCCAATGAAGAGGCGATGAAAGCCTCCGCAGGTGCCCTGGCGCGCATTCCTCTTTGCCGCGTGCGCAGTCTATACTCGGCCGTGGAATGGCTGCAGGAACGCGACGTGCGCGTGGTTGCCACCGGTTTGGCGCCTAATGCCCAATTCGTGTTCGAAGTGGATTTGACCGGCCCAACAGCCCTGCTTTTCGGCGCGGAAGGCGCGGGGCTGGCTCCTAAGTTGTTGCGCATGGCCGACGACGTGGCTCGCATTCCACAAGCCTCCGACTTCGACTCGTACAATGTCAGCGTGGCGGCAGGCATCTGCCTGTACGAAGCTCTGCGTCAGCGGCTTAGCCGCAACCATACACCATAGCTCGCGACCTTGGGAAAGCCTTCGGAAGATGGTTAGACGACACTCCGAAAGCCGTTTTTGTTTCGAATGCCTAAAGGCAATGCCGACGAACCCTTGCACATAAACATGAAGACCCTCCTTTTGACGCTCTATTCCGTTGCCGGCCTGGTCTCTTTGGCTGGCAGCCAAACGCGGTACTTTGTTACTGGCTATTATCCCAGTTGGCGCATTGCAGAACGCGACCAATTGGTCGGCCCATCTACCCTGGCCTACTCGCAGTACGATATCGTCATTTTTGCCTTTCTCAACGTAGAGGCCGACGGCTCGCTGTCGCTTATCAAACCCGAACGGGATAAGCTACTGCTGCTGGGCCCCTTGCGCCCTCATGCGCCTGCCAACTACCTGCGTTCCACCGACTTGGGCAACGCCGCCTACCACCAGCCGGGGCAACGCTTTGCCGACTACGCTCACCGCCAACGCACGCGTTTCACCATTTCTGTAGGCGGATGGGCTCACTCTACCCACTTTCCCGCTGTGGCTGCCGACCCGACCAAGCGCGCCCGCTTTGCCGCTCAATGCGCCCGAGCCGTTGCCCTCTACCACCTCGACGGCATTGACCTAGACTGGGAATACCCCGGCGACCTTACGCGCAACGGCAGCCCGGCCGACCGCGATAACTTCACCGTCCTACTGCGCGATGTGCGATACGCCCTTGACACGCTGCGCCAACGACTCCGGCGCGACCTGATGCTGACCATTGCCTGTGGGGCGGCCCCCAAACACCTTAATGCCATTGACTGGCCTAAGGTGCATCGCTTGGTGAACGCTATTCACCTCATGACCTATTCGTTTTATGGGCAGTGGGATGCCGTGTCGAACCACAATGCGCCGCTGCTCCCGCCGGTCAACGCCACCCAACCGGGCTACAGCTGCGCAGAAGCCGTCCAGTCGCTCCTCACCTACGGCGTGCCTCCGGCTAAAGTCAACTTGGGGGTAGCCTTGTACGGACGCTCTTACTTGACTTTGGGTACGCCCGGGCTTCATGTGCAAACCACCGGCCAACCCGACAGCGAGCGCTTTGCCCGCAACGGCACCACTCCGCTCTACTACGAAATTGCGCGACAACTCCGCGATGGCACTTATTCGTACTATTGGGACGCCGCCGCCCAGGTGCCCTATCTCCTCAGCACCACGCCACCTCCTGCGTTTGTCTCTTTCGACGACGAGCGCTCGCTCGCCCTAAAAGCTCACTATGCCCGCCTGCGACAACTCCGCGGCGTAGCTATCTGGGACATCACCGGCGAATATCTGCAAACCGCTGGGGGCAGCCCTACCGTTGCCACGCCGCTGACGCAGGCCATCCGGCACGTCTTCTCAGGACAGGAGCCCACGCCCGCCTTCCTCACCCAGCCGCGCCTTTGCGTGTTTCCCAGCACCACCCACAGCGGTTTTGTGCACCTGTTCGTCCACGCGCTGACGCCCGGCCGCACCGAGGTATCCATAATGGACACCCGAGGCCGCGCCTTACACGCAGTGGCGTTTACCACTAGCGGCCACACCCTCGACATGCGCGCTTTGCCAGCAGGCACCTATCGCATACGGGCACGCTTTGAGCAAACAACGGCCATAGACGTGCCTGTGGTGAAAAAATAGCCCTGCTCTAAAAGGCCGTAGAGACCAAGGTCCCCTGCAGTTCGGTCTGCTGCTTTCTGTCTCGGTTTGGATAGGACGATGTAGAAAGAAAGAAATTGTGCAAGCAGTTGATTGTG
>Ga0073932_1002548_pt1 | contig 27707 bp, 20 predicted proteins | sample DewCreD2012metaG_FD_76967 | JGI IMG/M metagenome (GOLD analysis project Ga0073932, IMG submission 76967) | Hot spring sediment bacterial and archeal communities from British Columbia, Canada, to study Microbial Dark Matter (Phase II) - Dewar... ...
AGGGCATGTTGCGGAAATTCGAGCCGTCGTCGCGCACCACATGGATGTCCGCTCCTGCCCCGCCGACCAATCGCCTGACCGACCCTTTGGCGTCGGTCTCGTTCCCGTGATTCTCTTGAACGAGGATGTCGTGGGACGCCTCGGGCTCGGTCGCACGGGAGTATTGGGGGTGCATGTTGCACCAGGTGGGGCCGTGGAGGATCAGTTGCACGGCGGCCTTGCGCACGTCGAAGACCATCAACCCCCACGGCGCGTTGTCGGTCTGCCCATCCCCAAGGAACGCTGAAATCGCCAGCCGCTGCCCGTCCGACGAGATGGTCGACAAGGGATAAAGGTGGCTGGGGCGGAACTTCGTGCCCGGCAGGGCCTGATCGACGACCAGGATCGTCTGCCGGTCTCGGCCGTCCAGGCCGACGCGCTTCAGCGCGAACCGCCCGCCGTTCACACGCGTCTCGTCGACAAAGTAGTACAGGTGTTTGCCGTCCGGCGAGACGGAGGCCGCCGTCGCGCCCCTCTCCTCGGTCAGGGGCCAGAGCGAGCAACCGTCGTCCAGGTCGCACAGCAAATACTGATGCTTCGGATCCTTTCGGTCGCTGCCGTGCGCGGTCGCCGAGCGGTGGAGCACGAACCGCTTCGAATCCATGGTGAAAATCTGCGCCTCCATGTAGAGGTGCGAACTCGGCACGTCCGCTTCGGTGGTGAGCTGGATCACTTCCAGACCCTGCGGGGAGTGCTTTTCGACCAGATCGGGCCGCGGCCGGGCCTTGCCGAATCTGGGGCGCGCGACCGCGGGAGCCGCGAAGGACTCGCCCGACGCCGCCTGCGCCAATCCGATCCCGACCAGCGCGGTTCCGGCTTTCCCCACAAAGCCTCGCCGAGTCATCGAACGCGAGCCGATCCACGTTTGCTGTTGGTTCATCGCCTTCCCCTTGCCAACGTCGCCTGCTTCGTCCGAAAATCACCACGTCGATTGTAGCCGGGCTGCCGCCCGCCCGCCACGCGCGGCTCCGCGTCCCGACGGGGCCCCGCAAGGGCTCCATCAAGCCCGCGTCCCGTCGTCGTTTCGCGTCCGAGACCCGGGCGGCGTCGCATCCGCCAGACGGACAGCGGGCCGCCTCAGAAATCGGTCGGCGCCGTCCATGGGTGAGGGTAGGTCCCCATTTGGTCGACGGGAATCGGCTCCCACAACAGCCGCCGAAGGTTCGGATCGCGGCGAAGGGTCTCCGCGTTGGACAAGGGTTTGGGGCTGTCCGGCGAGTCGCCCACGGCGTTCAGCGCGGCTTTGGCCACGCCGCCGTCGCGCAGGAAAACGTCCTTGCAGCGGACAAACAGGTTGCGGCTCACGAAGTTCACATCGGCGTTTGTCTTGATTTCAGCGAGTTCCGGATAGCGGCGTGCATAGACCGGCGCGTTCGCCTCGGCCAGAAACCGCTGGATGGCCTCGAGCCAGCGTTTCTCGCCCCAACGGGAAAAACTGATCCCCGCGTGGCAATCGAGAAACAGGTTGCCATCGACGAGATTGTCCTTGCCTCCGTGGATCTGAACGCCGCCAAAGAGCACGGCGCCACACCGCTGGAACACGTTGCCGTACACCGCCACGCCGGAAATCATGTCATCCAACCGGACGCCGGCGGCCCCGCAATGGGTGCCGCCGTGAATGTCCAGCCAATGGTTCCACCGGATGACGACCCCGCGATACAACGGATTGCCGAACATGTCGAGCCCGCCCTGATCGTCCGACTCCTCGACCACGTGGCGAATGACGTTCAGCTCGATGAGGTGGTCGTTGCCTTCCACGCGCAGGGCCGACGACGGAATCCGCTGAAAGACGTTGTGGGCAACCCGGTTGCCGCAGCCGTCCAGGAGCACGGCGGGGGTGTAGGTGCGTTTGAGGCGGGAAATGCCCGAGACGGTGCAGTTCTCGACGAAGTGGCGTCCGGGCGCAAGGGTTTTCCGGTCGCCGCCCGCGACCCTCGTCCCCCCGCAGCCCAGCGTGTGCATGGTGCATCCGAAGACGCCGTGGCGCCGTCCGCCCTCGACCACGATGGCGTCGCCGCCCAATCGCCGCAGCGTGCAGCCCGCGATCAGACACTCCGCACCGCCGCGGAGGTGGATTCCATCGCCGCGTCCCTCCTGGAAAGTCAGGCCCAGCAGGACCACGTGCTCCACGTCCTCCATGACAATCCAGGGTTCCGCCAGAACGCTCAGCGTGGTGGGGGTCTTCGCCGGATCGAAATCGGCCGGAGGAAGCCAATAGGCGATCCCGTCGCGGCGATCCAGATACCATTCCCCGGTTCGATCCAGCTCGCACAACAAGTTCACGCCAAAATACCGCTGGTCCTTACGATAGCCGTACTGCGAATACGGCGGGGCCAACGTGAAGGTCCGCGCGGCCGCATCGATCGAAGCTACCTTTTGATACTCTTCGAACCAGTCCCAAAACCAGTATCCGTAGAGGCGCGGGTCCGGTTCGTCCACCCAGCGGCCAGGACGGTCCTCCACGTAGCGAAACTTGCCGTCCTTGCAGCCCGGGATCGAACCCCATACCAGAAACGTCTCCTTGCCCAGAATCTCGCCGGTCTTGACGAAGCCTTCGTTGGGCCAGCGGGCCAGCGTCTGCGGCACGCCGCCGCAGAACAACTCGGGACTTCGGCGAAGGGCGGTGGGGTCCCCGAGATCGGTCACCCCCAGGGCCTTCAAGTCCGCCTCGACCACCTGATCGCGGATCGAGGCGTCGAGTTTTTCGCGCAGCTTTGCGTTGGAGACCGGCTTCCAACGCGGGATGCGCGTGCCGCCGGTGAACACGGGCCGCGCGCCAGGCTCGGCCTGGTAAACCACCGGGGCGTCGGCAGTCCCCGAGTCCTCGGCGGCAAGCTTCAAAGAGTGCCGCACGGAATACTCTCCCCCCCGCACCACGACCCGCACGCCGCCTTGGGGAAGCTTCCCGCCACGCGACCGTTTGATCGCCCGCACCGCGTCACGCGCCTGTTCCAGCGTCGCAAACGGCTTTCCCGCCCACCCGTCGCCCTGCGCGCCCCCGGGGGCGACGTGAAACACCACGGACGCTTCAGGCAGGGCGGGAAGCTGCTCGCGGTACATCGCCGGATCGCGTGCAGGAAGCCCTTTCTGAAGCCTCTCGGCTTCCGCGATTCGACGCCGGGCCGCGTCGCGATGAGCCTCGGGGAGCGAAGCATCGCCGGCCATGCCCTGCCAGACCTTGATCGCGCCGGTCGTATCGTTGCGGGCCAACGCCGTCTCCGCCAGCCCAAACCAGGCCAGGCCGCGGAGAAACGGCAGAAGCGTTGGATCGCGGGCTGTCTTTTGAAACCCCTCCTGGGCCGCGGCGAGCCGTCCTTCGGCCAAGGCCGTGGCGGCCGTCTCGAGGTCCGGAGAAGAGGAAACGGGAACACCGCGCAAGGGGGCCGAAACGTCGGCGCCCGCGGCCGTCCAGGCAACCGCGACCGCCAACAGGGCCACCAGCCAAAACCACCGATCGTGACCAGGTCGCATCGAACTTCCTCCTGCGTCCAAGTGCTCGGCCGCCAGCCTCGGGAAGCTGGATGGCGAATCTGCGCGCGGGACCTTGCCCGCGCTTGACGGCCGCGGTTTCCTGTTTCCTTGCCGCGTGGACAGCAACCATTCGGCCCGGCGGAAACGCGGCGTCGTTCCGCCCGCATCCCTTGGCCCGCCTCCTCGCCGCCGACCGACGCGCGAGATGCACATCGCCCCAGCCCAGCATGGCGAATCGGGATCGAGCCGCCTTCGCCTGTCCACGGCTCGCGGCGAACTCGGCCCCGATTCTCCCTGAATGCCTCGGCGACGGCAAGTCCGCGCCCGACGATTGGACCTCGAGGCGTCGTTCGCACGCGGTTGGAGGTTGCTCGGTCCGGAGGCAGGCGTTCACGGGGACTGCCCCAATTTTCGCTGCGAAAGCCGCGAAAATCCGGACAGTTCCCGTGAACGGTTACCCAGAAAGAGACTCCCTTGCTTTCGACCACGTTCAGGACGCGGCGAAATCCATACTCCCGCGAAGAACTTCCCCGCCAACCGTGCGTGTCGCGGGTTGGGTGGGGCTGACGCTGTGCTCGCGTCTCCCTCGACAGAGGTATTTCCGGTGCCCGTCGACGCCCATAAAATCGACGGCAACGCGAGGCTTCGGATCTGGTTAGTCCTCCAGTAGCGACGAAGGAGTTTTCGGCATGGGTACGAGGAGACGGCTTGCTTTTGTTGGTCACGCGGCGATGTTCTTGTTGGTCGCGAGTTGGGCTCTTCTGGTCGAGGCCGCCGACGACTTGCCCGTCGTGCCCCTCGGCTTGAAGAAACCCCCGATTCCCGCCGACAATCCGATGACGCCCGAAAAGGTCGAACTCGGAAAGATGCTGTATTTCGATCCGCGGGTCAGCAAGGACGGGACGATTTCGTGCGCGACCTGCCATGATCCGAAGCACGGCTGGGCGGAAAACAAGCCCACCAGCACGGGGATCTTTGGCCAGAAGGGCGGGCGCAACGCGCCCACGGTGATCAACGCGGCCTACGCCACGTCGCAGTTCTGGGACGGTCGGGCAGCCACCCTCGAGGAACAGGCCGTCGGCCCGGTCGGCAACCCCATCGAGATGGGAAGTTCCATGACCGAGACGGTCGAACGATTGTCGAAAATCCCGGAGTACCAGCGGCGGTTCAAGCAGGTTTTTGGCACTGGGGTCACCGAGGAGGGGTTCGCCAAGGCCATTGCCGCGTTCGAGCGGACGGTGCTCAGCGGCAATTCGCCTTACGATCGGTTCCAAGCGGGAGATAAGAAGGCGTTGACCGAGGCGCAACAGCGCGGGCTGAAGCTCTTCGAGAAGGCCGGCTGCGCGAATTGCCACACGCCTCCGTTGTTCAGCGACTACGATTTCCACAACGCGGGCGTGGACGCCCACAAGCCCAAACCCGACGAGGGACGCAAGTCGGTCACCAAGAAGGATGAGGACATGGGCGCTTTCCGCGTCCCCTCGCTCCGCGATGTGGCGAAGACCGCGCCCTACTTCCATGACGGCAGCGCCAGGACGCTCGAGGAAGCAGTGGCCTTGATGGCCGCGGGGGGCAAGGACAATCCCCACCGATCCAGCGATTTCGACGCCGTGCGCGAGGCCAAGTTGACCGCCCAAGACCGCAAGGACCTGGTCGAGTTCCTCAAGGCCCTCTCCGGGAACTACCCGATCGTCGAGCCGCCCAAGCTCCCGAAATAGGGAGCTGCGGAAATCGGCCGTAGGATTCCAGCCCGGCCCCGCCGTTGTCAGGTTGCTTCGCGCGGGAAGGAATGAAGTTGGTTACTCTGGCCAGAGCCTCTGGTTCTTGCCCGTGCGAAGCCGGTCCCGAAAATGGCGCCTCCATCTTACGATTTCGACGTGGTCGTGGTGGGCGGCGGACACGCAGGCGTAGAGGCCGCCTTGGCCTCGGCCCGCCGCGGCGCGAAAACGGCCCTCCTGACCAGCAATCTGGACACGCTCGCCCTGATGAGCTGCAATCCCGCCATTGGCGGAGTGGCCAAGGGGCAGATTGTGCGCGAGATCGACGCTTTGGGCGGGGCCATGGGCCGGGCGATCGACGCGACGGGAATCCAGTTTCGCGTTTTGAATCGTCGCAAGGGGCCGGCCATGCATGGCCCCCGTGCCCAAGCCGACAAGCGGGCGTATCAGGACTTCATCAAACGCGTTTGCGAGGAGCAGCCCGGTCTGTCGCTCCGCCAGGAAACCGTCGAGGATCTCGTGGTCGAAAGATGGGGGACCCCAAGAGTAGCCCCTGATTCCCGCCTCCACGGCGACCCATTTCCGGATCCACGCAAAGAGGTCGACCCCGCGGGGCCCCCTTCGGCTTCAGCCCCCGATTCAGATTCCACGACCTGCCAGGTGGGCGCCATTGCCGGCGTTCGAGTGCTGGGAGACGCCGTCTATCGAGCCCGAGCGGTGGTGCTTTGCACGGGCACTTTCCTTCGGGGGGTGCTTCATTATGGGGATCGAACCATGCCTGGCGGCAGGGCAGGCGAAGCCGCCACCGCCGGACTGAGCGATGCCTTGCGGCGGCTCGGCTTTCCCATTCGCCGATTCAAGACCGGCACTCCTCCGCGAATTCATGGACGGACGATTGACTATGCCAGGCTCGAGAGGCAGGAAGGCGATGAGGATCCCCAGCCCTTCTCTTTCCTCACCGACCAGCTCGAGGTCGAGCAGGTTCCGTGCTGGATCACCTACACGAATCCCGCCGTCCACGAGCGGATTCGCGCGAATCTGCACCGGGCGCCGATGTTCACCGGCCAGATCCAGGCGGTCGGCCCGCGCTATTGCCCCTCGATCGAGACCAAGGTCGTGCGCTTTGCCGACAAGCAGAGGCACCAGTTGTTTTTGGAACCCGAGGGTCGGGCGACGCACGAGATCTACGTCAACGGCCTTTCGACCAGCCTGCCCCGCGACGTCCAGGAAGCCGTGGTGCGAAACATCGCCGGTCTGGAACGAGCCGAGATCGTCCGCTATGGCTACGCCATCGAGTACGATTACGTGCCCTCGGAGGAATTGAAGCCGTCGCTGGAGACCAAGCGCGTCGCGGGGCTCTACCTCGCCGGCCAGATCAACGGCACCACCGGGTATGAGGAAGCCGCCGGACAAGGGCTCCTCGCGGGCGCCAATGCCGCCTTGGCCGTTCAGGGCCGCCAGCCGCTCGTCCTCCGGCGCGACCAGGCTTATCTGGGCGTGATGATCGACGATCTCGTCACTCGGGGTGTGGATGAGCCCTACCGTATGTTCACCAGTCGGGCAGAACATCGCCTGCGCCTTCGGCACGACAACGCCGACCGACGCCTGACGCCCCTGGGATACCAATACGGTTTGGTCGATGAGGCACGATGGAAAAGATTGGAGGCCAAGGAACAGCAGATCGTCCGGCTCACGGGGCTCTTGTCGATGACGCGAATTGGCCAGACCTCGCTGGCCGGACTCCTTGCCCGACCGCATGTGCATTGGGGCGATGTGGTCGAACGTCTTCCCCAACTGGCGGAGGTTCCTCCGCAGATTGCCGAGCAACTCGTCAACGACGCGAAATACGCAGGTTACCTCCAGCGCGAACAGGTGCTGATCGAGCGGCAGCAGAAGCTGCTGGAGCGGATCATTCCCGATTCCCTCGACTTTGACCAGGTGCAACACCTTCGGGCCGAGGCACGGGAGAAGCTCTCCCGATTTCGCCCGACGAATCTCGGGCAAGCCAGCCGCATCAGTGGAATCACGCCAGCCGATCTTGCCGTGTTGCTGCTGCACCTGGAGGGCAAAAAACCGGGCCGAGGGGTTGATGATGGATCGTAACCCTCGACCCGCCAAGATGTTAAAAACATTCCTTCAGGCTTGACACTGCCGGAAAGCTGGTTATAATCTATCGGCATTGGCAAATTCGGTAATGTCGGCAGGTCCGGAGGAGCCTGCTATCTGTATGCAGTGTCGCGGGTTAGCGCGTCTTTGGGCATCTGCGAATACAGGGCTACCTACCGGGGACTTTTACATGGAGGACCAGAAATCCTCGGGCGCAAAGGGCCGACGTTTGCCATCGAGGATTTCGCTGAGACTAGCTATCACCGGTGGCTAGGCAGAGGGATGCGAGATTACCCATGGCGACTAAAACTGTGTTCACGACCGGAGAAGCAGCCAAAATTTGTAAAGTCAGCCAGCAGACAATCATTCGGTGCTTCGATTCCGGGCAATTGAAGGGATTCAGGGTGCCTGGCAGCCGCTTTCGGCGGATCCCGCGCGACCAACTCTTCATCTTCATGCGGGACAACGGCATTCCGACCGACGCGTTGGAAAGCGGCAAACGCAAGGTGCTCATCGTGGACGACGACGAGGAACTCGTCGAACTCATTGCCGACGTCTTGGAACGCGACGGCCGGTTCGAGGTCCGAACCGTCAACAACGGCTTCGACGCCGGAATGATGGTCAAGGAGTATCGCCCTGACCTCATCGTCCTCGACGTGATGTTGCCGGACATCAACGGCAAGGAAGTGTGCCAGCGCGTGCGGAGCGATCGGACGACCAGCGACGTGAAGATCATCTGCATTTCCGGGATGGTCGAGGAAGATCGGGTAGGCGAACTCCGAGCGGCTGGGGCCGACGATTTTCTCCACAAGCCGTTCGAGATCGAGCGGCTCGTCGCCCGCATGTGCCAACTCCTCGACATGGAACCTGTGGGCGCTTAGTCCAGGCAAGCGCCGCCTCAGGTGACCGCTTGGCCCCGAGGGGCCGAGGGCGTTGGCGTCCCGCCAAACGTTCGTTCGGCATCGGCGGCCCCAAGGGGACGCTGTCATGCGCCATCTTCCCGCCATCCACGCAGGGCCGGGGCGGTGGTTCTTGCCGATGGCCGACCGCACGGCCTCGTTTCTCGCCGATCTCTTGTTGGAGGAAGACCGCAGCCGATGGGTTTCCCAAACCGCGGCGGCCCTCGCCGACGATCCGGCACTGGCCCTTTGGACGGCCTTTGCGTCGCGGCAACAGGGGGGCCTTCCGCCCACCATCCTCCGCCTCGCCGAATGGCTGACTTCCAACGCCGCGACCGCCCTTCGTTGGCCAACGGAGACCAATAATCCAACCCCCTCCGCGGTGGAGCCTAACCCACCCTGGACCGAACTGGTCTGCCAGTCCGTGGGCGTGTCCTTGCTGGCCGCCGAGCTAGCCCTCGCAGTCGGCGCCGAGGCCTCCGAATCGGCCCGCCTGGCGGGGCTCTTGTGGAATGCCGGGACGTGGTTTGCCCAATCCGACTCGAACTGCCCCTGCACCGCGCCTGAAGGGCTTTCCCAATGGCTAGCTGAACTCCCGGCCGAGGCCAGGCGGGCGGCAACCCAGGCCGCGGAGATTTTCGCCGGCGAAAAGGCCACGCCGGAAATCGACTTGACCGGCATTCGCCGACGTGCCGCGGAGGCGGCTCAGGCCTGGGCAGCCCCGTGTCCCGGCGCCGGCGAGCGACTGCCCCTCCTTGCCGCCCGACTGGCCCGCCTCGACCAACTCGAGCGACGGTTCCAGCAGACGCTCGAGCGGGAGAAGCTCGATTCCCTCGCTGAATTCGCCGCGGGAGCGGGTCACGAAATCAACAATCCGCTGGCGACCATTGTGGGCCGCGCGCAGTTGCTTCTGCGGGACGAGGCCGACCCGGAACGGCGTCGCGAGGCCGCGGTGATCGTCGCCCAGGCCAGGCGGGCCCATGAGATGATTGCCGATCTCCGCCTGTTCGCACGCCCGCCTTGCCCCGAGCCGCGGGCATTCGACCTCGGCGGGCTGATCGAAACCCTGTTGGCCGCGTCCGCCGCAGAAGCCGAGGAGCGGTCCATACGCTTGACGCTCGTCCGGCCGCCCGGCTCGATCATGGTCGTGCTGGATCCCGTGCAAATCCAAGTCGCCCTGCAAGCCCTGGTGCGGAACGCCTTCGAGGCGATCGGTCGCGAAGGCCGGGTGGAACTGACGCTGGAAGCCAGCGACGCGTCGCTGGCGATTCGCGTGACGGACACCGGCCCGGGAATCGCGCCCGAACACCGGCGGCACATTTTCGATCCCTTCTTCTCGGCGCGGCAAGCGGGTCGCGGCCTCGGGATGGGCCTGTCAAAATGCTGGCGAATCGTCACCAATCACCAGGGGGAGATCGACGTGGAGAGCCTGCCCGGCCAGACGACAACCTTCACCGTGCGATTGCCCCGCTGCTTGGAACCGCCGGGAGCGGCAGCCTCATGAGCAGCATCCTCTCCCAGCCTCGCGCAAGCATCTCATCCGGCGATTCGGCGAGGCGCCTGGTCGACGCAGCGGCGCGATGGGGTGCGTATGCGCTGCTCTGGTTGTTGTTGGCGGGAGCGGCCACCCTGTGGTTTCGGCACCACGCGATGGCCTTTCGCCGCCCGCTCGATGCGCGAGGCTTGTTTCTGGCCGGCGTGCTTGCCGCGGGCGCGGCCGCGACGGCTCGATTACTGTTTCGACGCCCATGTCCCCTGGCCGGCGCCTCGCCACCACCGGGAACCTTCAGCGCCCTCCTCTCGATCTGCCTCGTCGCTTGGGGCGTTGCCCTGAGTCGGACCGCCCCGGACCCAAGCGGGATGTTTCTGCTTTGGGCCAGCCTCGTGGCCGAGGAGGCCTGGGCGTGGTCTCCGGCAGGCGGGCTTGCTCGACGCCTTGCGTCCTATCGGCATCGTCTGGGGAGCGAAAGCTCGCCTCAGGAGGGCTCGCCCAGCGCTGCATCGCCCCTGCCCCCGGCAACCAAAGGCAGCGATGCCCCGGAATCGCCTCGCATCTTGAACGAGCCGGGGGTACTCCAGGAGTTCGTTCGCCGTCGGGAACCGACAGGAGTCGAGCTGCTGCGGGGATGGATCCGCGTGCCATTCGTTCCGGGACAGCGGAACGCTTCCGTGCACCTGGCTTTTTGTCCCCCCTTTGAGAGCACCCCAACACTCGACGTGGTCCAGCGATTCGGTCCTGAAGGCCGAATCAAGGTAGTCCATGTGCTTCCCTTGGGCGCGAGGTTGGACGTGAAATTGCCTCACGCATCGCCGCCTGGCGCCTGCGTGATTTTGGAGGTCGTGGCAAAGTCCAACGCCGGGTAGGCCAAAGGGGTCGGGAGTCCTCGCCGCGTTCGCTGCACCACTCCGAGTCCTCGTCGAAAAACGTCTGCTGGCAACGACTCCCACGCTGGGTGACGTGATGTGGCAGGCCCGGAATCACCAATCTCCCCATGCCGGGAACCAGCCAAATCTTTCCCAGTAGGTCAATGCTGGGTCGTGTCCCCGAATTGAAAGCGAGAAAACGGATGGGGAGGGATTCGAACCCCCGGCGAAAACAACGGGAAAATGGGGGCTTCTGGCCAAAGCGGCGCAGAAAGCGGCGCACTTGGCGCACGGGAAGCCCCGGTGGACCCTGACTTGGCGGCCGTGGTCGATGCTTGGCCGACGCTGCCGGCGGCAATCAAGGCGGGCATCCTGGCGATGGTCCGGGCCGGCGGGGCGGGCGGTTCTGGAACATGAGAACCACGAAAAGCGCTCCCGATATTCCCGCAATTCCCCCGGGCCGGGTCCTTCCTGACCGGCGACGCTTGGCAAGGGCCGGGGGAACAGTCCCAAACGTGGATAGAGTTTCTTTCCAACACCATGCAACAGAGGGGGTAGCGATGCGAACCTTGGTTTCCGATGACACGGCCGAACACCTGCTCGACTTCCTGGCCAGTGACGGGGCCGGCAACCAGTGGGCCTACTTTGCCGAACTGGGCGAGTGGGAGTTGCTCTACAACCTCTACCACGAACCCCACTTCGTCGGCCGGCTGGCCCGCAACCTGGCGGCGCGGGGGCTGGCCGAAACACGGCGGGCGTCCCACGGGATGCAATTACGGCTGACGCCGGTGGGCATTGCCCTGGCCGGCGAGCGCAAGCGGGCGGCGGCCGGAGCCGACACTTCGCCATGACGGGCCGGGCTGAGCTGGTCGTGGCCGTAAGCCCGATCCACGGGTCCTTCCTGGCGACCTTTCACGTTGAGGGCCCCGGGAACACTCACGGTTGGAGACTTTTTTAACACCCCAGGGAGGCAAAATAGCCTGGGGTTTGGAATGGCATCGCGCCGTTCACGTCGAGCCGTGTTGGCCTTACCTTGCCCGTCGAGACCCGGCCGAGCCGATGGCGGGCTGAACTGTGCCCCCCCCCAATCCGACGGATGAACACGACGCGCCGGGCTTCGCGCGGTAGAATGGACCAAGCCCGACCCTCGGGGCGTAAGGAACCGCAGTCATGCCCAAACTGGACTATCGCAACATCGAACAAGACGCGGCCCGCTGCGGCGGGCAACCGGTCGTAGGCGGAACCCGCATCCGGGTTGCCACGATTCTGGGCTGCTACCGCCAAGGGATGAGCGTTGAAGAAATCGTCCAACAGTATCCCGCGCTTAAGCCGGCCGACGTTCACGACGCCTTGGCCTACGCCTACGACCACCTGGACGAAATCGAAGCCGACCTGGCGGCCGATGACGAGTCCACGGTCAAGGCCCGGCACGCCGGAGAAACGCCCTGATGGCTGCCCCGGCGTTCTTCACGGACGAAGACGTGTACGCTGCGATTGCCCCCGCCCTACGCAGAGCCGGTCTGGACGCCGTGAGTTCTCCCGAAGCGGGCCGGCTGGGCCAAAGCGATGACTCGCAACTGGCCTTTGCGGCGGGCCAAGGCCGCGTTCTGGTGACGTTCAACGTGGCCCACTTCGCGGCAATCCATGCGGCCTGGCTTCGCCAAGGCCGACACCATGCCGGAATCGTGGTTTCTCGCCAACGGCCCATCGGCGACGTTCTCCGGCGGCTGCTCCACCTGGCCGCGGCGCTTGACGCCGAGGCCCTGCAAGATCGGCTGGAATACCTGGGCGACTGGTGAGCCGCCGGCCGACTGCCCAATCATGCGGCCGTCAGCTAAAATCCGGGGGTTGTACGAGTGACCCCCACGGGAAGGCCCGACATGGCGAAGCGAACTACCCGCGGCAGCGCGCCGGCCCCTAGCGGATTCCAGACGGGCGACGATTCCAGGCGAATCCTTGAAGCTTACCTTTTCGAACTGAAGGCAATCCGCGCCACGGGCGCGGGCGTGCCGGAAACGTCCTACTACCCGGCTTTGGCCAACCTGTTCAACGCGGTGGGAAAGACCCTCAAGCCCAGGGTTCGCTGCATCATCAACATCAGCAACCAAGGGGCGGGGCTACCCGACGGCGGCCTATTCACCGCCGATCAATTCCAGCGCCAAGCCGACGGCGAGCCCAAGCCCGGCCAACTTCCGGCACGGGGAGCAATCGAAGCCAAGGGGACCAAGCGCGATGTCAAGGCGATCGTCGGAAGTCAACAGGTCAAAGAGTACCTGAAAACCTACGGCATTGTGCTGGTCACAAACCTGCGCGAGTTTGTGATCGTGGACCGCGGCCCCACGGGCGAGCCGATCCAGCGCGAAGCCTTCGCCCTGGCCGACGAGGAACAAGGGTTCTGGCAAGACAAAGCGGCCCATCCGCGCAGCACGGCCCAATTGCTGGGCGAGCCGTTCATTGAGTTTATCAAGCGTGCCTGCCTTCACGCCGCGCCCCTGTCCAATCCGAAAGACGTGGCGTGGTTCCTGGCGTCCTACGCCCGCGATGCCCTTTTCCGCGTGGAGCGGCAGAAGGAACTACCGGCCCTGCAAGCCGTGCGCGCCGCGTTGGAAGAGGCGTTGGGGATGAAGTTCACGGCCGAGCGGGGCGAACATTTCTTCCGGTCAACGCTGGTGCAAACCCTGTTCTACGGCGTGTTCTCCGCGTGGGTCCGCTGGCACAAGGACAACCCCGGTGCCAAGGCGAAGTTTGATTGGCGCACAGCGGAATGGTCCCTGCACGTCCCGTTCATCCGAACCTTGTATGAGGAAGTGGCCAAGCCGAGCCGATTGGGGCCGCTGGGGCTGGTCGAAGCGCTCGACTGGTCCGCCGGCGTCCTGAATCGCGTGGACCGGGCTGAGTTCTTCAAGAGCTTCGAGGATGAACACGCGGTTCAATACTTCTATGAACCATTCCTGGAAGCCTACGACCCGGAGTTGCGCAAGGCGCTGGGCGTGTGGTACACCCCGCCGGAAATCGTCAAGTATCAGGTGGCGCGGGTCGATGCCGTCTTGCGCGAGGAATTGGACCTGCCCGACGGCCTGGCCGATCCGAACGTCATCGTACTGGACCCCTGTTGCGGCACGGGCGCGTATCTGGTGGAAGCGTTGCACCGCATCGCGGCCACGCTGCGCGACAAGGGCGGCGACGCGCTGGTGGCATCCGACCTGAAACAAGCGGCCATCAACCGCGTATTCGGCTTTGAGATCATGCCCGCGCCCTTTGTGGTTTCGCACCTGCAATTGGGGCTGATGCTGCAAGCCCAAGGCGCGCCCCTATCCCAAACCAAGGGCGAGCGCGTCGGCGTGTATCTCACCAATGCCTTGACCGGATGGGAGCCGCCCAAAGGCCCAAAGCAACAGGTCATGGCGTGGGCCGAGCTTCAACAGGAACGCGACGCGGCCGAACACGTCAAGCGCGACAAGAAAATCCTGGTGGTGCTGGGCAATCCGCCCTACAACGGCTTTGCGGGAGTTGCCGTTGACGAGGAGCGCGCTTTAACCACAGCTTACAGAACTACTCGCAAGGCCCCCTCTCCTGAAGGACAGGGACTTAACGATTTATATGTCCGATTCTACCGCATGGCGGAGCGCCGCATCACGGAAATGAGCGGACAAGGAATCGTGTGCTTCATCTCCAATTATTCATGGTTGGATGGGCGCAGTCACACTGGAATGCGCGAACGTTTCATAGAAGCATTCGACCATATTTGGATTGATTGCCTGAATGGGGACAAATACAAAACGGGCAAACTCACACCTGACGGCAAGCCCGATCCGAGTGTATTTTCCACGCCTCACAACCGTGAAGGAATTCAAGTTGGAACGGCGATCGTACTTTTGGCCAGAAGACCGGACCATCGAGATGATGCCGAAGTTCAATTCCGCGATTTTTGGGGGGCGGGAAAGTTACAAGCACTACGGCAGACAGCCCTCCAACATCCCCAGCTAGGCTACGCACGGATCAACCCTCATCTCACATCGGGGCTGGTTTTGATACCATCGGTTGCCGAGGCGGAGTATTTTGGCTGGCCTCGGATAAACGAGCTATTGCCCGTATCCTTCCCGGGAATTAAGACCAGCCGCGACGATCTCCTGGTGGACATCGACCGATCGGTATTGGAAGGCAGGATGCGTGCATACTTCGACCCGCACGTTGGCGATGAAGACATGGCAGCGCTGTGTCCGGTGGCCATGCGAAACGCTGCCCGATTCGATGCAAAAGCCACTCGGCGCTGCCTGCAAGCACGCGGGATGTCCCAAACCGGCTTACGACGCTACTGCTACCGACCTTTCGACCTCCGTTGGCTCTATTGGGAGCATGAGACAAAACTTCTTGACGAGAAACGCGCCGAATACGTTGCACACTCCGGCGCGGAAAACGTGTGGCTGGCCGCAGTACAACACAACCGCAAGAGTTTTGATCCACCTATTGTGACGATCCATCTTTGTTCGTTGCATGTCATCGAGCGCGGGGCCAATCTATTTCCATTGCTGCTGAAGACATGTGACGACAAAGAAGGAACGCTATTGCCCGTAGAGTCGACACGACCCAATCTGTCGGATAAAGCGGTTGATGCGCTTCGGACATTGGGTTTCTCCGACCTGGTAATTGCGGCCCGCAGATTGTTTTTTCACGCCGTCGCAATCTTGTATGCACCCCAGTATGGCCGAGATAATGCCTCCCCATTAAGACAGGACTGGCCGCGCATCCCGCTGCCGGCGGATCGGAAGGCACTGGAGGCGTCAGCGGCGCTGGGCGAGCAAGTGGCGGCCCTACTGGACACCGAAGCCGAAGTGCCGGGCGTAACAAGCGGGAAGATTGCCCCGCTGCTGAGGACCATCGGCTTGATTACCAAGACTGGCGGTGGTGCGATTGACCCATCGGCCGATGACCTGGCGATAACGGCCGGCTGGGGACACTACGGCAAAGAGGGCGTGGTGATGCCCGCCAAGGGCAAGTTATGCGAACGCCAGTACGATGAAGGCGAAGCCAAGGCGCTTGACGCCGAAGCCGCGGCGCGGGGCATGACGGCGGCAGAGCTGCGCCGACTGCTGGGCGAGCAGACCCTTGACGTATACCTCAACGGCGTGGCGTATTGGCGCAACATTCCCGCCGGCGTGTGGGAGTATTACATCGGCGGGTATCAGGTCATCAAGAAATGGCTGAGCTACCGCGAGCATGAAATCCTGGGCCGAGCGTTGAAACCCGACGAGGCCCGCGAAGTGATGAACACGGCCCGGCGTATCGCGGCAATCATCCTGCTGCAACCCAAGTTGGATGAGAATTACCGCAAGGTGAAGGCGGCGACGTTCGATTGGCCGGGCAAAGCCTGAGAGCCGACGCCACGGCCCGTGCCGCGTGAAGGGAAACATCATGCCGGAAAGCCGAACCCAACGATTGGAAGCCACGCGCACGCGGCTGTTGGCCCTTCTGGACACTCTGAACGCTGCTTGGGCACCCATTGACTCTGCCGACAACGTGGCCTTGTATCTTCTCTGCGGCGTTGGGTTGGCGGAACTGCATTTCTCCGGGCGGGCCTGGACAAGCCAATCCGCCCTGGACTTTGAAGCCACGGCCTGCGGTGTTTGGATTGACGCCGACCGCAAGAGCATCTTGCCCGACGAAATCCGCCACGCTGTGCCAGCATGGGCCGGTTTGGCGGTGGCCGTGCAACTGAACCGGCCGATTCAAGCCCGGCTGACGGCCCACGGGGAAACCTGCAAGCGGGAGCTGCACGACGCTGGCGCCGGGCTGTTCCTGGAGTATGTCTGTTCGCACCCGATTCGCGGGCGGGTGACGGTTCGCGTTCTCGGCAACGAAACCTCGGCCCCCGGCGCAGTGAAGGCGGACAGCGTGATGGGCGACATCGTGAAGGCCCTGCAAGGCATCGAGCAAGCCCAGCGGACCATCGCGGCGGCGGCGAAGGGTACAAGCGAAGTCGCAGACCCCGCGGCCCCGACAACCGAGTTATTCAATGACGTCACGTTAGCCGTAAATGTGGTGGTCGGACGCAAGTATACTACAGCCGTGTCGCGGCTTGTCGAGATTGCCAAGTCAAGTGAACCGGCTGGGCGGAAGCTTCACTTGATGGAAAAGACCGGGCTGCTTCGGCCGGACGTGTCGGCGGCTGAGTTGGCAGCCCTTCTAAGAGTCACCCCCGCGGCCGTCAAGAAAACGCGATGGTGGAAGACACGCATGGCAATGCGACGCCAAGAGAAAGCCGAGGCCGACGCGCCCTATCTCCGCCGGCCCACTCCGAACCAACGAGGGCGACGCCGCGGGCCCGGCCCCCGGTGAGTTACCGGTAAGTTACCGGTAACTCGATTTTCCAAACTTTTTAACGCCGTAAGGGACAACACCTTACGGCGTTTTTCTTTTGCGCGAGGTTGCCGATTTTGGTTGCCCTAGGTCGGCCCTTGATAGAGGGCCGCGTGGTGCGGCCCAAATCGGAAACCTTGTATGGAGTGATGAAGATGACTGTGCAACCCGTGGAATCGTTGGCCTTGCGGCCCCGTGAAGCGGCCAAGGCCCTGGGCATTAGTGCCCGCACGCTTTGGGGCTTGACGGCCCCGCGCGGGCCGATTCCCTGCCTGCGGATCGGGCACGGCAAGCGTCAAACCGTGCTCTACCCCGTGGATGGACTGAAAGCCTGGCTGACGCGCGAGGCCGAAGCGACGAAAGGGGGTAACGATGACACCCGTTGAACGCCTGTTATCGAAGTTGCCCGATGCCAAGCAAGCGGGCAAGGGCTGGTCGGCGCGTTGCCCCGCCCACGATGACCAGCGGGCCAGTCTGTCGATTGGCAAAGGCGCGGACGGCCGGGCGCTGGTCAAGTGCCACGCCGGCTGTCCGGCCGAAGCAATCTGCGCGGCGGTCGGCCTGCGCGTGCTGGACCTGATGCCCACGGCCGACGCGCTCCCAACGCCAAGCAAGCCCAAGGGCGGCGGGAAGAACGGCAAGCCCCGGATTGTCGCCCAGTATGATTACCGCGACGAAACCGGCTGCGTTCTGTTTCAAGTCGTGCGCCACGACCCGAAGGATTTTCGGCAACGTCGGCCCGACGGCCGGGGCGGCTGGACGTGGAGCGTTCAAGGGGTGCGGGCAATTCCGTATCGCCTGCCGGAATTGCTGGCCGAGCCGACGCAACCCGTGCTTGTGGTCGAAGGCGAAAAGGACGTGGACGCCTTGGCCCGTATTGGCATGTTGGCGACGTGCAACGCGGGCGGGGCCGGGAAGTGGGCAGCCGAGCACGCGGCCTTTCTGCGCGGCCGTCGGGTGTTCATTCTGCCCGATAACGACGAAGCGGGGCGGAACCACGCCCGGCAGGTCGCCCGGTCCCTCCAAGGTATCGCCGAATCGGTGCGGATCGTCGAATTGCCCGGCTTGCCACCGAAGGGCGACGTGAGCGATTGGATTGCGGCCGGTGGGACAAAGGCGGAATTGATGCGGATTGCGGAAGCCGCGCCCGAGTGGATACCGAGCGTGGAGCCGTGGCCCGAAATCGTTTCCTTCGACGGGCTGGACCTGCCCGAGTTCCCAACGCACGTCTTGCCCCCAGCGTTGCGCGCATGGGTGGAAGCCGAATCCCACGCCACGCAAACGCCGGCGGACCTGGCCGGCATGTTGGCGCTGGCGGTCTGTTCGGCGTGCATCGCGCGTCGCGTGGTGGTCGAGCCGCGCCCGGGGTGGCGGGAGCCGGTCAACCTGTTTGTAGCCGTGCTGTTGGAGCCGGGCAACCGAAAGTCGGCCGTCTTCGCGGACGCGATGAAGCCGCTGCGCGAGTTGGAAGCGGAGTGGATTGAAGCCGCGCGGCCGGTAGTGGCCCGGGCACAATCCGACCGGCGGCAAGACGAAGCCCGGTTGCGGAAGCTGGAAAAGCTGGCAGCCGAGAAGGGCGACGCCGACGCCCGACACCAAGCCGGCGAGCTGGCAACGGCCCTGGCCGAGCAAGTCGAGCCGGTCTTGCCCCGGTTGATTGTCGATGACGCCACGGCGGAGAAGCTGGGTATGATGCTGGCCGAGCAAGGCGGGCGCATCGCCAGCATGTCGCCCGAGGGGGGCGTATTCGACTTGATGGCCGGCCTGTACTCCAAGAGCGGCATTCCACAATTCGGCGTTTACCTGATGGGACATTCGGGCGATGACCTGATTACCGACCGGGTGGGCCGCAAGAGCGTTCGCGTGGAGCGGCCCGCGCTCGTGTGCGCCTACGCGATGCAGCCGGCGGTAATTCAAGGGCTGGCCGGGAATCCGGCGTTTCGCGGCCGAGGGCTGTTGGCGCGGTTCCTGTACGCGGCCCCGCGAAGCTGGATCGGCCGGCGGGAAATCGCGCCCGCGCCCGTTCCCGACGCCACGCGGGAAGCGTATCGCCAAGCCGTGCGGGCGATGGCCGAAGTGGAAGGCGAAACCGTTTTGCACTTGGCGGCCGACGCAGCGGCGTTGTTCCGCGATTGGGAAGCCGAAATCGAATCCATGCTGGCCGACGGCGGGCCAATGGAAATCATGCGCGACTGGGGCGCGAAGCTGGCCGGCGCAACACTTCGCCTGGCGGCCGTGCTGCATTGCGTGGAGCATGGCCTGGCGGGGTGCATCGCCGGGCGAACCATTGCGGCGGCCGTGGGCATCGCCCGCTATCTGATTCCCCACGCCGAAGCCGTACTGAACATGATGCTGGCCAGCGACGAAACCGCCGACGATGACGCCCTCTACTTGCTCCGGTGGATTGAACGCCATGGACGGCGGGAGTTCAGCAAGAGCGAGGCACAGCACCACGGCAAGAGGCGATTCCCCAAGGCCGACGATATTGACCCGGCCTTGGCGGAACTAGAGCGGCGGGGCTATATCCGACCCAAGACAGCGGAAACCAGTGGCCCGGGGCGTCCCCCGTCGCCAGCCTACGAAGTGAACCCGGCCGTCTTCGCCAACGCGAAGCCGGAAAAGCGCTCCCGATATTCCCACAATTCGGCCGGCGAACCCAACCCACCACCCAACGGAGGGAATTGCGGGAATATTGGGAGCGCATTTGAGGGTCTTGAAACTGCAAACCGGGTGCGGGTGACGATATGAGAGGGACGCCCTCACCCATTGCCGACCTACTGGCCGATTGCGAAGCCCTTGGCATCTGGCTGATGCCGGATGGCGACAACGAGTTGACCATCGACGCCCCGCCAGAGGCCCTGACGCCGGAACTGTTGGGCCGGCTGAAGGCTCACAAGGCCGGCTTGCTGGCCCTGTTGCGGCCGGCGGCTTCCGACCTGCCCGACCGTGGGGCCGAGTCGCAGCGGGCCGCACAAAAGCCCGCCAAGCCGATATGCCGTTGCGGTTCAACCACCTGGCAGGACGTGCCGATCCACGACGGGCAATCCATCCGGCGGGACTGCGCACGGTGCGGCCGGTTTCTCGACTTTCCTGTTTGGTACGGAAAGGCTACTTTACATCGTGAACAGTAGTCGATAGAATGCCAACATGGCCAAGAAACGAACCAATCTACTGACCGACCAATTGCGGCAGGCAATCGACGATTCCGGGCTGACGCGCTACCGCATCGCCAAGGAAACCGGCATTAGCGAAAGCGCCTTGGCCCAATTCTACAACGGGCATCGTGGGCTTTCGATGAAAGCCTTGAACGCCCTGGGCGAGTGTTTGCAATTGACAATCACGTTGGGCCGGAAGCCAGAGAAGAAAGGGAAGTGACCAATGGCCAGCATCGCCAAGGACAAGAACGGCACGCGGCGGATATTGTTCGTCGCCCCCGACGGCCGGCGGCCGACCATCCGGCTGGGCAAGGTATCCCAGCGGGCGGCCGAAGGCATCAAGTACCGCGTCGAACAACTACTGGAGTGCCTCCTGTTGAATCGCCCGATGGAACCCGACTTGGCGCAATGGGTGGCGAACCTGGAACCGCCCTTGGCCAAGAAACTCGCCCGGGCCGGGTTGATTCCCAACCCCCAAGCCAAGGCGGCGGTTACGCTGGGGCCGTTCATCGAGAACTACGTGAAGAGCAGAGTTGACGTGAAACCTGCAACCAAGGAAGTGTGGCGGCAAGGCGAAATGGGGCTGGTGGAGTTCTTCGGCGCAGACAAGCCGTTGGGCGACATTACGCCGGGCGACGCCGACGCCTACAAGTTGCACCTCACGGGCAACGGGTTGGCCCCGATGACGGTTCGGAAGCGGCTTCAGTTCGCCACGATGATTTTCCGGGCGGCCTTGCGGCGGCGGTTGATTGCCGACAGCCCCTTCGCCGATGTTTCCATCAAAGCTTCCATGCCGAACCGAGAACGGTTTATCACGCCGGAGGAAACCGCAAAGCTGCTGGCAGCTTGCCCCAACCACCATTGGCGGGCAATCGTCGCCCTCGCACGCTTCGGGGGTCTGCGCTGCCCGTCGGAAGTGCTTTCGCTTCGATGGCAAGACGTAGACTGGGAAACCTGCCGGATCGTCGTCACGTCCCCGAAGACCGAGCACCACCCCGGCAAGGAACGCCGGACGATTCCGCTCTTTCCCGAACTACGGCCAACCCTGGAGGAATGTTTCGAGTTGGCCCCGGAAGGGGCCGTCTACGTGGTTGATGAGCGGATGCGGCAAAGTGCGATTGGTCCTTCCGGCTGGCGGAACTGCAACCTCCGCACGACATTCGAAAAGATCGTATGCCGCGCCGGTCTGACACCCTGGCCCCGCCTGTTCCACAACCTGCGGAGTAGTCGGCAAACCGAACTGGCCGAACGGTTTCCCTCGCACGTTGTTTGCGCCTGGCTTGGCAATAGCGAAGACATTGCCCGGAAACACTACTACCAAGTCACCGAAGCCCACTTCGCACAGGCAACAGGCTCTACGGAAAGCGGCGCAGAAAGCGGCGCACTTGGCGCACAAAATGCGGCGCAGCGGGCACGCGCCGGGTATCGCGGGGAATCGCACAATCCGACGTTAACCCTGGATGGAGCAATAGCTTACGCGACTTCCTGCGAAATCCCGCAAAATAGTGAACATATGTTTAGCGGATGGGGAGGGATTCGAACCCCCGGTGCATGAACATGCACAGCAGTTTTCAAGACTGCCGCCTTAGACCACTCGGCCACCCATCCAAAGATTAATGTCCCAAATCGTATACCAACCCCCTCGGGAGTTAAAGAATCAGGCTAACCATGAGTGGGGATGTCCGGTTTTTCGTGGCTACAAAAAGGGTCGGCGTAGCAAGCCGATTTTCCTTCCCAGTTTAGCAGCGACCTGGACGTAGCGCTGTCGGTTCGGAACAACTTTCGGCCCACGCCGTCCCCCCCTGCCTGGTTAACTCTTCCGTCATGCCTGGTTAGCCGTTCCCGCGTCCCCGGGTCTTGGCCGTCTGCGGCACCCGGTACCCGAGCCTGTCGATAGACGCTTTCGCATCATACGCAAGTCTATCAAACGAAGCTCGGGACGGAAACCTTCCGGTTCTCCTCTGTTCACCTCACGGCCCCCTTCAGTAAAGACCCGCAGGCGGTTGCCTCACCCGTTTTTCCACGGCACGGAACGTTCATTCCCCCCATGGGAGTTCCCGACGGCCCATGCGCTTCCTGGGGCAGTTCGGCCGCCACGCCCCGAATCCCGGGCAGAGTTCACCGCTTTGGACGCTGATGTTGCTTGGACAGGCCTGTTGACTGGCCAATGGCCGGCTTTTCGAGTAGGCTCATAAGTTCGTGATGCCTCGGCCTGGAGGCACTTGGCTGTTTTGGAATCCCTTGATCTGATTCGGATCCTCGGCCCCATGCCCTTTGAACTAGGCAAACTACGCAATATCGGGATTATTGCCCACATTGACGCGGGCAAAACCACCGTTACCGAGCGCATGCTCTATTACTCGGGTTTCACGCACCGTGTAGGGGGGGTGGACGAGGGGACCACGGTCACGGATTACGATCCGGAAGAGCAGGAGCGGGGCATTACGATCAACGCGGCGTGCGTGACCTTTCCTTGGAAGCAGGTGACGATCAATCTGATCGACACCCCAGGCCACGTGGATTTCACGGCCGAGGTCGAGCGGAGCCTTCGCGTGCTGGACGGGGGGGTTGTGGTCTTCAGCGCGCGCGAGGGCGTCGAGGCGCAAAGCGAAACGGTCTGGCGGCAGGCCGACAAGTACCACGTCTCCCGCCTGGCGTTCATCAACAAGATGGACCGCGAAGGAGCCGACTTTTTCGGCACGGTGGACGAGATCGAGAGGCGACTGGAATGCTGTCCGGTCGTGGTCAATCTTCCTGTCGGCGCCGGCCCCGCCCACACTTCCAACCCTTTCCGGGGCGTGATCGACCTGATCGAGATGAAGATGCTCACGTTCGACCCGAAGGACGAGGGGGCGACGATCCTCTCGCATGAAATTCCCGAGGAAATGCGGGACGACGCGGAAATGTGGCGGGGCGCGCTGCTCGACCGGCTTTCGCATCACAGCGACGAGTTGATTGAAAAGATGCTCGCCGAAGAGCCGATCCCCCGCGAGTTGATCCACCGCGTGCTCCGCGAAGCCACGATCCACAACATGGTCGTGCCGGTGCTGTGCGGGTCGGCGCTTCGGGGCGTGGGCGTGCAACCTGTGCTCGACGCGGTGGCCGCATGGCTGCCCAGTCCGGCCGACATGCCCCCCATCCAAGGCGTCGATCCGAAAAAGAACACCCCGATCGTCCGCAAACCGGATCCCGAGGAGCCGTTTTGCGGCTTGCTGTTCAAGGTGCAGGCCGAGCGGCACGGCGACCTGGACTACGTGCGCGTGTATTCGGGGCGGCTCAAGGCGGGCAGCCGGGTCTACAACCCTGGCAAGGACAAGAAGGAAAACGTTCCCCAGTTGTGGCGCATCCAGGCCGACCGGCGCGAGCAGGTCAACGAAGTCGCCGCTGGCGACATCATCGGCATCGTCGGTCTGAAGCATTCGGTGACCGGCGACACGCTTTGCCACCCGCAGCATCCGATCCTCCTGGAATCGATCGTCTTTCCCGAGACCGTCATCTCCATGGCCATCGAACCGGAGACCTCCCTGGAACGGAAGAAGCTGGCCGAGGTCCTGGAGATGATGAAGCGTCAGGATCCCACGTTCCGCGCCAAGGAGAGCGAGGAAACCGGCCAAACGCTAATCAGCGGGATGGGCGAGTTGCACCTGGAAGTCATCACCCATCGGCTCTTGCGGGATTTCAAGTTGAACGTCCGCGTGCACAAGCCGCGGGTGAGCTACCGGGAGACGATCGAAAAGGCGGTCGAAGTCACCGGGCAGTGCCACCGGACCATGGCGGGACAGCAGCTTTTCGCCGAGTTGACGATCCGCATGGAACCGTTTGCCCAGGGCGTCCGGCCGGTCACCGTGGTGGCCGCGTGCGGCGACCAATTGCCGGGTCCCTACCTCGCCGCGGCGATGCAGGTGCTGACCGAACAGGGGGAAGGAGGCGGCATGCTCGGGTTTCCGCTGATGCGCGTGAAGATCACCGTGCTGGGCGGGAAGGTCCACGAGACGGAATCCAATGAATTGGCCTTCCGGCTGGCAGCGGCCGACGCCTTCAATCGGGGCCTGCGCGAAGCGGGCATCGTGCTCCTCGAGCCGATCATGCGGCTCGAAATCACCACCCCAGAGGAGTATCTAGGCGACTTCGTGAGCGACCTGCAACAGCGCCGCGCCGAGATCACTCGGACCCAGACCCGCGGGCGGAACACCGTCATCGAGGCCCGCGCCCCCTTGGCCGAATTGTTCGGCTACTCGAACGCGATGCGCGGCCTGAGCCAGGGCCGGGCGACGTGCACCATGGAGCCCGCCGCCTACGGTCCCGCCCCACCCGAGGTCCTCCGCACCTTCCTCTAGCCCTGGCCGCGGGGCGTCCGGTTGCGGGCGCTGGCGGGAACCTCACGGACCCTCAAGCGGGTCCGGCTCGCCCATGTGCCAGCGGTAGATTCGGCGAATCGCATTGCCGACGAAATGGCCGGGGCGATCAGGCCGGTCGAGGATCGGCATCTGTTCAATCTCTTCATCCGTGTAACAGCCCTGGGGAATCACCACGGCGCAGGGGTCCGGCGGCGGGACGCTCGCGCAGCCCGCGCAAAACAGCACGCTGGTCCCGAAAACACCCAGGCTGGCCGTCAACCATGGATTGCGCACAACCGTTTCTCCGGGGATACGACGAGAGGGCCCCTTGTCTCATCGCAGCTTCCGCCGGGCGGGCGTTAAACAAACCGCGCGCCCCGTTGCCGTGCGCGCCGCGTGTTTTTTCAGCAACGTCCGCACAACAGCGGCAAGACGCATTTTCCCCACGTTCGCCGCCCTAACCATTCACGGGGACTGTCACGATTTTCGCGGCGAAGTCCGCGAAAACGGGACTGTCCCCCTGGCCGGTGAGGGGACATGCGCATTTTTCGCCGCGAAGCGGCCCGAAAAACGCGCCAGTCCCCGGCCTGTGAACGGTTCCGCCGCCAGCCCTCTACGCCGCCGGAAAACCGTCTGCTACACTGCCCCGAGCGACCGATCATGGAGGCCACGGCATGGACCTGGTTCTGACCCTTCTGGCTTTCTGCTTCGCCGCTTCCGCCGAGGGCTATGACCCGCTTTCGGTGCCCAAGGAAGCGGAAACGCGGGCCGCCGATTTCACGGTCCGCGATGAGCCCCGCGGCCGCAACATTCCGATCCGCGTCTACCTTCCCGCGGCACGCGGCCCCCAGCCCGTTGTTCTGTTCAGTCATGGATTGGGGGGCTCCCGTCAGGGGAGCGTCTACCTGGGCAAACACTGGTCCGCACGCGGTTATGCCGCGGTCTTTCTCCAGCATCCCGGCAGCGACGACTCGGTCTGGAAGGACCAACCGCCGTCGCAACGCATGGAGGCGATGAAGCGGGCGGCGTCGGCCCAGAATCTGATGCTTCGCGTGCGGGACGTGGTCGCCGTCTTGGATCAGCTTGCCCGGTGGAATCAGGAAAACGGACACCCGCTGGCCGGGAAACTCGATCTGAAGCGCGTCGGCATGTCGGGGCACTCGTTCGGGGCGGTGACCACCCAGGCGGTCAGCGGTCAGTGGATGCCGCTGGTCGGCCAGAAACTGACCGACGGGCGGATTCGGGCGGCAATCGCCTTCAGCCCCAGTCGGCCCCGGCGGGGCGACTCGGCCGCCGCCTTCGGCTCGGTCAAGATTCCCTGGATGTTGATGACCGGCACCCTGGACTCCGCGCCCATCGGAGACCCGGATCCCGCTTCCCGCTTGGACGTCTATCCCCACTTGCCCAACACGATCGACAAGTACGAACTCGTGCTTCACAACGCCGAACACTCGGTGTTTACCGATCGACCGCTGCCCGGCGACCGCCAACCGCGCAACCCGAATCACCATCGGGCGATCTTGGCCTTGTCCACGGCGTTTTGGGACGCGTACCTGCGGGACGATGCGGCCGCGCGGGCATGGCTTCAAGGTTCCGGAGCGCGGACCGTATTGGAAAAGGATGACCGCTGGCAGTGGCGTGCCCGCCTCGCTGACAGCGTGTCCCCCAAGAAGTGACCGTTCACAGGCCGGGGACGGGCTGATGTCTGGATCCGTTTCGGACCGAAAAATGCGACTGTCTTCTTCTGCCGGCAACGGCCGGTGATCGACGAAAGGACATCAAAATAGCGTAACCGTTCACGGGGAATGTCCCGATTTTCGCGACGAAGTCTGCGAAAATCGAACTGTCCCCCTTGGCCGGTCAGGGGCAAACGCATTTTTCGGCACGAAACGGCCCGAAAAACGCGCCCGTCCCTGGCCGGTGAACAGTTACAAAATAGCGACGCAGCTTCTGTCGGCGGGCTCAAGCCGCGCCAGCCAGAAGCTGCGTCCTCGGTTTCGACGTCCGGCCGATCAGACGATCGTCAGCACGTCGCCGTCCTTGTTGTTCTTCGCGTTCCAGTCGGTGACCTTGTCGTCGCCGCTGATGATGAACCAGTCGGCGCCCGCGCTGCCGGTGAGCTGATCGAAGCCCGCGATGAGCGCGGTCTCATCCAGGACTGCGTCGACCAGTTCGGCGTCCAGCGATTTGCTCGCGGCCCAGGCGGCGCCGATCGCGCGGAGGTCTTGCTCGGTGTACGCGCATCCGACGCATCCGGCCACGAGGATGTCGTGCCCGGCCGAGCCCACGATCCGGTCGGCGCCCAGGCCGCCGATCAGGAAGTCATTGCCCGCCGCGCCGGTGAGCTTATCATCGCCCGACCCGCCAAAGATCAGGTCGTTACCGGCCCCGCCCGTCAGCTCGTCGTTCCCGCTGCCCCCGTGCAGCATGGACATGATGGCCAGATCCAAGACTTCGATCCGGTCATTTCCGGCCCGGCCCCACGCACGCACTTGCGACACGAGGTTCAGGGGGATGTTGTTGCTGATCACCGCGCCGTTGAAGGTCACCTGGAGGTTCTGACCGCTGTTCGTGCGGCCGATCAGGATCACGTCGTCCAACGACGTGCCGCCGATCCGCACGATCCCGTTGGCAAACGTCACCTGACCTTCCGCCACCGCGGGCGCCACTTGCAAGGCGACCGTGGCCGGGGCGCTGGTCAGCCCGACCACGCCCGCCGCATCCGGGTCGCCCCGGTCGGTCACGGTGAACTTCAAATCGAACGTGCCCGACTGGTCGCAGGCAATCCCCGGCTCGAAGCTCAGCGTGGGCGCCCCGACAAACGTCCGGCCCACCGTCACCTCGTTGCCCGCCGCGTCCTTCAGGACCCCGCGGTCCGGCACCGCCGTGATCGTGAACGTCAAGTTGGCCTCGGCGGTCTCCACGTCCGAACCGTGCAAGGTGATCAGCGCCCGCCCGTCCTCGCTGACGGTGACCGTCTGACCAAGGGCCACCGGCGCGTCGTTCACCGCGTTGACCGCGACCGTGAAGGTGTTGCTCACCGCGGCCCCGGCCGCGTCCGTGGCCTGGATGGTGATTTGCGCCTCGCCGTTCTTGTTGGCTGCGTAGGTCAGCGTCAACTGCGTACCGTTGAGGCTCGCCGCCACCAGGCCCGGGTTCGTATTGCCCACCACCGACAGCGTCAGGCTGTCGCCGTTGGTCAGGATGTCCACGTCCCCGAACACCGCCGACAGATCGAGCACCGTCCCGGCCGCGTCCTCG
>Ga0073932_1002570_pt1 | contig 27485 bp, 17 predicted proteins | sample DewCreD2012metaG_FD_76967 | JGI IMG/M metagenome (GOLD analysis project Ga0073932, IMG submission 76967) | Hot spring sediment bacterial and archeal communities from British Columbia, Canada, to study Microbial Dark Matter (Phase II) - Dewar... ...
ATCGCCACCTCTTCCTCGCCGTCCTCGAATCCGTCCGCCCTCCCGGCGCCGGCTACCCCGAAACGATCCAGGCCCTCCCGCCCTCCGTGGCCTGCGTCGCCACCGTCTGGCTCGACGCCATCGTCGCCGCCGCCGCCGGCTCCCCCGCCCCCCACCCCCGCTGACACCGCCTCCCACCTGGTCGCGGCGGACCCTGATTCGCAGGCTCTCGTTCGCCCCACTCCCCCCGGCCCCGCTGACACCACCCCACACCCGACGACCCGGCCCCCCGACCAACGAAACCCTTCGATTCCCTTCGTCGGGGCGAGTGGATTCGAACCACCGACTCCCAGACCCCCAGTCTGGTGCGCTAACCAGGCTGCGCTACGCCCCGAACACCCGGCGCACGCCTCGCGGCCGCGCCGCACCCCGCTTCATAGACCGAACACCTCGCTTTGGCAACACCCTGCACGACCCCAGGATCCGGCGCGAGCCAGGTTGCCGCGCGGTCGTCGTCGTAGACGTGGTCGTGGTCGGCGACATCGAACGGTCACCCGGGTGGTGATCCCTGCCCATGCCCCGACCACGACGACGAAATCGGCCGGCGACCAGATCGCCATGGCGGAGTTGGGGCGACCCCGATCCTCTTGCCACCCGCGGCACCGACTACCAGGGTTGGTCGCCGCCGCCGGCTGCGCTAACCTCGACCCCGAACATGCCGCCCCGCACCGCACCGCCCCTCCTTGCCCTCCTCGCCGCCCTCGCCTGCAACCCCACCCGTCCCGCCCCCGACGCGCTCGACCACGCCGACCCCCCGCACCGCGCAACCGCCGACAGCGCACCCCGCATCGAACTCCCGGACGGAACGACCACCCAAGACGTTTCGACCGCAACCGTGGCCGGAGCAACCGCCGACGGTCCCGACGCCGGCCCGACCGACGCGTCGCCCACGAACCACGCCCCGGCCGGAGACGCCGCCGACGCCCCGCCGCCCCTCCCGCCGCTGCGCGACGACGCCGCCCGACCCGACTGGCGCTGGGACCGCAAGGCCCGCCGCGTCATCGACCGCCAGACTCTCCCCGCCGCGTTCCGCCGCGCCGGCTACTCCCTCCCCGAGGGCGCCGCCGTCTACGCCGCCCGCATCGTCCCCGGCGTCAACGGCCCCGCCTATATCCTCTACCAGGCCGGACGAGGCGCCTTCTCCGCCGACTTCTGGCCCGCCTCCACCGTCAAACTCCTCGCCGCCCTCGCCGCCCTCGAATACGTCCGCGACCTCGGCTTCACCGGCGCCGCCCGCGTCTCGTTCGACGCGAAGACCTCCGATTCGCTCCGCGCGATCGTCGATCGATCCCTCCGCGTCTCCTCCAACAGCGACTACGACCTCACCCTCCTCCTCGCCGGCGTCGACCGCCTCAACCGCCGGTTCCTCACCCCCGAACGCGGATTCCCCACCATCGTCATCCAACGCTCCTACACCGGCCTCGACGTCCCCGACTCGCCCCCCTGCACCCTCGAACAACACGGTCGCTCCCGCCTCCTCCCCGCCCGCCCCGCAACCCCCGACGACCGTTGCCCCGACCACGGCAACTGCGCCACCCTCTTCGAACTCGCCGAGGCCCTCCGCCGCGTCGTCCTGCACGACGAACTCCCGCCCGCCGAACGCTTCGACCTCGACGACGACGACCGCGCCGCCCTCCTCGACGCCCTCTGCGTCGCCGACTCCTCCCCGTTCCTCGACGGCGCCACCCGCGCCCTCGGCGCCCCCCCCCGCATCTGCCACAAGACCGGCTCCGTCGGCGGCCGCGACTTCCTCGATCACGCCCTGATCGAATCCCCCGCCTCCGGCGAACGCTGGCTCCTCGCCGCCTCCGTCCCCGACCAGGGCGGCGCCACCGCCTCCAAGGCCGCCCTCGCCGAGATCGCCGAACAGGCCCTCCGCGCCCTCCGCAACCGCTCCGCCGGCTTCCCCCTCCAACCCGACGCCGGCATCCCGATCACCGTCCAACTCGACCGCACCGGACGCGGCCGCGCCGCCGCCGCCCTCCTCACGATCGATGCCCCCGGCGCCGATACCGTCGCCGCCTTCCTCGACGGCCGCCCCCTCGGCGACGCCTCCCCCGCACAGGGCCGCTTCACCCTCCGGCTCCAACCACCCCCCCGCGACGACCACCTCCTCGCCCTCCAGGCCGCCCGACAGGACCACCCCATCGGCTACCGCTCGCTCCGCCTCCCCTTCGGCCCGACTCCCCCCGCGACCCGCCGCGCCGCCCCTCCTTGACGCGCCCGACGCGATGCGTCAAGTCCTTGACAGACCAGGAAGTCCGGCGCAGCATGGCCGGGACCGGAAGCCGGGAGGACCCCGGCCGCAGGAGACACGGATGAACCGCGAAGAAGTCGCCTTCACGATCATGAAACCCCTCGACCTCGCCCTCGGCGCCGCCGTCAGCGCCGCCCGCCGCAGCCCCTCCTTCGAACCGCTCAGCGACCGCTTCTACGGCATGGCCCGCACCGTCCTCGGCCGCCTCTACGCCAAGAACAACGACCTCCAGGCCGAAGGCCTCGAACACGTCCCCCCCACCGGCGGCGTGCTGTTCGCCGCCAATCACCAGAGCTGGAACGACGTCCAGGTCGTCGGCGCCACCTGCCCCCGCCGGCTCCGCTTCCTGGCCAAGACCGAGTTCGAAACCTGGCCGGTCCTCCGCCACCTGATCGCCCTCTCCGACTCCCCCTTCATCCGCCGCGGCGGAGACCCCCAGGGCATGGCCCAGGCCGTCCAGGCCCTCCGCGACGGCCGCGCCCTCGTCATCTTCCCCGAAGGCACCATCCCCGGCGAGGAAGACAAGGGACGTCACGAGGTCGAACCGGATACCGGACTGCTCCGCGGCCACACCGGCGCCGTCCGCCTCGCCATCGAAGCCGGCGTCCCGATCGTCCCGGTCGGCGTCTCCGGCACCGGCAAGTCGTTCCCCCCCGAAGTCTACCCGCGCCTCGAACTCCTCGAAGCCCCCAGACCCGTCCCCGTCACCGTCCGCTACGGCGAACCGATCCGCTACGACCAGTACCACGGCCGGCCGGTCGGCGCCGACGACCTCCGACGCCTCACCAAGGAACTGATGCTCGCCATCTCCAGGCTCGTCGATTTCCAGCGCCACTACGTCCCGATCACCGTGCCGATCCCCCCACTCCCACGCTACCGCAAACTCGGCGTCCTCCTGCTCCACGGCTTCACCTCGAGCGTCCGCACCGTCGATGGCCTGGCGCCCCTGCTCCGCGAGGCCGGCATCCCGTACCGCATCCCCGTCCTCCGCGGCCACGGGACCCGCTACACCGACCTCGAAGGCGTCACCGCCCAGGACTGGTACGAAGACGCGGAAACCGCCCTCTGCGAGCTGTCCCGCGAAGTCGACAAGGTCGTCGTCGTCGGTCTCTCGATGGGCGGCCTCCTCGCCATCCACCTCGGCATCCGCCACCCCGACAAGGTCGCCGCCGTCGTCACCTGGGGCGCCGCCCTCCGCTTCCGCGACCCCCTCGCACCTCTCTCCCCGCTCCTCGCCCGCGTCGTCAAGAGCTGGCCCGCCCCCGAAGCGTTCCAGGACCAGAGCCTCAAGGTCTACTCCGAGAATTACCCGAAGTTCATGACCGGCGCCTTCGCCTCCCTCTTCCGCTTCGCCCGCGAAACCGAACGCCGCCTCCCCGAACTCGCCGTCCCGATCGCCGTCCTCCACTCCAAGCGCGACCAGGTGATCGACCCCCTCTCCGCCGTCCTGATCTACCGCGACGTCTCCTCCCCCCACCGCGAAATCCACTGGTTCCACCGCTCCGGCCACGAAATGGGCCAGGACTGCGAACGCGACGCCGTCTTCGCCCGCACCATGGACTTCATCCGCAAGTTCCACGACCCCGCCCCCGGCAACCCGTAGCCCCCACGGCCCCTGGGCGCCGGCGTGGGCGAGCGCCCCCTCCCCCGCGGGCTGACGCCTGCCCGGATCGCTGCGCACGCCGCCCCCCTCCACGGCCGCACCCGGCCGGGTCCCGAAGTGCAACCCGACGTCGTGACCTCTCCGAACGGGCCTGCCGACGGTCTCCCCGGACAACACCGCGGCCCGCCGATCGCCACCCGCCGACGCGATCCGCCGGCGCACGAATGGCGGCCCCCAGGCCGCGCCGTCCCGTCCCTTCGAGCAGTCCCCGCTTCGTCCGGATCCCCCGCCGCCCTACTCCACCCAGCGCCCCAGCGGCGCGGCGTACGCGGCCGGGATCTCCGGCAGCGTGTCGCCGTCCGCGTCGGGCAGCCCACGCACGTACTGCCACAACGCCATCCACAACTTCAGCTCTTCCACCGAACCCGGCGTCGCCGGCTCCCGGTCCAGCAGCATCTCGAACAGGTTCGTCACCTCCGTCCCGTCCGCCCGCTTCGGCGTGATCGATAGCCCCCCCAACGTCATGCTCTCGATCAGCGACATCAACGAGGCGACGTAGTAGTCGACCGCGATCCGGTACAGGTTCGTGTCGCTCCCGTCCAGCGGCAACGACGTCGGCGAATACCCGTCCCGCTCGTTCCCCAGGAATACCCCGTCGACCCGCCCCAGGAACGGACCGCTCGGGTTCGAATGACAACGCAACCCCGAGAACTGAATCCAGTAGTCGCTCCCCCCGATCCCCGCCAGGCTCGCCGAAACCTCGCACGCCGCCCGCAACTCCAACGCATCGACCCAGAAACTCACCAGCGGATACCCCGGGATCCGATCGGGCCCGATCCCCAACGGCAACACCCGCATCAGGTCCGCGAAACAGATCACCCCCTCGTCCCCGACCAACAGGTCGTCCCGGATCACCCCGTCCGACTCGAACGCCGCGATCACCGGATCCCCCGGCGTCACCGCCGCCGCCACCGTCCGGAACGCGTCCGTCACCAGGTCCCCCAGATTCGACTCCGCGAAACCCGGCGTCGCCAGCGCGAACGTCGTCTCCGCCACCCGCGCCCGGTACGACGTGCCGAACATCGGCCCGAGCACCGTGTCGTCCAGCCCGTCGATCGCCATCTCCACCAGACCCTGCACCGTCGCGTCCCCCGCAATCGAATCGTCGATCTCGTGCAGCGTGTAGTCGACCAGCCGCACCCCGCCCGCATCGACCTCCACCGTCAACTCCCCGAGGAACCGCGTGTACGAGCCGGCCTGCACCACCAGCGTGTCCGTCCCCTCCGGCACCCGCACCTCCGTCAACGCGTCGTGGCTGTGCCCGCCGACGATGATGTCGATGTCCGGCGCCGCCGCCGCCAGGTCGTCGTCGCTCTGATCGGCCGACAGACCGATGTGCGTCAGCGCCACCACCACGTCCGCGCCCCCCGCCCGCAACCCCGCCGCCGCCGCCTGCGCGCGCGCCAGCTCCTGGTCGAACGTCACCGGCGCCGCCAGCGGCGCGACCTCCGCCGCGCTCTCCCCGAGCCACGACAGCAGCCCGACCCGCAACCCGCCCGGCAGCTCCAGCGTCACCGTCGGCACGATCGTCCCGGCCGCCACCAGGTCCTCCAGCCCGTCGTCGCCCGCGTCCGTCGCGTCCGTCACCATGTTCGTCGCCAGGATCGGCACGTGGAAACCCGACCGCGCCCCCGCCGCGATCGTCGCCGCCAGGTGCGCCGGCGTCCAGTCGAACTCGTGATTCCCGATCGTGATCGCGTCGTAGCCCACGTACTCGAAGAACTGCAACGACGGCGCCGCCACCTCGTCCAGGATCGAGAACAACGTCCCCATCGAAAAGTCCCCGGAATCGGTGACCAGCACGTCGTGCCCCGCCGCCTCCAGCGCCGACCGCCGCTGCGCGATCAACGCCGCCAGCCGCGCCGCGCCCCCGACCGTCGGGTCGTCCCCCGTCGTCGCCGGCGTGTACTCCAGCTCCGGCCCCGTCCCCATCAGGTGCGCGTGCATGTCGTTCGTGTGCAGGATCGTCAACCGCCGCGGCGCCGTCGTCTCCCCGTCGGAAACGTCGCCCGGCACCTCGCCGTCCGGCTCCACGTCGCCGTCGGGCTCCACGTCGGCGTCCGCGTCCGCGTCCGCGTCCGCCCCGGTCTCGGCGACGTCCGCATCCGCCCCCGAATCGTCGTCCCCGCACCCCGCCCCCGCCCACAACAGCCACGCCGCCGCCGACACCAGCCACAACCGACCCAGCTTCGCTCGACCCATCGTCTTCCGACCTCCCTGCGGGCGCCCCGGACGGCGCCCGCCAATCGCCGAACCACCCCGGCCGCCTCGGCCCGCGACGAACCCTAGCACAACGTGCTAACCTTGCCAGTACCGCCCAGGAGGCGCACCCATGCGCAGGCTGCTCCCGCCCCCGCCCTTCGTGATCGATCCCGAACGCGGCACCCCCGCCCTCGGCTCCTACCGCGGCCCCCTCCCCCCCGTCGACCTGACGCCCCTCCGCCGAGGCCCGCTGTTTCGCCTCGCCCGAACCAAGCGCTGGACCTGGATCGGCATCGCCTCCGACGAGGTGTTCCTCGGCCTCGCGATTGTCGACCTCACCTACGCCGCCGGCACCTTCGCCTTCGCCGTCGAACGCGCCACCGGACAACGGCTCTCCGACCGCTCGGCCCTCGGCCCCGGCTTCCTCGGCTCCGTCAACCACCTCACGGAAGAAGGCGCCGCCGCCCGCTTCACCCTCGGCCCACGCCGCGCCTCCGTCCTCCGGCCCCCCGGCGCCTCCGCCTGGACCGTCCACGCCGAACTCGCCGACCTCCACCTCGACGCCCGACTCGAATCGACCGGCGCCCCACCCCCCCTCTCCGCGATCGTCGAGTCGCAGCCGGACGCGCTCGCCGTCACCCAGAAACGCGCCCTGCTCCCCGTCACCGGCGCCCTTCGGGTTGCCGGCCGAACCTTCGACCTCGACCGCGCCGAGGCCGGCATCGACTACTCCCACGGCTACCCGCCCCGGCACACCGTCTGGAACTGGTGCTTCGCCCTGGGCCGCGCCCGCAGCGGCGAACGCGTCGCCCTCAACCTCGTCCGGGGGTTCGTCGGCGAAGCCGAATGCGTCGCCTGGGTCGGCGACGTGCTCTGCCCCCTCCCCGAAGCACGCTTCGCCCGCGACCCCCAACACCCCCTCGCCCCCTGGCGCGTCCGCACCGACGACCAGACCGTCGACCTCGAGTTCGCCCCGCAGGCCATGCACCGCGAAGATCGGCGGCTCGGCATCGTCTCCTCCCACTTCGCCCAGGTCACAGGACACTTCCACGGCACCCTCGCCCTCCCCGACCGCCCACCCCTCGAACTGGCCGGCGTCCCCGGCGTCGTCGAGGACCAGGACATGCTCTGGTAGCCCGGCTCAACCCGGCGCCGCCTCGCGCAACGCCGCCAGGAACTCGTTCGCGTCGCGGAACCGGTCCGCCGGACGAGGCGCCAACGCCCGCAACAACACCCCCTCCTGCGCCGCCGTCAACGACGGCCGCAACTCCCGCGGCCGCGGATACCGGCCCTCGACGAGCGCCCCGAACTGCTCCACGTCCGTCGCGAACCGCCCCCGCTCGAACGGCTGCACCCCCGTCAGGCACAGATACAACACCAGCCCCGCCCCCCACAGATCGACCTGCACGTCCGGCACCTCGACGTCGCCCGCCAGGAACGGCGCCAGACGCTCCGGAGGACACCACGCCAGCGTCCCCCACAACATCCCCGGCCGCGTCGCCACCTCGTGCCGGAACAACACCTGCGACCGCCGCGGCACGCGGCGCATCGCCGTCGCCAGCCCGAAATCGATCAGCCGCACGTCCCCCGCCGCCGGCGCCGCACCCGCCGAAGGCCGCACCAGCAGGTTCGCCGCCTTCACGTCCCGGTGCATCACCCCCTCGCGCTCCAGATACGCCAGCGCCGACAACAACGCCCCCACGATCGCCAGCGCCGCCGGCCAGTCCAACGCCCCCCGGCGCCGCACGATCTCCCCCACATCCGCCCCCGGCACGTACTCCATCACGAAGAACGGCGCCCGCCCCCGCGGCCCCGGAAGCACCCCCTCGTCCAACGCCGCCACGATGTTCGGATGCCGCAACTGCCGCAACAGGTGCGCCTCGTTCACGAACCGCTCCCGCACCTCCGCCATCTGCTGCGCCAGCGGCGCGTCCGGGTCCACGAACGCCGGCGGCCCCTCCCGCAACCGCTCGTGCAGGTGCGGCAGGTCCAGCACCTTCACCGCCACCTCCCGGTCGCTCTCCCGCCCCACCGGGTCCGACCGCCGCGCCAGATACACCACCGAGAACCCCCCCATCGCGATCGGCCGCACCACCCGGTACGCACGCTCCCCCACCGCCAACATCGCGCCGGCCAGCGCCGTCGGATCGATGGAACGCTCGCCGCTCGTCACCCGTCCGTCCCCTCCCCCTCCCGCGCCCCCGGCCGGAACCCCGACCCCGAACCCGACCGCCATCCCCTCCCCCGCAACCTAGACCGAAGTTCCGCCACGCGTCCACAGACGACCACGAGGCGGCACCCCCACCGGAGGAAGAGGACGGGCCATGTGACGCCCCTGCCGGTCGGGCGGCGCCGGACAGCGTCGGACGGCAGCGGACGGCGTCGGGGCCCTCGGGCGCACTCGACCGGGCACGCGCGAAACGCATCCCCGGGCGACGTGCCGCCCCCACGAATCGGGCTGCGTGACGCCCCTACGGGTTGGCCGGAGCGGGAGCGGGAGCGGGAGCGGGCGCCCCAGCCCCGAGCAGATTCACCAGGTCCTCCCCGGGTTGCACCACCGGCGTCCCGGCCGGCGCCGTCCCCGCCGCCTCGCTCTTCGTCACCTTCGACGGATCGAACAACAGGTCCGCCGCCGGGCCCTTGGCCACCAGGAAGATGCCGGCGTCGAGCAGCGGGTCGAGGCCCGTGAGACGCACCCAGCGCTGCCCCTCCGCGTTCTCCCCGCCCACCTCGATCGTGACGGTCTTCGGTCCGGGGCCCGGAACCGCCGCGGTCGCCCCCTCCGCCGCCCCCGGCGGCTGCGAAATCCAGGTCAGCCGCACCACCGCCACCGGCACCGTCAGCCCCGCCGCCTCGCGCGACACCCGCACGAACTTCACCGCCTCGATCTCCAGCACCCGACGCACGTGCGACGTGAGCTTCTCGGGGTCGAGGCCCGCCAGCGTCGTCCCGGCGGCCGCACTCCACGCACTCCCGATCGGATGCTGGAACGACCAGGTCTTCCCCGCGTTGGAGAAGACCGCCGCCGTCACCCGGTCCGCCGACACGTCGCCCAGCAGACGCGGGGCGCGCAGGTCGTTGAGATCCTCGATCGCCAGGTCCCCGAGCTTGTCGCCGCCGAGCAGATACACCTGCCGGTCGCCCGGCGTGTCCGTGTACACCGGCCGCTTGCCGTCCGGCGTCGTCCCGCCGAGGTACAGGTTCAGCGTCTTGTCGTCGGCCGTCGTGAACGTCCACTGCACCGGCACGTCCGGCGTCGGCGCCTCGACCTTCGCCGCCAACGCCAGCAGCGGGTCCCGCAGCGAGGTGAACGTCCCCTGGAGCTCGCCGGCCAGCGCCCGGATCCCCCCCGCGGCCGCGGCCGCGCGGTCCGGGTAGATCACCGCGTACAACCCGGCCATCTGTTCGAGGAACATCGAGTTCTGCGTCAGCACGTTGGCCAGCTCGAGCTGCCCGACCGAACCGCCGCCGCTCCCCATCCGCATCGCCTCGCGGATGTCCTGCGGGAAGTTCTCGATCAGGTCCTTGAGCGTCACCGGACGGTCCCCGACCCGCAGGCCCGGCAGCGCCACGAAATCATCCGCGCGCAGCGTGCCGAGCTTGCGCGTCACCGCCGCGATCGTCGCCCCGTCCGCCTTCGCGAACGATACCCCCTCCCCCGGCTTCCACTCGTCCGTCCCCTCCCCCTTCGTGAACGTCGCGCGCACCCCCCCGATCGTCACCGCGACCGTCCGGATCTGGTCGCTCGCGACGTCCCGCACCACCCGCCGCTCGCGATACTCGTCCAGCCCCGTCGTCTCCGACCCGATCACCCGCTCCATCGTGTACTTCGACACCAGGTACACCGTGTCGGGCGCCGGAGCCGCCGGATCGGTCCGCATCACGTAGTAGTTCTCCTTCGCCTCGTCCAGGTTGCCGACCAGCAACTTGTACGTCGTCGGCGTCTTCCCCTCCGGCTGCGCCACGAACGTCACCATCGCCCCCGCGAACAGCCCGCCCAGCCCCGTCACCTCCGGCGACGGGTCGTCGGCGAACTTCGTCGCCCGCAACCGCGCCAGCGCCCCCGCCGCGCCCGAGATCTTCGCGGCGTCCGCCAGCCAGTTCTCGTCGGCCGGCTCCAGCATCCAGACCTTGTCCTTCTGCACGAAGGTCTTCTCCCCCCGCCCCCGCGCCACCGTGATCTGCGTCAGCTCCCCCGCCTCCAGCTCGAAGATCTGATGCTCCCGCAGATCGTCCACCGTCCGCGTCAGCTCGTCCCGCCCCAACCCCTCCACCGTCCAGATCGCCGACTCGTCGGGCTTGCGCACGAACGTCCGCCCCCCGACGGTGTTGCCGACGATCAGATCGACCACCGGCCGGCCGTCCCGCGAGGCCGTGACGCGGATCCCCTGCTTCTCGTCCAGCCCCAGCTCCTCGCGCGCCTTCGTCGCCGGCACCTCCGCCAGGTCCAGGTTCTTCAGATGCTCGACCAGCCGCTCGATGTCCGCCTTCGACGCGGGGAACTCCAGCGGCTTGCGCAAGAACCACTTCCCCCCCTCGTACGCCAGCTCGATGATCTCCCGCCCCTCCTTGCCCGCCGGCGCCGCCGCCTCCGACCCCCCGCCCAACAGGTCGCCCTCCGACCCCTCCGGCTTCTTCTCCACCGCGCCTTTCTCCGGCGCGGGACGGTCGATCGTCAACGTCACCCCCGTGTAGTCGTCCCCCAACGCCAGCGTCTCGGCGCGAACCTGCGCCGCGGGCGGCGCCGGCGTGGCCACCGCCAGCACCAGCACCTCCACCACGAACAGCACCGCGACCACGATGATCGGAGTGCGCTTCATCGCTCCACCTCCTTCCCGGAGGACTCGCCCTTCCCCGCTGCCTCGCCTTCCCCCGCCCCTTCCCGCGCCGGCCGCGACGAACCCTCCGCGCCGCGCGACGACCGGCCCCCCGCCTCACGACCACCGGCCGGCGCCGGCGCCCTGCGGTACGCCCGCACCAGCACCATCGCCCCCAGACTCAACGCCACCAGCGCCGCCGGCCAACCGACCGTCAACAGCCAGGTGAACTTCTTCTGGTGCGCCTCGTCCGGCAACGGCGTCTTGAACGGCGGCGGCTCCGCGTTCTTCCCCCGCACCTCCAGCAACCCCTTCTCCGACAACAGCCAGTCGACCGTGTTGAGCAGCAGGTTCGGGATCGCCCGCAGCCGCGGATTGCCCGCCAGCCCCCCCTTCAACGCCTCCGGAATCAACGGCACCGACGAACCGTAGGCCAGCACCCGCACCGCCCCGTCCGACTTGTCCTTCCGACCCTCCGCCGACGCCGGCGCCGGCACCTCCTTCCCCGCGAAGTAGCTCGCCAGCGGCCCCTCGATCGCCACCATCAACGGCCGCGAACCGCGCTGCGCCCGCTGCCGCTCCTCGTCCGTCGAGGTGTCCCGCAGCTCGGGCGGCGCCTGCGGCGGCATCCCCCCCAACGCCATCGGGAACATCACCTCGCTCGAACTCCCCAGCCACGACTGCTCCGAAGACTGCAACAACACCGCGAACCGCGCGTCGGCCCGCCCCCGCGCCGCCTCCGACAGGTCGACCGTCGACGCCTGGTACACCAGCATCTTGTCGATCCCGAACGTCACCGGATGACCCTCGGCCAACTCCTGCGAGGTGAACACCGCCGTGAACTTCGAGTACTCCGGCTGCACCGTCCCGCCCCGCGTCAGCCGCATCCCCGTCACCCGCTGCGGCACCTCGTCGCTCGCCGCGTCGCTCAACACCACGTCGTCCCCCAGCTTCACCCCGACGTGCGCCAGCCAGCCGTCGAGCGCCGCGTCGAGCGGCTTGATCTCCGGAAGCTGCATCTGCCCCATCATCTGCATCTGCGGCGGCGGCTCGATCACCGTGAACCCGTTGCCGAAGAACGCCACCGCCCCGCCCCGCATCAGGAACTGGTCGAGCTGGTACAGCTCCGCCTCGACCAGCGGATCGGCCGGCGTCGCCATCAACAACGCCTGCACGTCCGCCGGCACCGGCTTCGCCCCCCCCTCCAGGTTCACCGTCACCACCTCGTGGTACGACAGCACGTTCTTCAGCGTCTCCAGGAACTGCGGCTGGTCGAACGCCCCCTGCAACTCCTTGTGCCCCGTCAATACCCCGAGCTTCAACGGCTTGCCCGTCAACGTCCGCAACAACGTCGTGAGCTGGTACTCCAACCCCACGTCCCGATCGACCACCGGAATGCGCTCGGTGCGCCCCTTGTACGTCACCGCCACCCCGCGCATCACCTCCCTGGTCACCGGATTCCCCGCCTCGATCGCCACGTACGGCGCCGGCTCGATCCCGATCGCCTTCGCCCGCTCCGCCACCCCCGCGTCCTTCGGGTCGAGATAGCGCACCACGAGCTGCCCGCCGGCCGCCGCCCGGTACTCGTCGAGCAGGTCGGCCAGCGACTCGCGCAACGGCACCATCTCCGGCGGCACGTCCTCCGGAAAGAACACCTCCGCCGTCACCGTGTCGTCCAGCTTCGCCGCCAGCTCCCGGCTCACCGGCGACAGCGAATACAACTTGTCCCGCGTCAGATCGACCCGCGCCGAATGCAACGAACCGATCACGATCAGCAGCACCAGGTCCAACACCACGTAGATCGTGAAGAACGTCGAACGCCAGCGCACCACCGACCGCGACTGCCCCGCAAAACGCTCGACCAGCAGCCACCCCGCCAACGGCGCCAACAACAGGAACGCCGCCGCCAACCAGCCCCAATAGGGACTCTGGTGGAACAACAACTGCAACGCGCGCGTCATGACCCTACCTCCACCGCCGACTGCCGACCAACCGGTGGGCCAGGAAGATGAACACCGCCGACACCCCCAGGAAATAGACGATGTGCCCCGAATCCAGCACCCCGCGGGCGATGCCGTCGAAATGCGGACGGAAGGCGAGGAACTCGAGCACGTTGCCGACCCCCGCGCCGAACAGGAAACTCACCTTGTGCAGGAAGAAGAACGGCAACGCCACCACCAGCGCCACCACGAACGCCACCACCTGATGCTGCGTCAACGACGAGGCAAACACCCCGATCGCCAGGTACCCCAGCCCGACCAGCGCCAACCCGACATAGCCGGCCGCCACCGCCCCCCAGTCGAGCCGCCCGAGCGTCGCGACGTAGATCGGATAGACCGCGGTCAACGCCAGCACCACCAGCAGGTACGCGAACGCCGCGAAGTACTTGCCCAGCACCACCTCGATGTCCCGCACCGGCAGCGTCGTCAACAACTCCAGCGTCCCCGAACGCCGCTCCTCCGCGAACAACCGCATCGTGATCGCCGGCACCAGGAACAGGAACAAGAGCTGGCTCCCGTTGAACAGGTTGTCCAGACTCGCCACCTTCCGCACGTAGAACGGCCAGCCCACGTCCTGATGGAACACCCCGAAGAAGAAGAACAGGCCGAGCAGGAAAAGGAAGATCGATGTCACGACGTAGGCGAGCGGCGAGCCGAAATAGGCCGCGAACTCCCGCTTGCCGATGACCCAGGTGGTCCGCATCACGCCCTCCTAGTTCCCCTGCGACGACTGGAGATCCTCCTGCGTCAACCGCAGGAACACCTGCTCCAGCGTCGCCAGCTCCCGATGCAACTCCAACACCGACCAGCCCCGCTCCACCGCCAACCGGAACAACTCCGGCCGCAGGTCGCTCGCCGTCGATGCCAAGATCGACCAGGTCGGCGGCTCCTCGGGCCCGCGATCGAGCGGCGTCACGTCCGCCACCCCCGCCAACGCCTTCAACCGCTCCCGCACCTCGGCCTCCCCCGGCACCGCCCCACCCGACCCCGCGCCCACCGCAAACAGATACCGCCGCCGCGCCCCCTCCAGATGACCGCGCAACTCGTCGAGCGGCGCGTCGGCGACGATCCGACCCTGGTTCACGATGATCGCCCGCCGACAGGTCAACTCGACTTCCGACAAGATGTGCGTCGAGAGGATCACCGTCTTGGTCCGCCCCAACTCCCGCACGATCCCGCGGATCTCCACGATCTGGTTCGGGTCCAGCCCGCTCGTCGGCTCGTCCAGAATCAGGATCTCCGGATCGGGCAGGATCGCCTGCGCCAACCCCACCCGCTGCCGCAACCCCTTGGACAAGACCCCGATCGGATCCCGCATCCGGTCCGCAATCCCGCACTGCTCCGCCGACCGCGCCACCCGCAGGTCCCGCTCCCGCCCCGTGATCCCCCGCACCTCCGCGCAGAACCGCAAAAAACCCATCACCGTCATGTCCGGATACAACGGCGCGTTCTCCGGCAGATACCCCATCATCTGCCGCACCCGCAGCGGCTCCTCCGAAACGTCGTGCCCCTTGACCTTGATGCTCCCCGCCGTCGGCGCCAGGAAACACGTCAACATCTTCATCGTCGTCGTCTTCCCCGCCCCGTTGGGCCCCAGGAAGCCGAGCACCTCGCCGGAATGCAGGTCGAACGAAATCCGATCCACCGCGCGGTGCAACCCGTAGTACTTCGTCACGTCGCGCGCCGTGACCATGGTCTCCGTTCCAGCCATCCGCCTGTGACCTCCTCGACGACCGCCTGACGTCCGAACGCGCAGCCACCCCGTCCCAAGGGCGCCGCCCGGTACAAAACGCCGCGCACCATAAGCCGGCGCGGCTGTTTGTCAACCTCCAACTCCCGGAAGGGAAGAGCTATTCCCGACCACCGGTCAATCCCCCGATTCGACCCCACCACGGACCCGCCACGCCCCACGACCGTCCCGGATTCCCGATGCGCCGATGCGGGGCTCCCAACCGGACCCCCCGGCCCCGGTCGGTCGCCCCCAGCGAGGAGGAGAACGAAGGTCAAGCGACCCGGACGGGTCGCCGAAAGGTCAGACCGAAACCCGACGACCCGGACGGACCGCCTCGTCCACCACCACCGGCCAGGACAACGGCTCGGAACCCGACGCCACCGGCACCGGCGTCTCCCCCGCCTGCGCCGCCAACGCCTCCTCCGCCGCCTCCTCCGCCAGCAGGTCGAACGCCGCCTGCGCCCCCATGTACCGCGCCAACACCCCGGGCCGCAACGCCGCCACCCCCGCCAACGCGAACCGCGAAATCTCCGCAAACGTCTCCACCGTCGCCGGACCCCGCCGCAACCCCTCCAACACCGGCGCCGACAACGGCCGCCCCACCGAAACCACCACCCGCCGGAACGGCCGCGGGAAAACCGCCCCCACCGGCAGCACGTCCTGCGTCCCGTAGAAACACAACGGGACCACCTCCGCCTCCGGCGCGTGGTAGATCACCTTCCCCACCCCCGGCCGCGCCGGCCGCAACGACATGTTCCGCGACCGTCCCGCCTCCGGGAAGAAATGCAACCAGTCCCCCACGTTCACCCGCGCACACGCCTCCAACATCCCCCCCTGGTCCAACGACGTCGGCTCCTCCCCCGCCCGCGCCGTCACGAACCTCCGCAAATACCCCTCGACGTCCAGCCCCGCCTCCCCCGCCTTCCCCCCCAACAACTCCATCCGCTTCCACCCCAACCGCGGCGCCAACACCCCCGCCAGCGAGTCCGGCAACTCCACGGCCCTGCACCCCTTGTGCGAACGGGCCATGAACACCATGTTCGACACCTCGTTGAACCAGCGCGTCACCCGAGCCCCCAACCCCCTCCCCTGCGGGTTGAAGTTGCTCGCGCACGCCGTGCTCCACCAACACTTCGTCTGCACATTGAAATTCCGTAGCCGAAGCACCTTCACCAACACCATCGGGTCGTCGAACAACGACAAGTGGTTGCTCACCGTGATCAAACCACGCCCCGCCGCCGCCGCACGCTCCACCGCCTCCAACAGGTGCTCCCGCCCCTCCACGTCGTACCGCGTCATCAGGTTGATCAGGTTGAACGTCCCACCCACCAGGTACGAACGCGAACGCACCCGAAACCGATGCCCCCGCCCCTCCATCCAGAACGACAACGGCTCCCTCGGCAGCTTCCCAGGCTTCGTGTTGTTCATGCCACTCCCTCGGCGGACCCCGCAGCAAGCGACCCGCGTGCCGAATCGTCACGAATTTGTCATCCGACCAACACCCGATAATCACAGAGAACAACAGGACCGCACCGCTCGCGCCACCCGCGCCAACCGCCACCCTCCCTACCCGGACTGCGTAGAACGGGTGGCACCCTACCCCGTCGGCCTGGCCGGGGCGCGTGCTCAGGAGACACCCCGAGGAACAGGGAGCCGCCCTCCCGTCCCTACCAGAAACCCGGTCCGTGCGTCCTGGAGCGCGTCATCGAGGGCGGTGCCGGCACGTCCGCGCCGGCGATGTCGGCAGCGACCGCAGTCGGCCGCAGACTGCGCGGCGCGGCCGGCGGGCCGCCCGTGCCGGCTGCTCGATCGACACCTTCCACGGTCGGTGCGGCGGCCGCCGCCAGGCTACGGCTCCTCGTCCCCGTACACGTTGACCAGCGTCGTCCCGAGCCGGCCCTGGACCGTCTCGGTCGACGACCGTGCGTCGGCCCCGGCCGCACCCGCGTCCCACCGGCCGCTCTCCGCCCCGTCGACCACGGCCGCCGTCCCGCCTCCCGCACGCCGCATCCGCACCACGACCGTGCGGTCGGCCGACGGCACGACCTCTTCCCGGAACGACTCGTAGCCCCGCGCCGTCACTTCGAGGACGACCGGCGTCTCCCCGACCGGCAACTCGACGACGTCGCCCTCCACCGGCCGGCCGTCGACACGCACGGACGCCCCGGAGCGCAGCCCCTGCAGCGTGATCCGAACGGTCGGAGGAACGGCCGCCAAGCTGTCCGCCCGCAGCCCGGCGTCGGGTTCGACCGGAGGCGCCACCCGCTCCGCTGCCGGCCCGGCATCGGGCACGGCCACCACCACGGACGGCACCGCCTCGGGGACGGACGACGGCGACCCCGGGGCGGACGGCGCCGGTGGAGCGGACGGTCCGACCCGCGTTGCCGCTCCGGCCGCAACCACCGGCGGCGCGCCCGGCGAGGACGAACCGCCGTCGCCGTCACCCAACACGAACACCAGCGCCACGGCCAGAGCGACGAGAACGGCGGCGGACACGCCGACGACCCAGCCTCTTCGCTTCCCGGACGGCGGCTCGATCGAGCCGTCCCGGGCCAGCCGAATCGCACCGGGACGCGCGCCGGTGGCCGGACCCGCCACCGGGCCGACCGAACGCAGCCCGGACGGCGTCGGCTCGGAGGCCGGGCCCGACAAGGACGTCGGCGCCGCCACGGCAACGCCCCCCGCCGCCGGCCCGGAACCCACCCCCGGAACCGGAACCGCCACCACGGCCGAGCCCGGCCGGGCCTCCGTCGGCGCGAACACCGGCGAACCGCCGGGGGCCGCCGACGCCGGACGAGCCTGCGCCGCCGCCAACGCCGCCTGCAACCGCTCGCGGAACTCGTCCGCCGTCTGCGGCCGCTGCGCCTTGTCACGCTCCATCGCCCACAAGACCACCGCCTCCAGCTCCGGCGCCAACTCCGGCCGAAACTGCCGCGGCGGCGGCAACGGGTCGATCACCACGCGCACCAGGATGTCGTTGAACGACTCGCCGTCGAACGCCCGGCGCTTCGTCAGCATCTCGTAGAGGATCGCGCCGACCGCGTAGAGGTCCGCGCGGTGGTCGACGTCCCTGAGCCCGCGGGCCTGCTCGGGCGCCATGTAGCACGGCGTCCCCATCACCATCCCGGTGCGCGTCACCTGCTGCCGATCGTCGACCGACGTGTTGCCGAGGATCTTCGAGATGCCGAAGTCGAGCACCTTGACGATCTCGAGCTGCCGGCTGCCCAGGCGCGTGACGAACAGGTTGTCGGGCTTGAGATCGCGGTGGACGATCCCCGCCGTGTGCGCCGCCGCCAACGCGTCGAGCACCTGGGAGATCAGGTCGACCGCCCGGGCGGGGTCGAGCGGCCCGTCGCGCTGGATCACGGCCGACAACGGCTCGCCGTGCAACAGCGGCATGACGAGGTACGGCGCGCCGTCGGGCAGCGAGCCGATGTCGATCACCTCGCAGATGTTGTCCTCCGCCGGTCCGCCGCGAGCCCTACTGCGCCCGGCCCCGTCCGGGGTACACTCCCCCCGATGATCGTCCTGGCGCTCGACCCCGGCTCCCACCGCATCGGCGTCGCGTTGTCCGACCCGGGCGGCTCGTTCGCCTTCCCCCAACCGCCCATCCCCGTCGCCGCCGACCACGCCCACCTCGCCGCCATCGCCCGCCTCGCCGCGGAACGAAAGGTCGAACGCGTGCTCGTCGGACTGCCGCTGCGGCTGGACGGCCGCGAAGGACCCGCGGCACGCACGGCCCGCGAGTTCGCCGCCGCCGTCGAACGCACGATCAGCCTGCCGGTCGAACTGGTCGACGAACGCTTCACCACCGTGCAGGCCAAACGCGAACGGATCGCCGCGGGCCGCAACCGCCGCGACCGCCGCGCACCCCCCGACTCCGCCGCCGCCGCCCTGCTGCTCGAAACATGGCTCGCCGCCCGCCGGGAGCCCGACCCGTGACCCGCCGCTCCTCCACCGCCGTCGCGCTCGCCGCCGCCGGATTCTTCGCCGCCGTCGCCGTCGCCGCCCTCGCCCTCCTCGCCGCCCCCCGCCCCGTCCGCCTCGAAACGACCGTCATCGTCCGCGAAGGCTGGACGATCTTCGACATCGCCCGCGAACTGGAACGTCGGCGCGTCTGCCCCGCGCGCGACTTCGTCGCCGCGGCCACCGACCCCACGCTGGCCCACAACCTCGGTCTCCCCGCCGGCGACGCGGAAGGCTTCCTTTTCCCCGCCACCTACCGCTTCACCATGCCGACCCCCGCCCCGCGCGTCGTCTCCCGCCTCGTCCGCACCTGGCACGAACGCGCCGCCCCCCTTCTCGAACGACACCCGGAACGCGTCGCCTACGCCGCCCGCAAACTCGCCACCGACGGTCGCCTCGCCCTCGTCACGATCGCCTCCCTCGTCGAGGCCGAAACCGCGGCCGCCGCCGAACGCCCCCGCATCGCCTCCGTGATCTGGAACCGCCTCGACCGCCTCGACCCCAACCTGGACCGCCTCCAGGTCGATCCCGCCACCACCTACGGCTGCCGTCGCTTCCCGCACCTTCCCTCGTGCGCCGGCTACACCGGCCGTGGAGCGCCCACCCGCGCCATGCTGGCCGACCCGTCCAACCCCTACAACACCTACCGCCACCGCGGTCTACCCCCGGGTCCGATCGGCAACCCGGGCATCGACAGCCTCCGCGCCGCCCTCGAACCCGAACGCACCGACTACCTCTTCTACGTCGCCCACCCCGACGGCAGCGGCACCCACCTCTTCAGCCGGACGTACGAGGAACACCGCCGGGCCGTCGCCCGCCGCGGAACGGCCACCACCACGCCCGCCAACCCAGCAGCCGGAGCAACGCCGGCACCAGCATCATCCGCACCAGCGTCGCGTCGAGCGCCACGGCGAGGGCCAACGCGAAACCCATCTCCTTCATCGGCAACAGCGACCCGGAAACGAACGCCGCGAAGGTCAACGTCGCCACCAGCGCCGCGTTCGTGATGATCCCCCCGTCCGCGACAACCCCTCGTGGATCGCCTCCCGATGCGCCTCTTCCCGCTCCGCCGCCGGTAGTCCGAGGCCGGAACCAACACCGTGGAGGGGATGCACCCAACCGCGACCGCCCCTTGACGCTCCCCGCGACGTGCGGCAGTCTCAAGACGCGGGCCCGGAGCAACAACCAGTCCCCGGCGAAACGCGGGGGGATCATGACCGATGAGCGAAGCGATGGTCGAGCACGAGCGGCCGCTCCCCGAGATCGGCCGGCCGCCGTGGCGGTCGTCGGCCAGGGCCCCGCGACGAACCACGACACGCGCTTCGCCCGCTTCGCCGAACCACGGCCGTGCACGGCGCGCACCCGCCCAGAGGGGTGCACCCGCGAGCGGTGCGGGTGCCGCGCGGCGGGAATCCCACGCCCCGGCCGGCGGCTCGAAACGCAGGAGGTGTGTTCATGTGCCAGCTTCTCGGCGTCTGCGCGAACCAGGAAGTCGACATCATCTTCTCCTTCCGGGAGTGGCGCCATCGCGGCAAGAGCAACCCGCATGGCTACGGGTTCGCACATTGGGAAGGCGGCACCTTGCGAGTCGTGAAGGAGGCATCGAACCTCTATGACGCGGACTCGAAGGCCACCAGGACCCGGGAGGTCACCGCCGCGCGAAGCCGCGTGTTTCTCGGTCACGTGCGATACGCGACCGTCGGTCGCCGCGACGGAAACAATACCCACCCGTTCGCCGCGTCGGCGGGAGCACGGTCGTTCGCGTTCGCCCATAACGGAACGGTACTCGACGTCAAGAAGTGGCCGCTCCGGAAGCAGCGCCCGCAGGGCGATACCGACTCGGAACACGCGTTCCTCTGGCTCCTCGAACATCTCGTCGACGAGCCGGAGGATCTCTTCGCCCGCCGACTCAAGGACCTGGCGGACGACATCCGCACGCGCGGGATCCCCACGCTCCAGCGGTTCAACTTCCTGATGTCCGACGGCTCCACCCTCTGGGCCTACGCCGACAACTCGCTCTACTTCATCGAGCGGAAGCCGCCCTACGGGGGCGAGCTCGTCCGTCTGGTGGAAGACGGGTACGCCATCGGGCTGGCCCAGGTCAAGCGACCCGAGGAACGGGCTGTCCTGATCGCGACGAAACCGCTCACCGACGAGCCCTCCTGGGAGCCACTGGGCACGGGCGAGCTGCTGGTCGTCCGGGACGGCCACGTGCAAACGCGAATTGGACCATGAGCGCGACCGACACGCTCCGGCCCCGGCTGCAAGCCACCGAGCGTCGGGAGGCGGGCGTGGTCCGCGAGCGGCCGGAGCCTGTCAACGAGAATGAAATCCGTTCACGCGGCGGCCCCGCAATCTCGATCGGTATCGACGGGATCAAGCGGCGGCGCACCAGCCTCGCGGTGCCGTGCCACCCCGGAACCCACGTCGGCGAGTACGTGCCCTTCTACTTCTGCCCCCGGTCAATCATGCTCTACGTGATCAGCTGCGCCAACCACCCTGCCCTGGCCTGCCGGGGGGGCCAGCAACCCATCGCGCACGTCGAACCCGACTCCTACGAGGTCATCGCCTGGGCCGAGCGAATCGGTCGCCGGTGGGCATTCTCCCTGTCCAACGCCGGTGCCCGGTACACCGAGTTCCGCGACGCGGCCGATCGGCTTGACGAGCTGGATTGGCAAGCAATCGCGAGCCCGACTTTCAGCAGGCCGGGAGACGAAGGAGCGTAAGCAGGCTCGGTTCCTCGTGTACCGCGACTGCCCCTGGACCCTGGTCCGGCGGATCGGCGTCCATGACGCTGCGATCCAACGCCGAGTGCTCGCGACGCTGACCGGTGCGACGCACCAGCCGCTCGTTGCCATCCGGCGGGACTGGTACTGTTGAAACGGAAGGGGATGGCGATGATCGAGATCAAACACGGCGACATCCTGGCGGAACAGACCGACGCCCTGGTGAACACCGTGAACTGCGTCGGCATCCTGGGCCGCGGCATCGCTCTCGATCGCCGACGAGCCACCGGCGAAGAACAGGCCGCTGGAACGGTCGTGGGCCAGGGCGCCGCGACGACCGGCGACGCCCGTTTCCTCCGCCGGACGTACGAGGCACACCGCCGCGCGGTCACCCACCGCGAAACGGCCACCACCACGCCCGCCAACCCAGCAACCGCAACAACGCCGGCACCAGCATCATCCGCACCAGCGTCGCGTCGAGCGCCACGGCGAGGGCGAGCGCGAAACCCATCTCCTTCATCGGCAACAGCGACCCGGAAAGGAACGCCGCGAAGGTCAACGTCGCCACCAGCGCCGCATTCGTGATGATCCCCCCCGTCCGCGACAACCCCTCGTGGATCGCCTCCCGATGCGCCTCCTCCCGCTCCGCCGCCGTCGCGCCCGGCCCCGCCCGCCGCCGGTACGCCTCCTGGATCCGCGAGACCAGGAACACCTCGTAGTCCATCGACACCCCGAACAGCACGCAGAACAGGATCACCGGCGTGACGAAACTCAATCCCCCCGGCGGCGGCCCGCCCGTCCCCAACAACCCGAACCCCCACCCGCGCTGGAACACCAGCACCAGGATCCCGTACGTCGTGGCCAGCGACGCCGCGTTGAGCAGCAACGCCTTGACCGGCACGAGCAGAGAACGGAACAAGAGCGCCAGCAGCACGAACGCCGCGCACGCCACCGCCGGGATCATCACCGGCAGACTCCCCGTCAACCCGGTCCGCGTCTCCCAGTCCCGCGCCGGCGCCCCACCCACCCAGCCGCGCAGCCCGGGGTCCGCCGCGGCCAACAGCCCCGGCAGCTCCCGCCGCAGCCGCACCACCAGCGCCGACAACGTCGCGTCGTCCGACTCCCGCGCCTGCACCACGAACGAGGCATGGTCCGCCCGACGACTGATGAACCGGCCGGCGAACCCGTCGCCGAAGCCGTAGCCCAACCGCCGGCCGAAAACCTCCACCGACAGGTGCATCAGCAGGTCCGCCGACAACACCTGGCCGACCTCCGGCCACCCGCGAATCCGCTCCAGCAACGCCAGGAACCGCCGCTGCCGCTCCCGGTCCCGGAACGTCACCCCGTCCTCCGCCCGCACCACCACCACGATCGGATACAGGTCGCCCTCCCCCACCACCTCCAACACCCGCGCCAGACCCCGCCGCGCCTCCACCTCGGGCGGGATCACCTCGTGACGCGGATTCTGCACCCGCAACGCCCCCAACTGCGGCGCGCACAGCGCGACCAGCACCACCCCGCCCAGCACCGGCAGCACGGGCCGCCGCAATACCCCCCGGCTCCACCGCTCCCAAAACCGATCGACCGCCGCATGACTCGCCCGGAGCCAGCTCCACCCCGGCCAGTCCAGCCGCCCGTCGAGCAGCGACAGCAACACCGGCAGCAACGTCAAGGTCGAACCCAGCGTCGCGACCACCGTCAACGCCCCGGCCAGCCCGATCGACCGCGAGAGGCCGAGGTCGGGGATGCACAACCCCGCGAAACCGACCAGCACCAGCCCCCCCGAACCGAGGATCGCCCGGCCCGCCGTCGCCGATGCGACCGCCAGCGCCTCCTTCGCCTCCCGCCCCGCCGCCCGCTCCTCCCGGAAACGGTTCACGTACAGCAGCGCGTAGTCCAGCCCCAAGGCCAGGCCCGTCATCGTCGACACGGTCGAGACGTACACCGACAGCCGCACGTGCGCCGCCACCGCCCAGACCACCGTCATCGCGGCCGACACCGCCAGCCCGGCGGTGACCAGCGGCAAACAGGCCGCCGCCGCGCTGCGAAACATCCACACCAGCAGCACCAGGCTCACCCCCAGCACCACCAGTTCCGCCCGCAACCCGTCGCGCCGCACCCGCAACCCGATGTCGTGATCGACCGCCGGCGCCCCCGTCACCAACACCTCGAGCCCCGGAAGCGGCAGCGCCGGACGGACGCGCGCCGCCACGCGCCGCAACTCCAGCACGCACCGCTCGGCCGCCGCATGGTCGTCCGGCGCCGCCGCGATCTCGACCAACGAAATCTGCGTGTGCCCGTCCGGCGACACGAAACTGCTGCGGAGCGGCAGCTCGGGCCACGACGTCACCCGCGCGACGCACGGCAAGGCGCGCGCCGCCGCCTGCGTCGCCGCCACGCTGTCCCGGAACGGCCCGTCGTCCGCCGTCCAGCGCGGATGATGGAAACTGAACTCCGCGACGAACTGCGCCTGCCGCGGGAACTCGCGCGCCAGCAGCTCCGCCACCACCGACGAAGCGGCGCCGGGCCGCGAAGGGATGATCGATTTCAACCGGGTCCCGACCTGGTAGGCCCCGTGGAGCAGCAACGGCAACGGCGCCAGCCAGCAGGCCAGCACCCACCCGCGGTGCCGCAACAGCCAACGCGTCAGACCGGCGAGCCGGCGTTCGAGCATCGCGCCCCCTGCCGTGGTCCCCGCTCCGGCCGCCACCGCCGCGCGCCTAGCGCGTCTCCCGCTTCGACTCCTTCAGCCACCGCACGCCGATCCACGGCTCCAGCCCCGGCGTGACGTGCACCCCGAGGTTCGGATCGACGATCACCGCCTCCGCCCCGGGGTATCCGCGGATCAACTCCAGACCCGCCGCGGGCCCGAGCACGAAGGCGGCCGTGGCCAGCGCGTCCGCCACCATCGCCGACGCGTGCACCACCGTCGCGGAAACGCAGCGGGTCGCCGGAAACCCGGTCGTGGGGTCGATCACGTGCGACCACCGCTGGCCCCCCGCCTCGAGGTAGTGCTCGTAGTCGCCCGTCGTCGCCGCCGCCCGGTCCCGCAACGGGAACTGCGCGAACGTCTCCCCCGCCTCGCCCCGCGGATGACGGATCCCCACGACCCAGTCGCGCCCCCCGCGCCGACCGCTCACCAGCACGTCCCCGGCGGCGTCGATCACGAAGTCGTGGAAACCCAGACGCCGCAACACCGCGGCCGCCTCGTCGATCGCCAACCCCTTCGCGATCCCCCCCAGGCCGATCTGCATCCCCCGCTCTGCCAGCCGCGCCGTCCCCGCCGCCGGATCCACCTCCACCCTGTCCCAGCCGATCTTCGCCCGCAACCGGTCGATCTTCGCCCGGAACGGCTTGGACAACGGATCGATGTCCGCCTGCCCGAAATCGCCCCAGGCCTGCCGCAACACCGCCCAGCTCACGTCGAACGCCCCCCCGCTCCGCTCCGACACCTGCCGCGCCGCCTCCAACACCCGCACCAGCTCGGGCGACACCGTCAACGGCTCCGTGCTCCCCGCCGCCTCGTTCAGCCGCGACACGTCGCTGTCCGGAATCCACTCGCTGAGCAGCCGCTGCACCTCCTCCACCCGGTCGAACGCGTCGCCGATCGCCTTCCACAGCGCGTCCGACGGCTCGGCGTACACCCGGATCACGAACCGCTGCCCCCGCAACTCCCGCGCCTGTTCGATCACCTCCTCCCGCGAACGCTCGCACCCCGACGACAACGCCGCCACCGCCGCCAACAACCAGCCGCTCACCCTCCGCCCTCGGCCTCCACCCATCGCTTCACCTCGCTCCGGACGAACCGGAGAAGTCGAACCGCCGCCGCCGCGCCAACGGCGCCAGCGCCACCGCCGCCGCCACCCCCACCGTCGCCGCCGGCGGCAGGAACCCCAGCACCGCCAGACCGGCGTTGAGCAGCGCGATGCCCGCCGCCGCCGCCACCTGCACCCCGACCGCCGCCACCGCCCGCCGCGCCGCCACCAGACACATCACCGCCACCCGCGGGTCGTCCGCCGCCGCCGCCACGTCGCACGGGAACCCGCGCGGATCCGCGACCCCGATCGCCACCGCCACATCCGCCTCCTGGATCACCTGCGCCGGCTCCGTCGGCCGCCCCACCACCGCCACCGAACCCCCCATCTCCCGCAGCCCGCGAATCTCCGCCGCCCGCTCCTCCCGTGTCAGTTCCGGCCGGATGTGCCGCACCCCCGCCGAGCGCGCCACGTGCTCCGTCGTCGCCCGGCTCTCCCCCGTCAACAGATGCGTCTCCATCCCGTGCCGGTGCGCCACCGCCGTCGCCTCCCCCATCTCCGCCCGCACCGGGTCCCCCAACGCCACGATCGCATGCACCCGCCGCTTGAGCGCCACGAACAACACCGTGTACCCCGCCCGCTCGAAATCCCGCGCGTCCTCCTCCACCGGCGCCGTCGACACCCCCTGCTCCAACAGCATCCGCCGGCCCCCGATCCAGACCTCCCCCCGCGCCGACGTCGCCTTCACCCCGTGCCCCGGCCAGAACCGCGACAACCGCGTCTTCGCCTCCCCCGCCGCGCCCCGCCCCTGCGTGAACGCCAGCAACGCCTCCGACAACGACGACCCCCCCGCCGCCTGCTCCGCCGACGCCACCAGGTCCAGGATCACCGCGTCCGGCTGGTCCGAGTAGTTCACGAACTCCACCACCGCCGGACGACCGTACGTCACCACCCCCCGGTACAGGAACACCAGATGATGCGTCCGCGCCGCCCGCTCCACCGCCGCCGGATCCAGATACCGCACGTTGGCCCCCGCCGCCGCCCGACACAGATCCCCCAACACCAGCCCGGCATGCCGCACCGACCACGGCACGAACGCCAACGCACACCCGACCAGGATCGGCACCAGCCACTCGCTCGACTCGAACCACCCCGCCAACCCCGCCCACACCACCGCCGCACCCGCCGCCCCCAACGGCAACAACGGAAACAGACGCAACCCCATCCGCAGGCCGCGCAACAGCGGCCCGCGCGCCCCGCCCCAGTCGACCAGCGCGTCCGCCGGCGGCCCCCCCTGCACCGCCGCCAGCGGCGCCGGCCGCTGCAACAACAACCGCCGCTCCGCCACCACCGCCGCCGCATACACCGCCAGCACCGCCAACGCCTGCGGCGTCCCCACTCGCCAACCCCCCGTCCACGACGCCCCCACCAGCGCCCCGCACGCCAACCCGACCACCAGATGATCGACCCCCCGCCCCCGGCGACACAACAGGTCCACCAGACCCAGCACCGCCAACACCGCCGCCCCGACCCCCGCCACCACGTCCGCCAGCCGACCCGGCAACTCCACCCACGGGAACCACCGCCGCGCCACGTGCACCGCCGCGAACGCCCCGAGCACCAGCAGATACGCGAACAACACCGCCGGCGTCCCGCCGACCGACCGCGGCCCGGACTCCACCGCCAACCCGTAGGCCGGCAACTCCAGCTTCCGCGGCTCCTCCCCCGCCGCATCCCCCGCGCCCCCCTCCGACTCCGGACCCTCCCCCGCTCCCTCCCCCTGCTCCGACCTCTCCATCCCGACCGGCCGCCGCAACTCGCCCACCGACGGCGGGATCGTCGACACCGACGTCACCACCGGCGGCGGCAACGACGAAGGATGACCCTCGACCAGAGACGCCGAAGACCCCCCGACACCCCCCGCCGGCAAACCCGACCCGCCGACCGATCCCGCCCCAACCACCCCGCCGCCGACCGGCGCAACGATCCCCCCACCACCCGCCGGCAAACCCGACGCCCCGCTCGCCGCCTCCCCCGCCTCCTCCTCCGCCGCGGACGCCGCCGGCCCCGCACCCGGCACCGGAACCGACCTCCACGAACCGCCGGGAGACATGCCGGGCGTCGAGGCGCGCGCCGCGCCGAACGTCGAACGACAGACGTCCGAACAGAAATACACGAACGCCCCGTCGAAGATCCCGACCGCACCGGCACGCAACGGATCCACCGGCTTGCCGCAGACCGGACACCCCCCCGACTGGCTCGCCGCACCGCCCATCCGCGCCTCGCCCGCCCCTTGTACCAGAGTCCCGCCGACCGAGAAAGCCGCCC
>Ga0073932_1002575_pt1 | contig 27438 bp, 24 predicted proteins | sample DewCreD2012metaG_FD_76967 | JGI IMG/M metagenome (GOLD analysis project Ga0073932, IMG submission 76967) | Hot spring sediment bacterial and archeal communities from British Columbia, Canada, to study Microbial Dark Matter (Phase II) - Dewar... ...
CGCTTGGGAAAAGCGGCGGAATGACGAACGTTGTTGCATTGAATGGAAGTTTACGCGCCAGGACGCCGATAGAAAATTATCACGGCATTATGTTTCGTAATATATGTGTTAAGATACTAGGCAAAGTCCTCGAATTGCTCACCCGCCGCCACGAGCCGGCTCACAGGCGGGTGGCGCAAAGGCAAGTCCCAACCGGGCGGCGAGCGGGACCAATTCGGCGCCGGTGCCGGGCAGACAGGATAGCAGGCGGGCCGCGTTCCGGTCCGCCCAAGCCGCGGTTTCCGGGCCGCTCCTCAAGCTCTCCGCGCCGCCGAGCAAACCGCGCCACTTCTCCCGATGCCGGCGTTCATAGGCGGTCAATGCCTGCGCGGCGTCTGGATTTTCTTGTGCTTGCGCAATGGCGTCCGCCAGGTCGCGCGCCTCCAGGAGGCCGGCATTCATGCTCTGCATGCCGGCGGGGCCGGTCTGGTGCGCGGCATCGCCGGCCAGCCAGCAGCGGTCAAAGCCCCAGCGCGTCGCCAGCCAAGGCTGGAATTGCGCGTGCCCATGCCATACAATCTCCCCAACCGCCGGTTTGAACCAGGGCGCGCGCTCCTTCAGGTGCCCGCGCAACTGCTCCCGTGCCGCCGGCTGCCCTTCCTCAACATACTCAACCGGCTCGCGGTCCTTGACCGGAAATTCCTCCGCCTCCGGGCCGGACGCGACCTGGAAGGCCCAGCGGCAGCGGCTTCCGCTCAGGGGCCACAGGATGGAGGTCCGCCCAGTTTCCCAGGCGACCGCGGCTTCCGCCGGCGGCTCTCCCTCGACTTCAAATTCGTAGATTTCGAATAACTCGCTGGTCTGGCGGGTGTCCTCGCCAATGGCGAGTTCGCGGCGCACCACCGAATGCCGGCCATCGGCGCCCACCAGATGATAAGCCTTGGCGGAAAAAGTCCTCTCCACCACCCAGTCCCAAGAGGGCACCATGTAGCCGGTGGCCGTTTCCGCCAGTTTCTCCACCACTGCCCATGCGCCGTCGGCCTGCTGATTTATTGCGGTCACCCGGTGGTTCCAAAGCAGGAGCGCGCGCGGCTGGGCCCGCAGCCGGTTTTCCAGCAATAATTCCAGCTCGCTTTGCGGCGCCAGCAGCAGGAACGGAAACTCCGCGTCCGTCCCGGCCAAGTTCACCTCGGCGCGCCGGGCATGTTCCTCATAGAACGCGATTCTCTCAATGCGCCGCCCGATTTTGAGCAGTTCATCTGCCAAGCCCAGCTCGCGCATCAGTCGAAGGGCGGACGGATGAAGCGCGCAGGCGTAACTGCGCGAGGACCGCCGCCAGGCCTGGTCCAACAGGAGCACCTGTTTCCCGCGTTGAACAAGGCAAAGGGCGGCGGTCATCCCGACCGGCCCGGCGCCCACCACCACCACCTCGGCATACTCTTCTTTGCGCATATAAGTGATAGTTAGCAGCCAATGGCGTGGATGGCAAGCCGGCATCCGCCCGCGACGGCCTATGGGCAAAGACCTAAAATGCTGGCGACCGCGCGGCCGGGCCCGGAGGCCAGCCGGTTCTCAGCGAAACCGCGAAGGCAACCGTTTCTGATGAGTGCTGGGGATAAACCACACGCGCCCCCCCCCCACCCTGCCCTCACCATGAACCCCCTGGTTGTAGGAGCCGACGTAAGGAGGCTCAAATTGGTCCCCGGACGTGATGGCCATGATATCAGAGCCGCCTTACGTCGGCTCCTACATGGTTCAGGGGCGGCAAGGCGCGAAACCAGTTTTGGAGAAGTCTCTCCCCCAAGGGGAGGGAGAGGGAGGACGACGCGCACGGTGACAAATTGTGTATTGCCTCCCGGCGACAATGCAGCGAGGACGCTTTGCTTTCCAGCGCCTTCACGCCCGCGGCCAACGGCGGTTGGCGCGCGCCAGCATGGATTGGCCTTGAATGCCGGTTTGGCCCGGATACTATGGCGCCGGAAAATTTTTCCCGAAATGAAGACGCGTTTGCTTATAATTTGGATGGGGGCGGCTGTTGTTCTCGCGGCCCAAGCCGCCGAAGGGCGGGCGGCCCGGCCCAACATCATTTTGTTTCTGGTGGATGACATGGGCTGGATGGATTCCACTCCCTACGGATCAAAGTATTACGAGACCCCCAGCATGGAGCGATTGGCCGCGCAGTCCATGCGCTTCACCGATGCCTATGCCCTCCCTCTCTGCTCGCCCACCAGGGCCTCCATCCTCTCCGGCCAATACTCGTCCCGTCATGGAGTCACCAGCGCCAGCGGACACCAGCCGCCGCAGCCGCCGGGCTATTCCTTTCTTCCAACCAAAGCCCCACCCAACCGCCCGCTGCTGATGCCGGAGAGCAAAAATTTCCTCGACCCCGCGCAATACACACTAGCCGAGGCTTTGCGCGACGCCGGCTATCGCACGGCGCACATCGGCAAATGGCACCTTGGGCTGACCCGCCCCCATTGGCCGGAACAACAGGGCTTTGACGTCGCCTTTCATTGTCACCCCGACCCCGGCCCGCCGGGCAATTACTTTTCCCCCTACGGAGTGTCGGCTGAAGACGAGCCGGGCGGCAAGACCAGGGTCGGCACCATCACCGACGGCCCGCCAGGCGAATACATCACCGACCGATTGACCGACGAAGCGCTCAAATTCATCCGTGATAACCGTGAGCGTCCATTTTTCCTCAATCTCTGGCATTACGGGGTGCACGGTCCCTGGGGCCACAAAGAGGCTTACACCCGGGAGTTTGCCAGGAAGACCGATCCGACCGGGCGACAAGGGAATCCCATCATGGCCTCGATGCTCAAAAGCGTGGATGACAGCCTCGGCCGCATCCTCGACCAACTCGACACGCTAAAGCTGGCGGAAAACACCCTCCTGATCTTCACCAGCGACAATGGCGGCAATGTTCACAGCCTGACCGAGGAAGACGCCAAAACCCAAAAGCGCAAGGCGGATGATCCGCAATTGCGCGATTGGCGCCAATGGGCTGGCAACCGCCCGCCGACCAGCAACGCCCCACTGCGGGACGGCAAGGGAAGGCTTTACGAAGGCGGTATTCGCGTGCCGCTCATGGTGCGCTGGCCCGGCCATATCCCCCCCGGCACCACCACCGCCGCGGTGGTCGGGCCGATTGACATCTACCCCACCGTGCTCGATTTGCTCGGCTTAGCCGCGCCCGCCCGCCAGAAATTGGACGGCGTCTCCTACGCGCCGGTGCTGCGGCAGTCGGGGTCACTAGCGCGCGACGCTTATTTCACTTGGTTCCCGCATTTGGCGCCCGGAGTGGCGGTGCGGCAAGGCGATTGGAAGCTGATTCGGCGCTTCGAGCCTCGCCCCCAGGATTACGAAGGGCTGCATGAGTTGTTCAACCTCCGGGAGGATTTGGGAGAAACGAAAAACCTCGCCGCCCTGCGCCCGGAAAAAGTCAGGGAATTGGACGCGTTGATTGATGCTTTCATCAAAGAAACCGGCGCGCTGATGCCGCGGCCAAATCCGGCTTACCAGGGCCCCGCGCCCGAAAACCGCCGCGCCGCCGATCCTTTGAACGGCTGGGTGCCGAAGAATTGCCGGGGGGAGCTGCGCCAGGGAGCCTTGGTGGTCTTGGCGGAGGGACGGTCGCCTTTCCTGGGAATTGCCAACTTGAAGCATCAAGGGCCGGTGACCTGCAAATTCCGCAGCCGCGGCGCCAGCGGCGCCGGCAAAATCCAATGGCGGGTTGCAGGGCAACAGACCTTCCCCGCTGAGGGTCAGGTGGCCAATTTCACCCTGGAAAAAGAGTTGGATTGGCGGGAAACGATGGTGGAACTTCCCGTCAAGGGCGCGCTGGTCCATCTGCGCCTTTACCTGCCAGCCACCCCGGAGCAGCCGGTGGAGTTGGATTGGGTGGAATTGCGACCCGCCGACGGTCGCGCGCAGCGTTGGGATTTCAATTCCCGATAAACCGCGGCAGCGAGATGCCGCGCTCTCGCGTTCCCGCCCGGTTCCCCGCGTCACCCGATGCGGAACGAAACTTTCTTAATCATTTTGCGGCCGAAGCTGTTTTGCAGGCGCAGCAGGATTTCGCGGCGGTGGTAGCGGACAATTTCCTCCAACCAGACGCTGTTGTCCACCGCCACGAACAACGTGCCGTTATGCAAACCGGTGGGGCGGGCGTGCGCGCCGATGGCCGGAGACACCAGGTGGTCCCAGGCCTTTTGAATTTCCGTCTCCGTCAGTCGCTGCTCCAAGCGCAGGCCGGCCACCACCTTCGGCACCAGCGCGGCGGCGGACTGGGCGGCATCCGCGCGCGCCTTTTCGGCGGCGCTCAGGTCGGCGCCGCGCCAATCGGCCAAAGCCCGCTGCCGGGCATCCAGCTCGGGCGGGCCCAGCGGCGGGATGAATCGCGGCCGGCGCATCACGCGGGCAGCATAACGCCAAGCCCCCGCGAGACAAAGAGCATTTCGACCGACAAATTGTGCTTTCAAGCCGGCGGTTTTTGGCGTTAATTCAGGCCGGTTTATGGATGGGTTTTAATAACATGAAAATTGTGCTGGCATATTCGGGCGGCCTCGACACCTCGGTGCTGCTGAGTTGGATCAAGGAACATTACCAGGCGGAGATGATCGCTTTTTGCGCGAACATCGGCCAGGAGGAGGAACTGCGGGGCCTCGAAAAAAAGGCCCGGCGCACCGGCGCCTCTAAAATCTACATAGACGACCTTCAGGAGGAATTCGCGCGGGATTTTATTTTCCCGATCCTCCGGGCCGGGGCGGTCTATGAAAACCAGTATTACCTGGGCACCAGCATCGCCCGGCCGCTGATCGCCAAGCGCATGATCGAAATCGCGCGCCGGGAAAAGGCCGAAGCCATCGCGCACGGCGCCACCGGCAAAGGCAACGACCAGGTGCGCTTTGAACTGACCGCCGCCGCCCTGGCGCCAGACCTCCAGGTGGTCGCCCCCTGGCGCGAGGCCGCTTTTCGGCAACAGTTTCCCGGACGCGCGGAGATGATCGAATACTGCGAGCGCAAAAAAATTCCGGTGCAAGCCACGGCCAAAAAACCGTATTCCATGGACCGCAACCTGCTGCACATATCCTTCGAGGCGGGCATTTTGGAGGACCCTTGGACCGACATGTTCGCTCCCGCGCACAAGGACATGTTCAAGCTGAGCGTCGCGCCCGAGGACGCGCCCGACCGCCCCGAATACGTGACCCTTGAGTTTCAGCGCGGCAATTGCGTGGCGGTCAACGGCCGGCGGCTTAACCCGCTGGGGGTGATGAAACTGCTCAATCGTCTGGGCGGCAAGCATGGGGTCGGGCGGGTGGACATGGTGGAAAACCGTTATGTGGGCATGAAATCCCGCGGCGTTTACGAAACGCCCGGCGGGGCCATTCTGCATTTCGCCCATCGGCAGATGGAGACGCTGACCATGGACCGCGAGGTCATGCACCTGCGCGACTCGCTGATCCCGCGCTACGCGGAGCTGGTCTATTACGGCTATTGGTTCTCCCCCGAGCGCCTGGCCTTGCAAGCGTTGGTGGAGGAAAGCCAGACGAATGTCACCGGCACGGTGCGGGTAAAACTTTACAAGGGGAACATCATGGTCGCCGGGCGCAAATCGCCCGTCAGCCTGTATAACCCCAGCATCGCGACCATGGAGGCCGATCCCACCAAGGATTACGACCAGGGGGACGCCACCGGCTTCATCAAGCTGAATGGCTTGCGCCTGAAGGTGGCCGCCAAAGTGCATGGCCCGCTGAACTCGGAACGCCGCCGCTAACATGGCCATCAAACACGCCCTTATCACCGCCGCCGCGCCGAATCAACGCACCCTGCCGTTGCAGACGCTGGTGGATCGCGACGGCCAGACGCGCACCGCGCTGGCCATCATCGTCGAGGAAGTGCTGGACGCCGGCATCGAGGAAATCGGCGTGGTGATTTGTCCGGGCGATCATGAGGCCTTCGCCGCTGCCGCCGGGCCGCACGCCAAGCGGCTGGCCTTTATCGAGCAGCCCAAGCCCCTTGGCTACGGGCACGCCGTTTATTGCGGACGCGAGTTCACCGGCCGGCACCCCTTTTTGCTCTGCGTGGGCGACCACTTGTATGTGAGCGGCGGCGCCAAGCGCTGCGCGCGGCAACTGGTGGAACTGGCCGACGTCGAGAAATGTTCCGTCTCCGCCGTCCAGTCCACGCATGAGAGCAAGCTGCCTTATTACGGCACGGTGGGCGGACGTCTGGCGCCCAACCGGCGCGGTCTTTATGAGATCGCCGAAGTCTTGGAAAAGCCGACGCCCACCGAGGCCGAGCAGCGTCTGTTGGTGCCGGGCCTGCGGGCGGGTTATTATCTTTGTTTCTTTGGGTTGCACGCGCTGACGCCGCTGGTGATGGACCTGCTGGGCGAGCTAGTGGACCGCGCCGCCGGCGGCGGCGGAATTCAACTGTCCTCCGCGCTGGCGCAGCTTCCCGGACGGGAACGCTACCTGGCGGCGGAATTGCAAGGCCGGCGTTACGACATTGGCGCCAAATACGGGCTGCTGACCGCGCAACTGGCGCTGGCGCTGGATGGCCAGGATCGCGATGAAGTTTTAACCCACTTGTTGGAACTGCTGGCGGTTCGCGCCAGGTAAGGCCCGAACGGGCGCCCCGCAAAACCATGCTCCTTGTCCGCTCAGTGCCGGCCATGCAAAAAATGGCTCTGAAATGGCGGCGCCAGGGCCGTCGCCTCGGGTTCGTGCCCACCATGGGTTACTTGCACGATGGGCATCTCTCCCTGGTCCGTCGCGCCCGCCAGGCCGTTGGCCAACGCGGCGTGGTCGCGGTCAGCATTTACGTCAATCCCACCCAGTTTGGCCCGGCGGAGGACCTGGAGAAATACCCGCGCGATTTGCCCCGCGACCTCGACCTTTGCCGAAAGGCCGGTGTGGACGTGGTGTTTATTCCCAACGACGCGCAAATGTATGCCGGGCGCGCCGCCGGCCGCTACAGCACCTATGTGGTGGAAGAGAGCTTGTCGCGGCGCATGGAGGGCGCCTCGCGGCCCACGCATTTTCGGGGCGTTGCCACCGTGGTGGCCAAGCTGTTCAACTTGGTATTGCCCGAGGTGGCGGTGTTCGGCGCCAAGGATTTCCAACAGGCCGCCGTCATTCGCCGCATGGTGAGGGACTTGAATTTCCCGGTGAAAATCATCGTGGCCGCGACCCGGCGGGAGGCCGACGGCCTGGCCATGAGTTCCCGTAACAAGTATCTGACGCCCGAGCAACGGCAGCAGGCACGGTGCCTTTGGGGAGCCATCCAACAAGCGCGCCGAATGGTGCGCCAGTCCCGTCAGCCGCTCGCCGCCGGACCATTGCGCCTGCGCCTGCGCCGTTTCATTGAGCAAAATCCCGCGGCGCGGGTGGATTATATCGAGTTTTTCGAGGCGGGCAGTTTTGCGCCGCTCAACAAAGTCGGGCGCGGCGCGCATCTCGCGCTGGCAGTGTTCGTGGGAACCACCCGCCTGATTGATAACGCGGCGCTTTAGGCCTTCTTCAACCGGCCGGGCGGCGGCCCAAACTCCGCCGCGCGCGGTTGATATTGAATTGGTTGATAGGCGCGGGAAAAGGCGCATAGAAAAAGAGGCGTGGCTATGATGAAGGGCAAGTTTGGCAATTCACCCCGTGTTTGCCGGGGCGGGACTGGCGGGCGAAAACAATCGGGACCAGCCGCGGCCGATCCTAGGGACGAAAACCGACGGGGATTCCTGCGCCGTTTAAGTCGGCTCGGCATGGGGGTTTCACTGGCGGGGCCGGTCTTGATTCCCGCGTCGGCGTTGGGCCGGGGCGGCTGGAAAGCGCCCAGCGAGCGCATTACCATGGGCTTCATTGGCGTGGGCGGCCAGGGGCGCGGTCACTTGCTGGGCGGAGCTTGGACCTACATCACCGGCGGCTACGTTTCGCGGAACGACGTGCAGGTTCTGGCGGTGTGCGACGTCTGGGAGGATCGCCGGGAGTCGGCCCGCAAGCGGGTCGAGGATTACTACGCCTCAAAGCCCGGTGCCAGCGGGGCTCCCGCCTGCCGGGCCTATATGGATTTTCGCGAGTTGCTGGATCGTCCAGACATTGACGCGGTGCTGATCGCGTCGCCGGTCCATTGGCATGGGGTGATGTCGGTCATGGCCGCCCAAGCTGGCAAGGACATCTACTGCGAAAAACCTACCGCCATCACCATTGCGGAAAGCCAGGCGATGCGGCAGGCGGTGTTGCGCTACGGGCGCGTGTTCCAAGGGGGCACCCAGCAGCGTTCGGAATACAGCGCCAAGTTCCGCCGCGCCTGCGAGCTGGTGCGGACCCGGCGCATCGGGCCGCTCAAGGAGGTTTACGCGTTCCGCCCGGGCGGGTCGTTTGCGTGGCACCGGTTCGGCGCGCCCAAGCCGGTGCCGGCCGGTTTGAACTGGGACCTGGCCCTGGGCCCGGCCCCTTGGATGGAGTATGCCGGGGTTTGCCACGCCCACATGTTTTGCGGCATCGGCGACCTGAACTGGGGGCCGCACCATTACGATTTCGTCCAGTGGGCGCTGGATGCGGACCGCACCGGGCCGGTGGAAATTTCGGTCGAGAAAGAGGCACTCCAATACCGCTATGCCAACGGGGTGGTGGTGCATGGCCGCCCGCATCCGGACGGCGGGCCGGGCGGCAGCGGCGGGGCGCGTTTCATCGGCGCCGACGGCTGGGTGGCGGTGGACCGCGAAAACATCGCGGCGCACCCCGCCAGCCTTCTGGCCGAGCCAGCCGGCGCGCCGGTCCCCGGTGTCTATCGCAGCGACAGCCATTCAGGGAATTTCCTGGAATGCGTGCGCACGCGCAAACGGCCGATCTGCGACATCGAAACCGCCCACCGCTCCGCCAGCGCGGTGCTGCTGGGCGGCATCGCGCTGACCTTGAAGCGGACGCTCCGCTGGGATCCCCGGCAGGAATGCTTCCCGGACGACGCCGAAGCCAACCGGCTGCTCTCGGCCGCCTACCGCGCCCCCTGGCAAATCTGAATATTATTCCGCCATGAAATCTCCCCTTGCCAAAAGATGCGGGTTATTCGCCTTCTTGTTGGGCCAGGCCCTCTCCTTGTTCGCCGCCGCAACTTCCGAAGAGGCCGCGCTGGCGGTCCTGCAATCCGGCGCCGGCGAGGCGGAAAAAAGCGCGGCCTGCCTCCAACTGAAAAGCATCGCCACCGCCCGCGCCGTGCCGGCCCTGGCGGCATTGCTGGCCGATGAAAAGCTGGCGCAACACGCGCTCAACGCGCTCGAGACCCTGCCCGCGCCGGAAGCGGGCACGGCGCTCATCAAAGCCCTCGACACCGCCCCAAAACCGACCAAGGCCGGCATTATTCATGCCTTGGGCCTGCGCCGGGAAAAGGCGGCGGTCGCCAAATTGGCCGCGCTGCTGGCCGACAACGATTCGCTGGTGGCGGCGCGCGCGGCGATGAGCCTGGGCCGCATTGGCGGCGACGAAGCCCTTTCCGCCTTGCGGCAGGTGAAGGATTCCGCGCCCCAGTCCGTGCGGCTGGCCGCCGCCGACGCGCTGCTGACAATTGCCGAGCAGTTGCAGGCGGCTGGTCAATTAAAACAGGCCGCTTCAATCTACGAAAGGATTCAAGCCGCGTATCCCAGCGGGCCCTTGCGCATCGCCGCTTTTCGCGGCCTGGCGCGCTGCGCGGGCAACCAAGCGCCGTCCCTGCTGCTCGCGGCGCTCACAGGATCGGAAGCGGAAATCCAGCCGATGGCCGTAGAGTTGGCCAGGGATTGGCCCGGTCCCGAAGCCACCGCCGCCCTGGCCGCCGCGCTCAGCCAGGCGCCGGAACCGTTGCAAGCGGCCCTGCTGGAGGCGTTGGTGCAGCGCGGCGACCCGTCCGCCGCTAGCGCGGTGACGGCGTTGCTAAAAAAACGCATGGGCGTTTCCCGAACCGCCGCGCTCAAGGCGCTGGGCGAGCTGGGCGACGCCTCGCATTTAGCCTTGCTGGCGGACAACGCCGCGTCCGGCTCGCCCGAGGACCGCCAGGCGGCCCGCCAAGCCTTGGCCAGTCTTTCACGCGGCGACCTCCTTGGAAGTTCGCTGGCGCTGATGCGCGACGCCTCGCCGTCCGTGCAAATCGAGATGATCCCCATTCTGGCGCGCCACGGCGGCCCCCAAGCCGTTAACACGCTCCTGGTCGCGGCCCGCTCCGGCGCGCCGGACCTCGAGATGGCCGCCCTCCGAGCTTTGGAAAAATTGTTGGACTCCACCCAAGCCGGCGTCCTTCTGGATCTCGTGCGAGAAACGCGGCACGAGACCACCCGTGAAGCGGCCGCCAACGCTTTGGCGGCGGTGGCCGCGCGCAGCCCGCGCCCGTCCGAATTGACCGCCGCCATCTTAAAAGCGCGCGAGGGGGCGGGAACCGCCGCCCGGGCGGCCCTTTATTCGGCCGCCGGGCGTATTGGCGGTCCAGGGGTATTGCCGGCGCTGCGGCAAGGCCTGCGGGATTCCGAGCCGGCGGTGCGCAAAAGCGCGCTGACGGCGCTCATTGAACATGGCGGGCCGGCGGTTCTGCCTGACTTGTTGGAATTGGGCCGCGCCGGTCCTGACGAAACGGTTCGCGTGCTGGCGGTGCGCGGATATTTTGGCGTGGCGAACCAGCTCAAGGATCACGCCCCTGGCGCTCGTTTGGCGGCGATCAAAGACGGTTTGGCGGTGGCGAGCACGCCGGCCGCGCGCAAGTTGGGGCTGGCCGGGTTGGCGGAATTGGATTCCGCCGAAGCCCTCGCGTTGGCGCAAAGCTACACCAATGAACCCAACGTGCGGGCGGAGGCCGAGTCCGCCATGCTTCGAATTGCCGCGCGCCTCTGGGCCGCGGATCGAGCCGCCGCCCACCAGGCAATGGAAACACTCTCCCAATCCGCCCTCGCCGAGCAGGTCCGCCAGGAGGCGGCTAACCTGATTCAGCAGCGGTCGAAATATGCGGATTATCTCTGCGACTGGCTGGTCAGCGGCCCCTATCGCCAAAAAGGCGCCGAGGCCCGGCAACTCTTTGACCTGCCTTTTGCCCCCGAAAAACCGGAGGGTGCGGCCGATTGGCGCCGGTTGCCGCCCGCGGTTTCACCCACCAACTTTTGGCTGGCTGAATTGGACCAAGTGGTCGGGGGCGATCATTGCGTGGTCTATCTTAAAACGAAGGTTTATTCGCCCCGCGCGGAAAAGGTTAATCTGGCTATTGGCAGCGACGATGGCATCAAACTGTGGGTGAACGGAAGGCTGGTCCATGCGAACAATGCCGTGCGCGGCTTCACTCCCGGACAGGACCAGGCCAAAGCCGAACTGAACGAGGGATGGAATGAATTCCTGGCGAAAGTCACCCAGCACACGCTGGGCTGCGCCGCCGCCATTCGCATCCGGCGCGCCGATGGTTCGCCTTTGTCCGAACTGCGGGTGCAGGCAATCAAGTGAACGTCTTTTGCGGGGCTGTGCCTGGCGGACCAAATCCGTCTTTGCGCCTCGACGTCCGCGCCAGGTCCAGCCACCCCGGCCTATGTCCCAGGGGGGAAATTTTCCCCGGCTAACCTTTGCGCATAAACCCCTGAACCGCGCGGGAACCGAGGCGCCAACCGCTGGTCCCTTTGGCGTTGGCGAAATGGTGGCGGGCGCCTTCCGTTCTATTTGAGTTTGGTGAGCAGGAGCGAATCACGGGCAAACCAGACCTGGCCGGCTTGGGCGCGCAATTCGCAGACCAACTCGATTTCCCCCCAGCCGCCGTCCACGGTGAACTCGAATTCGAGCCGCTTCCAATCCGAGTCGCCCGCGAGACTGTTGGCGCGAGGCTGCTCGGTGCCGCTGATGCGAATGCCGGCCCCCTCCCCTTTTTCGTCTTTCAGTGGCTTTATGCCGGCGGCGCGGGCACGGGCCTCAAAGCGATAATGCCCCTCGGTCAGGGTTATGCGGCTGCGCCAAGAGGCGGTGGTTTCGCGCTGGGCGACGATGGTCAACATGGCGCGGCCATCCCGATCCTGGACCTGATCAAGGCGGGCGCTTTCGGCGGCGTCCTGGCGCGCCCAGTTTTCCAAGCGGGCACGGCCGTCGTGAAAACGCAGGGCGCCGGAGGGGGCCTGGCCCAGTTGCCGGGCGACGCTGGCCCAGCGTTGGCTGATCAAATCACGCATTCGCCTTGCCTGCCCGTCGAATTCGCGGGCGGCGTGGGGATTGGCGGAGGCCAGGGCTGGTTTCAAGCGGACGGCAAGTTCGTTGACCTGGTTGGTAAGTTTTTCGAGGCTGAAAACCTGGTTGAAAAGCTCGTTATACCGCTGGCGGTAAAGCATCCGGCCCTGCGGGGTTTTGATGACGGCCTGCGCCACCAAGCCGTTGAAGTTGGCAAAAATAGGGGCGTTGGGATCTTCGAACATCTGGTCCAGGCCATGCGGCATGAACGTCATCCGCCCGGTCCCCGGATCATGGTAAATCCGGTAGTTGTTTTTCTTCATCACATAACCGTCCCAATCCCAGGTGAGGTTTTCGACCACCATGAAGGAGATGAAGCGCGGCACATCAAGCACCTCCCGCAATTTCTCCCAACGTTTATCCGTATCGCGCTCCTGCGCGGCGGCGGCCAGCGCCTTGAGATCGGCGCGATCGTTGGGGCCGTCGCCGCCGTCCCTCTCCAGCGGCTCGGTAATTTCCCTCAAAAAACCGCCGTCATAAAGATTGCCGCCGGTTTGCTTGAAGTGTTGGCCAAGGAATTCCTTCTCGAATCCCTCCTTCAGCACATACAGGCCCAGTTTGCGGTCGTTCAGTTGAACCAGCGCGTGTGCCGCGCGGGGCGTGGGCACGCCGGCCTCGCGAAACATCTGCCCGCAAATTAACTCGGTCATGTAGGAGCGGTCCTGCACCGAATTGTTCAAGTGGATTTTGCCCAACCCGAAGAACTTCTGACTGGGGGTGAACTTGTCAAAATTCAGCGTCAGGGCGGGCTTGTCATCCACGCCCCGGAAACTGCCGGCGGCGCCCTTGAGGTGGACGGCCACATCCTTATAGACGGTTTCGCCAACCGTGACGGTGGCGGGGACATATTTGCGGGCGTCGCGGCGCAAGGCCTCCAAGTTAACCCGGCTGATCTCGATTCTCAGCGGCCAAACGCCGTTGGTCGAAAAAAGGGCGTCCCCCGGTTGTTTCTTTTCCTTGCGTCCGGCGGCGGCCGCCGAAGGTCCGGGGGCATTCGTTGGCGGAACCTTGGGGGCTGCTGCCAGAACAGGGGCGAAGCAGGCGGACGCCAAAACCAAAGAAGCCAGCCGGCCCGTCAAAGCCGGCGCCATCTCCCGGAATTTTCGCCGCCGCCGCATGTCGGTTTTATGGGGAGGAGCGGCGGACGGCGCAAGCCGGAAATCTAACCTGTGAACCGCCGCGCCACGATCGAGGCATTGTGCCCCCCGAAGCCAAACGAATTGTTGACGACGGCGTTGATTTTCCATTCCCGCGGGGTGTGCGGGACATAATCGAGGTCGCACTCCGGATCGGGTTTTTCGAGGTTGATGGTGGGGGGGGCGACTTGATGGCGCATCGCCAACAGGCAGATGATCATCTCCACCGCCCCCGCCGCGCCGAGCATGTGCCCGGTGGCGCCCTTGGTGGAACTGACCAGCAGTTTGCGGGCGTGCTCCCCGAAGATGGTTTTAATGGCCTGCGTCTCGGCAATATCACCCGCCGGGGTGGCGGTGCCGTGGGCGTTGATGTAATCAATGTCCTCCGGGTTCAAGCCGGCGTTGCGCAGGGCCATCCGCATGCAGCGAGCGGCGCCCTCGCCGCCGGGCGCGGGCGCGGTCATGTGGTTGGCGTCGGCGGTGTTGCCGTAGCCCAGCAACTCAGCGTAAATGCGGGCGCCGCGGGCCTTGGCATGGGCCAGGTCCTCGAGCACCAGCACGCCGCCGCCCTCGCCCATGACGAACCCGTCGCGTTCGAGGTCAAAAGGCCGCGAGGCTTTTTTGGGCTCGTGATTGCGGGTGCTCATGGCCTTCATGGCGCAAAAGCCGCTGATGCCCAGGGGCACAATGGTGGCCTCCGCGCCACCGGCAAAGATGACGTCGGCATCGCCCATCTTGAGGGTGCGCCAGGCCTCGCCCAGGGCATGGGTCGAGGTGGCGCAGGCCGAACAGGTGGCCACGTTGGGGCCGCGCAGCTTGTAATACATCGAGAAGAGCCCGGACCCCATGTTCAGGATGAGCATGGGGATCATGAAGGGAGACACGCGCGAGGGCCCGCGCGCCAGCAGGATTTTGTGCTGTTCGGCGGTGGTGTGCAGGCCGCCAATGCCCGACCCGATAAAGCAGCCCACCCGGTCCCGGTCGCAGCGGTCAAGGTCCAGCCCGGAATCGAGCAGCGCCTGGTGGCCGGCAAAGATGGCGAATTGGGCAAAGCGATCCGAGCGTCGCGCTTCTTTCGGACTGGGGAAGGCGGGCGCGGCGTCAAAGTTCTTCACCTCCGCCGCGATTTGGCAGTCGAACCCGGTGGGGTCGAAGGCGGTGATGCGGTCCACGCCGCATTCGCCGGCCAAAAGATTTTGCCAAAGGATGTCGGGGTGATGGCCCAAGGGACTGGCGAGGCCCAGGCCGGTCACCACCACTCTGCGCTCGTTAGGGTTGCAGGCCATAAAATCAAAAGGGGCAGCCTGGGCTTGTTCGGCCACCGGAGCTGCCCCCAAATGGACCGGGCAGGTTTATTTCTTGAGGTCTTCGATGTATTTGATCACATCCCCGACGCTTTGGAGCTTTTCCGCCTCCTCGTCCGGGATTTCGTTGCCGAATTCCTCTTCCAGGGCCATCACCAGTTCCACGGTGTCCAGGGAATCCGCCCCCAGATCCTCGATAAACTTGGCTTCCGGGGTGACCTGATCAGGATTCACTCCCAGTTGCTCGACAATGATGTCCTTTACCCGTTGTTCAATTGTTTTGTCAGCCATCGGTTTCTCCGTTTTTTTGTCTGTCTATGCCATTATTGCAAACAGCGTCAAGCCCCGAATCTTTTTTTCTTCCGACCGCCTGTGCTGTCCGGTCAAGCGTCCGCCTGTTCCGCGAAAACCGGGCCTTGTCTAATCAGGTTAAGGCCGGTTGTCCAGCGGCTTTTTGCACTTTTTTTACATGGCCATCCCGCCGTCCACCGCCAGCACCTGGCCGGTGACATAGCGCGCCTGCGGGCCCGCGAAGAAAAGCACCGCGTTGGCCACGTCCTCGGGCTGGCCAAAACAGGCCAGCGGAATCTGCTTTAGCATCGCCTGCTTCACCTCTTCCGGCAATCCTTCGGTCATGCGCGTCTGGATAAAGCCGGGCGCAATCGCGTTGACGGTCACGCCGCGGCTGGCGAACTCGCGCGCGGCGGACTTGGTGAAGCCAATCACCCCCGCCTTGCTGGCGCCGTAATTGCACTGGCCGGCGTTGCCAATCAAGCCGATGATCGAAGCGATGTTGATGATCCGTCCGCTCCGTTGCTTGAGCAGGGCGCGGCAAAAGGCCTTGGTGAACAGAAACGTCCCCTTCAAATTGATGTCCAGCACCGCGTCCCAATCGGCTTCGCTCATGCGCATCAGGAGCGTGTCCTTGGTGATGCCGGCGTTGTTCACCAGGATGTCCACTTTGCCGGCGTCGGCCAGAATGCGGGCGGCGGTTTCCTCCACCCCGGCGGCATTGGCCACGTCCACGCCGTAGCCCCATGCCCGGCGGCCCAACGCCTGCGCTTTTTCCACCGTTTCCGCGGTGAATTCCGGTTTCAGGTCCACGGCCGCTATCGCGGCGCCTTCCGCCGCCAGTTTCAACGCGATGGCCTGGCCGATGCCGCGGCCCGCGCCCGTAATGACCGCCACTTGGTCGTGCAATAAGCTCATGACGCCTGCCTTTGAACCAGAACCCCCACAATCACGCAACAGGATTTTTTTGGGGGGGCGTCCGCGCCCAGCCGGGCGCCAAAATTTTTGCGTGCTTATTTTTCGTTTCTGCCTTAAATCCTCGGCATGATCGTTTGGATGATTGCATTGCTGTTGCTGGCCGCCTCCTGCGTCCTCGGTTACACGATGGGCGCGGTGAGAGTGGGGATTACCACGGTGGGCCTGGTCCTCGGGGCGGCCATCTGCGTGCCGGTTTCCCCCATCCTTTACCCGATGGTCGAGAAAATGGGCAGCCGGGCGCACGCGGTCTTCATCGCGCCGCTGATCGTGCTGATGGTGGTCCTGATTGTTTTCAAGGTCATCGCCAGCGCGGCGCACCAAAAGCTGGACAGTTATTACAAATACAAAACCGCCGAATATGTGCAGACACTCTGGCTCCGGACCAACGAGCGTTTCGGCGCGGCCCTTGGCGCGGTCAACGCCCTGATTTACCTGCTGATTGTTTGCACGTTCATCTTCGTCCTCGGGTATCCGGTCCGGCAGCTTGCCTCCGGCGACCGTGATTCCACCGCGTGGCAATACCTGGTCAAAGCCACCGAAGCGCTCCAAAAAACCGGCATGGACAAAACCGTTGCCGCCTTCAATCCCACTCCCGAATCTTATTACCACACCTGCGACATGATCGGGATGGTCCATCAAAATCCGTTGCTGATTGGCCGCCTGACCAGCTACCCGCCCATTATGGCGCTGGGAGAACAGGAACAATACCGGCCCATGTTCGATGAAATCGCCAACGATCTCGAATTCAGCCAGAAACTCTTCGAACAACCCCGCCCGGCCTTTCAGGAAATCCTCGGCTTGCCCAAATTGCAGATGATCCTCACCAACAAACCGTTCATGAACGAAATCCTCAAGCTCGACTTCAAAGACCTCTCCAACTACCTGGCCACCGGCGTGTCGGAGAAGTTTTCCAGCGAAAAACTCCTGGGCCGCTGGCGTTACAATTTTGAGGCCTCGCTGAACGCGCAGCGGCGGACGAAGCCGAAATGGACGGCCATTGAGCTGCTGCGGCTGCGGGCCAGCTACACCACCAATATTGAAACCGCGTCGCTGTCCGGCCTGATTAACAACCAGGTCGTCCTGCGGCTAACCGACGCCAACAAAACGCTCGTCATTTCCCGCGGCTCCTATTCCGCCGCCGGCGACAACAAATATGAAATCAGTTGGGACAGCGGCCCCTGGGGGAAAGAAGCCGAGCTGCAAGGCAGCGACCGGCTCCGCCTCCGCCACAAGATCGGCGGCGAGCGCGACGGGCGGATCATTATATTCGACAAGGATTAGCCGCGGGAGGCCGGCTTTCGGCGGGAGGCCGCCGATTTTCCACCAAGGCAAGGGATATGGCCGTGCAATCGCCGCCCGATGACGATCAAGCGCTGGCGCGCCAGGCCAAGGCCGGCAGCCTGGAGGCGATGGAGACCCTCGTGGGACGCCACGAAACCGCCCTTTATTCCACCGCCATGCGCATCCTGCGCAACGCGCATGACGCCGAGGACGCAACGCAGCAGGCGCTGTTGGACATCGTGGAGAACCTCGAATCGTTCCGGGAGGAAAGCTCCTTCCGCACCTGGGCGCACCGCATCACCACCTTTGCCGCGCTGAAAATCATCCGCAAACGCAGGGGCCTGGAGACCGTCTCACTCGAGGCCTCGACCGAAGCCCAAGAATCGTATGACCAGATTCCCCATCCCGAGTTCATCGCCGATTGGCGTGAAAGCCCGGAGCGCCTGGCGCAACAAAGGGAAACCGCCCGGCTGATTGAGGAGGCGATGGAGCAACTGGAGGAAAAACATCGGCTGGTCTTCCTCCTGCGCGACATCGAAGGGTTGTCCGGGGAGGAAACCGCCCAAGCCCTCGGGATTAGCGTCGCCAATGTCAAAGTTCGCCTCCTGCGCGCCCGCCTGCGGCTGCGGGAATTGCTGACCAGGGCTTTTGGCAACCCGGCCCGGCGCCAGGAACCCCACCGGCACCCCCACGAGGAAGCTCCGGCGAAAAACACCCGGCAGGACCTGTAACCTTTATCGGGATGGCGGCTCTTTGCTAAATAGGCATATGAAATGTCAGGAACTCATGGCGGCGCTGAATGATTACCTGGATGGCGCCGAGTCGTCCGCCTTATGCCAGGAATTTCAGCGGCATTTGCGCGATTGCCCCGCCTGCCAGGTGGTGGTGGACAATGTCCGCCATACCATCCTGCTATGCAAAGATGGCCAGACTTACGAAATACCGGCGCCCTGCCGCGAAAAACTGCGCCAAGCCCTGCGCGAAAAATGGCGCCAGAAACATCCCTCCGCCGCTTGAACCTAGATTCCGCAGTTAGAAAAGAGCGTGGAAGTTGTACACCAAGGATGAACACCGATGCTGAAGCAGAAATGGCCTTCACCCGCCAGGTGCCAGCCTCTGCCTTAGCAAGTCTTTGGTATCCGTGTCCATCCGTGTTTATCCGTGGTTGAACTGCGATTTTTAGGTTGAAATATTGCTTGGCCGGGTCAATCGAAGCAGCCGCTTAAATCCATTGCCCATAATTCTTTCTGGTCGCGAAAGAACAGGCGTCCGCCGGCGTAAGCGGGATGGCACCAGTTGCTGCCGCAAACCTGCAAGCGGCCCAGTTCATGGTATTTCCCGGGCGTCGCCTTGATCAGGAATAGCTGGCCGGCCTCGGTGAGCACCAGCAGGTTGGTTCCCGTCACAATGATGGCGGCGTTGTCTTTCTCGCCCCGTCCGAAGCCCGGCTGCGACCACTTGACCTCGCCGGTGGCGGCATTCACGCACACCAGGTCCCGATTGGCGCCCAGCGTATAGAGATGGCCGTCCACCAACACCGGCGTGGCCAGGTTGATTTTCAACTGCCGGTTCGACCACGCGGCATCGGCTTTCCAAACCGTTTCTTCCCGCGAAATTTTGAAGCAGGCCAGGCCAAAAGTGTGGGAATTGACGGAAACCAGGTCGCCATTGATGACCGGCGTGGCCGCGTGGCGTTTCGCTCCGGTTTTCAAGGGAATGCGCCAGAGCGAACGGCCATCCTCCAAACCGGCTCCGCAAAGCGCGTCGGCGGTGAAGGCCACGAGTTGCCGGACTCCCGCCAACTCCGCGACGACCAAGCTGGAATAGGCGGCCTCGTCGTTGCCGGCTTTCCACAGCACCCGGCCGGTGAGCTTGTCAAAGGCCGCCAGGCTGTTTTGGTTTTGGCCGCCCACCGGCAAGAAGAGCCGCGAGCCATCAATCACCCCGCAGCCGTTGTTGCCGCGCCGGGTGGCGGTCCCCTCCCGTGACTGGCTCCCGAGGAACTTCACCCCAAAATCCTTTTCAAAACTCGTCCGCCAAATTTCCCGCCCGTCGCTCAGGCGCAGGCAGCGAAACTCCCCGTTGCAAGCCTGCACATAAACGCGGTCGCCATCCACAAAAGGCGTCGAGCGCGGGCCTTGCCCCCAATTGTCGCCAAAGACCTCGGCGTAAGGCGCGCGCCATAACTCCTTGCCGGTTGCCGCTTCAACCGCGTGAGCCACTTCCTTGCCCCCGGCCTCATCCGAATAGATCAGGATATTTCCCGCCACCACGGGCGAGGAAAAGCCGCCGCCCACACTAATCCGCCACAGGGCTGTGAATTCCCCGGGCAGCCGGACAGGAACCGGCGCGCCCGGCGCGGCGCGGCCGTCGCGCGTAGGGCCGCGCCACTGGGGCCAATCATCCGCTCCCCAAGCGCCGACCAGGGCCGCCAGCCCGGCCGCCGCAATACCGGCGCGTCTCGGCAGCCAGTTTTTTGCGCTGGTCATTATCCGGCCTAAACGGGTTCTTTGCATTGTCATGGCGCGGGTCACTCTGCCCGAAAAGAGGCAAAGTGCAAGCCTGTCGGATGGCGTTTGGCGTGGCCGCGCCTTGGCCAGCGCCCCCCATGAAACGGGCTGATAGCGCCCCCATGCCGCGATGGCCGCCTCCCCAGCCGGCCAGAATTCCAAGCGGACACCGAAGTCTCAGTCTTGCCCGTGGATGCCTGCGAGCCGGGCTTGAGCGGCCTCTTTTTGCGGCGCCAGCGCCTTGAAAGCCCACCCTTTGCCGCTTTCCAAGGCGGGAGTGTAATCCGTGGCTTTGCCCAGCGGTTGGCCCCGGGCGTCCAGCACTTCAAATTCCACTCTCACCGAAAATTTGGGGCGCGGCGTGGGATTGGTGGCGAGGCCGGTCACGTAAATCAGGCTGCTGCCGGGCTGTCGTTCCACCGCAAAACTTACCACGGTTAATTCCTTGGTTTCCTTGGGCGATGGAACCACAGGCGAACCGGCGCGCGCGCCGGCGGAAGGCAGGCGACTTTTCAACTTGGGCAGGAGGGCTGCCGCGGCCAGCAACAACGCTAAAAGCGCCAACAACACCCCGGCCACCACCGCCAATTTTACCGCCGTTTTTCGGTAGGGCGACGGCGTCTGCGGAATCCCTTTCAGAAGTTCTTCGGGGGAGGGCCCGGCCTCCGGCGCGTCCGTTTCCGGCAAGCCCGGTATCAGCAGGGTCTGCCGGCCGCAGTGCGGGCAGGCGGTGGCGGCGCCGGCGGCGTTGGCCGGGAACTCGATCCTGCCGCGGCAATGCTGGCAGGCGCCTTTGAGATATTCATCCATCGGTTGCGCAACGGGCCGGCGCTCCGCTCGCCGGATGCGCTTTCAGCATACCGCCTCTGGTCGTTTTGCAAAGATTGAATTGTGAGCGGGCGGCATCGTTAGCAGCCGGAGAAGCCGGCGCTGAGATCCCATGCGTTCACGTTGTGCTGCGGCACCGGGGCGGCGTTCAATGCCCCCCTAGGAGACCGTTCCATTGCGAGACGCGCATCAGCACGTAGGCGATGAGGCCGCTGATGGGGATGGTGAAAATCCAGGCCCATACCATGCGCTCGGCGACGCTCCACTTGACCGCGTTCAGGCGCTTAGTGGAGCCCACCCCCATAATGGCGCCGGAAATGACGTGCGTAGTGGACAAGGGAATGCCGAGGTGGCTGGCCACGCCAATGACCGCGGCGGCGGTGGTCTGCGCGGCAAAGCCATGCACCGGCTGCATTTTCACCACGTTTTTCCCCATCGTCTTGATGATTTTCCAGCCGCCCGCCGCCGTGCCGGCGGCGATGGTCATAGCGCAAGTGATCTTCACCCAGAAAGGGATGGTGAACTCGGGGGTGCGCAAAAACCCCAGCCAGTCCGGGAGATTGACGAAATCGCGCGACTGGGTGGTGGCGGCGAACAAAGTCAGGGCGATGATGCCCATCGTCTTTTGCGCGTCGTTGCGGCCATGCTCGAAGCTCATCCAGGCGGCGCTGAGCAGTTGGGCCTTGCCGAAAACCTGGTTGACCACCCGGGGCCGGAATCCGCGAAAGAGCACCAGCAGCAAACCCATCAGGATGAAGCCCACCGCCAGGCCGCAGAGCGGGGCGGCGAACATGGGCTTGATCACTTTGTGCCATACGCCCCCGTGCAGCACCACGGTTTTAATGGTTTCCATGAGCAGCGGACTGGCAGAATCAGCTGGCACGACCACGGTCAGTGGTTGGCCGGCGTGCATGAGAGTGTTGGTGCCGGGCGCCAAGGCGGCCAGATTAAGCGAACCGGCAATATCGGGCGTGGCGGGGATAAATTCCCTGATTACCACGGTTTTGGTTTCCACCCATTTGATGGCTTTCCAGCTATTGTGGGCGGCGGCCAGCGCCGCGCCGCACAGCCCGCCAATGAGCGCGTGGCTGGAGCTGGACGGCAGCCCGATCCACCAGGTGAAGAGGTTCCAGGCTATCGCGCCCAAGAGGCTGCACATGATGGCCAGGGAGGTGATGTGGCCGGTGTCCACCAGCCCTTGGCCGATGGTTTTGGCGACCGACACGCTGGTCATCGCCCCCACCAGGTTCATCACCGAGGCAAGCGCAATCGCTTGGGCGGGCGTCATGACCTTCGTCGCCACCGAGGTGGCAATGGCATTGGCCGTATCGTGGAAACCGTTGATGTATTCAAACACCAACGCCACCAGGATTACGCAAAAGACCAGGGTCATCGCCAAGGCTTCCGGCTAGGAATGGCGCAAGGCCACTCGATACATGACGTTGCCGGCGGAGCGGCAGCGGTCCAGGGCCTTTTCCAGCAACTCAAACAAGTCCTTGAGAATAATGACCCGCAGCGCGTCATGCTGGCCGGAGTAGAGGTTGCCGGAAAGCTCCTCGATTAGCCGGTCTCCCTCCGCCTCCAGCCGGTGCAATTTTTCGCCCATCTCGACCAAGCCGCGCAGATTATTGTGCCGCAGGAGGTCCACCATTTCGCTGATGATCTTGGTGGCGTCGCTGAGCAGATTGGATTGCCGGGTAAAATCCACGTCCTTGATGCGGACCGAGGCGATGACATAACGCTCGGCGAATTTCTCAATGGTCTTGGGGATTTTATAGAGCGCGTTGGCGAGGTCCTGGATGTCCTCCCGTTCCAAGGCGGTGACAAAGGTGCGGCAGAGCATTTCGTTGATCTTTTTGGTGATTTGCTTGTCGCTGCGACGCGCGGCGATGAATTCCTCCAGGCCGATTTCGTTTTGGCCTTGAATGATGCGTCCCAGGGCCTGGGCGCTGGCACCGGCCTCGGCTGCGCTCGCCGCCAGCAAGTCGAAGAATTCTTTGTCGTGTCCTAAAATTTTTTGCAGTGAAAACATAAAACGTAACAGAACTGTCACTTATTTGTAACTCAAATGACAAGCGGAAAAACCGGCGGGGCCGTTTTTTGTCGGCAAGTTGGGTTGTCGAACCGGCGCCGCCCGGTTTTAGGAGATGATTCTGGTGATTTGCAGCAGGCGCACCAAGCCGTAGGCCAGGCCGCCGGAAATGGGAATGGTCAGCAACCACGCCCACGCCATGCGCTCAACCACCGTCCATTTGAGGGCGCTGAAGCGCCGCGCGCAGCCGACGCCCATGATGGCAGCCGAGATATTGTGGGTGGTGGAAACCGGGATGCCCAGGGCGGTGGCAATGTAAATGACGGTGGCCGAGCTGGTTTCCGCGCAAAAACCGTTGATCGGCTGGAGCTTCACCATTTTGTGACCCAAAGTTTTAATGATGCGCCAGCCGCCGGCCGCGGTGCCGGCCGCCATGGTCAGCGCGCACAGCACCTTGATCCAAGTCTTGATGCCCTCGGTTTGCGAGCAAAGGTGAAAATAACGGGCGGCTTTGGCTTCGTCCACCGGCACGCCGATGCCTTGCAAATGCATCACTCCCAGGTTGTAGAGCGCGTCGGGGTTCTTTCGTTCCGCCGCGCGTTCGAGCCAACGGACGGCCTCGACGCCGTTGGAAGCGGTTCCTTGCCCCTGGGCGTAACGAACGGCCAGCAGCACCTGGGCCTCCGCGCTGTTGCCCTCCGCCCGTTTTTTCAGCCAGACCAACGCCTCGGCCTCGTCTCTGGGCAATTCCTTGAATTTCCGGGCAAAAAACGGGCTGGTGGCGGCCGGCGCAGTGTTAGTTTGGGCGCGCGCCTGCCACCAGGCGGCCAGCGCGGGATTGGCTGGGACTGCCGAGCCTTCCGTGTAAAGCTTGCCGAGGGCCAATTGCGCGTCCCGGTGCTCTCTTTCCGCCGCTTTTTGCAGCAAGTCCAGGGCTTCGCCGGGGTTGCGCGCCACCCCTTCGCCGGCCAAGTATAATTGGGCCAGGTGATACTGAGCGTCGGCATGGCGGTTTTTGGCGGCGCGCGCGAAGTCTTTGACCGCCACCGCAAGGTTGCGTTCGACGCCGCGCCCATCCCTGAACAGGACCCCGAGTTTGTCGAGCGCGGCCTGAATGGAAGGCCCTTGCTCGGGATAGTAGAGGAAGTTAAAGAATTTGGGCAGGTGGTCGAAAGAGCCGGCGGAGGTTCCCGCCATGAGCGCCAAGGCGATGATGCCCATGGTCTTTTGGGCGTCGTTGGTGCCGTGCATCAAACCCATGGCGCCGGCGCTGAGGATTTGCGCTTTGCCGAAAGTGGCGTTGACCATTCGCGGCGTCAGCCGAATCAGGGAAACGAGCGCGTAAAGCAGCCCCATAAACAGCAGCCCGAGCAGAAATCCCCCCATGGGCGAGCTGAACATGGGCACGATGACTTTCCAGAGCAGGCCGTGGCCTTTATACCAATGGACCGCGTCCGGCTGCGACCAGATGATGGCGGACCAATTGCCGTGCGAGCCGGCGACGGCGGCGCCGCACAAGCCGCCAATCAGCGCGTGGCTGGAACTGGACGGCAGGCCGAACCACCAGGTAATCAAGTTCCAAGCAATGCCGCCGGCCAGCGCGCAAACCAACATTTCCGAAGTAATGGTGACCACCTTGCTGTCCACCAAGCCGGACGAGATGGTTTTGGCGACAGCGGTGCCCAGCAAAGCGCCGATCAGGTTGGTGGTGGCCGCCAGCATAACCGCCGCGCGGGGCGTCAGAACCTTGGTGGAAACCACGGTCGCGATGGAATTGGCGGTGTCGTGAAATCCGTTGATATACTCGAATATCAGGGCCACCAGAATGACAATCAGGATCAGTTCCATGCGCCGGGCCGGTCAGGAATTTTTCAGCACGATATGCGTCACCACGTTTCCGGCGTCCCGGCAGCGGTCCACCACCTTTTCCAGGAGCTCGTAAAGGTCCTTGAGCGCAATGACCTTCAGCGCGTCGTGCCGTCCGCTGTAGAGGTCCTTGAACAGGTCCAGCATCAAATCATCCGCGTCGCCCTCCACCTGCTGCAGCCGGCCGTTCAACTCTTTGATTTCCTCCAGATGCGCCGCGTGCCGCAGGGCTTTGACCATCGCCAACACGATCTCGGTGGCTTTCTCAAGCATCTCAGCGTGCCGGCGGAAATCGGTCTCCCGGACTTGCGGGGGCGCCAACGCCAGGCGCTCGGCGAATTTTTCGATGGTTTTCGGCACCTTATACAGCGAGCTGGACAGCGCCTCGATGTCCTCCCGTTCGAGTGTGGTTACGAAAGTTTTGACCAGTTTTTCCTCGATTTGGCGGGTGATCTTTTTGTCTTTGCGCCGCGACTGCACAAAGGCGGTCAACGCGGGTTTCTGGTCGGGGCTGCGCAATAAACGGTTCAAGGTCTGGGCGCTGGTCAGCGCCTCGGCGGCGCTGGCCTCGAGCAAATTGAAGAACTGATCGTCTTTGCCCAGCAGTTTTTGTATGGAAAGCATATCCCAAAACTTTTTTGCCTCAATGACAGCGGATGGTCATTCTTTTAATTGTTACAATTAGGTTACGATAAAGTTGCAGCGGGTGGGCGAACGTCGCCCCAGCAACGGAGGATTAAAACACCACGACGGACCGCAGCGGCAGGTCTTTCAGTTTTTCCCGGCCGCCCAGAAAGCCGAGTTCGATGAGAAAACTGACTTCCAGAATGTTGGCCCCCGATTGGCGCAATAATTGCGCGGCGGCGGCGGCGGTTCCGCCGGTGGCCAAAAGGTCGTCCATCAGCATCACCCGGCTGCCGGGCCGGACAGCGTCCACATGAATGGCGATGGTGTTGGCGCCGTATTCCAATTCGTAACTTTGCTCGATGGTGCGATAAGGCAGTTTGCCCTTTTTGCGCACCGGCACAAAGCCGGCGCCCAATTTTAGCGCGGCGGCGGCGGCAAAGATGAATCCTCGCGCGTCCACGCCCACCACGGCATCCACCGACCCGGGCGAATAGCCGTCCGTCAGCAAGTCTATGGCGCCGGCAAAGAGGCGGGCGTCCGCCAACACCGGGGTGATGTCCTTGAACTGAATGCCCGGGCGGGGAAAGTCCGGCACATTGCGGATGGCTTGGCGAATCTGTTGGGCGGTGACCATGTTATTTTGCATTGTTTCGTCTGGTTAGGCGGATATGCCCGGCGGCAGACTTTTCATCACCAGCGCGTCGTAGCTGGGCGCCACTTGTTCCCCGGGCCGCACGACTAAAAAGTCCGGCGAATCCCACTCGCCGGCCAGCCAGCGCCGGAGCAACCCAAGATCGCCGGCCACTTCCTCAAATTCCCAGCCGCGTTCGGCGCAGATTTTTTGCACCCGCTCCCGCAGGCCCAAAACTCGGGTAAAATCGAATTCAATCAGCACGCCGCGGTGATAGGCCTGGGTCCATTTGTCCATTTCCTCCAACAGATAACGGGCCTCCTCTTCACCGTATTTTTTGGCCCATTCGGCAAAGACCGCGTTGCGCTCCGGGCTGAGCCCGGCGCGGCTGGGCAGGAAAAGGGAGCTTTGGGGAATTTCTTTTTCGCCGCGGCGGGCCAGGCATTCCAGCCAGCCAGCGGTGTAATAATAAGCGCCGTCGCCTTTTTGGGCGCGCTCCTGGTAACGCTCGCGCGAGCCCAAAAAGTAGGTGATGCAATCGTGGGCCCGGGGAATGACCAGCGGGGTGTGGCGCGCGATGATGCCGTCGAGGATGTTGCCGCAGAGGCCGTAACCCAGGAGGATGGCGGCGTATTTGCCGGCGGGCACAGCGTCAATGCGCTCCTGGATGAAGCCTTTGCCGGTGGCCGGCGCATCGTGGTAGCCCTGGGGCAGGAATTCGAGGTCCAGGATCTGCGGCGACTGCGCCGCCAGAAAGCAGGTCTCCCGCAGCAGCACCTCGCAGGCGATGACTTTGAGCAGCATGAGGCAACTTAAGGTTTGTCCGCCACCCATTGGATGGCTTGGGCCAGCAGCTTTTGAAAATGGGGGTTTTCGTAGGCTTTATGGTCGTGCCCCAACTGAATGGTGGCTACCCGGGCCGGCCCATGAGTTTTGGCCCACGCCACGGTTTTGGAGCTCTCCGGATGGTCGGTGGTCAGCAAAGGCGTGACGCCCTCGCGCACCTCGAAACCGCCGTAGGCCTCGTCATGGATTTCAAAATCCTTCAGCCCTTGAATGATCGGGTGGCCGTTATTGGCGACGGCGATCTTCAGGTCCACGTCATGCTTGTAAGTGGAGGCGGGCCTTTCCCGACCGCCTTCGACGCTTTTTTTTAGGTGGTATTTGCCGCCGATGATTTCCGCGTATTCCGGCCAGTCTTGATAGGAAGCCAGACTGTGGTGCAGGGCGACCAATCCCTTGCCCTCTTTCAGCCGGGCCAGGAAATCGGCCTTGGCTTCGTCCGTGATTTTCTGCCACATGTCGTAAAGCACGAGCACATCGTAATCCCGGGCGGCCTCGGCTTTAAGCAGCGCATGGGCGGCCGGGTGGGCGGCGGTTTTCCAAGTGATGCTTTTGTTATTCTCGAACAGCTTAAAAAACGGCTCCTTCTCGAAGCCATGCCCGCCGGTAATCACCAGCACGCGCACCGGGTTGGGCGCGGCGCCGGCGGCTAGTGCCGCCGCCAGCAACCCGGCCAGCAGCCAAACGGTTCCCCATCGGTTCGTTTTCATAGACGATAAGATGGCGGCAAGTCTAACGACACCGCCTTCCGGCTGGCAAAGAAAATATCTTGCACCAAGGATTTGGGCTTAGAATGTAAGCGACCGAGCTACCACGCCTAGATTTCCTGGAGTCGGGGTGCCAGAATGCTGGCATGGATGACAACGTCGGATCTCCCAAGCGGCGGCGGTGGACCGCTGCGCAACGTCAGCGACTGC
>Ga0073932_1002576_pt1 | contig 27426 bp, 23 predicted proteins | sample DewCreD2012metaG_FD_76967 | JGI IMG/M metagenome (GOLD analysis project Ga0073932, IMG submission 76967) | Hot spring sediment bacterial and archeal communities from British Columbia, Canada, to study Microbial Dark Matter (Phase II) - Dewar... ...
CCGGGCCTGAGGCAAGAGGGTAGGTCTTCACTACAGCCCAAATCGAAGGTTGGGGCGGGGCAAGCCCTGTGATTTCCTCGGAAATCCGCGTGCGGCTTCCGCGAATATTTCTAAAACAGGGTTGAGTGCCGAAAGTTCGGCTAAAGCCGGGACAACAAGCACCCCTGTTCGTTGTCCCGCCTTTAGGCGGAAAGGAGGGCGTTAGGTTATCGGGAGCCTCACGTTCCGGCTAAAGCCGGGACAACAAACAAATCCGGGACAACAAGCAGCGCGGTTCGTTGTCCCGCCTTTAGGCGGAAAGGGGGGCGCGGGGTTATCGGGAGCCTCACATTCCGGCTAAAGCCGGGACACCAAACAAAGCCGGGACAACAAGCAACGTGGTTCGTTGTCCCGCCTTTAGGCGGAAGGGAAGGCGTGGGATTATCGGGAGCCTCACATTCCGGCTAAAGCCGGGACAACAAACAAGGCCGGGACAACAAGCACCCCTGTTCGTTGTCCCGCCTTCAGGCGGAAGGGAGGGCGCGGGGTTGTCGGAAGCCTCACGTTCCGGCTAAAGCCGGGACAACAAACAAAGCCAGGACAACAAGCAGCGCGGTTCGTTGTCCCGCCTTCAGGCGGAAAGGGGGCGCGGGGTTATCGGGAGCCTTACGTTCCGGCTAAAGCCGGGACAACAAACAAAGCCGGGACAACAAACAGCGTGGTTCGTTGTCCCGCCTTCAGGCGGAAAGGGGGCGCGGGGTTGTCGGAAGCCTCACGTTCCGGCTAAAGCCGGGACAACAAACAAAGCCGGGACAACAAACGACGTGGTTCGTTGTCCCGCCTTTAGGCGGAAAAGGGGCGTGGGGTTGTCGGGAGCCTCACGTTCCGGCTAAAGCCGGGACAACAAACAAAGCCGGGACAACAAGCAGCGCGGTTCGTTGTCCCGCCTTCAGGCGGAAAGGCGGGCGTGGGGTTGTCGAGAGCCTCACATTCCGGCTAAAGCCGGGACAACAAACAATGCCGGGACAACAAACCTCGTCAGCGTCATGGAAAACCCCGCGAGGTCTTGGCGTACGGCAGTCCTCCGCCGCTTTGCCATTGCGCCCCTCGCATTCATCGCGTTTCACCAGCGAAAACGGCGCGCGCCCCCCTGTGCCTCCTTGAACCGCTAGCGGAGCTGACCCCAGCGATATTGGCATTGACGACCAGGCGGCATTGGTATCGTTTTTCTCGCCAATGACCTTCCACCGAAAACAGCGAGTGACCAAGTTAACGCCTCACAATCTCGGCTCCAGCAAAGCAGGGGTTGCCGTTTTTCACTTGCGCCAATCCGCCCACCGACGCTTACTTTCCACATGTCAAGTTTAGAACCGCCCGCTGTTACATCCACCACCACACGGAGGAGTTTTCTCAAGAGTTCAGCCGGTGTCATTGGCACCGCCGCCGTCAGCGGACTGCCGGTGGCGCGTTTTGCCCACGCCGCCGGCAAGGGAGTCATCCGCATCGGCCTCATTGGCTGCGGGGGGCGCGGCTCGGCCGCCGCGCTCAACGCGCTGAACGCCGGTCCGGACGTCCGGCTCGTCGCCATGTGCGACCTGTTCGGCGACTGGCTGAAGGCCGCGCGCGACCGCCTGAAAAAGTCAAGGCCGGAGCAAGTCGAGGTGAAGGACGACCACTGCTTCGACGGCTTTGACGGTTTCAAGAAACTGATCGCCAGCGAGGTGGAGGTGGTGTTGATCGCCGCCGCGTCGCATTTTCATCCGCAGATGCTCAAGGAAGCGGTGGCGGCGGGCAAACATGTCTTCTGCGAGAAGCCGCACGGGATTGACATTCCCGGCGTGGAGATTTCGCGGGCGGCGGGCGAGGAGGCCCGACGCAAGGGGCTCAGCCTGGTGTCCGGCCTTTGCTGGCGCTACGATCCCGGCGTGCGCGAAACGATGAAGCGGGTGCGGGACGGCGCCATTGGCGAGATCGTGGCCATCCAGGAAAATTACCTGAGCGCGCCCTACATCGTTCGCGAGCGGCAGCCCGGCTGGAGCGAGACGGAATACCAATTCCGCAACTGGTATCACTTCAACTGGCTCTCCGGCGACCAGACGGCCCAGCAGCTTATCCACAGTCTGGACAAGGCCTCCTGGGCGCTGGGCGACGTGCCGCCCAAGCGCGTTTATGGCCTCGGCGGCCGGCAAACGGCGCTGGACCCCAAATATGGCGATCAATTTGATCACCAGGCGGTGATTTACGAATACGCCAGCGGCGCGCGGGTTTACGGCTTTACGCGGGACCAAACCGACTGCTACCGCGACACCAACGATTACATCCTGGGCACCAAGGGCCGCTGCCACCTGCTGAATTACCGGATCGAGGGTGAAACCAACTGGCGCTGGGACAAGCCGCGGCAGAACATGTATGACCAGGAGCACAAGGAGTTGTTTGACGCCATCCGCTTAGGCCAGCCGATCAACAACACGAATTACATGTGCCTGAGCAGCGCGCTGGCGATTGCCGCCCAGATCGCCTGTTACTCGGGGCAGATGCTGACCTGGGAGGACATCATGAAATCGCGCCGCTCTTTCGCCCTGCCGCGCTACGGCATGGATGTCGAGCCGCCCGTCAAACCCGGCCCGGATGGCCGCTATCCCGCACCGTTGCAAGGCCAGGCTGAATATGACCGCTGGCTGATGACGTGAATAACCAGCCATTCCGCGCATCCAATGTTTATGAGAATGAACTTACTGAGGAGTGCTTGGGATAAACGACACGCGCCCCCTCACCCTGCCCTCTCCCCCCAAGAGGGGAGAGGGAGAACGTCGCCCACGGTGACAAATTGTGTATTGCATCCCGGAGACCATACAGTAAACCCCAATCGCCGCGAATTCCTGGCCGCCCTGGCGGTCGCGGGCGCCACTCTGCCCGCCTGGAGCGCGCCCGCCGCGCGCTGGCCGGTGACCTGCCGCGACGCCCACCTCAAAGCCACCGGCCAGCCCGACTGCTGGGCCGCCATGAAATTCCTGGGTGTGGACGGTGTCGAACTGGATGTGAACGAAAAGCTCGAGTGTTCCAGCCTTTATTATCCCGAGCGCCCGTACACCTTGGCCGATGCGGACGGCCTCAAACGGGTCAAGGAGGATTTCCGCGCCCAAGGCCGCATCATCAGCGCGTTTTGCATGCACAACCGGCTGGACGAGCGGCTGGAGGAGGAGGTCGCCTGGACCGCCCGGCTGGTCAAAGCCGCTGTGCAGCTAGAAGTGGGTGTCATCCGCATTGACGTGTATCCCCGCAAAATCACCGGCGATGCCGTGCTGCCGTTCGCCATCAAGGCCTGCCGGCAACTGTGCGACACCGCCGCCGGCACCCCGGTGCGGTTCGGCATTGAAAACCACGGCAAAATCACCAACGACCCCGAATTCCTCGACAAACTGTTCGACGCCGTCGGTTCGCCCAAGCTTGGGCTCACTTTGGACTTTATGAATTTTTACTGGTTCGGGCATCCGCTGAACGAACTGGAAGGAATCTTCCGCAAATTTGCCCCGCGCGCATTTCACACCCACTGCAAGAACCTGCGCTATCCGGAGGACCGGCGGAATGTCCGCCGGCCGATGGGGTGGGAATACCAGAAACACGCCGCGCCGCTCTACGACGGGGATATTGATTACCGGCGCGCGGCGGCCATCCTGCGCCAGGCGGGGTATGCCGGCGATCTCTGTCTCGAAAACGAGTGCCTCAAGCCATTCCCCAAGGAGCAGCACCCGGCCATCCTGAAAAAGGAAATCGAATTGTTGCGGAGCGTTGTCTGAACGCCGCCCTCGCGGCGAGGGGAGCAATTTTGTTTTCGCCAAGCCAGGGCGGGCGTGGCAGACTAGCGGCGTGAGAAATCCGATCATTGTCGCGTTGGATGTGCCGACGAGGGAACAAGCCCTGGCGCTGGCGGAAAAAGTGGCCCCGGCGGTGGGCGCCTTCAAAATCGGCAGCGAGCTTTTCACTATTGCGGGGCCGGAGATCGTGCGCCAGGTGCGCTCCACCGGCGCGGCGGTTTTCCTCGATCTGAAATACCATGACATCCCCAACACCGTGGCCAAAGCGGTGGCTTCCGCAGTCCGGCTGGATGTGCAAATGCTGACCATCCACACCAGCGGCGGCCCGGCCATGATGCGGGCGGCGGAAGCGGCGGCGCAACAGACTTCCTTGCAGGCCGGACGCGATGAAGCGCCGCTGGTCCTGGGAGTCACCGTGCTGACCAGCATGGACGGCAACGAATTGAACCGGCTGGGCATCGCCGGCGATGTGGGCCGGCAAGTCGAGCGCCTGGCCCGCCTGGCGGTGGAGGCCGGGCTTCGCGGCCTGGTTTGTTCTCCCTTGGAAATCACCGCTTTGCGCGCCCTGCTCCCCTCGCACGTCAAGCTGGTGGCCCCGGGCATTCGCGGACCGGAGGACGCGGCCGGCGACCAAAAACGCACGCTGAGCGCCCGCGAAGCCATGAGCGCCGGGGCGGACTGGCTGGTAATTGGCCGGCCGATTTATGCCGCCCCCGACCCGCGCGCCGCCGCCGAGCGGATATGGCAGTCGTTGGCCTGACCGACCGGCCAGTCCGGGCATTTCCCCGCCCCGCACATTTGGGCATCGGTTGGAATTATCCCACGGGGGAAGATGGACGGCATGAGGGGAAACAGCGCCGGCGAAATCCCCAGCCTTGACGTTACTCCTGAGTGCTTGGGATAAACGACACGCGCCCCCTCACCCTGCCCTCCCCATGAACCCTCTGGTTGTAGGAGCCGACGTAAGGAGGCTCAAATTGGTCCCCGGGCGTGATGGCCATGAAATCAGAGCCTCCTTACGTCGGCACCTGCGCGGTTCAGGGGTGGCAAGGCGCGAAACCGGTTTTCGGGGAAGTCTCTCCCCCAAGGGGGAGAGGGAAAACGCCGCCCACGGTGACAAATGGTGTATTGCATCCCGGAGACCATACAGTATGCACGCGAATCGCTTCCCGCAATTCGACCAAAAACGCTTAAGGAACCGGAAAATTTGGCTTTAGGAGGGCTGCTCCAAGGCCGGACGGTTGTCCGGCGGGTTCGGTCGCCGGGCGGCGGACTCCATGAGGTCCCTCAGTTTTTCCTCGATGATCGCGTCGCAGCGCGCCACCTCCTCGCGCCGCTGGCGCAGGTAATCATCGGCGATGGTTTGCAGGTCGTCCACGTTGTAGAGGTAGATGTTCTCCAGGAAATTGACCGCGGGATCAATATCCCGCGGCACCGCCAAATCCACCAGCAGCAGGCTGCGGTTCTCCCGGGCCGCCATGACCGGCTCGAGCTTCTGCCGATCAAGAATGTAATGGGGCGCGCTGGTGCTGCTGATCACGATGTCCACCGCCACAAATTCCTTGAACCAGTCATCGAACGTCACCGCGCGGCCGCCCAATTCCCGGGCCAGCGCCACCGCTCTTTCATGGGAGCGGTTGGCCACAATGATGCTTCGCGCGCCCCGCGACAACAGCGCGCGAGCCGCTTTTTCGCTGGTATCGCCCGCTCCGATGACCAGCACCTGGCGATCCTCGAGCGAGGAAAAAATTTTCTCGGCCAGTTCCACCGCCACTGAGGCGACGGAGACGCTGCCGCGCTGGATTTGGGTGTGCGTTCGGACGTGCTTGGCGGCGTTGAAAGCCCGCTGAAAGGCCCGGTTCAGCTTGGGCCCGGTGGCGTGGTGTTTGACCGCCGCCTCGTAGGCCTGCTTGAGCTGGCCCAGCACTTCGGTTTCCCCCAACACCATGGAGTCCAACCCGCAGGCCACCTTGAAGAGGTGGCGCAGGCTTTGCGGTTCCGCCAGCGTGTAGGCCTCCGCCTCCAGCGCCCCATCGTGCCCCGCAAAGTTGGATAAAAACCGGCGCAGCCCGGCAAAGGCCGCCGGGGGATCCTGGTCCGTGGCCAAATAAATTTCCACCCGGTTGCAGGTCGAGACAATGACCGCCTCCCGCGCCAGGCCCGATTCGCGCAGGGCGCCCAGGGCGGCCCCCAGTTTGGCTTCGCCGATGGCAAAACGCTCCCGCAACTCGACAGGCGCGGTGCGGTGGCTCAAACCGATGACAACGACCGAGGACATTGGCGCTAAGGGCTGTGGAGGGGCGACGCCAGGTTGGCGCCCCAGAAGGTCAGGAGGATAAACAAAAAGCCGCTCACCGCGCCCCAGGCAAAGCGGCGGCCGCGCTGGGCAAAACCCAAATGCAGCCCGAGCAAAGCGGCATACATCAGCCAGACAAAAACCGACCAGAGCACCTTGAAATCGCCGCGGATGCTGTAACCAGAGGGCGCCGGCACCCACAAAATGCCGACGAGCAAACCGGCGCTCAACAGCGCCAGCCCGGCCAGGATTTGCCACTTCACCACCGCTTCCAGCCGTTGAATTGGCGGCAGCAGCGACAACACCGCACGGGCTTTGTGCTGCTTGAGGTCCTTTTCCTGCACGAGAAACATCGCCCCGGCCACCGCGCCCAGCCCGAAGGCGCCATAAGCCAGCAGCGTCAGCGCGGCGTGGAGGCTCAGCGCCGTCCCCTTGGCGGCCAGTGGTTCACTGTGGACCTGATCCAGCATCGGCATGAGGCCGAAGACTCCCAGGCCAAAGAGGATGGGCGAGGCGAACACCCCCAGGAACCGCAGCCGCGGCATCAGGCCCAGCACCAGCAGCGCCAGCATGATGCTCCAGCCGATAAACAGGCTGGCTTCGTACAGGTTATGCACGGGGCAGCGCTGGAAGGAGACGCCCCGTTTCCACATCGCCAGAAAATGAAACAGAAACGCGGCCAGCAACAGGCAGTAATTCACCCGGTCATCCTGCCGAAAACCGCGCCGCCACAGGAAGACCGAGTAAACCAGGCTGGCGCCATACAAGGCCACCGCCACGAGGAACAATCCCCGATCCGTAATCTCCAACACACCCCCAGCTTAGCTTGTATGGGGCCTGCTGCAACCGCGAAATGTCGGTCATGGCCGCGTCCGGGGCAAGCGACGGCTTAACGCCATAAACGCCACGCCAAGGGGAAGATTACAATTATTCCCGCTTTTTCCAATGGTCAAGCGGCGCGCGTATAATTGATACTCTTTTGATGGAACGCATGAGACGCCCGGTACCGCCGGGAGAAACCTGGAATCCGGAGAGCAAAACCGGTTTGTGAATGAGAACAAGAAGATGCAAAAGACCAAACGAACCACCATCCTGCTTCTGGTGTTCACCCCAGCCTTGCTGCTGGCCGACATGTTCGGGACGGGCACCAACCAGTTTGCCATGGACTTCGTGCCGATCACCGGCGGCACGAACACGGACATCCCGGATGCGGGTTATTCCGTCCGCTATGGCGCGGTGCCTTACAACTACCGCATGGGCAAACACGAGGTTAGCCGCGCGATGATCTCCGCTTACAACGCCCAAAGTGGCGGCCCCGCCATCACCCTGCAGGACATGACCAGTTACGGCGGCAATGGGCCAAATCGCCCGGCCGCGGGGATCAGTTGGAACGAGGCGGCGCGTTTCGTCAACTGGCTCAACACCAGCACCGGCCACAGCCCCGCCTACAAGTTCACAACCGGCGGGGCGAATGACAATCTTGCGCTCTGGACCCCCGGCGAGGCTGGTTACGATCCGGCCAATCCTTTTCGCAACACGAACGCCTTTTATTTCCTGCCCAGCGATGATGAATGGTATCGGGCCGCCTACTACGATCCGGTTGCCCGAGTGTATTGGGATTATCCGACCGGCACCGACTTGCCGAACACTCCGGCTTCGGTCACCAGCGGCACGAATTGGAACACGGCCGTTTACGGGCTGGCGGTGACGAACGGTCCGGCGGACATCACCCAGGCTGGCGGTTTGAGTCCCTTCGGGACCATGGCCCAAGGCGGCAATGTCGCGGAATGGATGGAGTCGGCGGAATACGCCCCCAACGATGCGCCCGCTGAAGACCGAGCTGTCCGCGCCAGCACTTGGTATGGCAGCGAATTCTTTCTGCGACCGGGGCGTCAAGGGGAAGCCACCACCCTGCAGGCATTCGCCATTGGCTTTCGTGTGGCCTCAAAAGCCCTGCCCGCCCCGGTTCTAAGGATGTTGAAGCCCAAACGGCTCGCCAACGCGTTGGTCATGGATATTGAATCGAATGTCGGTCCTGTGGACGTTTACCGTTCTACCAACCTTGCAAACTGGGGAGCAGCGCCGATTGCCACCAACGTGGCCCCCGGTTCCAACGTGGTTGTTGATTCGGCCCCGCCTCAATTGCGGGCCTTTTACCTGCTCGCCACCCCCGGCGCGCCGCCGCCCTGAAACGGCCTGGAAATAGAATTCCAACCGCCAACCCAGGTGACACCACGGCAAACAAAATCAATCTTCGACTAAGGGGTTCTTCCGCGTTTTCAGTGGAATGACGGCGTCATAGTTCCGTCAAAAGCGGCTGAAAACCTTGACTTGCGCCCGACCCCGGCGAAAGATGACGAAATAATGAAAACATTCAGCCGCCGCGCCTGGATTTGCCTGGTCCTGGGCCTTTCGTGGGGATGTCCGCCATCGGCCTTGCCGGCCGCGCCGCGCCCCGATCTGGTCGTTTTCCTCACCGACGACCAAAGCCAGCGGGACGCGACGCCCTACGGTGGCATGGGCATCCGCACACCCAACATGCAACGGCTGGCGGACGCCGGGATGACCTTTGACCGCGCCTATGTGGCCTCGCCGAGTTGCGCCCCCAGCCGCGCGGCGCTGCTGACCGGCCTGATGCCCGCCCGCAACAGCGCCGAGGCTAATCACAGCAAACCGCGCGCGGACATCAAAAAGTGGCCGGCCTACTTTCAGGAGCTTGGCTACGAGGTCGTCGCCTTCGGCAAAGTCGCCCACTACCGCCACACCGCCGATTACGGTTTTGATTATTTCGCCAACGACACCTTCCACGATCATGCCGGCATTCCGGCGGCGGTCGCCTTTCTCAAGAACCGCCAGCGCGGCGGCAAGCCGCTTTGCCTGTTGGTCGGCAGCAACTGGCCGCACGTGCCCTGGCCGGAACAGAACCTCGGCTACGACCCGGCGGCGCTGGCGCTGCCGGCCGGCAGCATAGACACCCCGGCCACCCGGGAGTGGCGCGCCCGCTACGCCGCCGCCGTCACCAAAGGCGACGACGACCTCGGCCTCGTCTATGAGGCGGTCCGGACGCACCTGCCCCGGGAGACGCTGTTCCTGTTCAGCGCGGATCATGGCGCGCAATGGCCGTTCGCCAAGTGGAACCTTTACGAGTCGGGCGTGTGTGTGCCGCTCATCGTCGTCTGGCCCGGCGTGGTGCCGCCGGGCACGAGGACGCCGGCGATGGTGCAATGGACCGACTTTCTGCCCACGTTGCTGGAAGCCGCCGGCGGCCAGCCGCCCGCCGACCTGGATGGCCGCTCGTTCCTGCGGGTACTGCGCGGCGCAACCCACGCGCATCGCGACCGCCTTTTCACCACGCACGCCAACGACCAGCGCATGAACGTTTATCCCAGCCGCGCCGTCCGCGATCAGCGGTGGAAATACATCCGCAACCTGCACCCGGAATACGCCTTCACCACCCATATTGACCTCGTTTCCGGTTACCTGGGGCAACGCGCCTTCTTTGCCACTTGGGAAGAGGCCGCCCAAACCGACGCGCGCGCGGCCGCCATTCTCAAGCGCTACCACCAGCGCCCCGCCGAGGAACTTTACGACTTGGCCGCCGACCCGCATGAGGAGCGCAATCTGGCCGCCGAATCCGCGCACGCCGTCACCCTGGCCGGGCTGCGCGCCGAATTGGACGCCTGGATGAAGGCCCAGGGAGACACCCAAAAAATCGCCGTCGAACCGCGCCTGCTCAGCGACCCCAAGAGTTACGGGCCGGCCGCGGAGATTAAAAACCAGGCGCCCAAGGCGGGGCCCAAAAAGAAAGCCCAGCCGTAGCCAGGGGCCGAAACCGCCCGTCCTTATTCCACGTAGTGGGGATCGAACACCGGCTGCGAGCCATGCCGGCGAAGCAATTCGACAAACCGGGCAACGCCGCGTTTTTCATCCGCGCCCAGGTGATAGTGGATATGCCAGGTAAAATAGTCGCGGCGGAAGTTCAGGTCGAACTCGGGCCGGCTGGCAATGATGTAGTCCAGCGTGTCCATCCCAAAGTCCCTGGCCTCGCGCAGTTGCCGGCGCAGGCGGGCGTTAGCGGTCCCTTTTTTCAGCGCCCACACCGCAAAGACAAAAGGCAGTCGGGTCATTTCCTGCCAGGCGTAACCCAAGTCGGTAATTTGGTGGTCATGCGGCGCGCGGTCGAATTCGATGGCGCGGTCGCCGATCAGCAATACCGCCGGCAATTCGGCCGGCGGAACCCCTTCCGGCAGGACGCTCAACTTGGGATGGCGCCCGCGTTCGGCCAGCAGCACCCGCAAAAGGTTGACGCTCGACAGGGAGGCCGGGTCGCAAAAAATTTCGGCGGCCTCCTCCAGCGGCCCCCGGTGCGCCACCAGCACGCTTTTCACCTCGCCCAGGCAGGCAATCGCGATGCCGTCCAGGACGTCGTAGGCGTCATGAAAAAGCACCTCCGACAAGCTGACCAGGGCGGCGTCCAGTTCGTCGCGCCGCAGCATTTCCGCCAGCCGCGCGGGCGTGGCAAAAACCACCTGGTCCTCGAGGCCGCGGGTGAGCGGAACGGCGTTGAGATAGGCGACCGAGCCGACACGAAACGGCGCGAGGGAATTTTCCAGGTCGCTTTCCCGCTGCAAATGGGCGGCCCGGCGCAGGCGCTCCTCGCGGTGGATCATGTCTTCGAGCGATTCGCGCGGCGCCAGGCGCAGCTTCGGGATTTCGTCTGGAGAATTCATGCGGTGGCGAGGTTCTGCTCCAGCACCGGCGAATGGCCGGCGGGGGCGTCCGGCTCCGGCGCGGCCTCCTGGTCCCAAACCTTCAACGGCTGGTAAAAGGTGTCGCGTTGCACGGGGATGCGCCCGGTTTCGCGAATGGCTTTGATCATGGCCAGCTCCGGCTGAAGCTGCGGGGTTTTGGCGCCGGCCATGCGGAAGATGTGTTCCTCGATAATCGTGCCGTGGAGATCATCCGCGCCGAAGTTTAGCGCCACCTGCGCCAGTTTCAGCCCCAGCCCCACCCAGTAGGCGGTGATGTGCGCAAAATTGTCCAGGTAGAGCCGGCTTACCGCCAAGGTACGCAGCGAATCGAATCCCGAAGGCGGATGCGCAACCGGGATGGCGTTGTTTTCCGGCTGGTAGGGCAGCGGGATGAAGCCGCAAAAGCCGCCGGTTTCATCCTGCAACTCCCGCAACTGCCGCAGATGGTCCACGCGGTCCGCCAGCGACTCAACGTGCCCGTAAAGCATGGTGCAGGTGCTGCGGCCTCCCAGTTTATGCCAGGTCCGATGCACCTCCAGGTATTCGGCGGCGGTTTCCTTGCCCCGGGCGATGGCCTCCCGCACCGCCGGCCGGAAAATCTCCGCGCCGCCGCCGGTCAGCGAGTCCAGCCCCGCCTCCTTGAGCAAGCTCAGCACCTCGATCATGGGCTTCCGGGACAAGGAGGCAAAATGCAGGACCTCGATGGCGGTGAAACACTTGAGTTGCAGCCGGGGATCAACCGCCTTCAGCGCCCGCAGCAGGTCGGTATAAAAACTGAAAGGCAGGGTGGGATGCAATCCGCCCACAATGTGCAGCTCCGTGATGCCCAAGGCCAACGCTTCCCGGGCCTTGGCCGTCATTTCCTCAAGGCTTAGTTCAAAGCCGTCGCCGTTGCGCTTTTTGCGCGCAAAAGCGCAAAACTGGCAGGAGAGGAGGCAATAATTGGAATAGTTCAGGTAGCGGTTGAGGATGTAGCTGGCGCGCCGCCCGACCTTGCGCGCTCCCGCCCGGCTGGCCAGCATGGCCAGGGCGTTAAGGTCCCGCGACTCGAACAGCCGCAGGGCCTCCGCCTCGCTCAGGCGCGCTCCAGCCTCGACTTTTTCGGCGATGTCGCGCAGCGTGTTGTTGGCCAGCCGCCAATCCATATTCCCGGAGCATAGCGGCAAACTGCCTCTTGCGCAAAGCCTGTTCGCATCAAGGAAACGCCGGCGGCGCGACGCCAAGTTGGCGGGGCTTGGTGATGCGCGCCGCTTCCTGGGTTCTCCATTCAGGGGGAAAAAAGCGCCCGCGAAAATCCCGCGACGCCGACTTGTCCCGCGCGTCTGCTGACGCCTTTTCCCAATCGCGCACCTGGTTTAGAACGTCAATCTCCTTTCCCCTCACCCTTAATCCCTCTCCCTTGGGGAGAGGGAAAACTCGCTGGCAGCGCCCGTTGAAATCAGGGCTGCCGGTGACTTCGATCACTGGCAAACAGACCTCCCTCCCCATAACCCCCTGGTTGTAGGAGCCGACGTAAGGAGGCTCAAAATTGGTCACCGTGGGCAACGTGCTCCCTCTCCCCCCTTGGGGGAGAGGGCAGGGTGAGGGGGCGCGTGTCGTTTTTCCCCAACACTCATCAGTACTGGGCGTCTGTCGCCGCCAGTCGCCGATAAACATGGGTCCAGGGGTCAATCCGGCAGATGGGACGGCATTCGCATTGGCCGCAGGCGACCTCCGCCTTTTTCTGGTAAGGGTCCACCGCCGCGCGTCCCTGGTAGATTTCCCGGCCCATGCGGAGCAGGTTGGCCTCCGCCTGGTCGAGCAAGCGATGAAACGCCTCGGTCAGCATGGGCTGCGGACTGTTCGCATAAGGGTTGCCGTCCTTTTTCAAACGGTAGGCGAACTGGCCGCTGGGTTCGTCCGGGTTGGCGTCCAGCAGGCGCAGGGCCGCGAGGTCAAAGCGGCCATCGTGCCGGTAGGCCTCGCGGCGGGCGGCCTCCGGATTCCGCAGCGCTTCGCCGCGGTTCGGCGCGCCACTAAGCGAGCCGCGCAAGTTGGCGTAAAAAACCCCGGCGGGGCGCAGCTCCCGGACGCCGAGCCGCTCACGGGCCGCCGGCAAATGACGCAGGACGCTGAGGTAGGCCGGCAGTTGCATCTGGATGCCGTGCGCGAGCAGCAGCGGATCAAGCTGGCGCGCGCTGGATTTGTAATCAATCACCACCACCCAGGCGAAATCCGCGTCCGGCGACGCGCTGGTGTCTATCCGGTCAATCCGCCCGCGAAATTCGAGCGAATGCCCCTCGCCCAAATCCAGTTGCCAGGCCGGCAGCCCTTGGCCGTCGCCGAAGCCCAGCTCGACCGCGCGCGGGTCAAACCGGTAACTGCTCATCCACGCGACGTTGACGGCGATGAAATCCTGGAGCGCGCGGGTGAGCGTTTCGAGGGTGAAGCGATTCCGGGCGCTGGCCCGAAAGAGGCCCTGGTTGAAGCCCCGCGCGACCTCTTGCGCCGCCTCGGCGATTCGCGCGCGCGCCTGGTCCGGGGTAAGGTCGCGCCATTTTCCGCCCTCCCGCTCGAGTCGCTCGTGGAACAGCGCCAGCACGTCGTGTTGCAGCGAGCCGATCCGCAGCGGGTCCACCTCGAACAATTGCCGCTCCTTGGCGCCCAGCCCCGCGGTCGCGAAAAACCGGAACGGACACATGCCGAACTTCTCCATCGCGCTGACGCTGGTTTTTAGGGCGGGCCCGTAAAGTTTTTCGGCGAGCGCCGGCGGGATGGACTCGTCCGGGGCGTAGTGGCGCAACAGCGCCAGGCGGCTCAACTGCTCGTCCGCCCACGGCTCGAGCGGATGCCCCGGCCGCGCCAGGCCGCCCAGCACCTCGCAGAAATGTTCCGCTTCCCGCCAATCGCCCGCGCCGGAGAAAACCGGCTCGGGCGCGGACGCGGCCAGCCGGCGCAGCCGGTCCAGAAAGGGCGACGGGTTGAGCTTTTCGCCCGCGTCGTCGCTTTCGGCCCAAGTGACGACCAGTTGGCGAGTGGCGCGGGTGCAGGCGATGTAGCCGAGGTAGCGTTCGAGTCCGATCTGTTGGCGGCGGTTCAAACCGAGGGACAGATGCTGACCTTCCAGCGCCTGCCGTTCTTCCTCGGCCAGCAGGCCGGGCGCCGGCGGCGGCGCGGGGAACAGGCCCTCGTTGAAGCCCGGCAAAATCGCGAGCTTCAGATCGGGGTTGCGGGAACGGTCCACGGCGCCGATTAGCACCTGGTCCAGCGCCGGGGGAATCACGCCCACCGTCAACCCGCTCAGGCCGGCCTCGACCACCGCAAGCCAGTCCGTCAACGGGAGCGGTTGCCCGGCAAAGGCCCGTTCCAGGTTGTCCAGCCAGTCCTGCATTTGCCCCCATACAGTGGCGTGAGCGGGCGGCGCGAGGCCGCCCGGCAAGGTTTCCGCCCCGGCGGCTTCGGCCCACCGCGCCAAGGTTTTATCCGCTTCCAGCTCCGCCCACAAGCCGCGCAGCGCCGCCGCCAGACGCGGGCCGTCCACCCCGGATTTTCCGCCGCCGAGGGCGGAATGAAAATTGCGAAACGGCGCGACCCACCGCTCGCGCAAGTTTTCAAGGCGCTCTTTTTCGCCGGACACCTCCGCGTCGCCGAACACCAGCGGGCGCAGCCAGTCCTGGCCTTCCCACCCCAGTTCCAAAGCGGCGTTTTCCAGGCTGTCAATGTCCGCTTCCGGCGCCGGCACCAAGCCGGACTTCAGCGCGCCCAGCCAATCGGCGGTGCGCCAGTTCCACGCCGCCAGGCGCAGCGCGTAACGGGTCAGTTCCGCCAGCGGGTGGTGGGCGACCGCTTCCCGTCGGTCAATAAAGCAGGGAATGTCGTAGCGATGGAAAATCCGGCGCAACCGGTGCGCGTGCGAATCGAGACGGCGCATCAGCACCGCCACTTCGCGGTAGCGGCCGCCGTTGCGCGCGTGCCGCCGGATTTCGCGCGCGGCCAGCACCGCCTCGGCCTCGGCATTGGCGCAGGGCGCCAGGCGCACCGCGGGCGCGTGGCCGGCGGCGGGCGGCGCCGGCGGGTTTGGATGACTCCAATAATGTTCCAGATGCGCCAGCTCCGGCGCCCCCGCAAAACGCCCGCGCGCGTGGTCCCGCGGCAGAACAACCAGCTCCGGACGCTCGCCGGTCGCCGCTTCCACGCGCGCGTGGCAGCGGCGAAAAGTCTGGCCCACCGCGCACCAGGTGGAAAGCCACGGCAAATCCCCCTCCGGCGCCTGCTCCAGGCAGAAAGCCGCCGTGAACCGCTCGCACCGGGGGGCGACGGCGGCCAGCAGTTCCAATTCCTGCGGCGTCAGCTCGGCAAAACCGTCCAGCCACAGTCCGCCCAGGCGCCAGAGAAAATCCTTCCGGCGCAGCGCCTCGGCCGCCAGGTCCAACAGGCTTTGCGAATCCTCCAAATCCTGTTTTTTCAGCCAGGCCAGATAATCTTCGAGCAGCAGCGCCAGGTCGCGCAGCTTGCCGCGCAAAGACTCCGGCAGCGAATCTTGACCGGCCAGTTTGGCCAGTTGGCCGGCGGACACATGGTGCCGCTGCAAGAGGCCCAACTCTCCGCTAAGCTGCCGGGCGAAGCCGGGCAGCCTCGCCGAGGCGCGAAAGACCTGGAGGTCCGCCTGCCGGCGGGCCAGCAGGGCGCGCAGCACCATCACTCGCCCTTCGTCCGAGAGCAGCGCGGCGGGCGCGCCGCCGGCCTGTTCGAGTATCATCTCCGCCAGCCGCTCGAAGGAGAGGATTTGCAGGCGCGTATAGCCGGGCAGCGAGCCGTCTTCGAGCAGTTGGTGCTCGATCTGGAAGGTGGCCTGCTTCGGAGCCAGGAACACCAGCGGCGCGCCCGCCGCCCCGGCGAGCAACTCCGCCCGGATTTCGCGCAGGCAGCAAAAGGTTTTGCCGCTGCCGGCCGGGCCGATGATGAAGCGCGCGGGCATGATTTTCCTGGCGCCCATTTATCCAGCGCGCCAACCGCGCTGTCAAGAAATCCGGGGAGATCGGCGGTTTTTGGGACGTTCCGAGCGGCCCCCCCTTCGCGGTTCGGCCGCAAGAGATGCTGTTTCGGAAGGCGTGACCATCGTGGACGCCACCTGAATGCCCTCATTCGGCGATTGCCAGCGCCTCCCGCCGCCGCTTATGCTGCCGGCGCTGTCCCAGTTCCCCATGGGCCGGGGGCGGCGACGTCAAACATGAGCACTGAAACAAAACTGCCGCGGGGGGGCTGGCGCTTTTTGGCGCTCGCCTGCCTGGTCGCCACGCTGGGCGGATTTCTTTTCGGATACGACACCGGGGTGATCTCCGGCGCCATCGGGTTCTTAAAGGATAAATTCAACCTGTCGCCGGCCCAGCAGGGCTGGGCCAGCGGGTGCATCCTCATCGGCTGCATGATCGGCGTCGTCATCGCCGGCCCGGTCGGCGACTGGCTCGGGCGCAAAAAGCTCCTGCTGCTTTCCGGGCTGCTTTTCGGCGTCTCCTCCGTCGGCACCGCCGTTCCCGAAACGCTGACGGTGTTCATCATTTTTCGCGTCCTGGCGGGGGTGGGCGTCGGCGTGGCCTCGATCGCCTCGCCGATGTATATCGCGGAAATCTCGCCGCCGCGGCTGCGCGGACGCCTCATCTCGGTGTATCAACTGGCCATCGTCGGCGGCATTTTCATCGTCTATTTCATCAACTGGTTCATCTCGGGCCTGCACACGCCGGAATGGAACGTCAGCACCGGCTGGCGCTGGATGTTCGCCTCCTGCGCTTTTCCGTCGCTGATCTATGTGCTGCTGGTCTTCTGGGTGCCCGAGAGCCCGCGCTGGCTGGTGGAAAAGGGCCGGCGGGAGCAAGCCCTGGCCACCCTCGCCAAAATCAACGGGCCGGAAATCGCCCGCGCGGAGATCGGCGCCATCGAGGAGGCGATTTCCAAGGAAAGCGGCTCGCTGCTGCAACTGCTGCTGCCCGGCTGGCGCACGGCGCTGCTCGTGGGCGTGGTGCTGGCCGTGCTGCAGCAGGTCACCGGCATCAACGCTTTCATCTATTTCGGCCCGGAAATTTTCAAGAAACTTGGTTCCGAAACCAACGCCGCCCTGCTGATGAACGTCACCGTGGGGGCGGCCAACGCCCTGTTCACCATCATCGCCATCCGGCAGGTGGACCGCTGGGGCCGCCGGCCCCTGATGATCGCCGGAGCGATTGGCATGGGCCTCTGCCTGTTTGCGATGGCCATCGCCGCCTTTTATTACCGCCCCGACGCCTCCGCCGCCGACGCCAGCCTGCTGCGGCCCTGGGCCCTGGCGCTGCTCTCGTTCCTGATGCGACCGGAGATGTGGATTCTCTATTGCATCGTCGGGTACATTGCCTGCTTTGCCATGTCGCTTGGGCCGGTCACTTGGGTGGTCATCGCCGAGATTTTTCCCACCCGCATCCGCGCCCAGGCGATGGGCGTCGCCACCCTCTGCCTCTGGCTGGCCGATTACGCCGTCACCCAGACCTTCCCCATGATGAACGAAAATCCCTGGCTGGTGGAAACCTTCCACCGCGGTTTTCCGTTCCTGGTGTATGGCGTGCTGTGCGTTGTCGAGGTCTTTTTTGTCTGGCGGTTCGTGCCGGAGACCAAGAACAAATCGCTCGAGGAAATCGAGCAACTCTGGCAACGGAGCGCCTGAGCCTGCTTTGCCGGGCGACGGCGGCTGCTGATGAGTGCTTGGGATAGACGACACGCGCCCCCTCACCCTGCCCTCTCTCCCCCCAAGGGGGAGAGGATTCCCCGAAAACTGGTTTCGCGCCTTGCCACCCCTGAACCGCGTAGGAGCCGACGTAAGGAGGCTCTGATATCATGGCCATCACGCCCGGGGACAAATTTGAGCCTCCTTACGTCGGCTCCTACACCCAGGGGGTTCATGGAGAGGGAGAACGTCGCCCACGGTGACAGATTGTGTATTGCATCCCGAAGACCAAACAGTAAAATTGGCCCATGAAAAAAGTGGCGGTCATCCTCTCGGGCTGCGGTGTTTTTGACGGGGCGGAGATCCACGAGTCGGTGCTGGTTTTGCTGGTGCTGGACCGCGCCAACGCGCAGGTGATCTGCGCGGCCCCGGACATCCCGCAGCATCATGTCGTCAACCATCTGACCAAGCAGCCGTCGCCGGGCGAAACCCGCAACGTCCTGGTTGAATCCGCGCGCATCGCACGGGGTAACATCATACCCCTGAGCCAGCTTAAAGTGGCGCAGGTGGATGCGGTGATCCTTCCCGGCGGCTTCGGCGCGGCGAAAAACCTATGCAACTTCGCGCTGGCGGGCGAAAACTTCGCCGTCAACGAACAGGTGGCGGCGGTGGTCCGCGAAGCTCACCAACTTGGCAAGCCGATCGGCTTTGTCTGCATTGCGCCCGCCATCGCGGCCAAGCTGTTTGGACCGGACAAGGTCGAGTTCACCATCGGCAATGACGAAGGCACCGCCAACGCGCTTTCGGGCGGCGGCGCCCGTCATGTGAACTGCAACGTGTTCAACGCCGTTGTGGACCGCCGGCTGAAGGTGGTGACCACCCCGGCCTACATGCTGGCCGGCCGCATCACCGAAGCCGAAGCCGGCATCAACAAACTGGTGCAGGCCGTGCTCGAAATGGCCTGAACCCGCCGCGCGCCCTCAGCCGGGCTGGCGCGCGAAAATTGCGGAAAAACCGACCCCCATGAGCGGCGAACACCTCCCCAAAAGGCATTTCCGGCTGCCCCTGATCGTCACTGGCATCGTCTTGGCCCTGGCGCTGATCATCGGCCTGGCCGGCGTGACTTGGATTCACCGCGCCAAAATTTCGGACCGGCGCAAGGTCGAACGCGCCAAGATGCTGGGCGCGGGGGTGGCCGGCATGGTTTGCCTGGTCATCGCGCCCTTCTGGCTGGTGGGGGCCGCCAAGGTGGGCAGGGAACGCCGGGCGGCCCGGCAAAACCCGCCGGCGACGCCGCAGGGCTGATCCTTGCGCCCCTGCTGCGCGCGACCGAAGATGGGGCAGAAAAAAACCTTGCCAAAGCCTCGGCCTGGACTTTTAATTACCTGCCCTTGACCAGGGATGGCTGGGTAGCTCAGTCGGTAGAGCAGAGGACTGAAAATCCTTGTGTCGGCGGTTCAATTCCGCCCCCAGCCACCACTCCCACAAGCACTTACGTAAATAAGCCAAGAACCTCGAATTGCCTTGGCTTACATTTGGCTTAGGTTGGCAGAGCTTGGCTTTGTTTTGCTCCATCTCGCGTCTGGTGTCCCCTTCAATGCCAATGCTATTGGCCCGTCCGGACCAACCGCACTTGCGGGGCTTACTATCCGCTTAGCCTGTTGTCATTTCCCAGGGCCGCACCGCCGCTGTCGGCCCCTCCTTCGCCAGTGCCAGGCCAACGGCTCATCCGGGGACCGCCATCGGCTGCGCTTTCCTGCTGGTCCTAGTCGCTGCCGCCGTCCCCAGCTTTGACGGAAGTTGGGAAATTTGAGCCCTGGCAGAAGGCGGCCATTTTTTTAGGGCGGCCGGGGAGTAGTAAATCCGCCGGGCCGCCCAAATGATCGCGGCATGTAATGACACCTCACCTGTCCGCAGGTCAGGCAGAGTTTTTAGCGCTGTCAAAGAACAAATCTGGAAGCAAAGCTAACTGGAGTCCCACCCTTGGGCCCACTGGGCATCCCAGGCTAGATTCTCTCGGAACTCTTCCAGCAGGTCTGTCCAAGTAAAGTCAGCCGCCGCCCGGGGCTGCACCCAATGGCGGTAAAAGAGCCGCGTCACATTGACGGCCAAGAGCCGGATCAACAGCGAGGCCACCAGCGCCACCGGATGATGATGGAAGCAGTGCCGCAGGTGATAGTCCCGGGTCAGGAGATTAAAGGCCTGGTTTTCAATCCCCCACCGCCCGTGGCCCATTTGCCAAATGGCTTTGAGCGGCACCTGGGCCAACCCCTTCGTCACGACCCAACGCCAGTGGCTGTGCTTGGTGACCCGCTGCCAGACCTTGCCCCGCCGCTGGCGTTCTTGCCAGCACTCCTCCGCGAGCACCACCCGCACGGTCGGCTGGGGTTTTTGGGTTAACGGCACGTCCGTCACTTCCCGCAGTTCGACCCGTCGCCGCTGGTCTGTGAAGACCGTCTGCGCTTTTGCAGGCCGCAGCGCGTCGGCTTCCTTGTACGCCTCGTAATCCTCTTGCTTGAGCACGGCCACCACTTCCCAGCCCAGCTTCTGCACCGCTTCCAGGAAGGGCGTCTTGGTGTACCAGGCATCCACCGACACCACGTCGAAAAAGCGCACGCCCAAGCAGCGGCGCAACCGCCCTAGCAACCGCAGGGCGGCGGCGCACTCTTCCTCCCCCGGCCGGATGAGTTCCACGTCCAAGAGCAGGTCCGAGCCCATCAGATGGGCAAACACCGCCCGGTGGTAATACTCCGGGACCTCGACTGTTTGGCCGTCCGCAGCGGTGACTTTGACTTTCCGGAGGCAGCAGGCTTCGCAGCAATGGCTGCGGCTGGCAAATAGCTCATTGGCATCCAGGGCCACCACGTGGTAGCCGGCGAGCTTGTGGCGGTCCAGGGCCTTGTTGGCTTTGGCGCGGCGGGCGACGACGTAGAGGTGCTCGCGCAAGTCGGCCAGCGACAAAAACTCCGAAACGTAGTTGAAGACTTCGTGGTTCAATCCGGCGCCGTAGCGCATCAGGCGCTGCCAGGTCTTCTTGCGGCTCTTTTTGGCCACTTTGAGCCAACTGGACAGGCCGAGCAACGCCCCCAAAAACAAACTCACCACGACCGGGGCGACCGGAATCTGCGGCTGGGGACGACCGTCGCCGGTGTGTCGCAGGCGGTGCAGCATCCCGTAGGTTTTGTCGCCGTACTGGCAGAGTTGCCGCAGCCGGTTCAGAGCAGGGGTTCCTCCCGGCGCAGGAGTTCGGCGTTGATCTGGGACAGTTCCTCCACCTGCGCCTGCAGGGTTTGCCAGGCGGCGATGGCGTTCCGAGCGGCTTGGCGCTGGGGTTCGGTCTTGAGCAGGAACTTTTGGATGTGCCCTGGGGCCAGGCATTGCGTCAGGTAATAAAACGGGCCGTGGCGCTGACCGCGCTGGCAGCAGCAGTTGGGGCGGCCACAGGTCCCGAACCGTTCGACCAAGGAGGCGCGCAGCAGCGCGGCGGGAACCGCCAGGCCCTTGACCAGCACGGCGCGGCGCTGGCGCAGGGCCAGGGTGGACTTGCGGCGACAAGGATATATCGTAGCCATATACATGGCTACGATAACCAAAACCAACCCCCTGTCAAGCGAATCCGAATCTGGTTCTTTTCCCGAATCTGCTCCAACCTCTTACCCGCCAATTACCTCTCGTTTGTCCAGCCCCATTCTTCCGTTAAAGCTGCCGCCGTCCCCTCCTTCGTCAGTGCTCGCTCAACTGCTCATCCAGGGCGCGGCGCCAGCAACTTCATCCTTCAGCCTTGCTTTGGTCGCCCCGGCGTCCCCTTCGCGGCCTCTGGCTGCGGCAACGGCCTCTCCGGGGCTCGCCGTGCGGCATGCGAAATGTCAATCTCCACCTTTCACCAAATCCAGTGCCTTACTTTGCCTGCGGTAGAGGCTTCTTAAATAACTAGGAGGAATACCAAGGTGGTAGCCGGTGACCATAAATTTGTTAATGAGCGTGGTTCGAAAGAATCCCAACTGCTTCCACCGCCGCCCCGAGGTAATTGCGGCCTCAGGCAGGGTGACTAGTCTCCCCCGCTGTCGAAGTCGCGCGCCTAATTCATAGTCCTCCATGATGGGCAGATCGGCAAATCCGCCCAGTTCCTCATAAACAGAACGTCGGAGGAAAAGCCCCTGGTCGCCGTATGGTTTCTGGTACCAACTGGACCGGAAATTCGTTGTCCACTCCACTATCGACTTGCCCCAAAAATCTTCAGCGATGCGGAAGCGGAATGCACCCGCCGCAACACCTGGGCGCCGCAATGTTTCCGAGACCACCTTTGGCCAGCCGCGGGGAACCTGGGTATCCGCATGGAGGAATAGCAACACATTGCCCCTGGCAAGTGCCGCTCCTTTGTTCATCTGGTGCGCCCGCCCCGGAGGCGACGACAATACCTTTGCCCCCTTGGCTCGGGCCTCATTGGCAGTGCGGTCCGCGCTGCCACCATCTACGACGATAATTTCGTGAGGATTGCCCGCCAGCACAGATTGCAGTGTGGCTGCAATGTGGCATTCCTCGTTTAGGGCAGGAATGATAACAGTGATCCGGCTTAAGTCTCCATCTTCGGCATTGGCAAGGCGCTGCCAGTCGGGCAAATCCTCCGGGCGGTCAAGATCATCAAGCCGGTCCAGCAAAAAAGGCTTAACGGCTGCATGTTGGAGGACGCGGAGCGAATCGGCCAGCACGGTCTCCGTGCCCCAAGCCAGCCTTTGGAAAAGTTCAGGAAGGGGGCGGGACAGACCGACCAAATAATAGCCACCATCACTGGCAGGGCCTATAACGGCGGCTCTTTCAGAAAGAGCGTCGAACGCATCGGCAATCTGTTTTGGCGCCAATTTGGGGCAATCGCTGCCAATGATAACGGTCGCCCGCGATCCCTCGTGGAAACTCTCATCGAAGGCGCTCGCCATGCGTTGGCCCAAGTCACCGTCAGTCTGAGGGCGGACCATCCATTCATCGCCCAACCAATGGCACATGGCGGATTGGCTTCCGCCATCAAATCGAATCTCCAGGTCGGCATCGGAAGCCAAGCAGGCAACGTGAGCGGTGCGGAGGGTGCGCAGAACAAGGCGCCGGTGCAACGCCGCCGCACCTTCCGCGCCCAGCGCAGGAATTAAGCGCGTCTTTACTCGCCCTGCCGCAGGGTAGCGAGCAAATAAAATTAAACGGCGTTGTTTGCCAATCATCCGGTGCCTGAGTATGCCAGGATTAGCGTTGCCAGGCAAACCATCGTTGCATCAGGTGTTTCACCAAGGGAGTAAGGCGGGTGCGGTTATAGAGGTCACCCGTTTTTCGGATCGCCTCGGCCTGGGTGGGATACGGATGAATTGTGCCAGCAATGGTCCTGAGACCGAGTCTTCCCTTCATCGCTAGCGTTACCTCACCAATGAGTTCGCCGGCGTGTGCTGCGACCACAGTTCCGCCAAGAATTTCATCTGTTCCCTTGCGAACATGAACGCGCACGAAGCCTTCGGTTTCGCCGTCGAGAATCGCGCGGTCCACCTTGCTCAATTCCTGCGTGAACGTGTCCACTTCAATTCCTTTCGCCTTCGCGTCCCTCTCGTAAAGGCCGACATGCGCGATCTCCGGTGATGTGTAAGTGCTCCACGGAATGATCAGCGATCTGGCTTTGGCACGCCCCTTGAACAGAGCGTTCTGAATGACGATGCGAGCCATGAAATCAGCGGCGTGGGTAAACTGATAGGGCGAGCAGATGTCGCCGCACGCGTAGATGCGCGGATTGGTGGTCTGCAAACGGTCATCGACCTTCACCCCTTTCTTGTCGAACTCGACGCCGACAGTTTCGAGTCCGAGTCCCTCGACATTCGGCGCGCGACCCACGGCAACGAGTAATTGATCCACCTCCACGTCATAGCCCTTGCCGTGCGACTCCACTTGGAAGCGGGCGCGGCTCGCACTCTTGGCGAGTTTGAGGTCTTTGCCGCAGCAGAGAAGTCTGACGCCATCACGTTCCATCGCGGCTTTGACGATGGCTGCCGCGTCCTGGTCTTCACGCGGGAGAATGCCGTGGGTGGCTTCAATCAAAAACACTTCCGATCCGAAGCGCGCGAAACTTTGCGCCATCTCGCAACCAATCGGGCCAGCGCCGATGATGCCGAGGCGTTTGGGCAATTCGGTCAGCGAGAAAAGCGTTTCGTTCGTGAGATAAGAAACATCCTTCAAGCCCGGAATCGGCGGGGCGGCGGCGCGTGCGCCGGTGGCGATGACCGCTTTGGCAAATCGCAGCGTTTGCCCACCAACTTCGATGGTGTCCGAGCCGGTGAACTTGCCCGCGCCGAGGAACACATCCACGCCGAGTTCGGAGAAGCGTTTGGCAGAGTCATGTGGGCTGATGTCCGCGCGTAAGCGCCGCATCCGCTCCATGACTTTGCCGAAATCAATCGTCGTGCCAGCGGGAACATTCACTCCAAATTCCGCCGCCTCGCGAACGCCGGCAGCAGCTCGTGCCGCGCGAATGATCGCCTTGGAAGGCACGCAGCCGACGTTGAGGCAATCGCCACCCATGAAATGCTTCTCGATGAGCGCGACCTTCGCGCCCAGACCCGCCGCGCCGACGGCGGAAACCAGTCCCGCCGTGCCGCCGCCGATGACGACGAGGTTGTAGCGCGGCACGGGCGTGGGGTTCCTCCAGTCCGCCGGATGCACATTGGAATGGAGACGTTGGTTGTGGCTGTCCCAGGGGAGGACGGGGCTGTTGCTGGGTTCTTGGGTCATGGGTTCGATAAATTGGCTGGAGGCGGGTTGCGGTTTGATGCGGGCCGCGAGGCGCTATTTGCCGATCTTGCTAGCCAACGCTTTTCGGGCGATCCGCGTGACGAAGACGCTCACGGCAACCGTGGCCAGCAAGCCCACGGCATAAAGAGCCCACTCACCGAGGGTGCGGGTGTGTTGGCCGGCACCAACATTGGCCAAGGATCCGAGATACACATACATCGCCGTGCCGGGCAGCATGCCGATCCACGATGCCAGGATGTAGTGGGCCAGCTTCACGCGCGTCAGGCCGAAGGCATAATTCAAGAGCGTGAAAGGAAAGACGGGCGAGAGGCGGGTCAGCAGCACAATCTTCCAGCCTTCCGCTGCCACCGCACGGTCGATGGCGGCGAACTTCTCATTGCCCTCGATCTTGCGCGCGACGACGTTGCGGGCGAGGTGCCGACCAATGAGAAAAGCCACTGTGGCCGCTGAAGTCGAGGCGAGCGAGACAATGACAATTCCCTTCAACAAGCCGAAGACCGCGCCAGCGCCAAGGGTGAGCACCGAGCCTGGGATGAGCAACACGGCGGAGACGATGTAGATGCCGATGAAAATCACTGGTCCCCACGGGCCAAGTTGTCCGACCCAGTCGAGCGCCTGTCTCAGCAGATCCTGGACGCGGAAGTACTTTGCGCCGGCCAGGAGGAGGACGACAGCGCCAATGTAGAGAAGCCACTTCCAGCGGAAACCGGACTTCGCGGGCGTGGTTTCAGGTGCAGGCATGGCGACAACTTGAGGTTGGGAGTTCATGAGAGTGTTGGCGATCCGTTACCTGCTGCGCTGGTTCAACGACCAGTCGTATTCGGTGTAGCGGGTTTTGAATTCGCCTTTCGCGAGAGCTGCTGCCGACTCTTTGGGCCAGTAGGATTTCAAGGCCGCCAGCACGGAGCCGGACTTCTTCTCGAAATCTGCGCCGTACCATTTGAAAAGAGGTGAGAGATAGATGACGCGCTCATCGGCAGCGACGCGGTTCTTGCTCGCTGTGGCGAGGAACTGCCGGGCCTGATCGTCGAGTTGCGCGTCAAGCCGGTCAGCCACGTAGGCCTCAGTGCGCAGTGGCGGGCAGCCGCGGGCTGCGCAGACAAGCGCGAAGTGAATGCGCGGTTCAGAGTATTCCACCCGCAGAATCTTGTGCTCAAGATCATTGAGGGTCAGGGTGTGACCAAACAGGCGAACCACTGGCTGATCCCACGGACCTTTCACCCACCCGCCAATGTCCTTGATGCTCTTGACCGGGTAGTGGTTGATGATCAGTTGCAACGTGCAGGCGTTGTAGGCGTTGATGAGGAAAGCGAGCCGCTGTTTCTCGTGCCATTGCTTAAAATCCGGTTCAGCGACGGCGGCCATTGCCGCGAGGTAATGGTCGAGGTTCTGGCGATGCCTTTTCAAGGCCGCGTAGTCCACAAGGCCGTCCCTGACATGGGTCTTAAGGGTTTTATCCAGCAGAAGGTGAGTCTGGTCAAAGGGGGCGGGCTGGGCCACTGCAAAGCCAGCAAGGCCCAGGATTCCGCCGAGTAATCCGATGTATTTCATGTTCATTGTTCCATGGCTGTTAGGCCTTCATTTCAACAGTAAGAGCATCATGCGAAGTGATTTATTCCAGAGGCGCTCGCTCTGGAAATTGCAAACGTTCCGGGCGAATTGACACTATGTGTACGGGAGGTGACCATGCCACCGGCAGCCAGTGTATGTGGCGGGTTGCGCAATTCGTGGGAGTGAATCAGAGCCAATATTTCCGGTCGCATACAAAAATAGGAGACTCTGGAAGGCGGATTTATTCCTTGCGACGAATTTGAAGGACTAACCAAAGCAATACCGGGAGGTGTTCGAGCCACACCAGGACCTCGTCGAAGAAGCGCTGACCGTTGAGGCCGCCTGGAAGGGTGGCGTCGGGAACGTGAGCGATGAGCCAGAAGCGGAGGTAATAAATCAACGCAAAACCGGACACCAACAACCAAGGGCGTGAGGCAAACACGACAAACGGCAGCGCCCAACTCCAATACCACGGGTTCTGCGTGGCGCTCAGAAACCAAAGCCAGGCCAGACAGAGAAACACCCGGCGCAACAGTTCCTGCCGGTCGTCCTTCGGCCAGCGCCGCAACGCCAACCCGGCGCACAACGCCAGCACCACGGTGGCCATGAGCAACTGTGTGAATAAGAATGGAAGATTCAGACGGCTTGAATCCAGACCAAAGCTCCGGCACACCCCGCGCAGCGCCGCCTGAGCCTGCTCCCGCAAGGAGACCGGCGCGCAGACATACCAAGGAGGCGCGGACGAGTTGCCCACGGAAGGGGGGCGAAGGTTTTCATAAACGATGGAAAAGAGCAGGTCGTTCATCTCCCAGCGCCGCAGGAACTCGCCCAATCCGGAAAACGAAGAGTGATTCGGCGCAACGGTTGGAGCATCCGGGGCGGACGCAGGGGCTGCCAGAGCGGGCGCAGCCGGCAAGGCTGAACGCCCAGGCAAGGCGGAATAGCCCGCCACCAGCAGCACCACGAACAGCGCGCCGGGCACGGCCAGCCGCCAGCGCCAGCGGTGCCACCCGTAAACGAGGATGACCGGGGCCAGAACCAAGGGATATAATTTCGCCAAGATAGCGCCGGCCCAGGTGATGGCCGCCAGGCAACCGGCGCCCAACGCCGGGCGGATCAGCGGCGCGTCAGCGGTCCCCCCGCCTTCCCTGGCGCGCTGACACGTCAACAGCCAGAGCGTCGCGGTGGTGAAGCAGATCGCGATGCTATCGAGGTGACCGGTGTTCGCAAATTCCTTGAGGATGAGCGGGCACCACGCATAGGCGAGCACCCGGACCATGGGTAGGCCAACATTGCAGAGCAAGCCGATGATGAACACCACGGTCAAGAGGTCAAAGAGCAGCAACAGTCCCTTGAGGACCCGGACCTGCGTCATCACTGGAGCCTGCTCGGGCGTCAGACATGCCGCGGCGGCAAACAGGCCCTGGCTCAGCGGCGGGTAGATAGTGGGCACCGGACGGTGTTCTATCGCTCTTTGCATAAGTAATTGCATATCTGTTAAATGGCATCTGCGGCATACTGAGTATCTTGTAGCTGGAAGAACGACCGCACGAGACTCACGCTGCGTTGGATCGAGCGCAGCAC
>Ga0073932_1002584_pt1 | contig 27366 bp, 24 predicted proteins | sample DewCreD2012metaG_FD_76967 | JGI IMG/M metagenome (GOLD analysis project Ga0073932, IMG submission 76967) | Hot spring sediment bacterial and archeal communities from British Columbia, Canada, to study Microbial Dark Matter (Phase II) - Dewar... ...
GGCCGATGCCGCGGCTGGCGCCGGTGATGAGGGCAACGGAGGTGGACATGCAGGGTCTCCTTGGGACTGGTCATTTGAGTCGATTCGCCGATTCTATCGGACCGCGTTATGGGCGCGAGGACATCGTTCGGCACGCATGGCATCCCGCTCGCCCTGTGGGCGCGGTTCGTTTCGGTTGCCGTGTTGGCGAAAAACCCGGAATGGGGAGCGGGCCCATTCTGGCGCGAAACGTCCCGTGTCGAACCCTTGTCCGGATTCGTCTTCCCGAGCCTTGACGGAACCGGTTCGAATGTACTAAGCTTTAGTCGGGAAAGCCATTAGCATGGCGTGCGCGAGGAGCGCAGCGAACCGGATGGTGGGTTGGGTTTTCGCTTCCGTTCCGTGTGTTTTGCGTTCTCGATGGCGAATCGAGAGCAGGTTGGCGGCTTGACGGTACTGAGCGTGCGAGGGTCCTGTCCGTGCGAGAACTGGTCATCAAGCTGATCACGTTTGCCGTGGTGCTCGTGTTCATCTACGGGATTTTCTGGGGGATCAAGCGCCAGAACTGGATCACGATTCCGCAGCTGGATCAGGCGATGGATCCGGACTACACCGCCGGCACCTACCACATCGGTCCCCCGCCGATGTCGCAATCCGAACTTACGCTGGGGAAGGCCTATGCGTATGTGGTGCCGAACAGCGCGGAGCGGGAGCGACGGGTGGCCTGGTTGGTGGCCAAGGAGGGGCAACGGGTCGAGTTCAAGGACAAGGGCATTTATGTCGACGGGGTCAAATGCGAGAGCAAGATCAACCTGTCTCGACAGTCGTATGCGCCTTTTGTCGTCCCGCGCGGGACGGTCTATCTGGTCGCGAGTTCTCCGGAGAAGGATTCGTTGAGCTACGGTCCCATTCCGTTCCGCAATGTACTCGGCCAACTGTGAAATGGAGCGCACATGAAGATCGGACCTCTGGACATCGGGATCAAGACGTTGGCCTTCGGTGCGGGGCTTGTGGTGGTGGCCATGCTGGACCTTCGCCTGGTCTTGTCCAGCAACGTGACTCGCGCCGAGGGATATTACAGCACACGGTTGCCGCAGTACCTGATGGCAGGCATTCAGCGCGATTACGAGGAGGGGCTGCGGCAGAGCGACACCCTGCTGACGGTCCTGCGAGGCAACGTTCCGGCGCGGTTGTATCGGGCGACTTTTCTGCACCGGCTGGGCCAGTTCGACAAGGCCCGGGAAGCTTTTCGGGCCATTGCCGACGATGCTTCCGTCTCGTCGCAGCACCGCGCGCTGGCTGCGTATGGCGTGGGCACGGCGCTGTTTCGCGAGCGTCCGGCGGATGGAAAGGCGACGGCCGCGACGGAAGCCTGCGAATGGTATCTGAAGGCGTTGAAACTCGATCATGAATTTGCCGATGCCAAGGTGGGCGTCTTGGGCGCGGCGCTGTGGCGGCTGGCGACGGTCGAGGGGAAAGAGGATACTCCGGACGGGCAGGCGGTGTTGAAGCAGGTCGTCGAGTGGCTCGCGGCCGTGCTGAAGCAGGAAGCCGAGCCGGCCACCTCGGATTCGGTGACGGCGCTTTTGATGAGGGTCGTCGAGGCCGTGGAGAAGGAACCTCGACCGCCCAATTACGAGGGCATGGCGCTCTTTTACAACCTGAAAGGCCTGGTGTTGGGGCGGGCGGGAAAGGTGATGGAGTGTGCAAACGCCTTCGAGTCGGCGCAGTCGATTCGGATCAAGTGGGAGCCGGCCGCGCTCAACCAGTGGCGGACGATGTTGAAGCTGTTGCCCGAAGCTAAGCTGAAGCTGTCCGATCGGGAGAACCTGCTGAACGAATACCAGAAAAAGATACCGAGGTTCCCCAAGGATGCGGCGGTTGCGTACAATGCCTTGGCGATGGGCTGGTATCGCACGAAGGAACTGGTGAAGCCGCAGGATTTCGCGGCACGTGGGCTGAACCGCGCATTGACGCTGCTCAAGTCCGGTTACGATGCGGGCGATCCCATCGCCATGACGAATGCCGTTGCGCTGATGGACGAGCGGCTCTTCGGTCCCGAGGGGCAGCTCCAGGCACTCTCGGCGGATCTGCTCCTTCCGTTCCCTCCGCAGACATCGGTCAATCCATGGAAGGGCGGCGGGGAAGCGAAGAAGGAAGCCGTCTCGGCCGAAGCGCGGAAGCAATACAAGACCGTGTACGAAACGATCGACGCCATGCGGAAGCTGCTTGCCGAATGCGGCAGGAAGGTCCGCCTGGACGCCAGACGCGAGGTGGACTTGAAACTCAAGATGCTGGCCTGCGATATGGTCGGCGTGGCCATCTCCGAAGGGGGCGACTTGGCGGCGCGCAAGGCCGCGCTGGCTGTGCGCGCCACCGAACTCAAGGCCCAGGCGAGCGACAACCCCGAGGTGCTGATTGCGTATGCGTATTTCATGCTCCTTTCGGGCGATTTCCGCGAAGCGGGGATCGCGCTGCGGCGTTCCCACGAATTGAAACCGGACAACGAGGACGTCAAGCCGCTGATCGATGTGGTGTCCGCCAAGCCGGCCCTGATCCAGCCGCGTCCGACCGCCATGGGCTGGTTCGGCAACCGGGCGCTGCTTCGCGTGACCCTGCTTTCGCCGGAGAGTCCCGGGGGGATGGTTTCGGGCGAGATGTCTTTCGATAACGACAAAGTGGATGCGCAGGTCGTGGGCAGTCAACTGGTGCACCTCCTCCCCGAAGGACGCCTGACGGGCGGAAAACACGTGGTGAAGGCCAGTGCCGTGGATGCCTACGGGAACAAGGCGGAGATCGAATACGGGTTCGGCGTGGACAAGGTTCCGCCGAAGTGTTCGATCGAGCCTTCGCCGGGTAGCGAAGTGGCGGGGCCGACGCCCGTATGGACCGTGAAGCTGAGCGACGACGACATGGGCGTTGACTTGGCCTCGATCCAGATCCGGCTGAATAACGTCGGCGTGGGCGCCACGCCGATCCGGGCGATCCTGGTGGAGAACGGCACGTACCAGGAGAATATTCCGGCCGCGCAGGTCAACCGGGGCGACAAGGTTGCGGGAGAGACGTTCAAGATCGGATCGATGCGCGAACTGCTGCCGGGGCAGTACGAGTTGACCATCTCGTTCGCCGATCAGGCCGGCAACAAGAAGACGCAGAGCTGGACGTACCAGGTCAAATAGGGAGGCGACGCCCGCCATGCAGTGTCCTAACTGCGGACAGGATATCGGGATCAAACGGGAGTTTTGCCCGGCGTGCGGCAAGCGGGTGGATGTGGCTTTCGATCAGATTGCCGCCTCGGTACATGTCGATGCGGCGGCTCGTCGCGGCCAGAACCTGGAGCGATTCCTCGGCTGGGGATTGATGGCGCTCATTGCCGTTGGCGTGGTCATCCTGGGAATCAACCATCTCTGGGATCGTCCGTTGGTTTACGATGGCGCCGAGTTGGCGGCCATGGATGCGCCCGTCGTTCCGCTGGTCCCGCCGCCGCAACTGCAGGCAGTGTCGCGGAATCCGTTCCGGTTGAGCCTTCCGCCGGGTCAGGCGCCGAAAGTCTTCGCGAACCGGCAGGATCCCTTCAAGAGTGAACTTCGAATCGCGAACGGCGGTACCACGGAAGTGGAAGCGGCCATCGAGAACGGGCTGAGGTTTTTGGTGGGGCGCCAGAACCGGGACGGAAGCTGGACTCCGGGCTATAAGTCCAAGCGGATTCTTCCGACGCGCGACGAGACGCAGGCGCACCAGTGGACCCAAACCGGCCTGACGGCCTTGGCATTGCTGGCCTTTCTCGGCGAAGGCCGTACATGGCATGAAACGAACGTCAAAGGGGGCCGACAGAACCAGGGCAAGTGCATCGAGCAGGCCATCCGGTTCCTGGTCAACAGCCAGGACGAGATCAACGGGCGGTACGGTCCCGCCCAGGGCAATTTCATGTATAACCACGGCTTGGCGACGCTGGCCATTGCCGAAGCGGCCGGTCTGTCGGGCGACAAGCACCTGCGCGAGTCGGCCCAGAAGGGCGTGATCCTCATTCAGAACGCCCAGCACCCCTCGGGCGGATGGAAGTACAAGGACGAGATTTCGGGGAATGCCGACACCTCCGTGACCTCCTGGCAAGTGCAGGCGCTGCTGACGGCCAGCGAGATCGGGCTGAAGGTGAACCCCGAGGTCTTGAACAAGAGTCTCGATTTTCTCAGAAAGGTCACCGAACCCAACGGTCAGGTGCGTTACGATCTTCAGGACCGCGCCGCTTTCTCGCCGCCCGGCGTCGCGCTGATGATGCGCCGGTGGCTGGGCGAGACGGATTCGGGTGCGTTGAGGCTTCTGACGCGCAAGACGCTCGAGGGCCTGCCGCGTTCCGAAAAGTCCTGGGGCCGGGGATGGAAGGAAGCGGCCAAGGACATCGACCACGACAAGCGGGCCCGCATCTTCGATCCGTACGCCTGGTTCTACGGCACCTATGGAGCGTTTTTCCAGGGCGGCGACGACTGGAAGCTCTGGCATTCGGGTCCCGCGGGCGCCCAGACGGCCGAGGTCAAAGTGGGGCTGGTCCCGGCGCTGTTGGATCTCCAGGACACGGATGGCGGCTGGTACGCGAACGACAAGTGGACCGTGAAAGTGGGCGAGGTCTACTCGACGGCGCTGTGCGTCCTCGCGTTGCAGGCATACTACCGCGTCCACTGACGGATGGCTGTTGACAAACCCTGGGACCTGCGGAAAGTTCCGTTGGGACGGCGCTTCTCCGCGGGAGGTTTCGATGTCGAGTCTTCACCAGCTCCAGCGCATCGAAGAGACGAAGCAGTATGCCATGATCCGCCTTCTGGCCGAAGGGGGCATGGGGGCCGTCTACGAAGCCAAGCAGTTCGGCGCCGAAGGCTTCGAGAAGACGGTGGCCGTCAAGACCATCCTGGAAAGCTACACCAGCAATCCCGAGTTCGTGCGGCTCTTCATCGGGGAGGCCAAGCTGGTGGCCGACCTGGTGCACGAGAATATCGTCCAGGTGTACCACCTGGGCCGCCAGGGTTCGATGTACTACATCGCCATGGAATACGTGGACGGCATCAACCTGGAACAGTTCATCGATCGGCATCTCGAACGCGGCATGAGCGTGCCGACGGAACTGGGCGCGTTCATCGTCAGCCGTGTCTGCCGGGGGCTCGAATACGCGCATAACAAGCGCGGGCGCGATGGCGAAAAACTGAACATCGTTCATCGCGATGTCTCGCCCAAGAACATCATGCTGAACAGCGAGGGCGTCACCAAACTGACCGATTTCGGAATCGCCAAGGCGCGCATGCTGATGGAGCAGGAAGAAGGCGAAGTGCTCATGGGCAAGGTCGAGTACATGTCGCCCGAACAGTCCCAGTACCAGGAAACGGATCCGCGTTCCGATGTCTTCTCGCTGGGAATCGTGATGTACGAGCTGCTCACCGGATACCATATCTTCGAGACCGACGACATCTACGAGACGTTGAAGAACGTCAAGGAGAAGCCCATCCCCGATCCGCGCACGTTCCGTCCCGACCTGCCCGAGGATCTGGTTCGCATCCTGAACCGGGCGCTCGAGCGGCCGCTGGACCGCCGCTACCAGAGCGCGGGAGAGATGGGTTACGAGCTGGAATACTACATGTACCACGACCGCTACGGTCCGACGAATGTGACGCTCAGCAATTACCTTAAGGAGCATTTCCTGGGCCTGCCGGCCGAAGGCCGCGACCTGTCGCGCAAGAATTCCGACCGGATGTTGAACCGATCCGATTCCGCCTATGCCGATCTGCTGGGCGCGAAGGATCGGAGAAAATCCTGACGGCCGGAGCCGACAGGTCGCCCGCGTGAAAGGGATTGCGATTGGATAGCGCTCATCCCGATGCCCCTCCCACCGTCCCGAAACTCAGCGTTCGGCGGCCCGGGCAACCGCGCGAGGAGTTTGAACTCTCCAAGAGTCCCATCACGGTCGGCCGGATCAAGACCAACGACATCGTCATTCTCGGGGATACGGCGGTTTCCCGGGAGCATTGCTGCTTCGAAATTGACCCGACGACGCACGACCTTTCCGTGCGGGATCTGGGTTCCTCCAACGGCACCTACGTGAACGGCAAGGCTGCCGGCCAGACGCCGGTGATTCTGAAACCGGGCGACCAGATCCAGGTGGGCGCGACCCTGATGATCTTTTCGGTCGACCGTCCTTCCGCCGGCGCGCTGGTTCGCCGTCTGAAACCCCACTGGCAGAACCTGCCTTGGCCGCCTCGGGAAGGCGAGAAAGAACGCACGGTGTTCGGCGACGGTTACTGCATTTGCGGGCGGTGCGGCGAACGGATCCACCTGCGCAAAATGTTGCCGGGCGAAAAAGTCGGCTGCGTCCGCTGCCGGGCCGTCTGGCGCGTTCCCGTCGTGCCTGCAGGCGTGCCTCGGGAGGACATGGAGGTCACGCAGGAAATCGTCATGCGCCGCGAAACGACGGCCGAAAACGAACCCCTTCACATCGACGACGCGAAAAAAGCCACGTATATCATTCGCAAGCCCACCAGCAGCGCCTCGCGCCCACCTCTTCCTCCGCAACGCGACGATACGGGCGAGGAAACCACGGAGCAGAAGGCACCGGACGCGTAACGGTTCTCATTCGCCGCTATTGCAGCACGACACGAACAAACCGCCGTCTTGGCCGCGATGGGTGGATGCAATAGGCATGGTCCGTCGCCCAACCCTGCGTGTGCGGCCTCTGCAAAAGCCGCACACGCAGGGCGAATTCCGAGCCGCACTATCCGGCGCCGCGTTTGCCGAACTCGTGATCGAGAACCAGGATGCCGCGGCCGTCGCCGCCCAGTTCGACCTTGTGCAGCGCTTCCGTGAAGCTCGCCTCCTCCTCGACCTGCTCCTTCACGAACCACTGCAGGAAAATCTCGGTGGCGTAGTCCTCTTCCTTCTTGGCCTGTGCCATCAGCTTCCAGATCGCCGCGGTCACCTTCTTCTCGTGGTCGAGACCGAGTTGGAACACCTCTTGGGGAGACTTGAACGAGGTCGGCGGAGCGGAAATGGCCTGGAGCGCCGCGTGGCCTCCCACCTCGTTGAGGTACGCGAAAAACTTCAACGCATGTTCCAGCTCCTCCCTGGCCTGCGCCTTGAACCACGTTGCGAATCCCGGCAGGTTCTCGGTTTCGAAGTAGGAGGCCATCGAGAGATAAAAGTATCCCGAGTAGAACTCCTCCTTCATGTGGCTGTTCAGCGCGTCCAGCATCTTCTTGCTCGGCATGTTTTCACCCTTTCTTTTCGGTATCCCGGAAAAACCAACCTTGCACTCCTAATGTTATAGGAACCCGCTTTGCTTTCCACAATCGGTGGTGCGGCATCCCCGTACTTGATCTTTCCCTCGAATCGGGCGGGCGTATGATGACACGGCGGTCCCGGAACGAGGAGATTCCATGAAACGCATCGGACTGATGGGCTGTGGAGTGGTGGCCGGCTACGGACATCTTCCGGCGATCAAGTCGGTCCGGGAACTGGAACTGCACGCGCTCTTCGATCCGGACCCGCGACGCCTCGCGGCCGCGCAGGAGAAATTCGGCGTGGCCCGCGCATTCACCGATGCGGAGCGCTTCTTTTCCTGCGGCCTGGATGCGGTGACGATCACGTCACCGGCGCCCTTTCACCGGGAGAATGTCCTCGGCGCCGCCCGCCATGGCCTGCACGCGCTCTGCGAAAAACCGCTGAGCATGAGCGATGCCGAGGCTCAGGAGATGATCTCGGAGATGGAACGCAGGGGCCTGATGCTCTTCACGGCCTTCTGTTATCGCTTCAGCCCCGTGGCGCTTAAGATCAAGGAGCTGATCGAAGCGGGGGCCATCGGCCGCGTCGGGGGACTCCGCCTGATCTACCTCTGGGACTGCCACGGGAAATACGAACGCGCGCGTTTCGACGAGCGCATCGTGCAGCGCCGCAGGGCCGAGCGGATGGAGGAGGGCGGTCCCCTGTTCGATTGCGGGACGCACCAGATCGACCTGGCCCGCTGGTGGATGGGGGAGGTGACGCGCGTCGCCGGGCATGGCGCCTGGAACGACAACCATCGCGCGCCCGATCACGTCTGGGCGCATCTCGACCATGCCGGTGGCGCCCATACGATGATCGAAATCAGCTACGGTTATGCGCACACCGCCCGCGACCAGGCGCATCGTTTTCTCTACGAAATCATCGGCACGGACGGGTTGATCCGCTACGAACGCGACGAGAAGATCTTCGAAGTGCGCACGGCCGGAGGCACCGAGAAGCTGCCGTTCCACCACGAGAAGAATTTCGAAGGCATGTACGCCGCCTACGCGCGCGCTCTGGAGACCGGTACGCCCGGCTGCCTGTCGACGGCCGCCGACGGCGAAGCGGCTGCCCGGATCGCACGCCAGGCGACGGCGCAGGCGATCGACGCCAGAAGCCGGTCGTAACGCCGCGAAAGCAGCAGGTTATGGGTTCGCGCGCCGGCGCGGAGCGGCGTGGATGCACTCGCCGTGCAGCGCGTGCGCGGCTTCCATCCAGCTCTCCCCCAGCGTCGGGTGGCAGTGGATCGTGCGACCCAGCTCCCTTGCCGTCAGCTCCGCGCGGATTGCCACCGCCGCTTCGGAGATCAGCTCGGTCGCGTGCGACCCGACCGCCTGAGCGCCCAGCAACTGGTCCGTGCCCGGATCGGCGATCAGCTTCACGAAACCGTACGCCGTGCCGGCCGCCAGCGCCTTGCCCAGCCCGCCGAACATGAACTTGCCGACGCGGACTTCTCGTCCCTGCTTTTTCGCCTCGTCCTCGCCCAGCCCCACGTTGCCGATCTCGGGCGAGGTGAAGATGCAGGACGGGATGACCGTTTCCTTCTTGCGCAGCTTTCCGGTCACCGCGTTCTCGGCGGCGATCGTGCCCTGCGAGGTGGCGTTGTGCGCGAGTTGCAGCGTCGGGGTCACGTCGCCGATGGCGAAGATGCCCGCCGCGGCTGTCTGCAGGCAATCGTCAACCTCGATACAGCCCTGCGGGTTCGTCTGGATCCCGGCGTTGGCCAGCATCAGGCCGTCGGTGACCGCCTTGCGGCCAACGGCGACCAGCAGCAACTCCGCGGAAATCTCTTCGCCGCCGACATTGGCACGAATACCGTTGTCGTCGGCGCTGACGTTTTCGAGCGGCTTGCCCGTAAGGATCCGGATGCCCTGCGAACCTTCCATCTGCCGGCGCGCTTCGCGGCGCACGTCGGCATCGACGACGTTGAGGATGTCTTCCAGCATCTCGACGACGGTCACCTTGACGCCCAACTGCGCGAGCATGCAGGCGAACTCGCAGCCGATGATCCCGCCGCCCATGACCACCGCGCTGCCCGGCAGCGTGTTGCGGTCCAGGAACGCGCGGCTTTCCACCACGCGCGGGTGCCTGGGCAGAAAGCCGGGCACCGCCGACGTCGAACCGGTCGCGAGGATGACCTTCTTGGCCTCCAGCGTCGTGGACTTGCCTGCGTTGCGGACGATGAGCCGCTGGCGCGTGTCGAACGACGCGACGCCTTCGATGATCGTGACGCCGTTGGCGCCCAGCAACTGCTTGATGCCGCCGCGCAGCTTGGTGACGACCTGGTTTTTGCGCTCGATCATCGCGTGGTAATCGGGCACCGCGCCCTCGACGCGCACGCCCAGGTCCGCGCCGTGCTTGGCATGCGCAAACGTCTCCGCGCAGGCGATCAGCGCCTTCGTGGGGATGCAGCCCCAGTTGAGACAGGTGCCGCCGAGCTGTTCCTTCTCGACGATGGCGACCCTGGTGCCCAACTGCGCGGCGCGAATGGCGGCCGGGTATCCGCCCGGGCCTGCTCCGACGACGACGACGTCAAACGTATCCATGGCTGTCTCCTGTTGGCTGCTCTTCCTATCTATTAATCATTGGTCCTTGTTCATCGCTTGTTCATCGGCTCGGCCCATGCAGAAGCTCATTTTCATCCGGTCGGCCCAACGAAAATGAACAATGCGCAATGACCAATGCTCAATGAACAATCGCTTACACCATCCGCTTCCAGCGTTCCACATCCTCCAGCTTCGCCTTGATCGCGTTCACGAACTTTGCCGCCATCGCACCGTCGATCAGGCGGTGATCCGCGGAAACCGTGATCTTCATCATCTGCCGGATCGCGATCCGGTGGTCCTTCACCACGGGCTGCGGCATCGTGCTGGAGACCGCCAGGATCGCCGCCTCGCCCGGATTGATGATCGCCGTGAACTGCTCGACGCCCAGCATGCCCATGTTCGAGATGGTGAAGGTGCTGCCGGTCATCTCGTCCGGAAGCAGCTTTCCGTCGCGCGCCTTCCTGCTCAGCTCGGCGTTCCGGTCGTGCAGTTCCATCAGCGAGAGTTCGTCGGCGTTCCAGATCACCGGTACGACCAGGCCCTTCTCCAACGCCACGGCCAGGCCCAGGTGCACCCGGCTGTGCCACCAGACCTGCTTGCCGTCCGTCGTGCTGTTCACTTCGGGCATCTCGGTCAGCGTCTGCGCCGTCGCGTGCAGGATGAAATCCGTCACGGTGTACGGCGCGCCGTTCTTTTTGAGCGCGTTGCGGAAGTCGAGCAGGTCGGTCATGTCGACCGAGACGGTCACGAAGATGTGCGGCGTCGAGGTGAAACTCTGCGTCAGACGCTGGGCGATCACCTGTCGCATCTTGCTCATCGTCCTGGGCTTCTCGGCCACGGCCCGCTGGACGTCGGCCACGACGATGCGACCGCCTTCACCCGAACCTCGGATATCGAGGATGTCCAGGCTTTCCCTGGCCGCCAGTTCCCTCGCGGCGGGGGCAATGCGCAGCTTGGCGTAGCCTTTGGAGTCCAGGTATGCGCGAACGTCCTTCTCGGTCACGCGCCCATCCGGCCCGCTGCCTTTGATCTTCTTCGGGTCGATGACCGAATCGGCGGCGAGTTTCTTCGCGCGCGGGCTGATACGGAACCGGGCGGGCGCGGCCGGCGCCGTCGGAGCCGCTGCAACGGCCACCGCCGCCGGCACCGCCACCGCGGCGACGGCCGGCGCAGGTGCCGCAGCGCGAGAGGCGGGTGCGGCCGCCGCTTCGGCCGGCTTGGCCACGGGCGGCGGAGGCGGGGCGACGTCCGGCACCGTTTCGCCGGGCTGTCCGACGAACCCGCAGACCGACTGCACGGGCACCGGCACGCCTTCCCTGACCACGATCTTCAGCAACACGCCCTCGTGGAAGGATTCGACTTCCATCGCCGCCTTGTCGGTCTCGATCTCGAAGAGCACATCGCCCTTGGCGACCGGGTCGCCTTCCTTCTTCAGCCAGCGGATGATCGAACACTCCTCGGTCATCTGTCCGGGCTTGGGCATCAGGATGGGATTTGCCACAACGACCCCTTTCTTAAGCCTTCAAGGACCTCGTAGCCACGAAGGGCACAGAGATCACAGAGATCACAGAGAGAGTCCTACCGCCTCTGTGCCCTCTAAGGCTGCCTTTCCTAGAGCACCTGCCCCGCTGCGGCGACCAGGTCATCGACCGTCGGCAGGAACGCCGCTTCCAGGATGTGCGACTGGGGCGCGATGCCATTCTTTGCGCCCACGCGCATCACCGGGGCGTCCAAGTAATCGAAAGCTTCCGCCATGATCGTCGAGGCGATCTCGCCCGTGTAGCTGCCGATGTGGATCGCCTGGCTGGCCACCACCACGCGGCCGGTCTTTCGCACCGAGCGGAGAATGGTCTCGAGGTCCAGCGGCACGAGGCAGCGGATGTCGACCACTTCGGCGCCGATGCCCTTGTCCGCCTGCAGTTTCTCGGCCGCCTTCAGGCAGTCCTGCACGGCCGGGCCCCACGCGACGAACGTCAGGTCCTTGCCTTCGCGCTTCACCGCGGCCTGGCCCAACGGAACGATGTAGTCTTCTTCCGGAACCACGCCCTTCATCGAGTAAAGCAGTTGCGACTCGACGAACATGACCGGGTTGTTGTCGCGGATCGACGCCTTCAGCAGGCCCTTGGCATCGTAGGGATCGGCCGGATACACGACGTAGGTGCCGGGGATGTGCGCGAACACCGTCTCCAGCGTCTGCGAGTGCTGGCCGCCGTAGCCCTTGCCGCCCCCGACCGAGGCCCGCACGACCAGCGGGACTTCCGTCTGCGCGCCGGACATGTAGTGCCATTTGGCCGCCTGGTTGCTGATCTGGTCGGAAGCCATCAGTGCGAAGTCCATGTACATCAGTTCGACCACCGGGCGCAGGCCCACCATCGCCGCGCCGACCGCCGTGCCGCAGATGCAGGCCTCGCTGATCGGCGTGTTGAAGACGCGGTCGCGGCCGAAGGCCTCCAGGAGGCCTTTGGTCAGCTTGAACGCGCCGCCGTATTCGGCCACGTCCTCGCCGTAGAAGATCACGCGCGCGTCGCGCTTCATCTCTTCGACCAGCGCTTCCTTGAGCGCGTCGCGATAGGTGATCTTGCCGTCGGTCCGCTTGACGACCGGGAGCGGGCCCACCAGCGGCGGGTTGGCGAATTCGGCCGGGACCGTGTCCGCGCGGGTGTCCGTGTACATGTACTTGATGACGTCCTTGGCTTCCGGATCGGGCGACGCCGCGGCGCGTTGAGCCGCCCGGGCGTTCCGGTCGCGAACGCGGGCTTCGAGCGTTTGCAAGCCTGCCTCGTCCAGCACGCCGCATTCCAGCAGCTGCCGGCGGAAGGTGACGACGGGATCGACTTCCTTCCAGGCGGCCTCTTCCTCCTTGGTGCGGTATTCGTTGCGCGGATCGCTGAGGCTGTGGCCGTAGTAGCGGTACAGGCTGGCTTCGATCATCACCGGACCTTCGCCCCGGCGGCAGATCGCGGCGCCGCGCTGCACCGCCTCGCGCACGGCCAGCGGGTCCATGCCGTTGACGACCTCGGCATGCATGTTGTTGTCGGCGAAACCGGCCGCGCGGCGCGCGACGGTGGAGATGCCGAAGACCTCATCGTCGCTGCGGTGCGTCATGCCGTAGTGGTTGTTTTCGACAAAGAAGATGATCGGCAGGCCGAAGGGTTTCTGGGCCAGCCGGTTGGTGAACTGGTGCTGCGCGGCGAAGTTCAGCGCTTCCAGCACCACGCCGTTGCTGTAGGCGCCGTCGCCGGCGAAGCAGCAGACCACGCCGCCATGCCGGAGTTCCCTGGCGCCATCGGTGCCGAAGAGGTTGTTCAGGAAGCGCATGCCCAGCGCCGCGCCGGTGGCGATCGGGACGCCGCCGCCGACGATCGCGTTGGCGCCCAAGTGCCCGATCTTGAAGTCGGCGATGTGCATCGAGCCGCCGCGGCCCCTGCAGTAGCCGTCGTCCTTGCCGAAGAGTTCGGCGATCGTGCGGTAGAGGTGGTCTTCCATCGCGGCTTCGAAGAGTTCCGCGCGCGTCTGCGCCTTGCAGTCCGGCACGCGCGCCTTCAGCTCCTCGTCGCTCATCTGGCGCAACGAGACGGTGCCCTTGGCCACGCTGTCGGCGTGTCCGCGGTGCGTGCTGGTGATCTTGTCGCAGAGACGGAGGGCGGAGCAGGCGCCGACCGAGCAGCCTTCCTGGCCGATCGAGACGTGCGTGGGGCCGCGGTAGTCGAAGTGGGCCAGCGGCTCGTAGCCGACCGAGCGCAGCTTGACGATCATCTCCTCGAACTCGCGGATGACCAGCATGTCCTCGTAGATCGCCACGGCCTCGTCGCGCGCGATGCGGTTGGCTTCGAGCTCGCTGCGCAGGTTGCCGCGGAACGTGAAACCGGCGATCCGTCCGCAGTCCATCTCGAACGGTTCGAAGTTCGGTTTGCGGTTGCTCAGGTAGACGGTGTCCATGGTACCTTCCTTTTTCTTCGCCAGCGTCCGCGCCTCAGGCGCGAACGACCTTGATGCCCATCCGCGCCAGCTTGCGCGCAAATTCGCGGTCCACGCCGCGGTCCGTAATCAACGTTCCGATGCTCTTCCATCCGCCGCAGCGTACGAAGCTGGCCTTGCCGACCTTTCCGCGGTCGGCCAACAGGTAGACTTCGCGCGCATGATGCATCACCAGTTCCTTGGTGAAGGCCTCGGCCGGCTCCGTCGTAGTCGGGCCATCCTTCAATGTCAAACCGAGCGTCCCCATGAAGGCCTTGTCGATCGTCAGCTCCGACAGGACCGGCCTCGTGAGCGGGCCGACCAGCGTCTGGCTCAGCCGCCGCAGTTCGCCGCCGATCAGGATCAACCGCGGCCCGCCGCCGGCCAGCTCCATCGCTGCGCGGAGGCTGTTGGTGACCACCGTCAACCGCGTGCGTTCGCGCAGGAGCCTGGCCAGTTCCAGGATGGTGCTGCCGCCGTCCAGATACACGGTGTCGGTCTGCCCGACGAACTGCAGCGCAGCCTGTGCGATGCGGCGCTTCTGTTCGGCGGCAACGCCCGCCTTGTCCTCGAAGCCCGGTTCGTCCTGCCGTGCCTGCTCGCTGACGGCGCCGCCATGCACGCGCCGCAGGTCGCCCAGCTTTTCCAGTTCCCGGAGGTCGCGCCGCACGGTGGCCGGCGAGACGCCCAGCTGGCTGCACAGCTCGTCCACGCGGGCCACGCGCGTCTCGCGCAGGATGGCGCGGAGGCGGTCGAGGCGGCGGGGGGCGAGTTCCTTCTGGGCGATCACGCCGTGCGGGCTCCCTTGATCGTTCTTGAGCGTTTATGATAATTCATGATCGTTTCGTGTCAAGTGCAGTCATTCCGATTCGGGGCCCCGGGCTGCGTTCCGCGGGGTTCCGTGCCGACGGAATGCCCGGGACCGAGATTCGCCCATCCCGTGCGGCCGGTTCATCCCGTCGGGAAGACGGTTGCCTTGCGCGGAAGCAGGGGCTAGCGTAACCCCATGGGAACGACCGCGGACGTCATCGTGATCGGTGCCGGGCCCGGCGGAGAAGGCGCGGCCATGCAGGCGGCCAAGCGCGGCCGCGCGGTGCTGATGATCGAACGGCACTGTCAGGTGGGTGGCGGCTGCACGCATTGGGGCACGATTCCCAGCAAGGCCCTGCGCCATGCCATTCAGAATGCCGTCGATCTGGGTCGCCAGGCCGCCCAGCGCCTGGGGTTGCGGCCTCCGCAGCCGTCTTTCCCCGAGATGCTCCGTTCGGCCGAGTCGGTCATCGGCCGCCAGGTTTCGATGCGCCAGGCCTTCTACGACCGGAACCGCGTTCCCGTGGTGCGCGGACATGCGCGTTTCGTCGATGCGCGGACGGTGGAGGTGGAGCAGGAGGAGGGCAGGCGCGAGCGCTTTCGGGCCTCCCATTTCGTCATCGCCACCGGTTCGCGGCCGTACCGGCCTCCGGACGTGGTCTTCGACGGGCGTCGCGTCTGCGACAGCAACAGCATCCTGGAACTCGACGATTCCCCGCAATCGCTGACCATCTACGGCGCCGGCGCCGTCGGTTGCGAATATGCGTCCATGTTCCGCAACTTCGGCATGAAGGTGAATCTGATCAACGTCCGCGACCGGCTGCTCAGTTTTCTGGACGACGAGATCATCGACGCGCTGGCCTACCATCTGCGCGATCAGGGCGTGCTGGTCCGCCACAACGAGACCAGCGAGCGGGTCGAGGCGCAGGCCGATCACGTGATCCTGCACTTGAAATCGGGCAAGCAGGTGAAGAGCGACGTCCTGTTGTGGGCCAACGGACGCACGGGCAACAGCGACGGGATGGGGCTGGAAGAGCTGGGCGTCAAGGTCGACCGGCGCGGGCTGATCGACGTCGACGAGAACTACCGCACCGCCGTGCCGCATATCTATGCCGTGGGCGATGTGATCGGATTCCCCAGCCTGGCCAGCGCCGCCTACGACCAGGGCCGTTTTGCCGCCATTCACCTCTGCGACGGGACGTGCGATACCCACCTTTCGCGTTTCATTCCCTTGGGGATCTACACCAGTCCCGAGATCAGTTCGCTGGGCCGCACCGAACGCGAACTTACCGCCGAAAACGTGCCGTACGAAGTGGGGCATTCGCTCTTCAAGAGCCTGGCGCGGGCGCAGATCGTGGGGCAGGACGTCGGCATGCTGAAGATCCTTTTTCACCGCAAAACGCTGGAGGTGCTCGGCCTTCACTGCTTCGGGTATCAGGCCGCCGAGATCATCCACATCGGGCAAGTGGTCATGTCGCAGCCCCCGCCGCACAACAGTCTGAGCTACTTCGTCAACACGACCTTCAACTACCCGACGATGGCCGAGGCCTACCGTGTCGCGGCGTTGAACGGTCTCAACCGATTGTCGTGAGCGCAGCCCGGATTTCCCCCCGGAGGAAGGTCCGCATGCCGATGTCCTTTGCCCGATTCCTGATCTCCACCGCATTGCTTGCTTGCGGCAGTCTGCTCGTGGGGGCCGAAGCCATTTCCGCCGTCGAGGATCCCGCCGGACCCATGTGGGATCTGAAACTCCTTTCGGAGACCCCGAAGGCGACGCCAACAGAGGACTTCAAGGGCGAGGGAGTCCGCGCGGTTTTCTACGAGGGACGTCCGTACCGGGGCCGACCGACCCGGGTTTTCGCCTGGATCGGGTTGCCGCAGGTTCCCGCCGGCGCGCGAGTTCCTGGCATGGTGCTGGTGCATGGGGGCGGCGGCACGGCCTTCGACACCTGGGTGCGCCGCTGGACGGCGCGCGGCTATGCCGCGATCGCCATGGACACGTGCGGTTGCGTTCCCAGAGGCTCGTACGGCAAGTGGGAACGGCATGCGGACGGCGGGCCGCCCGGGTGGGGCGGCTGGGGCCAGATCGACGAACCGCGCGAAGACCAGTGGACCTACCACGCGGTCGCCGACATCGTCCTGGCTCACTCGCTCTTGCGTTCGTTGCCGGAGGTTGACCCGGAGCGCACGGGGCTCACCGGCATCTCCTGGGGCGGCTATCTGACCTGCATCGTAGCCGGTGTGGATCCGCGTTTCAGACTGGCCGTGCCGGTCTACGGTTGCGGCTTCACGGACGAACACCATTCTGCCGGTTCGGTGAAAAGCCTTGGCCCCGAGCGCGGCGCGCGCTGGATGCGCTGGTGGGACCCGTCCGTTTACCTGAAGGACGCCGGCCTGCCGATGCTGTGGGTGACCGGAACCAACGACTTCGCCTACACCTTCAACGCATTGCAGAAATCCTATCGGTTGCCGACGGGTCCGCGGACGCTCTGCATCCGCCTGCGCATGCCGCACGGGCACGGCGACGCCGGCGAAGGCCCCAGGGAAATCTTTGCGTTCGCGGACAGCATTCTGAAAGGCGGCGAGCCGTTGGCCAGGATCGAGGGCCTGTCCCGCGACGGGCGGAAGGTTTCGGCGACTTTCGCAAGCGAACGTCCGATCCGGAAGGCCGAGTTGAATGTGACGCGCGACAGGGGACCCTGGAAGAACCGCACGTGGGTAGCGCTTCCCGCGACGCTGGATCCCGGCGGAAAGGTCACGGCCGAATTGCCGGAAGGCGTCGCGGTCTACTACCTGAATCTCTTCGACGACCGCGACTGCTGTGTCAGTACGGAGCACGAAGAGTTACCGTGACGCGCAGGTCTGCGCTGCGGTTCGGCCGATCCGGCGAGGGAGACGATTCGATGTTCTGCACGCGATGCGGAACGCTTGCGGCGACCGGTACGAGATTCTGCGGCATGTGCGGCGCGCAACGGCCAGAATCCGGCCGCCTGGGCACGCTACCTGGAAGGACTGCGCTATCTGAAGAAGGCACGCGAGGGTTCGTACGCGAACAAGGAGATCGACCCGACCGCCGAGGGACTGCGCTGGCCGCAGGGACTGCCGACTTCGTCCCGCGTGCCCGCGGTCCTCGAAATCCTCTGCCATAACTTCGCCCCATGGGGACTTGACCTGACGTTGCGACTGGCGGAGAGCGACGAGGGCATCCTGCAACACGGTTTCGACTTGAACGTCCTGCCTGGCGTCGGCGAACTGCCGTGGGCCGATGTGCCGCTGTTTAAACGCGGCCCGGTTACCGCGGTGCGCGGCCCTTGGGATGCGGAATTCGACCGGATCGTCAAGGGTCGCGGGAGTGGTTTTCGGCCGACGTCGATTTCCGCCATGAGAAGGCCAGGCGCAGCAGGCGGGAACGCACGGAACGCACGTCGCAGAACTGGTGGGGCGACCAACAAAAAGGGCAGCCACGCCGCGCGCGTGGCTGCCCCCGGTACGAACGAGCCATGCTCTTCAGTTGCGTTCGACCACCTTGCCGTCCTTGACCTGGACGAAGTGCGAATGCCCGATCATGTTTTCCTTTTCGGACAGGTGGTAATTGATCCGGTAGTAGCTGCCGAAGAGGTAATGAATCCGGCGCGTCTGACCCCACCGCTCCGGGTAATGCTTCTCCAGCAGTTCCAATTCCTGACGACGCCGTTCCTCATCTTCGCGAGTCTCGGTGACCGCCGGTGCATCTTCGAGGCCTACCATGGTGTCCGCCTTTCCGTTTGCAGCGTTCCTCCATCCGCCAAGGAAACCGCTCTTCTCGCCCTTCTGATGTTAGCCTCGACCCAGGCTATTCCTACCGCAAAATCCGGATCGACTTGCCTGCGCTCGCCCTTCTCCTATCCTTATGACGCACAGGGAACTCCGGACATTCAGGAAATCCATGTCCCTTTCCGGCACACGCACCTATGTCGGTTTCGGCTTCGGGGCCATCCAGGCTGGACTCTTTCTTTACGAAGCCTTCCGCTCGGGTGCTTTCCGCCGCCTCGTGGTGGCCGAAGTCGTTCCCGAAGTCGTTTCAGCCGTTCGAAGGAACGGGGGACGTTACACCCTCAACATGGCCCTCCCTGACCGGATTGTCCGCGCCGAAATCGGTCCCGTTGACTTGCTGAACCCTAACGATCCAGCCGACCGCGAAGCCCTCGTCCAAGCCATCGTCGGCGCTGAGGAACTCGGCACCGCCGTACCAAGCGTCCAGTTCTTCACAAGTGCAGAACCCGGCAGTCTCCATCGGGTTCTCGCTCGCGGGATTCGGCTCAAGGCTGCCCATGGCGGTCCTCCCTCTGTTCTCTATTCGGCCGAGAATCACAACCATGCTGCGGAAATTCTTTCCGAGCAGGTTGCTTCAGAGGTACCGCCCAGCGAACGACAGGCCGTTCTGAGCCGCATCCGCTTCCTGAACACCGTTGTTGGGAAAATGAGTGGAGTTCTTTCGGACCCGGCTGAAATCTCCGCTGCGGGTCTGGCGCCTGTAACTCCCGACAGCCAGCGCGCCTTTCTGGTGGAATCCTTCAATCGTATCCTCATTTCCCGCATTGACTTCCAGGATTCGTTTCAACGCGGGATCGCCGTCTTCGAGGAGAAGAACGATCTGCTCCCCTTCGAAGAAGCCAAGCTTTACGGCCACAATGCCACGCACGCACTGGCTGCTTATCTTGGGGCCATCTGCGGAGCGACGACGATTGCCGACCTTCGAGCTCGTCCGGGCATGATGTCCTTCCTTCGAAAAGCCTTTGTCGAGGAGTCCGGAGGGGCCTTGGTGCGGAAGTACGCCGGACTGGATCCGCTGTTTTCGCCGGCAGGCTATGCCGCCTATGCCGACGACCTGTTGGTCCGGATGACCAACCCCTTCCTGCGGGACCTGGTGGAACGGGTGGGACGCGATCCGCACCGGAAACTCGGCTGGGACGACCGCCTGGTCGGTACGATGCGCCTGGCCTTTGCCCAAGGTATCGAACCCAGGCGTTATGCGCTGGGTGCCGCGGCGGCGCTGGCGCGCCTTGCGCCTCCACTGCTGGAACAACCGGACCTTTCCATTGACCGGACGCTTCGACCGCTGTGGGAACCCGCGAAACCCGACGAGCGGGAAGCGCAGCGGGTGCTGGAGACGATCGTCGCTGCTCGGGCCCGGCTGGTGGCTTGGCGCAGGGCCGGCTGTCCTGCCCCGGATGTTTTCTTCGAGGACTGAAATCGCGATGCCCGAACCCCATCCGCTGACGATGGTCGCCGACCGACTGGCGGAATGCGTCCGGGCGCTCTCCTTCGCCGAACCGATAACGCACGTCTACAACCCGCTGGTTTACGCGCGCGCCGCGCACGGACAGTATGTCGAACGGTTCGGCTGCGCGCCGCGCGAGGTGTTGTTGCTCGGCATGAACCCCGGTCCCTTCGGCATGGCGCAGACCGGTGTGCCGTTTGGCGACGTGGGCATGGTCCGCGACTGGATGGGGATTCGTGCGTCCATAGATCGGCCGGACCGGGAACACCCGAAACGCCCCGTGACCGGCTTCGACTGCCCTCGCGGCGAGGTCAGCGGTCGGAGGCTCTGGGGCTGGGCACGCGAGCGGTTTGGCGCGCCGGAATCCTTCTTCGCACGCTTCTATGTGGCCAACTACTGTCCGCTGGTCTTCATGAGGGAATCCGGCGCAAACGTCACGCCCGACAAGCTCCCTGAAAACGAACGCACCCCGCTCAACGCCGCCTGCGACCAGGCGCTGCGCGATACGGTCGAGTATCTGAAACCGCAGTGGGTACTCGGGGTGGGCGGCTTCGCGGCCCGGCGTGCGGCCGAAGCGTTGCAGGGACTGGGGGTGAAACTGGGCCAGATCCCGCATCCCAGCCCGGCCAGCCCCGCGGCCAACCGCGGGTGGGCCGCTTTGGCCGAGAAGGCGTTGAGGGAACAGGGTATACTGTGACGCGGCACAGGTCTCCGGCCTGGGCCATGCAATCCAGCGAAGGGCGGAACATGAAGGAGCAGGCATGCTTTCCCGGGACCAGACCTTCCTCGTTGTCGTCGACGTGCAGGGCAAACTCGCCCAGTTGATGTTCGACAAGGAGGAACTCTTCAGCAGGTTGCGTCAAATCCTGGGCGGCGCGAAAGCGTTGAGCCTGCCGATCCTGTGGTGCGAGCAGGCACCGGACAAGATGGGTCCGACGATTTCCGAAGTGGCGAGTCTTTTGACGGGATGTCATCCGATCGTCAAGACGGCCTTCAGTTGTTGGGGCGAGGAGCGTTTTCGCGCCAGCGTGGAGTCGCTGGGGCGCAATCAGGCGTTGCTGGCCGGCATCGAAACGTACGTCTGCGTCTACCAGACCGCCATGGAGATGGTCAAGGCGGGGTACGAGGTCCAGGTCGTTGCCGATGCGTGTTCCTCGCGCACGCCGGTGAACAGAACGTTCGGCTTCGAACGCATTCGCGAGGCCGGTGCCGGCCTGACCTGCGTTGAGACCTGCCTGATGGAACTCCTGCGCGACGCAAAGGCGCCGGAATTCAAAGAGGTCCTGAAACTTATCAAGTAGGGCCACGCAGTGCGAAAGTCTTCGCCCGTGAGACGACGTGCGGCAGTCGGGCTTGTCCGCCCTATTTTTTCTTTTTCGCCCACTTCTTCTTCATGGCGCGCATCTCGCGGTTGAGCCGGATGCGGCGCGAGGTGATCTGGCTGGCGCGGTCGTAGAGCCATTGGCCCTTGTTGTCGCGCAGCACGGGCATCCGTTGGGCCACCGGAGGGGGCAGCTTCACGGCCGTGGGGCGTTCGGCGTACCAGTACGCCACACTGCTCATCTCGTTGCAGAGATGGTTGCCATGGCCGTGTTCGATGGTGACCTTGATCTCCTTCTGGAATCGGACCGGGTTCTCCAAGTGGAAGACGTAACTGGTCTGGTAACCGTGGGTGTTTCCCTCAAAGATGGATGAACCGTTGCGCAGGAAAGCGTTGGGCTGCATGCCCCAGGCTTGATTCAGATAGTCTTCGCTACCGGTGCCGTGCAGGTCGGGTGGCCATTTGTAGCCGTCGACCCAGATCATGTCGTCGCCTTCGCCCCACCAAGTGCCCTGGAAGTTGGTCACGCTGAGGTTGCAGCCCAGGTAATGGCCGCGACCGCTGGTCTCCAGGATGACATAGTTGTTCTCCCATGCGGTGCGCCCCTGGTTGACGATGTTCGCTTCGGGCGTGTTGACGCGTATCTCGTGGCCCCAGCCGCCGAAGGGATTCTCGCGCCGGAACTCGGCATGCAGATAGCCGGTATCGTTGGGGAGCGCCGCTCCGGTCTCGTAGTCGATGTAGAAATACTGCCCGTGGCGCTCCTTGCTCTCATTGACCAGCTCGACTCTGGCGCGCTTGCGAAACGGCATGGGCAAGTAGCAGTTCAGCGCGCAACCCTGGTTGAACTGGTTGTTGCGATGCGTGGATGCGGAGAAAGGCAGCGACTGGAACGAGTTCACCAGGCCGTGACCGAGACAGAAGAAATCGCCGAGCGGGCAGAGGATGCTGGGTTTGACGGCATCGTCCCAGAAGATCTTCAGCAGGACTTCCCGGTAGTGGCTGCCTTGGGTCATCCACAGGTGTGTGATGCATCCCGGTCCCTTGATGTCGGCGAGCATGCGGGACTCGCCGGGCTCCAGTTGCCAGCAGTCGCCATTGCGGCCGGTGACATCCCAGGACGAACAGCGGGCTGTGCGCCTGCTGCAAATCCGAGTCAGATCGGAAAACATGAGTGGCTCCCTGTACCTGGATTCGGATCCGTCGTTTCGTTTCCGCCCCGTCCCCTGATATCCCGTGGCGCCGTCTGATGGAATGGCTAGGATTATCGAGAATTTGTGTTTTCTTCTGGAGAGGGCATGCAGGGATTCAAACACTTCTTCCCTCGGCCGCCGCTGCGTGGCCGGCTGACCATCCGCGGGATAGGGGTCCAGGAACACATGGCCCCGTCGATCATCGACCGGCCACGTGGGACCGGCGATCACCTGTTCATGCTCTTCTACGATCCGGTGTTCATCGCCGCGCGCTCGACGCCGGTCCTGTACCCCGGCGGAACGTTGATGATCTGGACGCCGGGCCGCTGGCAGTACTACGGCCACCGCGGCAACGCCTACAACCACACCTGGATCCACTGCGACGGACCGTTCGTGCGCGGCGAGTTGAAACGGCTGCGGCTTCCCTGCAACCGCCCTGTGCGCATCGTCGACCCGACGAGCATGGAACGGTACCTGCTGGCGTTGCACGAGGAGCTGACCCGGCACGCCGAGCCCGATCCGGCAATCGCGGCCAACCTGTTCCAGTGCTGGCTGCGCGACCTGGCCCGGTCGCTGCGCGGCGAGCAGCAGACGGCCGCGGTGCCCCCCGAGTTCCTGGCGCTGCGGCGCGAACTGGAAACGCAGTACGCCCAGTCGGTGCGCCTTGCGGATTTGGCGGAGCGCGTGCACCTTTCGGTGCCTCACTTCTGCGCGCGATTCAAACGGTATTTCGGCACGCCGGCCATCGATTACCTGATCCGCGTGCGGCTGCATCAGGCAGTCTACTGGCTGCGCGATCGCAACCTGAACGTCGGCGAAGTGGCGCGCCGCGTCGGTTACGAGGACCTCTTTCATTTTTCCAAGCTGTTCAAGAAGCACTACGGCATGAGTCCCCGCCAGATGCGGAAGGGTTGGCAACGGCTGTAGCGTCGCCTTATTTCTTCTCCACCTCCTTCAGCATCCGTTCGGCGTCGCCGCGGATCTTCGCGTCCTGAACGACCGCCAGCACCCTTTCCATCGCTTCCTTGATGGCGGCGGGCTCTTTGTCCCGCAGCTTGCGCGAGATCTGGATCGCCGCCAGCGCCGCATTGGAGCGGACCGCCTCGTCGTCCAGGAACCCGCTCACCAGCTTCAGGGCCTGTTTGCTCTGGATGTTCCCCAGCAAACCGAAGATCTGCATGCGGTCTTCGGGCCGTTGGGCCAGCGGCACGAGGACCTGGAGCATCGTCAGCCGTTCGCCGTCGTTCTTCTTCTGTTCCGCCAGCCGGATGCAACCTTTGAACGCCATGACCTGATGCTTGGGGTTCGGGTTCTCCTTGGCCAGCTCCTGGAGCTTGGGCCAGGGGTGGTCGTTGGGGAAATCGCAGAGCGCGCGCATGGCGGCGTCGGCGATCTCGGGGTTCGGATCGCCGAGCGTCTTGACGAGCAGCGCCATGGCCTCGGCCGTGCCGATCCGTCCCGCGGCGCCGAGCAACTGGACGCGCTGCTTCGGTTCGCCCGTCTCGACGGCCGGCAGCAGCGGCTTCAGTCGTTCCTGCTCGTCGCCGATGTTCCCGCAGGCCGCGATCAAGGCGTCGGTGCAGGCCTGCTGCTCGCGACCCTCTTTCACCCGGGCCAGCAAAGCGACCAGGCCGGGCGCCACCTCGCCGGTGGCGATCCTGGCCAGCGTTTCGAAGGCCCGCAGGCGGACGGTCTCGTCGGCATCTGACGCCAGTTTCAGGACTTCAGGTGCGGCCTGCGTCGTGCGGCGCTGCGCAGCGACATTCATCAGGATCAGGCGGCGGGCGGCCAGGTTGCCGCCCGCAGGCAATTCGCCGAACGCCTTCGCCAGCGCGTCGTTGCTGGCGGCACCGGGCAGGTTGATCAGCGCGAGCTGCAGCGCCTGCTGCATTTCGGGACCGTCGCCGGGCAGCAACGCGACCAGCATCGGCACGGCCCTTTCCGCACCCACCGGACCCAGCGCCGAAACGGCCAGCAACCGCACGCCCGAATCGTCGTCCTTCAGCGCCGCCGCAACGGTATCGAAGGCCGCGGCGTCTTTGCGGTTCGCGAAGACGAACAGGATCGCCGCGCGTTCCGCGGGGTTCGCCTCCTGCATGCGCCGGATCAGCGCCTCGGTCGGCTCGTCGATCAGCCCCGCCACGATCCCCTGGATGACGGCATGGCGGAGGTGGGGTTCGTTCTTCTGCGCCAGCACCTGCCAGATGGCGGAGAGGATCTTCGAGGCCGCGTCTTTCCGGTTCCTCGACTGCAGCTGCGAAACCAGGCGGAAGCAGGCGTCGGTCGCCTGTGCGCCTTCGTGGCCCTCCGCTTTTTCGCGAAGCTCGAGCATCCCGTCGATCGCCTTCTCGCTGCCGATCGCGGCCAGCGCCGCGGCGGCGGCCATCCGCTCCTCCGCCTCGCTGGATTTCAGCGACGGCAGAATCGCGTCGACGGCGGTCTCGTCGCGCAGCGTGCCCAGCGCCTGGATCGCCGAAAGCCTGTTGCGGCCCCGCGCTTTGCCCAGCGCCTCGCGGAGCGGCGCGGCCGAGCCTTCGCGCAACTGGACCATCGCGCGGATGGCCGGTTCGTAGAGCTTCTCGTCCGTGACGTACCGGGCGAGCAGCGGCACGGCGCGCTTATCGGCGAGGAACTGCAGTTCGCCGATCAGGAAAGCGCCGACGTTCGGCGAGGCGCCTTCCAGCGAAGCCATCAACCCGTCGCCGACGACCTGGCGCTCGGCCGCCAAGTCGCCGCTGCCGACGAAGATGCAGAGGCCGTGCAGGGTGTACCGGACGCGATAATCGTCTCCGGCGCCGGGTTCGACGAGCATCTTCGCCAGTCCCTGCACGCTCTCCTTGCCGCCTTTCAAGATTTCGCGGTACACCGTCTCCGCGTCCTTCCAGGACGGTCCGGTGAAACGGCCGTCCGGGTCGGCGTCGGGCACTTTGGCGACCAGGGCCGCGAGGTCGGGTTTGGCGTCTGCGGCCATGAGCGGAAGGGCGATGCAGGCGGCCAGCAGGAGTCCGATGCGTTTCGGGTTCATGATCGTTCTCCACGTGCTACAGATGCCACGGTGCCCGCATGGGCTGGTTGACCAGTTGGTTGGCTTCGTCGTCGCCGACGATTTCCTGCTTCACCGGATCGTACTGGATCTTCCGGCCGACGCGGATGGCGATGTTGGCCAGGTGCAGCAGCGTGGCGGTGCGGTGCGAACTCTCGGCGCTCCCGCCGGGTTTCTTGCGTGTGCGGACGGCGGTCGGGAAGTCGATCAAGGGTTCGGGATCCGGCATCGCCAGAACCTTTTTCCGGTCTTCCTCGCCCAGATCGCTCAGGCTGACCCCGCGGGCCTGCTTGCGGTCGTAGCGCGGACCCCATTCGCCGCTGTCGAAGACGTAGGTCAGACCGTCGGCGAAGGTCAGTTCGACCCAGCCCCACATGCCGACGGCTTCCGGATGCGCGGGTGCGGCGTGGGCTTCGATGCGGACCGGGCTGGTGAGGTCCTTGCCGTACATCCAGTTGACGCCCTCGAAGTAGTGTTGGCCCATGTCCGAGAGTCCGCCGCCTTCGTAATCCCAGTAGCCGCGGTGCGTGCCGCCGGTGCGGTGCGGATGGTACGGGCGCAGGGGCGCGGGACCGCAGTACATGTCCCAGTCCAGGTTTTTCGGGATCTCCTGCGGCTGGTTATTCACGCGCCCGCTCCATTCCTTGACTTTCCAGCCGCCACTGTGGATGTGAACGGCGTTGCATTCCTTCAGCAGCCCGCTGGTCATGATCTTGCGCGTGAGGATCTTGTCGCGGTTGCGCGAGGCGTCGAAGCGGCCATAGGTGCCGATCTGGAAGACGCGCCCGTAGCGTTTCTCCGCTTCGATGATCGCCTGGCCTTCGGCGATGAAGCGCGTCATGGGCTTTTCGCAGAGGACGTCCTTGCCTGCCTGCATGGCGGCGATGCTGATCAGCGCGTGCCAATGCGGCGGCGTGGCGATGGCGACCACGTCGACATCCTTGCGTTCGAGCACGCGGCGGAAGTCCGTGTAGATCCGTTTGTTATCGGCCTTGTCGAGGAACCTCACATCGCAGTCCGCCAGCTTCTGGACGTTGGGGCCCAGGCCGCCGAAGGTTCCGCCGCCGCGGCCGCCGCAGCCGATCAGCGCGCCGCCGAGCGTTTCGCTGGGAGGCGCCTGGCCCGGGCCACCGAGGACGTTGCGGGGAACGATCGCCAGCGTGGCGCCGATGGCGGTCCATCGGAGAAAGGTTCGACGGGGAAGACGCTGCGTGGCCATGGAACTTCCTCCTGGGGCCGGTCCGAATGCAACCCATTCCGCTGCTATCCAGTACTACCCCGCGGGAACCGGGATGTTACGATCTTGACTCGCAATCCCGTCCAGCCTGGCGGTGGGCTGGGTCCAGCGGGCGACGCTGGGCCAGCCGGTCGAGCAGTAGCGGCAGGGCCTGGCGCAACGGCGAGGTTGCGAGGTGCTGTGCGGCTCCGGTTTTGGCTCCACGGGAGCGGCAGACCACGCTGCGCGACGTGGCGTCAGCCCTGTTTCCTGTCCTTCGGCGCGGTGCGAAAGGCCTGCGACTGGGTGGGCAGCGAATCGCCGTAACGCAGGAAATTGTGCAGGTACTCCTTCTGCTTCTCGTTGACGGGCATGCCCGACATGGCCAAGGCGCCGATCACGGCATCGATGTCGTATTCGAGCCGCACGATGCGGACTTCCTTCTCGCTGACGATGGCGTAGCCGGTGCGCGGGTCGTTGTCGCGCGGCTGGCCGCAGGCCGGCACGTTGACGACGATCTTTTTTCCCCGTTCGACCGGTACCGCGTATTCTTCGCGCGGACGGCCGTGTTTCTCGAGTGCCGACGAATACCACCAGTCTCGGTATTTCGGCAGCTTCCTCCTCAGTACCGCGCCGCAGAAATAGTTGACCCTTTGGCTTCAGTGGATGAGTAGATATGACGAAACCTTGATACGGGGGGAGCCAAGGAGGCGATTATGCGCCGCTCTTCCTTTTCCATCGA
>Ga0073932_1002585_pt1 | contig 27361 bp, 23 predicted proteins | sample DewCreD2012metaG_FD_76967 | JGI IMG/M metagenome (GOLD analysis project Ga0073932, IMG submission 76967) | Hot spring sediment bacterial and archeal communities from British Columbia, Canada, to study Microbial Dark Matter (Phase II) - Dewar... ...
GCGTTCACAACGGCCGCTGCCGCGCGGAACGGCCGATCCAATCCCGGTCGCAACCAATTCCAGCGGCTTCAGCCGGCCGGTAATGCCGCCTTCCACCCGCCATCGCCCAAAGTCCGCCTGTTCAGGTCATCGGTGTCCCTGCCGGGGTGCCGGACCCTCCCGTGGCCCGAATGACGTTCATCGCCGAGGCGATCATGCTGCTGATATCGCTTAGAGTGCTCGGAATGATCAGCGTGTTCCCCTGCTTGGCGAGGTTGCCGAACTGCGCCACGTACGCTTCCGCCACCCGCAACTGCACCGCCTGCATTCCGCCGGGCGCTTGAATCGCCTCCCCCACGCGCCGTAGACCTTCGGCCGTTGCGGTGGCCACCGTCAGGATCGCCGCCGCCTGGCCTTCCGCTTCGTTGATCCGCTGCTGCTTGGTCGCCTCCGACTCCTTGATCACCTTCTGTTTCTCGCCTTCCGCGGTGTTGATCGCGGCGTCCCTCGCCCCTTCGGAGGTCAGAATGATCGCCCGCTTTTCGCGCTCCGCGCGCATCTGCTTCTCCATCGCGGCCTGAATGTCCTTGGGCGGGTTGATGTTCTTGATCTCGTAGCGGAGCACCTTCACCCCCCACGCCTCCGAGGCCTTGTCCAGTTCCCCCACCAGCGCGGTGTTGATGTTGGTTCTCTCTTCGAACGTCCGGTCCAGATCGATCTTGCCGATCTCGCTTCGCAGCGCCGTCTGCGCAAGCTGCGTGATGGCGAAACGGTAGTCCGAAATCCCGTAGGACGCCCGCTCCGGATTCATCACCTTCAGATACAGGATCCCGTCGATCCCCACCTGCACGTTGTCCTTCGTGATGCAGACCTGCTCCGGAACGTCAATCGCCAGTTCCTTCAGCGTGTGCCTGTAGCGGATCACGTCCAGAAAGGGCGCCAGAATGTGGAACCCCGCCTCCAGCGTGCAACTGTATTTCCCCAGCCTCTCCACGACGTAGGCGCTCTGCTGCGGCACCACCACCGCAGTCTTCGCCAGAATGATCAGCGCCAGCAGCGCCAGCAGCATAACAACAATGACCGAACCAGTCATATGAGATCCTCAGCAGCCTTCAATGTCGAGCACGAGACCTTCCACCCGCCGCACCCGGCAGCGCTGCGAGCGCGCCACCGGCGCCGGGCCGACATTCTGCGCGCTCCAGGCCGAGCCGCGCAGTTCTACCTTGCCGATGCCGCCTGCGGCGATTTCCTCCATGGCCACGGCTGTTTCGCCGATCAGGCTGTCGACCTCTTTCGGCGGAGAAGCGCGCCGGAACCACTCCAGCAGCGGGCGCCGGAAGAACAGCAGCGCCACGCCTGCCAGCAGCGAGAACAGGAGCCACTGGCCCCACAAAGGAAGACCCGGCGCCAGCGCCGTCACCAGGGCCACGCACAACCCCGAGATGCCGAAAAACAGGATGTAGAAACCGCCGGGCGTCAACAGCTCACCGGCCAGCAGCACGAATCCGAGCACCGCCCACATCCACCACGCCATACCGAACCTCAGCCTCGACTGTCCGCCGCCCACGGCGCGGCAGATGCAAGTATACACCACAGCGCCGCCATCGCCGCGCCCTGCGATTTGACTTGCCGCGGCGGCCTCCGCTATCCTGTTACTTCCTCTTGATAGAGGCGCGGAGGCCATCAGTAGCGGGGTGTGCTGTTCCGGGCGGTCCCGGACACCTCGGCGAAAGGGGCTGCTTCGTTCTTCCGTTGTCCGCCGAAACCGCGGGCCGAGGCCGTAATCGCCGGCGGTTGGGGGGTAAGGTTAACACCTGCCCACTGTCATCCGTCAAGTGCGGATGGAGCGCTATCGGGAAGTGAAGAACGCCGGTTTCTCCTCCGCGGTTTTCCCTTCTCCTCGGCTCTCCATTGGGTGGTTTTGGTCGCTGTGGGCGCTCGCTGGATGCTCGTGCCGGTTTTCGAGTCGGACGGCGAGGCAGGCGGCGGCCGGCAAGGGCAGGGCGACTGTATAGTCATGGACCTCTTCCAGTTGACACGCAGCCTGATCGACATCGAATCGATCACGCGCAACGAAGGGCCGGCCGGCGAGTTCCTGATGGAACAGCTCGCTCCACTGGTGTCCCGTCACGGCGGCGCGCTGGAGCGCATGGACGTGGAGGAAGGACGCTTCAACGTTCTGGCATTCTGGGGCGAGCCGCGGGTCACCTTCTCCACTCACATGGATACGGTCCCCCCTCACATCCCCTCGAGCGAAGACGGCCAGCGCATTTGGGGACGCGGCGCCTGTGACGCCAAGGGCATCATCGCCGGCATGATTCACGCCGCCGCGGGCTTGCTCGAGGAGGGCGCGCGCGGCATCGCCCTGCTGTTTGTAGTCGGCGAAGAGAAGAACAGCGCCGGCGCGCGGGAGGCCGCCAGACATCCGCGAGGCTCCCGCTATTTGATCAACGGCGAACCCACCGAAAACAAGCTGGCCCTGGGCAGCAAGGGCGCTTTGCGCTTCGAAATCACCGCCTCCGGAAAAATGGCGCATTCGGCGTACCCGGAGCTGGGAGAATCCGCCATCGACAAGCTGCTCGACGTTCTCCAGGACGTGCGGTCTTTGCCGCTGCCTTCGGACCCCGTCCTCGGTCCCGGCTCGCTGAACATCGGAACGATCGCCGGAGGACGCGCGCCCAACGTCATCCCGGATTCGGCTTCCGCCGAGCTCATGTTCCGCCTCGTCGGGGAAGCCGGGCCTCTGCGAAAGGCTGTGTACGACGCTGCGCGGGGCCGTGCTGTGGCCCGCGAAGTTCTGTGCATTCCGCCGCTGCGGCTGGGCGCCGTCGAAGGCTTCGACTCCACGGTCGTCGCTTTCACGACGGACATCCCGGAATTCGGAGGCGCCTGGGGCGAGCCGTTCCTGGTGGGCCCCGGTTCGATCCACGTCGCCCACACTTCGGAAGAGCACATTGAGAAAAGACAGCTCTTGGAGGCTGTCCAAGTCTATCAAGCGCTGGCGAGACGTCTTCTCGCCGGCGGCTAAAGGAGCAACATGCAACGGAGAATCGAAGTCGGAATTCTTGGCGCCACCGGCATGGTGGGGCAACAATTCATCAAGTTCTTGCAGGGTCACCCCTGGTTTGAGGTGACCTGGCTGGGAGCCAGCGACCGCTCCGCGGGCAAGAAGTACCGCGACGCGGCGCAGTGGCACCTCGGCGGCGAAACACCCGCCAACGTGGCCGGCCGGATCGTGGAGGAGTGCAAGCCCGGCAACGCGCCCCGGCTCGTTTTCTCCGCCATGGACGCCAGCGTGGCGACGGAAATTGAACAGGCGTTCGCCCAGGCGGGCCACGCCGTCGTATCCAACTCGAAGAACCACCGCATGGATGCCGACGTGCCCCTGCTCGTGCCGGAGGTCAATCCGGACCATCTCCGGCTCATCCCCATCCAGCAGGCCGGGCGCGGCTGGAAGGGCCAGATTGTGACCAATCCGAACTGCACCACCGTCGTGCTCACCTTGGGACTGGCGCCGTTGAAACCCTTCGGCATTACCCGCATCCTGATGACCTCCATGCAGGCCATCTCCGGCGCGGGTTATCCCGGCGTCCCCTCCATGGACATCGTGGGCAACGTAATTCCGTTCATCGGAGGCGAAGAAGAGAAAGTGCAGCAGGAGACTCAGAAGATTCTCGGCGATTTCGACGGAGGCCGCATCGTCGATCTCCCTGCCAGAACCAGCGCCCACTGCAACCGCGTCCCCGTCGTGGATGGGCACACCGAAACGGTCTCCGTCGAACTCAGCGCCAAGCCCTCGGAAGCGGAGCTTCTGGCTGCGTTCGAAAACTTCACTGGATTGCCCCAGGCTCGGCAGCTTCCCAGCGCTCCCCCAAAGCCGGTCATCTACATGCAGCAGACGAACCGCCCGCAGCCCCGCAAGGACGCGGAGCGCGAGCGCGGCATGACCGTCTTCGTGGGCCGTCTGCGCCCCTGCCCCGTGCTGGACTACAAATTCGTGGCCATGGGGCACAACACCGTTCGCGGCGCCGCCGGCGCGGCGGTATTGAACGCCGAACTGATGGTCAGCGAAGGGCTGCTGGACTGAGGGACGGGAGCCATCACCATGATTGTGATGAAATTCGGCGGGTCCTCGGTCGAATCCGCTCAAGCCATCGAGCGCGTGGCCTCCATCGTCAAGGCGAGGGAGGCCAGGCGTCCCGTCGTCGTCGTGTCCGCCATGGGGAAGACGACGAACAAGCTTCTTGCCATCGCCCAAAGTTCGATCAACGGGCATAAGGAGGAAGCGCTGGACCTCCTCGCCGGCTTGCGGGAGTTTCACGAGCGCGAGATCCGCCCCGTGGTTCGCGCGGAAGACTGGCCCCTGGCCGGGAATGTCATCGATTCGCACTTCCAGGAACTCGCCGAACTGGTCAAGGGGCTGGCGGTCCTGGGCGAGTTGTCGCCGCGCTCCGTGGATGCCATCAGCAGCTACGGGGAGAGGCTGTCCAGCGCCCTGGTGGCTCTCGCGTTTCGAAATTTCGGCATGAATGCGGCCCACGTGGACTCGCGCCAGGTGGTTGTCACCGACGCCCGGCACACGCAGGCCGCGCCGCTGTATCCGGAAACGTACGCCCGGCTGGCGCAGACCGTCCGCCCGCTTGCCGAGAAGCAGGTCGTCGTAATGGGCGGATTCATCGGCGCCACCGAACAAGGCGTCACCACCACTCTCGGGCGCGGCGGATCAGACTTCAGCGCCTCCATCGTGGGTGCGGGCATCGGCGCCGAAGAGATCCAGATTTGGACCGACGTGGACGGCATGCTCACCGCCGATCCCACGATCTACCCCAACGGCCGCCGCGTCAAGTTCATCTCCTTCGCCGAAGCGGCCGAGCTTGCCTACTTCGGCGCCAAGGTTCTGCACCCGGCCACGGTCGTTCCCGCCATTGAGAAAAACATCCCGGTCTTGATCCTGAACTCCCGGCGGCCTGATGTGCCCGGCACCAGCATTGCCAGCGAAGCCGTGCCCTGCGCCAACGTCATCAAGAGCATCGCCTGCAAGCGCCGGATCACGGTGTTCAATATCCATTCCACCCGCATGCTCATGGCGCACGGCTTCCTGAGGCGCATCTTCGAAGTGTTCGACCGCTATCAAACGCCCGTGGATGTCGTCTCCACGTCCGAAGTCAGCGTCTCCCTGACCATTGACAACACGGCCCATTTGGAGGATATTTGCCGGGAGCTGAGCCAGTTTTCGGAAGTGGACATTGAGCGGCAGCAGGCCATTATCTGCATCGTCGGAGACAATATCCGATATACGCGTGGAGTGGCCAGCCGCGCCTTCGGCGCCGTCGAGCCGGTCAATATCCGGATGATCTCGCAAGGCGCATCCCGGCTGAACCTGACTTTCGTTGTGGCGGAAGAAGACCTGGTGCGGGCCGTGGAGATGCTGCACGCCGAGTTCTTCCGCGAACTGGATCCGGCTGTTTTCGACTAGGAGACTCATGAATCTGGCGATCGTCGGCTACGGCAAGATGGGCAGGCTGATCGAACAGCTTGCGCCCGAGTATGGATTCGACGTCCGCTTGAAACTGGACGAATTCAACAACACGAACTTCGAGGGCGTCACCGCGGAGAACTTCCGGGACATCCCCGTGGCGATCGAGTTCTCCATCCCCTCGGCGGTGGCCGCGAATGTGGAGCGGATCGCCGCCCTGGGCGTCAATCTGGTCGTTGGGACCACCGGCTGGCAAGCCCAGTTGCCCAGGGTTCGCGAGGCCGTGGATCGGAGCCGCATCGGGCTCGTGTGGAGCCCGAATTACTCGGTCGGCGTCAACGTGTTCTTCCGTGTGGCGGCGGAGGCGGCGCGCCTGCTCGATTCGCATCCCGAATACAGCGCCTGGGGCTGGGAAATCCACCACTCCGCCAAGAAAGACGCGCCGTCGGGAACGCTGCTCAAGCTTCTCGACGAAATGAAGCGGGCGGGCTGGAGCCGCGAGATCAACTCTTCCTCCAACCGCGCCGGCGCGCATCCCGGCACGCACGAAATCGGTTTTGATTCGCCGGCGGATACGATGACTCTGCGCCACACCGCGCGGAGCCGCGAGGGTTTCGCACGGGGGGCGCTGAAAGCGGCACAATGGGTGATTGGCAAGCAGGGCTTCTTCGAATTCAGCGAAGTGCTCTTCGGCCGGCCGCGCGCGTAGCGGCAGGCGTCCGGCTTTGGTTTCGGGAGGTGGTACATGTTTACAGGATGCGGCACGGCGTTGGTCACTCCCTTCCGGAGAGATCTGGCTCTGGATGAGGACACCCTGCGCCGGCTGGTGCGGCGCCAGATCGAGGCCGGGATCGACTTCCTCGTGCCTTGCGGAACGACAGGGGAGAGCCCCACGCTCACCCGCGACGAGCATCTCAGGGTCGTTGAAATCACCCTCGAGGAGGCGAAGGGAAAAGTCCCGGTTGTCGCCGGCGCGGGCGGCAACGACACCGCCAGAATCGTCCGGCTGGCCAAAGAACTGGAGGCCATGAAGGTCGATGGGCTCCTTTCGGTGACTCCCTATTACAACAAGCCCACGCAGGAAGGTCTCTACCAGCACTACAAGGCCATCGCCTCCGCTGTCCGCCTGCCCATCGTGGTCTACAACGTTCCGGGGCGGACCGGGGTCAACGTTGAGCCGCCCACCTTGAAGCGTCTGGCCGAGATTGACAACATCACCGCGGTGAAGGAAGCCTCAGGCAACATCGCGCAGATCTCCGCAATTTTGAATCAGGTTCCGGAGCGGTTCTCCGTTCTCTCCGGCGACGACGCTCTCACCCTCCCGCTCATGGCGCTCGGCGGCAAAGGCGTGATCTCCACCGCGGGCAATGAAATCCCCGCCGAGATGACCCGGATCGCACGGGCCTGCCTGGCGGGAGATCTCGTCACCGCGCGACGAGTGCACCATAAGTACCTCCCGCTGATGGAAGTGAATTTTGTCGAATCGAATCCGATCCCGGTAAAGGCGGCCATGGGTCTCATGGGTCTGATGGAGCCGGTCTGGCGTCTGCCGATGGTCCCGCCCAGCCCCGCCAGTCTGGCCCGGATCGAGAAAGTGCTGCGCGAGTTGGGACTGCTCGCACCTGTCCATGCTGCAAACTGAAATCGAAGCCCTGTTTGAGGAAAAGCCGGAGGCGTACACCGAAGAGCACGCCCGGCTGTTCCAGGAATTCAAGGATGCGCTCAACGCAGGCGAGATCCGCGCCGCGCAGCCGGACCCGTCCGCCAGGAGCGGCTGGAGGGTCAACGGCTGGGTCAAGAAAGGGATTCTGATCGGCTTCCGCATGGGGGCGATCATTGACATGTCGGTGGACCGCAGCCGGCAGCCCTTTTTCGACAAGGCCACCTACCCCGTGAAACGGCTGGACGCCCGGAGCGGAGTGCGAATCGTGCCCGGCGGCTCCAGCATCCGCGACGGCTGTTACGTGGGTCGCGGCGTCACCTGCATGCCGCCGATGTTCATCAACGCCGGCTCTTATGTGGGCGATGGCACGATGATCGACTCACACGCCCTCGTGGGAAGCTGCGCGCAAGTGGGCGGGAACTGTCACGTCTCGGCGGCGGCGCAGATCGGCGGCGTGCTCGAGCCGGTGGGCGCGTTGCCCGTCATCATCGAAGACGAGGTGCTCGTGGGAGGCAACTGCGGCGTCTACGAAGGAACGGTGGTGAAGCGCCGCGCCGTCCTCGGCACCGGCACGATTCTCAACCGCTCGACGCCCGTTTATGACCTGGTCCGCGGCCAGGTCTACAGCGCCACCGAAGACGAGCCGCTGATTGTTCCCGAAGAAGCGGTTGTCGTTGCGGGTTCGAGGGCCATACAGCGCGGTCCGGGCAAAGACTGGGGCATCTCCCTCTACACGCCGGTCATCGTGAAGTACCGCGACGCCCGGACCGACGCCAAGCTCCAGCTCGAAGATCTCCTGCGGTAGCGGATCGGATTCCTCCGTCCAACGGGCGCCGCGGAAGCGCGGTGTGTGCTCAGGTCTGTCCCGCCGCCTCCCTCAGCAGCGCCAGCGTGTCCAGCGCAGTTCGCCGCCAGGTAAACCGCCCCGCCTGGATGGGCCCGGCTTCTGCGAGTTTGCCGCGAAGCGGTTCATCTTCGGCGATCCGAAAGATGGCCGCGGCGATCGCGTCCTCGTCGCCCGGCTCAAAGCGCAGCGCGGCTTCTCCGGCCACGCTCCGCAAGGGCTCGATGTCGGAGCACGCGGTGGGAATTCCCGCCGCCAGGGCCTCCAGAACCGGCATTCCGAAACCTTCAAACAAAGTCGGAAAGACGCACGCATGAGCGCTCGCGTAAAGCTCCAACAACTTCTCGCTCGTAACCCACCCGGTCAGACGGACCGCCTCCTCCAGGCCCAGCGATGCGATCGACGATTGGATGGCTTCCGTCTGAAACCCGTGCATCCCGGCGATGACCAGTTGGAACCCGGAACGCGACCTCCGGAATGCGGCGAAGGCCCGCAGCAGCCGTTCCAGGTTCTTGTGAGGATGGAGTGTGGACACCGTCAGCAGGAAGGGTCGTGGCGCGCCGGACCTCCTCGTCCTCCCGATCGCAAAAAACTTTTCGTCGACGCCGTGCGGCGCCACACGAATCTTCCCCGCGGGAATTCGATAAAAGCGCAGCAGGTCGTCGCGTGTCGCTTCGGAGACCGCCAGGAGCCTCGCTGACGTGTGCGCCGCCTGCCACAGCAGCAGCCGCCAAAAAGGCAAATCGAACCAGCGGAAAAACTCCGGGTGGCGCTTGTGCTGCAAGTCGTGGAAGACGGTCACGGCCGGACACGGGCAAATCGCCGGCGATGTGAACCCGGGATTGAAAAGCACTTCGATCCTCCGGCGCGCAACGGCCGCCGGTAGCGCCGTTTGCTCCCATAGAATTCGCCATGGCCGCACGGCGGCGCGAACACGCTGCGGGGCTGCCTCGAAATTCGGAGCTGCGGGCACGATGTCCGCGCCGGTTTCACGGTTCGTGAAAACGGCGTACTCGTTTTCGCGGTCCACCTCCGCGAGCGCCCCCAGCAGCGAGCGCAAGTAGATCTCCGTCCCCCCGACCCCGCCCGGAATCAGGTACAGCGCGTTCACTCCGATTCGCATGGATCCCCTTCAGATTCCCTTGGGAACGGACAGGACCCGCGCCAGGCCCCGCTGCGCCTGCTCGTTGTCCGGGTTGATCTCGATGGCGCGCCGGTAGTCCTCGGCCGCGCCCGCCTGGTCCCCCGCCAGGCTCTTCAAGTTTCCACGGTAAAAATAGGCCATGTCATCACGGGGGTTCAGCCGCAGCGCCTCATGCACGGCGGCCATCGCTCCCGCGGTGTCGCCCTGCTTGCCGAGGATCATTGCCATCTGCGACCAGGCGTCGGCGCTGGGTTGGAGGGCGATCGATTGCCGGAGCTTCTCCACAGCTTCCGTGGGCCGGTTCAGGCAGTCCAGCGCCGCCGCCCAATTGATGAACGCCCGGCGGTCTGGCTTGCCAAGCCGGGAGGCCTCCCCGTACTGGTCCGCCGCCTCCTGGCAACGGCCCTCCTTGAAATACGCGACACCCAGGTGGATCCTCGCCCGGCCGTTCCAGGGGGACTTGGCGACAACATCCTCCCACAGGGCTCTCTCGCTGCTCCAGACCTGGCTGCGCTGGTAAGTAACAACCCCCAGCAGAGCAAGAAGCGCAGCCGCGGTTCCCGCCGCGGCCGCGGGTCTCGCCCGCCAGGTTCTGAAGAACTCCGCCGGCAACAGCGCCAGACCCAGCATGGGAAGATACAGGCGGCGCTCCGCCACCGCATCCGCAATCGGCGCCACCGAGGAGGTCGGCGCGAACAGCGCCAGGGCGCAGAGCACTCCGAAAGAGGCCAGCGGGAATCGCTTGCGCCAATAGACCGCCGCCACGATCAAGGCCAGAAGCCCCGCCAGGCCGGCCGCCGCCCAAGGATCGAAGGGGCTGCGAACGATCGGATAGTCATAGTCCGCATTCTGGCCGGCGGGATAGAGAAAGATGCGGAAATAGATCCAGAGCGCCCGCCATTGAGTGTAAAAGTAATGATTCCACGGCAGACCCTCCAGGCGGAAGCCCGCCGAGACGGAATTTCGGAGCACATCCAGGACATACCAGGCGCCCGCGGCGGCCCCGATCGCGATGGGCGCATACAGCCGCCAGTTGCGCCGGATGCCCCCAAAGGAATGCCCCGGGTTCCAGTAATAATCCAACATCAGCAGCACAACGGGAAGGACGACGGTGTGCTCCTTTGTGGAAGCTGCGCCGGCATAAAGCGCCAGGATGCCCGCGGCCGTGAGCCAGGAGACCGTGGCGGTCTTACGGTACACGAAAACCAGGATGGCTGCGAAGAAGAAGAACGCGCTGAGATTCTCCGAGCGGCTGGCGACGTACGCCACGGCCTCCGTCTGTCCCGGATGCAGCAGAAAGACGCCCGCGGCGAGCGCCGCCGCCAGTTCCCGGCGCGGCGGCTCCGTGCCGCACCAGCCTGTCAGCCGTCGCGCGATCAAAAAGACCATCAGCGAATTCAAGACGTGAAGAAACAGATTTGTCAGGTGGTAAAGATACGGCTCTGCGCCCGCCAGGCGGTTGTTGATCCAGAAGCTCAGCATCAAGATCGGACGGACGCCCCGGATCGCCGCCAGCAGCGGCTGCTCCGCGAACCGCGGCGAGAAGAACGGCAGGTAGATGTCGTCGAAGACGAAAGGGCCGTTCAACGCCGGCCCATAGGCCAGCACGGCGGCCGCGAAAGCGATCGCAAATCCCGCCGCGACGTGCCATCTCTTCAGCGGCCAGGGTTGTTTCGGCGCGGCCTTACCCGCCGGTCTGCGTTTCGTGTTTCTCATTCAGGGTCCGCAGATGAAATTCCAGGATGGCGACGCGCTGCGCGAGAGAGATGTTGGCGTCTTTCAGATCTGACAGCACCACGGAGTAACGGTAGAGGACGATCAGAAAGATGCCGCCCACGAGAAAAAACAGCGCCAGAGGCGGGCTGGCCACTCCGATTAACTGCCCGATCCACGCCAGCAAGCCCTCCAGTCGCGACAGCACCAGCAGCGTGGCCGCCGCGCCCAGCCAGCTCACCGAGTACTCCACCCGAATGTGCGCCTGACGCACCGAGCGCAGAACCAGCAGCAGCAGCGCCACGCTGAAAATTGTCATAACGTTCAGGAGGCGTTCCATGTCTATCTCCTCCACCTCCGGCGTTCGAATTTCAGAATATTGACGAAGACGCCCAGCAAGACGTGCAGCGGATAGTAGAACGATTTCAGCGCCGTGATCGTGCTCCGGCCGGCCATCCGCGGCCTCATGCGGCAGGGAACTTCGGTGAAGCGAAATGCGCGCCGTTGCAGCACCACGAGGGCTTCGATCTCGGGATACTCCAGCGGGAAGCTCTTGCTGAACACCTGGAGCGCGGCGCGGTTGACGGCCACGAAGCCCGATGTCGGGTCGCGCACGGGCCGGCCCAAAATCGGCCTCAACACCAGCCGGAATAGCCGGACTCCCGCCTTCCTCACGGGGCTGGTGTGGCCGTCGTCGCCCTCAAGGAATCGCGAGCCGATCGCCATTTCACATCCGGTCTCGTGCAGCGCATCGATCAGTCTGGGGATATCTTTTGGATCATGCTGCCCGTCGCCATCGACCCGGACCACGTATTCGTACCCCAGCTCGTAGGCCAGCTTGTAGCCCGCTTGCACCGCGCCCCCCAGCCCCAGGTGGTGCGGCAGAGAAAGGACCCTCGCGCCCGAAGCCTCGGCGTGGGCGGAGGTCGCGTCGGCGGAGCAATCGTCGATCACCACCACGGCCACGGAAGGCAGAGTCTCGCGGATTTCCTGCACTACGCGGCCAATCGACTCCTGCTCGTTGTACGCCGGAACGATCACCAGCAAACCTTCCGCGCCGCTTCGTCCGCTCATAGATAGGCCACTTCCCGGGGCCGGATCGAATAGCGCTTCAAAAGCCGCCGGAACTCCCCGCTGGTGATCCGGGCGGAATGCCGGATCCGTCTTCTCTCCTTTAACAGCCTGCCGAGGGACGCCGCCAGCGCGAGATGAGCTCGCAGAACGTACCACGGCAGGTTCCAGCCGCTTTGGCCCCTTTCGCGAAACCGCGCGGCGGCGCCGCGCCGGTCCAGCATCGCCGCAAAATGCCAGAAATAGCGCGCGGCGGCCGCCAGCGGCGACCGCATCAACTCCGCCGCGGGGAAGTTCTTGGCGATGACGAAAAGCCGGTTGCGTTCCACGTAGTATGCCTTCAACGCCGAGGCCCCTCCCGCCGTGTGCGAATAACGGTGCTCAACCAGCGCGCCCGGCGCATAGAGGCATTTCCAGCCGGTCCAGCGGGCCCGCAAGCCCACGTCCGTGTCCTCGGAGTATAGAAAAAAGCTCTCGTCGAAACCTCCGATCTCCTCGAGCATAGCCCTGCGGTACATCGCGGCGCAGGCGCTCGGGAAGAAGACCTCTTCCGGCTCGCTGTAGCGTTCCGGGTCCTGCCCATGCCCGCGTTGCTTGCTGGAGCCGTCCGCGCAGACGAGCATCCCGGCCGAGTCCAGCAGGCCCCCGCGCGAGAGCAGGATCTTCGACGCGCACATTCCGGCATCCGGGTGCGATCGCATCGCCTCCACCAATGCCGGCAGCCACGAAGGCGAGGCCACAGTGTCGTCATTCAGAGCCGCAAGGTACGGCGCGGACGAAGCCCGCAAGCCTTGGTTTACTGCTGCGCCAAACCCCGCGTTCCTCCGGTTCTCTATAACCCTCACATGCGGAGGAGCCGCGAACCTCCTCGCCCTTCCCTGTCCGCTATTGTCGACAATCACAACTTCGAAATCCCGCAGTTGCTGGTTTTCCAGCGCGTGAAGACACTCCTCCAACGCCGCATCCGCGGCCAGCGTCGGGATCACGACGGTGACTTCAGGTCCGGACAAGCCTTGATTTTACGCTAACCGGAGTGAGTCCGACTCCGGCGATCGGCGCCTGCATTCCTCGTCCGCTCGCGTTCTGCTGTTAGCATGAGTGATGTGCCGGGCATGTTGTTTCAGATGCTAACGGAGCAGGCCGGGAAGAGGCCCCAGGCTCCGGCCATCTTGTCGCCCGGGAGACCCGCGCTTTCCTATGAGCGGCTCGCTGGCTTTGTCGCCGCGCAAGGGGCCGCGCTCGCGGCCGCCGGCATCGGGCCTTACGGCCGCGTGGCGATCGTGCTGCCTCCGGGACCGGAATTGGCCGTGGCGTTTCTCTCAATATGCGCCTCCGCCGTCAGCGCTCCTCTGAATCCTGCGTTCCGGCAGGAAGAGTTTGACTTCTATCTGAAGGACCTGCGCGTGAATGCCCTGCTGGCCGGCGACCCATCTCACCCGGCTGCTCTAGCCGCGCGCAAGAGATCGATTCCGGTCCTCCTGGCGACACCTTGTGCGGATCAGCCCGCGGGCGTCTACGACTTGGAGGGGCTTGCGAACGGCGACCGCAATCCAAGCTGTGCGGATGGCCCGGAGGATCTGGCGCTCCTGCTGCACACCAGCGGCACGACGGCGCGCCCGAAGATCGTCCCTCTGACCCGCGCGAATCTGTGGACCTCGGCCCGGAACATCGCGCGAAGTCTGGAACTCAGTCCGCAAGACCGTTGCCTCAACATCATGCCCCTGTTCCATATCCACGGCCTGGCGGCGGCCCTGCTCGCGTCTTTGCAGGCGGGAGGCAGCGTGGTCTGCCCTCCCGGCTTTCAATCGCCGCTGTTCTTCGATTGGGCCGCCACGTTTTCTCCGACCTGGTACACGGCCGTTCCGACGATGCACCAGGCCATCTTGGCCCGCGCCGAGCAGCATCCGCTCGCCGCGCGCCGCGCCCGCTTCCGCTTCATCCGCTCGTGTTCCGCCCCACTGGCCCCTCAAGTCGCGGCCCGGCTGGAGCAAGTGTTCGATGCCCCCGTGATTGAGGCATACGGAATGACCGAGGCCGCGCACCAGATCTCGAGCAACCCGCTGCCCCCGGGCATCCGCAAGCATGGCGCCGTGGGGTTGCCGACGGGAATGCAGGCAGGCATCATGAATGAGTCGGGCCGGTTGCTTGGGCCCGGTGAGGAAGGCGAGATCGTGATCCGCGGGCCCAGCGTGACCACGGGCTACCTCGATAATCCCCAGGCCAACCAGCGAGTCTTTACGAATGGCTGGTTTCGCACCGGTGATGCCGGCGTGATGGACGAAGACGGCTACCTGCGAATCACGGGAAGGCTGAAAGAGATCATCAACCGCGGCGGCGAGAAGATCGCGCCGCGCGAGGTGGACGAGGCCTTGATGACGCACCCCTCGGTCGCGCAGGCGCTGGCCTTCGCCATCCCCGATTCCCGGCTGGGAGAAGACATCGGAGCGGCCGTGGTGCTTCGCCCCGGCGGTGCGGCCTCCGCGCGCGAGCTTCGTGAGTTCGTCGCCGGGAAGCTCGCGGATTTCAAGATCCCCAGCCGGATCGTGTTCGTCGACGAGATTCCGAAAGGCCCGACGGGCAAGCCGCAAAGGATCGGCCTTGCCGAAAGGCTTGGCGTAGCCGTCCAAGAGGCGAACGCCCCCAAGTCGGCGCGCTACGAGCCTCCCGCTACGGCCGCCGAACGCTTGCTGGCGGAGATCTGGAGCGAGGTTCTGCGCCTGGACCGAGTCGGCGCAGAGGACGAGTTTCTTCGTTTGGGAGGAGATTCGATTCTGGCGGCGCAGATCGCCGCCCGAATTCGAGACCGCTTGCGGGTTGACCTGAGACTCTCCACCCTGCTGGAGGCAGACACCGTGCGCCGGCAGGCGGCAGTCGTGGAAGAAGCGCTATTGGCCGGTCTGAGTGCCGAACCGTCGCCCCCGCCGGATGAGGACTAGCCGGACATGCCGGACAGAGATTCATCCCGCGAAGCTCTTTTGCAGAGAGAGATTGAGAGAAGACTGCGCGACCCGGATTCCGGCGGCCGGCCGGAGAGTCCATTAGTCCGTCGCGGCGCGGCGCGCGCGCCGCTTGCCCCGGCGCAGCGCGGGATCTGGTTGCTGCACCAGTTCGATCCTTCAAGCCCCGTGTCAAACAGGCCGGTGGCGATGGAACTGCGAGGGCCTCTCAACAGAGAGGCTCTGGAGAACGCCCTGGAATGCATCGTCACGCGGCACGAGGTCCTGCGCACCGCCTTCAAGCTCGAAGGCACTGAGCCGGTTCAGGAAATCCAGCCGCCGGCGCCGCTGCCGCTCGATGTGGTTGATCTGGGCGAACGGCCGGAGAGCGGCCGGGTCCCGGAGACGCAACGTCTGCTCTCGGAACAGGCGCGACGCCCGTTTGATCTGGAGCGTGGACCGCTCCTGCGCGCGCTGCTGCTGCGTCTTGAGGCCGGCCGCCACGTGCTTGGGCTGTTCACCCATCACATCGTGTTCGATGGCTGGTCTGAGCGCGTCCTGATGCGTGAGCTTAAGGAGCTGTACCGTGCCTTCTCATCGGGGACCGCCCCGGCCCTGGACGGCTTGCCGGTGCAATACGCCGATTATGCGGCGTGGGAAGCGGACCGTCTGGCGCGCGGAGAACTCGAGGCGCAAATCCAGTACTGGCGCACGCAACTGGCGGATGTCCCGCCTTCGCTGGATTTGCGGCTCTCGCGCCGGCCCGGATCCAACGCCGGCTGGCGCAGCGACATCCGGCCGCTCTTCATCACGCCCGAGCTGGCGGAGCAATTCCGGCGGCTGTGCCGGAGTGAGAGGATTACCCTGTTCATGGGCCTGCTGGCTGCATTTCAGTTGTTGATGGCCCGCTACGGCGCAAGCGACGACATCATAACGGGAGTTCCCGCGGCGGGGCGGTCACATCTCGAAACAGAACCGCTGATCGGCTGCTTCCTTCGCCTCTTGCCTCTCCGTACCCGCCTGGACGAGCACACGACCGTTCGGGGTCTGCTGGCTTCCGTTCGGGATACGGCGTTGAAAGCTTTCGCGAATCAGGAAGCGCCGGTGGAAGCCCTCGCCGAATTCGCGCGAGGGCCCCGAGGCTCAGCCGGTCCGCCTCTGTTCCAGACAATGTTTCAACTGCGCAATCTTCCCGATGCCGGGTCCCCTTTTGCCGGGGACTTGCGCATTACCCGGTTCCCCTTTGATCCAGGCGCACTCGGCGTCGCGTTGAGTCTGGAAGTGAGGGAATCTGGCCCCGGCCTGGAGTGCGGTCTCCAGTTCCAGACGGACCTGTTTGACGGCCGGACCGTGGAACGGATGCTGGAACATTATCGAAACCTGCTTGGCGCTTTCGCCGATATGCCGGAGCGACCCATTTGGACGCTTCCCATGCTCGGCGACGCGGAACGGCGCCGCATTCTCGTGGAGTGGAACTCGGCCAGGGCGGATTACCCGGCGGACAGGTGTGTCCATGAGCTGTTTGAGCGGCAGGCCGAAGAGCGCCCGGATTCGCTGGCTGCCGTGGCCGGGCCGCGGCGCATCACCTACGGAGAACTGGATCGGAAGGCGAACCAGGTGGCCCGGCGCCTGGCGCGGTGGGGCGCCGCCCCCGACCGGCTGGTGGTTCTGTGTGTCGACAAATCGGTTGAAGCGCTGGCTGGAATGATGGGGATTCTGAAAGCCGGCGCGGCGTATGTCCCGGTGGACGCCCGCCTGCCCAGGATTCGGATCGAGGAACTGGTCGCGGATGCGCAGCCGGCCGCGGTAGTAACCCAGCAGGCTGCGGCGGCGCTCTTCAGTTCCGCCGGCGTTCCGGTTCTGTGCCTGGACTCGGACTGGGATCAGGTTTCCGGGGAGAGCGACAAAAAACCCGATAGCGGCGCGGCGCCCCAAAACCTTGCCTACGTGATTTACACGTCAGGGTCCACGGGAAAGCCGAAGGGTGTGGCGGTTGAACACCGGCACCTGACCTGTTTCCTGCATTCGTACAGACCCTTTGGGCTCGATGGAGAGCGGCCTGTATGGACCAACGTGGCCTCATTGAGTTTCGATGTATCTGTCCAGGAGATCTTCTCGTGCCTCTGTTTCGGAGGTACGGTGCATCTCTTGCGCCCCGAGCTCAGCGTCGATGTAGGCTTCCTGGCGCGATACCTCCATGAGCAGAAAATCAAGTGCTCCTACATCTATCCCGACCTGCTCGAACCACTCGCCGCGGAATTGGCGAAACTCGGCGGTCCCGGGGAACTGAAGCTGCTAATCACGGGTCTTGCTCCGATGAAGCAGCGCGCGCTTCAGGCGTGGCGCGACTTGTCCCCCTCGCTGAGAATTCAGAACACATATGGTCCGACTGAGGTGACCTACGGCGCGACCGCCTACGATTTCAAGCAGGCCGCCGATCCGGAGGCGCCTGTTCCCATCGGTAAGCCGCACCCCAATTACGCGGTGTACATCCTGGACAGGCACGGCCAGCCGGCGCCCGCCGGAGTCACGGGGGAGATCTTCATCGGCGGCTCATGCGTGGGCCGCGGGTATCACCGGCGGCCCGATCTGACGGGGGCCTGTTTCCTTCCGGATCCCTTTTCCCCCGAAACGGGCGCCAGGATGTACCGGACAGGGGATCTCGGCCGCCACCTGCCGGACGGGAATATCGAATTTCTCGGGCGCAGGGACGCCCAGTTGAAGTTGCGCGGCTTCCGAATCGAGCCCGGAGAAATCGAATATTGCCTGAAACTGCACCCGGCGGTCCGGAGCGCAGCGGTGACTGTCTGGGAGCCATCGCCCGGCGAGAAGGCCCTGGCAGCGTACGTTGCCTTCGACGAAGAACACAAGTCTGGGCTCGCAGACCTGCGCGCGTTCGCCTTGGAACGTTTGCCATCCTACATGATTCCATCGGACTGGGTGGAACTGGAAGTCTTGCCGCTCAAGCCCAGCGGCAAGATCGATTACGAGGCTCTCCCGCGGCCGAAACGGGCGGGAGCAGCGCATCAGTCGGAGACCGAAAATCCGCCCAGCCGGATACAGTCACAATTGAAACTCATCTGGCAGGAACTTCTGGGCGCGGGCGGCCTGGGCCTGGACGACGACTTCTTCGAGGTCGGCGGACACTCCTTGCTCGCGGTCCGATTGTGTCTGGAGATCGAACGCCGCTTCGGAGTGCGGCTCTCTCCAGGCGCGCTTTTGGCGGCCCCAACGGTTCGCAAGCTGGCGGAATTCGTGGAACAGGGAGGATGCCGTTCCTCATGGCGCACACTCGTTCCTCTTCGCGCTGGAGGTTCGGGAATCCCGCTGTTCTTGCCCCACGGGCACGAAGGCAATGTGTTTCTTTACCGCCAGCTCGCCGCGCGAATTCGTGGCGGCACACCGGTCTATGGCTTGCAGTCCGCGGCGGTGGTGGAGGCGGCGCCGCCGGAGGTCAGGGTGGAAACGATGGCGGCGGAGTTCCTGGCGGAGATTCGGGAGCTTCAGCCGCAAGGGCCGTATTGTCTGGCCGGCTACTGCCTGGGCGCTTACCTGGCCTTTGAGATGGCGCGCCAGCTTCAAGCGCAGGGTGAGGAGATTGGACTGCTCTGCGTGATCAACACGCCTGGGGATTGGAAGCGGGTTAGTGGCTTCACGGACGGGCTTCGCTATCATTGGAACAACCTGCGTCCTCTGGGTGGGCGCGAGAAGCTCCGCTACCTCACCGAGAGGCTCGGGTACCGCTACCGGCGGATTGCGGACACTGCCGCCAGAGCCTGGCTCCGGATGCCGCCTGGAGACCCGCCACAGAACCTGCCGCGATGGGTGCGCCGCGGCGTTTTGCGGGACGCCCACGTGCGGGCAGGCAACCTGTACCAGCCGCTCCCGTATAGGGGCAACCTCGTCTACCTGCAAGGCGCGGGGGACAGCAGCCGGGATCACTGCGCCTGGTGGGGCGAGGTGGTTCAGGGGGAGATCGAAACGATCCAGGTCCCCGGCCACGCGAGCCAAGTTCTGGAAGGGCCGAATGCGGACCTGCTCGCCGAGCGCATCAGCGCCCTTCTGGCCGGCGCGGGTCTCGCATAAGGCGGCTCCCCGCGAACGTCTTCACCATCGATGAGGCGTTACTTCGAGGGGCCCAGGTTCTCGTACCACTTCACGCTCGAGCCGCCGGCGCAAGCCAGGTCCGCGCGGCCGTCGCCATTCAGGTCCGCCGCGACGCAGGCCGCCGCCGGCATTTGCGGGTCCAGGTCCTCGCGTCGCCAACTCGAGCCGTCCGCATCATCCGCGAAATAAATGTACGTGCGCCCGCCCTTGTCGCGATAGCCCGCGATGATCTCATCCCGTCCGTCGGCGTTGATGTCCGCGGTGACCAGCGCATGCGCTGTGACGAAGGAATCGTCGATGACCTGCCGCCGCCAGCCGCCGGGAATCTCCCGGTACACAACGACCTCGTTTCCATGCCAGGGCTCCAGCGCCGCCAGAAACCGCCGTCCGCCGAGCTTGCCCGGAGCCAGCTCGCTGGACCCTCCTTTGGGCCAGGGGTTTCGGTTCCCCTCGGAGACATGCGACCGGCGCCAGCCGTTCTCGGTGTGCTTGAACACATCGATGCCCAGGAAGCTCGCTGTGAGAATTTCGTCCCGGCCGTCACCGTCCCAGTCGGCGATGGCGAGGCCGTGCAGCACGCCTTCGAGTTCGTCCGAAATCAGTTCGCGCTTCCAGATGCCGGGCCGGTACAGAACCAGCGGGACTCTCCCCTTGTAATCGGGCGAGGCCGCGCCGGCATTGGCCAGAGGGGCGTTGACCGCCACCTTCCGGCCTGTGCCGTCAATGTCCGCGAATCGTATGCGGTGTGTTGTGGGCAATCGGTCGATCTCTTCGATGCTCCACGGCTCCCTGGGATCGCCACGGGGCCGCAGGACGGAAACGGCGCCCACGCTGCGCGACGGTTCCATGGAAAACTGGTGTCCCAGAACCAGGACCGGGGTTTCGGAACCTGGCTCGCGATAGGCGTCGGCGTTGATGATGAAGTTCAGCCCGCCGGCGATGACGTGGCGCTGCCAGCCCGGATTCTCAAACCAGAGCAGGTCCGGCGACCCGTTGCCGAGCGCGATCAGATCCGGCCGGCCGTCGTTGTTGACGTCGAAGGCCAGCACCTGATAGGCGCCCCGCACGTTCTCCGCTAACGTATGCGCGCGAAACGTAACCATCGAATTCGCGGCCAGCGCCGCCACTGCAAGAGCTAGGGCTGAACCTGGGGACACGGGCCGCCTCCGAACCTACCAGTGCGTGACGGAGCCGTCGGGCCTCAGGAAGAACTGCCGGCGGCCGGTCTGTGTGACTTCGCCTACCTGCTTCAGCGGCTTGAAATCCACGGTGACGCCCAGGCCCGGCCGCTGGTTGGTGTAAGCTTTGCCATCCTTGAAATCGAGGCACTCCGGCAGGTGGCTGATCGTGCGGTTGCCGTAGTTGTATTCGAGAAGGACGGGGCCGGAGAAGGTCGCCATGCAGTTGATGACCGCGGCGGTCGCAACGGGGCCGGTGAAATGGGGAACGATCCCCACCGCATGGGTTTCACACAGGGCCGCGATCTTCATCATCTCCGTGATGCCGCCGACGTTGGGTAGCGTGGCGCGGATATAGTCGATGGCATGGTCTTCCACCAGCGTGTGGAAGTCATACCGCTGGCCCCACTCCTCGCCGTGGGCCAGGGGGCAAGTGGTCATCCGCCGCAGCAGCCGCAGGTCCTGATGCGCGTGCTCGTCGCGCACCGGATCCTCCACCAGGTAGGGATCGTATTCCTCGATCAACTTGCAGCACCGCAGAGCGTCCGCGTAATCGAACCGCTGGTGGAAATCGATCATGAACTCGCCGTTTTCCCCCACGCCTTCGCGCGCGGCCTTGCACATGCGGGCGCTGACCCGAACTTCTTCCCGCGTGTTGTAGACGTTGTCGCGCCGTCCGCCGATGTCGCCCGCCCCCATGCGGTACACCCGGTAGCCGGCCGCCATGGTCGCCTTGGCGCTCTCCCGGATGCGTTCATAGGGGTCGCTGGGCTGCTGGCCGGCGGGCCGGACGTTGCCCGTGTTGTAGCACTCGAGGTAGTTCCGCACGGAGCCGCCCAGGATTTCGTGAACGGGCAGGCCGAGGGCCTTGCCCTTGATGTCCCACAGCGCCAAGTCCATGGCGCCCTGGGCGTGGATCTTTTCCCGGCCGGGCGGATAAAACCAGGAGACGTACATCTCGTGCCAGAGCCGTTCTATCTGAAATGGGTTCTGTCCAATCAGGTTGCCGGCGCACTGCTCCAGCGTGTCCTTGGCCCCGCCTTCGCCGATGCCGGTGATTCCGATATCGGTTTCGACGGTCACCAGCATGTCGCTCTGATTGAACAGCCGGTTGACGTTGGGCGGTTCGTAAATCCGAACGCGGGTGATTTTCGCCTTGGGCAGCGCGGCATCCAGGGGCTTGCGAAGCAGTCCCACGGCCGGGGCCGCCGCCAAGGATTTCAGAAACGATCTCCGATTCACCATAACGGGGACAGTATACTTGAATCCCTCCCCGGGTGAGAATCGCTCTGGAGCAGGAACCCGGATGATCGCGCGTATCAGGGAGCGCCGGCGGCCTGGGCCGCGCCGGACTTCTGGCGTGGTTCGCTGGTGGCGTAATAGCCGGTGCGGGTGCGGGCCACGGGGCGGTTCGGCCCGTCCACGGTGACGCGGATCTGCCGGTAGCTTCCGTCCAGCACCTGGTTCATGGGGCTGTAAGCGATCGTGAACTGGTTGCGGACTTCATGGGCGACTCGCAGCGCCGTTTCGTCCACTTCGGCGACTTCCCTGGGGTAGTAGGCCGCGCCTCCGCTGGCGGTGGTGATGGAGTCGATCGCCCGCTTGGCGCGCCGCGCGGCGCCGCGGTCTTCCTCGCTCAGCAGTCCGATCACGTAGATCAGCACCTCTGCCTGCTGCGCCTTCTGGACCGTCTGCTCCAGCGTGATAGAACTCATGTTGTCCTCCCCGTCGGTCACCACGAAGAGGATCTTCTTGTCCCGCTTGGCGTTCTCCTTCATGTAATCGATCGACATGCTGATGGCGTCCCGCATGGCCGTGCCGCCGCGCTGATCGATCCGGTTCAGGGCCTCTTCCAGTTTCGGGATGCTGCCGGTAAAGGGGCAGTCCAGGTAGGCCTCGTCGTTGAAATTGACGATGAACACTTCGTCCTGCCGGTTGGAAGCCTTGACCAACTGGAGCGCGGCCACTTCCACCTGCTTGCGCTTGTCCCTCATGCTGCCGCTGTTGTCGACGATCAAGCCCATGGAAACCGGGATGTCCTCCCTGCGGAAGAGCCTCACCTGCTGTTCGACGCCGTTTTCGAAGACCTTGAACGCCTTCTGCGGCAAATCCGTGACGAACTTTCCGTTCCGGTCCATCACGGTGACATGAAGGACCACCAGGCGGGTGTCCGCCCGGAAAACGGGATCCTGCTGGGCGGACAGCAGGCTGAAGAGCGTGGCGGCGGAGATCGAGAGCGCGAGCAGAAGAGATCTATTGGGACGGTGCATAGTAACCGAGGCGCCAGAAAGCCCGCAATGGCGGCAGTCCGCGCGGCTGAACCAGCGTCACTTTGACACGGCGGTATTTCCCGTCTCTCTGCTGATTTGTGGATGAGTAGCCGAGCATGTACTGGTTGCGGAGCTCGATGCCGATCTTGGCGGCGATATCCGGCAGATCATTCAGATTACCCACTGGATAGGCCCGGCCGCCAGTCTGCTCGGCGAGATTCTGGAGCAGGCCCGGCCCCGCCAGTTCTTCCGCGGTGCGTCCCCGCGACCCGTACGGCTCATAGATTCCGATGCCATAGATCTGGACGTCCGCTTCGCGGACCAGGCTCCGAATCTCCCCTTCCGAATACCGGCTGTTGTTGTCGCCGCCGTCGGAAAGAACGAAAATGGCCTTCCGGGGATTCGAAGCCTTCTTCATCTCGTGTAACGCGAGGTAGATGGCGTCCAGGAGAGCGGTCCGGCCCTTGGACTGCGTGAAGGTGAGCCGGCTTTGGATGTCCTCCACACGCGTGGTGAATTCCTGGGCCAGTGTCGGCCGGTCGTTGAACTGGACCAGGAAGAACTCGTCGGTTGGGTTCGCCAGTTTGCAGAACTGCGCCACGGCCTGCCGGGACTTGAGCAGTTTGTTGCCCATGCTGCCGCTGGTGTCGAAAACGATGCCTATGGAAAGGGGCGCGTCCTCGCTGGCGAAGTGAGTGATGGTCTGTTCGATGTTGTCCTCCTGGAGCTTGAAATGACTCTTCTCCAGTCCGGTCACAAACCGGTTCATCGGATCCGTAACGGTGACCGGGATGAGGACCAGGTTGGCGTCCACCCGCAGATTGGTCCGTGGGGCTTCCGCCTCAGAGCTCGCCGGCGGCTTGGGACGAGGCACGATCTCCACCCTGGGTGGCGGCCCTTGTGGGGAGCTTGTCGGCAGGTCCGCCGCTCCCACGACAAGTCCCAGAACGCCCAGAAGCGGCAGAAAAAACCACGCTCGCGGTTTGCTCAACATGCCGCCCTCCTGCGAGTGCAAATGCTACATTCAGTATAGCACTGGGGCTCGAATTCTATGGTATGATCGAGCGTGCAGCAGGAGATCCTGGGCGTTATCCCAGCCCGCTTCGAATCCTCCCGTTTCCCCGGCAAGCCCCTCGCCTCCCTGGCAGGCAAGACTATGCTGCAACACGTGTGGGAACGGGCCAGGCGCTCCCGGTTGATCGGCCGGGTCCTGGTCGCCACCGACGACCGGCGGATTGCCGATGAGGTCCGGCGCTTCGGCGGCGAAGTCCTGATGACGAGGCGCGACCACCCTTCGGGGACCGATCGTGTGGCGGAGGCGGCGGCGCAGTCCGGCGCAGACGTGGTCGTCAACATTCAGGGCGATGAACCGCTCATCGACCCTGACGCGGTGGACGCCGCCGTGGAGGGCCTGTGCGCAAGCCCGGAGACCCCGATGGGGACGCTCAGCAAACGCATCGACGACCCCTCAGAGTTAATTAACCCCAACGTGGTGAAGGTTGTCACGGACCTGGCGGGTAATGCGCTCTACTTTTCCCGGTCTCTCGTCCCCTTCGTGCGCGAGGGAGCGCCGCGCCATTACAAACACATTGGATTGTACGTGTACCGGCGCGAATTCCTGCTGGTCTATTCAGCGCTGCCGCGCGGTCCTCTGGAGGAGTCCGAAAAACTGGAGCAGTTGCGGGCGCTGGAGAACGGTTACAAGATTCGTGTGGTCGAAACAGACTACGATTCCTGCGGGGTCGACACCCCGGAGGACCTCGTCCGGGTCTCGGCGATTTTGGAGGGCAGGCTTCGGGCCGGTTGAGGAGATCATGGAACGGAGATGGCAAAGTATATTTTCGTAACGGGCGGGGTGGTCTCCTCGCTAGGCAAGGGAATCGGGGCATCCTCGATCGGCTGTCTCCTGGAAAGCCGGGGGTTGAGGGTCACGCTTCAGAAGTTCGACCCGTACCTGAACGTGGATCCCGGCACCATGAGCCCCTTTCAGCACGGCGAAGTCTTCGTGACCGACGACGGGGCCGAGACGGACCTCGACCTGGGGCATTACGAACGGTTCACGCACGTGCGGCTGACGCAGAGCAACAACGTCACCAGCGGCCGGATCTACGAGCGGATTATCACCAAGGAGCGGCGCGGAGATTATCTCGGCAAGACGGTGCAGGTGATTCCGCACGTGACCAATGAGATCAAGGCCGCGATTCGCAAGGTGTCGGGCGATGTGGACGTGGTCATTGTCGAGATCGGCGGCACGGTGGGCGACATCGAGTCGCTGCCTTTTCTGGAGGCGATCCGGCAGATGCGCCACGAGCACGGCCGCGAAGACGCGATCTTTGTGCATGTCACGCTGGTTCCCTGGATCGCGGCGGCGCATGAACTCAAAACCAAGCCCACCCAGCACAGCGTGAAAGAACTGAGGGAAATCGGCATCCAGCCGGACGTGCTGCTGTGCCGGTCCGAGCAGGATTTGCCTCCCGAGGTGAGGGAGAAAATCGCTCTGTTCTGCGATGTCGACGTGGACGCGGTGATCACAGCGCGGGATGTGGACTCGGTGTATGAGGTGCCGCTGGTCTTCGCCGAGCAGGGAGTGGATGAGATCATTCTCAAGCTGATGCGGCTGGAGGCGCCCGCGCGGGATCTGAGCGCCTGGCGGGACATGGTCCGGCGGATGAAGAATCCCTCCGGGGAGGTTGACATCGCCCTGGTGGGCAAGTACGTGCGCTATGAGGACTCCTACAAGAGCCTCAAAGAGGCGCTTCTGCATGGCGGACTGGCGCACGGGGTGAAGGTCAATATCCATTGGACGGATTCGGACGTCATGCTCCAGCCGGGCGCCGAAAGTTGCCTGGCGCCTTACGACGGAGTGCTGGTGCCGGGAGGTTTCGGACACCGGGGCGTGGAAGGAATGATCGAGGCGATCCGTTACGCCCGCGTGAACCGGGTGCCGTACTTCGGCATCTGTCTGGGGATGCAGACCATGGTGATCGAGTTCGCGCGCAACGTATGCGGCTTGAAGGAGGCTCACTCGACCGAGTTCGAGCCGGCCACCCCGCACCGCGTGATCTACAAACTTCGCGAACTGACCGGTGTGGACGAGATGGGCGGAACGATGCGGCTGGGGGCCTATCCTTGTGTGCTGGAGGAGGGCAGCTTCGCGCAGCGGGCATACGGCAGCCTGGAGATCAGCGAACGGCACCGCCATCGCTATGAGTTCAACCGGGAGTACGAGCCGCTCCTGACCAGCCACGGTCTGCGGCTCACCGGGCGGACGCCGGATGGGGTGTACGTGGAGATCTGCGAGATCCCGGACCATCCCTGGTACCTGGGCTGCCAGTTCCACCCCGAGTTCAAGTCGCGCCCGCTCGAACCGCACCCGCTGTTCCGAGCCTTTGTAGGGGCGGCCGTGAAACACCGCCAGCGAAGGCTTTCCGGGAACGGTTTGGAGTCCAGGCAGGTCACACATGCTGGTTGAACTGCTTGCGCCGAACGGCGAGCGCATCGTCTTCGGAGGAGGGGCGCCGCTGGTGCTGATCGGCGGTCCTTGCGTCATCGAGAGTGAAGAGCATCTCCACTTCCTGGCGGGGGAGATCCGCCGGAGGGTGGGGACGTTCGTCTTCAAAGCCTCTTTTGACAAGGCCAACCGCAGCAGCGTTTCCTCCTACCGCGGCCCGGGGTTGAAAGAGGGACTTCGGATGCTGGCGGGTTTGAGGAAGGCCGGATATGCCGTTCTGACGGATATCCACGAGACCTCCCAGGCCGAATTGGCGGCGGAGGCGGCGGATATTCTGCAAATCCCGGCGTTTCTGTGCCGCCAGACGGACCTGATTGTGGCGGCCGCGCGGACGGGCCGCGTCGTGAATATCAAGAAGGGGCAGTTCGTGGCGCCCCACGACATGCGCCTGGCGGTGGAGAAGGCGGCATCGGTGGGCAATGAGCGGGTTCTTCTGACGGAGCGCGGCACGAGTTTCGGCTACAACAACCTGGTGGTGGACATGCGCGGACTGGCAATCATGCGGGGGACGGGGAGCCCGGTGGTTTTTGATGCCACGCATAGCGTCCAGTTGCCGGGGGCGGCCGGGCAGGCGTCGGGCGGACAGCCGCAGTTCATCGAGGCGCTGTCCAGGGCGGCGGTGGCGGTGGGAATCGACGGGTTGTTCGTCGAAGTCCACGAGGCGCCTGAGCGGGCGTTGTCAGACGGGGCGAACGCTTTGCGGTTGGAGGCGTTGGAGGGGCTGTGGCGCCGATTGCAAAGCCTGGACCGTTTGGTGAAGAGCGAGCAATTCCTCAACGCTTGAGGCTCCGCGATCGTCTACTATTCGGAGGGAAGGTGTAGCTTATGGATATGACTGCCCGGCGAGACAGGCGCGGTTTCACGCTGATCGAGCTGCTGATTGTCATTGCCATCATCGTGGTGCTGATTGGCGCCGCCGCGCCGAAGTTCAGCCAGTATTTGATGAATGCCCGCGAAACGGCGGCGCTGGGGGCGATCCGGACCATCCACACGGCGCAGACCCAATATTCCTCGCAATTTGGGCGCTATGCGAAGTCGCTGACGGAACTGGGGCCTCCTCCGGCGGGGGGGCAGGTGGGGCCGGCCAGCGCGGATCTGATCCAGTCGGACTTGGCTAGCGGTGAGAAGGGCGGTTATCGTTTCACCGTGGAGGAGAGCCCGGGCGGGTACAAGATCACAGCCATCCCATCCATCTACAACAACACGGGGCGCCGGAGCTTCTATTCGGACCAAACCATGGTGTTGCGGCAGAACTGGGGCCAGGAACCAGCCACCATCAACAGCCCCGAAATCCAATGATTTCGGTGACAGTTTGAGCCATGCCGCCCGAGGCGGCATGGCTCAAACTGTCACCTTCGGCTGTGTCTCAAAACTTGACACGCTGCCCTCCTCTGCCTCAAGCGCAAGGGGGACTGCCTACTCTGCCTCGAGCGCAAGGGGGACTGCCTACTCTGCCTCGAGCGAAGCGA